>WNFS01002453.1_pt1 | contig 14014 bp, 22 predicted proteins | sample 5400141 | NCBI WGS metagenome assembly WNFS01 (sample SAMN13153358, study PRJNA577476) | soil metagenome | isolation source: 60 cm saprolite under Madrone tree | place: USA:California | collected 2016-06-14
CTAGCCGCCGAGGTCCGGAACCGCGCGCAGCGCGTCGTTGAAGCGGTTGGTGAAATTAGCGGCGCAGATCACCAGCGTGAGCTCAACAATTTGACCTTCGTCGTAATACTTGCGCAACTCCTCGAGCGAACCGGTGCGGATCGCGGCAGCACCGCGGGTGACCCGCTCGGCGTAAAGAATCGTGGCCTTCTCTTTTTCGTTGAAGAGTGAGCTGCGCTCGTAGAATTGCAGAACTCGAATCTGCTCGTCGGTGATGCCAATCCGCTTCGCCGAAGCGGTGTGAGCGCGAGTTCAATACTCGCAGCCGTTGATCAGTGCTGTTTTCAGATAGGCTAGCTCTTTGTAGCGCGCTTCCATGGTGCCGCCTTCCATGACGGCGGAGTAAAAAGGGAGGAACTTGGCAAGAACCTCCGGCCGGTGGGCCATCAGGCCGAATATGTTGGGCATCTTTCCAAATTTCTTGGACAATCCGTCATAGATGGAGTACAACTCGGAAGCAGTTTTTTCCTTGGGGAGCGGATTCACAACGCTCATGAAATCCTCCTGACTCAATCACTTTAACCTAGATTCAGCATCCTTTGACGATCTCGCGCCGAGCAAGAAAAGCTTCGCTCGCTCGCGGCAGGGATCTTCCGTTTAGCGTGACTGCGCCGATCGTCTGTGTGGCGCGCTCATCCTCGAGCGGAACGAGGCAGCATCCACGCCGCCTGTCGGGCAGCAGCGACCACTTCGAGGATAGCCTTAGTGACCAGTTCGGGGTGATCAAGATGGATCCAGTGTCCGCTGTCGCTCGCCACCACATGCCGCCCACATGAAGAGAGCTGCGCTAGGTCGCGTTGCCAGTCAGTGTACGGTGCCGCATGACGGTCTCCCGAAAGCACGACTAGTGGCAAATCCCTGAGCGAGTTCACCGCAGCTGCTTGCGCAGCACTGACCGGCAGTGCGGCGACGTGCTGTCCCAGGCTCATGAAATTCTTCGGCTGCGACCACAACGCGCGCACAATTGGCAGGATCGGTGCGGGCAACTTACGAATCTCACCTGCAATCCGTTGTACCGCTGCGGCCGTGCCGACGCCGAACGCGTTTGCCGCTGCCCGTCCCAGCCTGGGCGAACCTCGCGCCAACCGCGTGAGGCAAAACCGCACAAATCCCAGTCGTGCAAGCCACGCTGCAATCCAAGCATATCTCAGTCCCACTTTGATCATCCGCAACTGCTCTGGGGTCGGATTCTCCCATTCGGCAGGGTGAACTGAATCCACCAGCACCATGCCAACGACCTCATCGCGATGCAGATGCGCGAACGCTCGGTTAACATATCCGCCGAACGAGTGCCCAACGAGAACGTATGGCCCGGGCACATCTGTTGCATCAAGCAGCGTGTGTAGCTCCTGCGCAATTTGCCGAGCCGTGCGCGGCTCGCGCGGCGGATCGCTCCAGCCGTGTCCCGCGCGGTCGTAGCTTACCGCGCGAGTGAACTGCGCTACCTGCGGCTGCACCCGCGTCCAGCTCAAGCATGACGCGCCCATGCCCGATTCGAAGACCACAGTTGGCGTGCCTTCCCCGGTTACGTGGATGTGCATCCGCCTCTCGTTGACTCGCACGAGGCGTCCAGGGGGCAGAAAGCGTCGGCGGTCTCGCCACGTTCCGATGGCCTGGTACACGGCGCCGGACACCGCCAGCAGAGCAAGTGTGACGAGGAGAGCCACGAGAATCATAAGTGCTGTTTGCATGGGATACCCAGAGCATCCAAGAATACACTCGTCGAGCGGTCCTCTTCGCCGCTTACTCGCTAGTAGAACTCATCTTCCTATCCCTGGACCGAACGCGGCATTTCCAAGTGCGGCCAATCAATTCGCTTTCATCAGGCGCCCGCTCTTTTCTCATTCCGAAAAGTTCAGCCGGCCGAGAGGGAGGTGGGGTGAGCGTCTCGCGGGCGGGTGGTAGAATAACTTTTGCGATGTCCGACCTTGCAGCCAAGACATGCGTTCCTTGCCGTGGAGGCGTGCCTCCGCTCAAGGGCGAGAATCTCTCCATACTTCAAAAGCAGGTCGACGGATGGAACATCATCGAAGAACACCACATCATGAAGACCTTCAAGTTTGCCAACTTTCGCGAAGCCCTGAAGTTCGTAAACCGCGTAGGTGAGCTTGCAGAGGAGCAGGGGCACCACCCAGACATCTTCCTTGCCTGGGGAAGAGTCGAGATCACGACTTGGACGCACAAGATCAATGGTCTAACAGAGAGCGATTTCATTCTGGCCGCCAAAATCGACCAGCTCTTCAAATCCTAAACTCCGCACTCCCCGCTCAATTCCCGAAGGCCGCCCGCTCGGCCTTTTTTGATTATCGGTGCTGGACTTCGATCGATTTCATACAACTCCGGACGGCGGGTTGTATTGGTCTCTCAGTTCAGCGATCCACTTATCTAAGACCAACTGGTCGTGAGGCTCAATTCTGGTGAAGAAGATACCCATCCCCGCGTTCGGTCGAACAAAGGCTACCCTACCGAGAGCGTCGAGACTCTCACTTCTGTGGGAGATCTTTATCCTAACCTTTGTCCCCGGCGGTAAGGGATTCGGCGTGGCCACATGGCATCCGAAAAGGCTTAGGTCGCTGGTTTGTTCCTTAGTCTGAGTTTCCGACTGCAGATCCGTCAGTTCGACGCTGGCATGGAAGGAATAACGCCGTGCGCGGTGGTGCCCAAGCTGCATTTGTAACATCTCCAAGGAAGCCTTGCGCTGCACCGCAATTCTAGGAGGGCCTACATTCTATCTATATTACGGCGCGAGCCGCGGAGTTTATTAACAGCAGTCCTGCTGGGCGGCGAAACGCGCACCCCGGTTCTGCAGAATCCGTAGCCTGCCTCTTCTGCAAAATGCGCGACCTACCCCCGCAGAATTCGGGTCCTGATGTCCGTATTCTGCACTCCGCCGCGCCGGCTGTAGACTGGCTCCGTGGAAAGCTAAAGAAGAAGAATCAAGCTCTTGTTGAATAGGAGATAGTGCGAGGAGGGAGATATGAACGTAGAAAAAATCTCCGCAATCACGATCAAAGTCAATGATATGGCAAGGTCAGTGCATTTCTATAACGGGCTGCTAGGACTTAAGGTTCTCTACGGCGGTGAAAGCGCTTACTTTTCTTCTCTTCAGACGCTCGGCGCGAAAGATACCATTCTGAACCTAGAGAAGGGCCACGTGACGCCCGACTGGGGGCGGATAATTTTCTATGTCGAAGACGTAGATCGGTTTTGGGCTCACCTGAAAGAAAAAGAATTCAGTCCCGCAAGGCCCCGAGATGCAGCATGGGGCGAGAAGTACTTCCATCTACACGATCCAGACGGCCACGAACTGTCATTTGCCCAGCCAATCCGCTAAGGCTGCCAAGTTTGTTCGCTACCTGGACAAATTGTTGAAGCCCGAGAGCCAAGAAATGGCGTGGCTTTCTTAGGAGTCGAGCACAAGCAAGTCTGATTGGGAGCGCATGAGTGGAACAAAGGGACGGGCTGTAATCTGTTGTCGAAACGCGGGATCCCACTGTCCGGGAATGCTGGCGCCGCAAGATGGGCAGCAACCCTGAGGCGCAAGGAAGTAGCCTGTGATCAGATAACCGTAGCGTTCAATGGGCAGCTCCTGGCAGTTCGGGCAACGCGTGTTCTCCCAGTCGCCGACCATGCCTGGCAAGTTCCCGGCATACACGTACCGCAAGCCTGCCCTCTTGCCGATCTCTGCTGCCCGCATCAGCGTCTCGGCGCAGGTATTCTCTGGATCGGTCATTTTGTAGTCTTTGTGAAAGGCCGTTACATGCCAAGGAATATCCGACGACACGCCTGCCAGAAACTCGGCCAGGCGAGTCAGCTCGTCGTCGGAGTCGTTAAACCCCGGAATCACCAGCGTAACGATCTCCAGCCAGAAGCCCATCTCGTGTAAGCGTTTAATGGTGTCCAAGATGGGCTGTAAGCGCCCGCCGAGCTGACGATAGTGGCGGTCATCAAAGCTCTTCAGGTCCACCTTGTAAAGATCAACCCACGGCCGAACGTATTCGAGAACTTGTAGCGTGCCGTTTCCATTGGAAACAAAGCCGGTCACCAATCCAGCCCCGCGCGCTTCCTTGAAAACCGCCAGGGCCCATTCGCTCGTGATCAGCGGCTCGTTATACGTGCTGACGATGACCCTGCCTCCCTGGCGGATGGCATCGAGAACAAGTTCTGCGGGCGTGACGCGCATCGGGCCGGCAGCGGCAGCGGGAATCGCGCAGGGCCTGCGAAGTCACCCAGTTCTGGCAGTAGGAGCAATGCAAATCACAACCGAGCATGCCGAAACTGTAAGCCAGTGCCCCTGGGTGAGCATGGAAGAAGGGTTTTTTCACTATCGGGTCGCATTGGATACCGCCGACATAGCCCCAGGGCACATAGAGGGTTCCACCCCGGTTGTAGCGAACCTTGCAAACCCCGGGTTGCCCGTCAGGGATCTTGCAACAGTGTCCGCAAGCAAAACACCGCACCCAGTTGCGGTCGAGCTTTTCATACAGTTCGCCCTCGCGAACGTTTTCATGAATGATTTCGCGCAACGTACTCATACGTGCCAAGCGTCGTGCCGAGGCGGGTCTTTTAGGTTGGAGTCGGATTGGGGCGCAGGCGGTGCAGGCTCGGGGGCGGGTTCCGGCGCTGGCTGCGGTATCGGGTCCGGCGGTGGGATTGGTTGTTGTGGATCGCTCACTTTTTGATACTTGTCGGGCTGAAACTTACCGCCGTCAACGTAATTCTTGTTGATCTCAATGTACGCGTGCCACTTCTCCGGCAGATCATCCAGCGGGAAAATTGCTGTCACCGGACAGACTGGAACACAGGCGCCGCAGTCAATGCACTCGGTGGGATCGATGTACAGTTGAGGCACTTCATCGAACGTCGGGCGGCCATCGTCATAGGTGCGGCCTTTCGCCGGATGAATACAATCCACCGGGCACACATCTACACAGGCGGTATCCTTGGTTCCGATACAGGGTTCAGCGATGATGTAGGCCACCGGTCACCTCCATGCATGGACCGTATCAGCCTTCAGAAAGTGTGGGTGCTGCTGCGTGTAACGCCGAGCTGTGAATAACCAGATTCACCCAGCAGACCCAGATAGCAACCCCAGCTACGCAGCCGGGTGCCAGCTTTATTCCTCCAACCGAAGAACGGCGGGCTGAAGCCCGTCGCTACACAAACCACCAAGAAAAACACGCGAATCGTCTGCGTCACCCTTTCTGAGCGAATGAGCAGACCCTGGGCTTCGCCAGACGAACAAAGTCGTCGTACCGGATGCGCATCGCGTCGCGGTGCGTCCCGGCGTTGAAGACAATCGCCTCATCGGCGGCCAGCGACTCATCTACGTACACGAGCAGGTTGTAAAGAGAGCCGAAAGGCGGCATGGCGCCCAGCTCGCAATCGGGGAAGAGACTGCTGAATTCCTGCTCGGTAGCTAGTCGCACAGACTTTCCCACCTCGGCACCCAGCTTATCGAGTCTCACGTGATTCGGCGCCGGTAGGATAGCCAGAATCATATCTTCGCCCGCCCACAGAACCACGGTCTTGGCAAGCTCTTTGCCAGAAATCTGCATCGTGGCGGCCGCACCCTGCGCGGTGTAGGCCGTGGTGTGCGTCATTACCGAATAAGGGATTTGGTTTTCCTCGAGGAAACCCTTCAGACGTGTGGATATGCTCATGGGCGTACTCCTTTCGCCCTGTGCATTGCAAGATTATCGCGCGGCGCGCCACAAAAGGAAATATGTACCCTGCCTCTCCAGACTTGAGGTGAGAGCAGCTGAACTCAGCAAACCACTTATTGATCTCTACCCTGAGCGTAGGATCCTAAGCATTCCTTCGTGATTAGATACTCCTCGGCTCCGCGCCCGCCGCCGTCGGCGCAGGCGCCGTCCGCGAGGAGACGTTCTTGTCGGCTTCCTTTTCCGCGCTCTTCTCGATCTCGATCGAACCCTTGAAGTATGCTCCGTCTTCGATGATGATTTGCGCCGTCGTCAAATCTCCGTTCACCGAACCGTCCTTCTTAATCTCGATCTTCCCTTTCCCACGGACATTACGCTTCACGCTTCCGTACACGATCACCTCGCCGGCAATGATGTCGGCTGTCAACTTTGCTGTAGCTCCGATCGTCAGCTTCCGCTCATCGAGATGGACCAGTCCTTCAACTGTTCCGTCAATGTACAGGTCCTCGTTGCCGGAGATTTCGCCTTTCACATGCAGGCTCGACCCCAGCCGCGCCATCACGCGGTCCGTTGTCGCTCCCGCTGGACGCATCACATCTCTGTTCATCTTGGTTGTTCCCTCCCAAGACGCCGGAGCGGGCTTTGGCGGCTGATTCGTTTGCACATTTTTTGGCTCCGGGTCCGCAGCTTGCAGCGTTTCGGGTTTCTTGTTACCCCACATCGAACCTCCCCTGGGGACAGCACACGCCACGCAGATTTCCAGCCGGGTGGATCAAACTCGACCCCCCGTTCCAGCTTAGCGCAAACCGCGTCGGCGCGCCGCGTTTCTGCATTTTGTCATAGACGACAGGAACGAAACGTCTCGCTCCTGCGCTTACGTGCCAGGAGCTAAGGGCTCCCGAATCCGGTTTTCACTCATGCCGCCGAGATCAACACACAAGATCGGGCGACGTCGTCGATCAAAACAGGGGAGGCGGAGAAGAGAAAGGAGGGGAGATGCGTCTAACCGGAGTAGAACACGGGGCAGCCATGCACGGAAGTAACACACCGCTTCTCTTCGCGGCCGCGTTGCTTGGTTTCGCTGGAGGAATCGCCATGCACGCGCGGGGCACAGGCCAGGCACCAGCAGCCGATCAGCCAATGTTGCACGAGGATCGCATCCGCCTGCTCGCGAAAGGCAAGGAGCTTTTCCTCGCGCGGTGCGCCCGTTGCCACGATGAGCGCGGCGACAAGCCGCTAAAGACCGGCGCGCCCTTGAATGAGCGGGGACTCTCCACCGACGAGATTGCCCGGGCGGTGAACGGGCGCCTCCGAGACAAGACCGAGGAAGAACGACGCGCGGTGACGTTTTACATTTCAAGCTTGATGAAGACCAAAGATTCGGAACAGGAGGCACCACCAAAACCTTAGTCCCTCGACACCCTTGCATCCCCAGTCCGCACACCCCAACGCAGCCTCTTCTTCATCCGAGTGAATGCCGGACACGGACACGCAGGGCGTAAATCCATAAATTCAAAACGCAGACAGCGACAGCACCCGCAATGAGAAGGTTCGGGGGAATATTGGGGTACACCACCGCATCGAGGTAGTGCAGAAGGAAAGGGCCGCGATAAGCCGAAACGCCGCCACGCACCTCGAGCCAGGTTTCAAACGCCGTGAGCGGGCACCAGAAACCAAAGATTTCGATGATCACTCCGTACACCAGCGTGACAACGTGCAGGGCGGCGAGCCGCGGCCGGCCGCGCGTGAAGAATGCACCGAAGATAACCCAAGCGATGTAAGCCGCATGAAGCGACACAACACTCGTAGCAATCGCTCGATACAATCCCGGCGCCACGGTCACATTCCTTGGAAGCAAAGCCGAGAAGGCTAGCTATCTTTGGGCGTGTCCTTGGCCCAGCACTTCGTGCAAAGCGTCTTGATGGGATACGGGCACTCGTCCTGGTAATTTGCCTCGCCACATTCCCATTTCGCCCCGCAGCGCGGGCATTCATGCGTGTGAGTGCTGAGCTTGCCCATAATCCGCGCGCGTCTCAGCCTTGATGTCCAAGACTCCAGAGCTTTGGCTATCGTTCCGGTCGACACCATCAAGCGGCTGAACGCCCGCCCTCCTTGCACTCACGACAGAGACGCGTCCAAGGCACCGCTTCCAGGCGGGCCTTAGAGATAGGCTGCTTGCAGACCTGGCACACTCCGAATGTGCCCTGTCTGATCCGACCGAGTGCTTCTTCTATTGCTCGTAAGAGACGACCGTCTGTTTGGTGTAAGCGGATCTGGAGTTCCGCCTCCGCATCAGCATTTGCTTGGTCAATTAGATCACCCTCCAAGCCACCTGCAGCTGGCACCCTGGTTCCAGCGTCGTCTTGGACAGACGACAACTCACGCTGCTTCTCCAGCAACAATCCCTTGTACCGTTGCAGATCTTTCGCGCTTGCCACTGGCTCTCCAATCATGAGCGAGCGCGCCCCGGTCGGAAGTTTCCCGTCGAGTCCCGTGTGGAGGATCCGTCTTCCAGCTCTTCTTTCGTCTTCTAGCTCTTCTTTGAGGTCACTGCATAAAAGGCTGCCCACCGCTGCTCTACGTCTTTGCTTTTGCAGTGTGGGCAGACGATCCCTCCCTTCTCATACTCAGAAATAGTCAGGATTTTCGAGAATTCTTTCTTGCAGGCTAGACAGAGAAAATTGTACTGGGGCATAGCTCCCTCCCCATCGCGAACCCTTGTTATCGAAAATCCTAGACGCCTCTCCTGCTGGCGTCAATCAGGACCCCTGTTGAGCCCAGACTGCCGACGATCGCAAAATGCGAGCCAGGTGAGCTAACTACGCAAAATGCAAGTGCCCGTTGCGTTCTAGGTTTGTTCTTCAACGTTCTGTCGCGGGCGCAAGAAATAGAGCACAGCTGCCAGTGCCAACCGAATGAGCGATCGCCCCCAGATTAGGTAACCGGGATACAGTCGGCGAATGTCCAGCGCGTACAGCGACAGCAGCGGTGTTATTGCCAGGATGCAAAGGCCCACAATGAGCCCATTTACGATAGCCATGTTGCGAACGGGGTCGCGAGATGCGAAAAATAACAGCACACTAACCATGAGAGCCAATCCGCCCAATTCCCTCATCACGAAGAGCAGCAAAGTGGAAATTTCGGTTTCGGGAGGGCGAAGAAATAGGCGCATGACGAGTGGCTTGCCACTCAAGATAAACAGCAGGCCTGCAGCTGCGGTGAAAAGCGAAAAGATACCGAGGATGATTCGCAATGCCCGATAGGGAGGATTCGACATGGGATTCCACCTCCTTTGGTTTCAGCTTGTAGTCGGGAGCAAGTGAGACCGTTTTTGCGGGCTGCACTGCCTCTTATGGCTGGGATTATACCCCTCGGCACCGTTGCGCCTTTACTCTATGCGGCCTGTTTCCCCTTTGAAAGAAGCAACCAGACGCCACACGGATAGATCAATCAAAGTCTAAGGGCGCTTGCGAGATGGGACCGAAGAAGAACGACGGGTAGTCACGCTCTACATTTCCAGTTTGATGAAGACCAAAAGATCCGGAAGGCAAGGCAGCGTATAAGCTGTAGTCACCCCGGACGCATTCTCATGCTGGAGCGACGCCCTCTGCCGCTGCTATTACGACCCGCAGCCGTCGGACTCTCGCAACCTGACCCAGTCAGGCACTCGACCGAACCTTGCAGTCAAATTCAAGCCGGCGTACGATTCTTACATCTTTGCTCCTCGCAGGAACTTCCCAGCCCATCCCCGAAGTGTACTAGAAGGAGGTTCCCAACATGCCGATCACCAAGGAGTTCACAATCCGCTTAGAAGACCGGCCCGGAACGCTTGGCAAGCTCTGCCAAACTCTCGCCGAGCAAGACGTCAACATTCTCGCGTATCAACAGTTCCCTCACGAGAAGGGCAAAGGCTCCGTCCGTCTCGTAGTGGACAATCCGGAAAAGTCCAGGGCGACTCTGGATCGCCAGCGCGCCGACTACAGCGAGACGGAAGTCGCGAGGGTGATGCTAGCTAATCGTCCTGGGGAGCTCGCTCGCGTCGCGTCGCGGCTCGGCGAAGCGAATATCAACATCAACTATGGCTACTCCGGGGCTGAACCGGGGGGTAACGCCTCTTTCCTAATCCTCGGAGTCGCGGACGCCAGCAAAGCGCTAAAGCTCCTCGAACAGGCGGCCGCTGCAAGCACGACGACCTAATTTGACTCTCGCTGACGTCGATCGTACGAAGTTTCTCAGCATGGGCACCCTGGTAATTCAGTCGTGCGCCTACCTTGAGAGGGAATCGTGAACAGCTCCATCCTCCGGGGTGCCCGACCCTACAGCCTGAAGAACACTGGGCCCGCGGGCAGGTCCGGTCCCGTCGAGGTTTTGAGGATGGCGTGCTGTACTGGATATTGCGCTGCGGAGGTGCAGTTCAATCACAAGATGGCTGAGCGCGATCTGCGGCGCTACCGACGCCGTGGCGCGGACGCTACCACACGGCTCATGCTGGCGGAACTTCGGCGCTGGCCGCTAGAGGGACGGCGGCTCCTGGATGTCGGAGGCGGGATTGGAGTCATCAGCAAGGAGCTCGCCAGCACCGGCGTTGCCAGCACTACCATCGTGGAAGCGTCACCTGCCTATTTGGAGGTCGCGCGGCGTGAGGCCGGATCACAGTACGGATCACGTCCCACCCAATTTATCCTCGGCGACTTCGCCGTGATCGCAGACACTCTGCCCGACGCCGACGTGGTGACACTCGACCGCGTCGTCTGCTGCTACCCTGACGCTGAGACACTTCTGCGGGAAGCGGCGGCGCGGGCGCGCCAACTACTCGCGTTCACGTATCCCCGAGACCGTTGGTACGTGCGAATCGTGTTTGCTCTGCAGAACTTCTGGCTGCGGCTAACAGGCAAAAGCTTTCGGACCTTTATTCACCCGTCGGAACGGATGGGGGCGGTGCTGGAGGCCGCTGGGCTCGTGCGCTGCGCGCGACGCGAAACGCTCGTGTGGATACTCGACCTATATTGCCGAGGGCACGCCGTCTAACACCATCGGAAGCTGGCGGCGTCCGGCATCTGTCGTAGACTTCATTTCAGGATAGGGTTTTGGTTGTAAGCTATCGCGGAGTGGGAGCGCTCCCGTGGATGCAAAGACGCATTGGGAAAAGGTCTATGCGACCAAGGCACCAGAAGCGGTCAGCTGGTACCGTCCGCACCTCGAAACCTCGCTTGCTCTGATAGAGCGGGCGGCTGGTCGGTGTTCGGCATCCATCGTTGACGTTGGCGGAGGTGAATCCACCCTCGTTGATGACCTCCTTGCACGGGGCTATCAGAACATCACCATCCTCGATGTTTCTCAAACCGCTATCGAAGTGACCAAGAAGCGGTTGGGTGTGACCGCAGAACAGATCCATTGGCTCGTAGCAGATATCACGGAATCACAGCTTGACCTTGGAGCTTACGACGTGTGGCATGACCGAGCGGTGTTTCATTTTCTTACTGCGGTCGAGCACCGCACTGCTTATGTTCGAAACGTCGCCCGTGCCGTTAGGCCGGGCGGGCACGTGATTGTCAGCACGTTCGGACCTGAAGGTCCCACAAAATGTAGTGGACTTGACGTTATTCGCTATGACGCCGAATCGCTGCACGACCAGTTTGGCATGCGCTTTCGGTTAGTAGAAAGTTCCAGAGAACTACACCACACACCATTTGGCAGCGCGCAGCAGTTTATCTATTGCTATTGCAGGCTCGAATGAAAAGGTGCCTATGTTCAATTGCGCGCTACGTTTTTACTCCGGCCGAACGCGCAAGAATCAGAGGCACGACACGCCTCCCGTAAACGATTGAGGGCGAAGGAGAAGGACACTTACCAGCACGATTCGAATTTGCAACCTTTCGGGAGCAATCCGAATGCTCTACAGTCCTTCAACTGACTGAAGAACTAGGATGTTGGCTCTCCGGGTAGGATTCGAACCTACAGCCTCTCGGTTAACAGCCGAACAACCAGTTTAATCAGAACTTGCCGGAGTTGGTGCTAATCGAAGGAATTCAGCAAGTTGCGATGAAACGGGACGAATCACTTTCTCCTTCTTTGTTCACCTTTCGTTCGCATTTCGCCGCCATTCACCACCATTAGTATTACGCTTTTATGACGGCTCATCGTCAGGAACTGGACTCTTTCAAATCATCCGAGGCTTGCTTGTTCGCCTTCTTTGCCTCAGCTTTGGCATTGGCTTGCGGACTGAGCTGTTCGATGGCTTTACCAAGGCTCACTCCACCGCTACCGGTCACTTTCGCCTTCAACGCATCGAAGCCACCAGGGATATCAAGATTCTTCGCTACGTGCGCTACCGCGACGCATTGGCCTAAGTTTTTGAAGCCGCCGCAAGCCGCTTGCGCGTCCTGACCCGTCAGTGTCTGAATCTTTCCGGCGATTGCGGTGTTGTGGCTGAGCACGTCGCTTGGAGAAGCATGCGACATATCGGAGTGTGTCGCGGCCCCGCCTTCATGAGCTCCGCCCACGCCAGAGTTAGAGTTCGACCCCGGTCCATCCCCCGAAGGCCGTCCGCCAGGACTCGAAGGCGGTCCACCTGGGCTTGGGTGTGCGCGCTGAGCAAAAGCTGGCGCCGCCAAGGCGAGCACCATCGCTCCGGCCAGAATCAGAGTGAAATGTTTCATATTGCTCTCCTGTTTTTCGGGCGGGGACAGGACAGGCTTGGTTGCCTGCCTTCGCCGTAGGTTTTTGCAGTTGTAGATATGATGCCTCAATGTTCCGTCGGGATGTAAGTCCCTCAGTGTCCATAACATACTCGGGATTGCCCGGGTGAGCAGCGGAAGCTAAGATGAGCGACTCACTCGCATGGAGCCGCGATGTCTGAACTCGCAACGATAAGCACGTATTCCGTTTTCATTGCGAGCTACGTTGTTTTTGCCTTGGGTAAATTTCCGGGGATGAAAATTGATCGCCCCGGCGCAGCAATCATCGGCGCCGTCCTGATGTTCATGACGGGCGCGGTACGCGTAGACAATTCCCTACACCTCATCCACTTCGGCACGATCGTGTTGCTCTTCTCGATGATGCTTGTCGTGGCGTACCTACACTTGGCGGGCTTTTTCGATTGGGTCACAGAGCTAGTCGTTACTCGTCTGAAACCACATCATCTGCTCCCCACAGTAATCTTCCTCAGCGGATTGCTCTCCGCGTTTTTCGTTAACGACATCATCTGCCTGGTTATGGTTCCGTTTGTGCTGAAGGTAGCCGGCAGAATGGGGATCAAGCCAATCCCTTATCTCCTGGCCGTGGCAACGGCGTCAAACATAGGGAGTACGGCGACCATCACCGGCAATCCGCAAAACATTCTGATTGGATCTTATTCCGGCATCGGTTACCGGGACTTCCTATTGCACTTAGGTCCGGTTGCCCTCGCAGGTCTGTTCCTGGATTGGTTCGTGTTGTGGTGGCTCTATTTCCGTGGGCGGGTCCATGATGTACGAACTCAAGCGGGCGTGAATACGGTACAAATTGACCACGCTGCGTTGCTTAAGGCCGGCATTGTGGCTGCACTGGTTCTCGCCGGATTCCTCGCCGGTTTTTCGCCGCCCCTAGTCGCCTCAGTCGGCGCAGCCGTCCTGCTAATCACACGGACCCGCGACCCTCACCTCGTATATGAGGAAGTCGACTGGGGCCTGCTCGTCTTTTTCGTCGGGCTGTTCTTGATCGTCGGCGGTGCAGAAAATGCCGGCCTTACGAAGCATCTGCTAGGTTTTGGCGAGCGTTTCAACCTGCAACACCTGGGCGTCTTTACGCTGGTGACCGCCATACTGTCGAACTTAGTGAGCAACGTGCCCGCCGTAATGCTTTTGAAATCTCTGGTCACTCAATTTATCAATCCTCATTCGGCGTGGCTCACTCTGGCGATGGCGAGCACGCTTGCGGGGAACCTGACCATTACGGGGTCCGTCGCCAACATCATCGTTGTCGAACGCGCACACAAAGAGGCGGTAATCACGTTCTTCGATTATTTTCGGATTGGGTTACCTGTCACACTTCTGACGCTGTTGTTTGGCTGGGTCTGGCTTTCCTGGATTCGATGAAAATTTCATCGTGTTTCAGATCGTTCTCGATCCATTCGAGCGCGAACCAACATCGCGCTGTGGTTTTGAGGAGTTGCCTATGAGGACATTGGGCGTTTCCCGCCGTCGATTCCTGACAGGAACTGGCGCCCTCGCAGGCGTAGAACTTGCCGGTGCGAGCCTTCAATTTCCATTTTCCGCTTTTGCCCTAGTGTTGGAGGACCAAATACGTGCGGACTACACGCTGCAGATCAAGAC
>WNFS01011531.1_pt1 | contig 14006 bp, 22 predicted proteins | sample 5400141 | NCBI WGS metagenome assembly WNFS01 (sample SAMN13153358, study PRJNA577476) | soil metagenome | isolation source: 60 cm saprolite under Madrone tree | place: USA:California | collected 2016-06-14
CGCCGATCGTCATCAAGTTCAGCCATGTCGTCGCCACCAACACCCCGAAGGGATTGGCGGCCGAGAAATTCAAGGAACTGGCCGAGAAATACACCGACGGCAAGGTGAAGGTCGAGGTCTATCCGAACTCGCAACTCTACAAGGACAAGGAAGAGCTGGAGGCATTGCAGCTTGGGGCCGTTCAGATGCTGGCGCCCTCGAACTCGAAGTTCGGTCCGATCGGGGTCAAGGAATTCGAGGTGTTCGATCTTCCCTACATCCTGCCGGATCTCACCACCTTGCGTAAGGTCACCGATGGACCGCTCGGCGCCAAGCTCTTGAAGCTGCTCGATGCCAAGGGCATGACCGGTCTCGCCTACTGGGACAACGGCTTCAAGCAAATGAGCGCCAACAGGAAGCTCATTGCACCCGCAGACTACAGGGGCGTCAAATTCCGTATTCAGTCCTCCAAGGTGCTCGAAGCGCAATTCCGCGCGCTCGGCTCAATCCCGCAGGTGATGGGATTTGGCGAGGTCTATCAGGCGCTGCAGACCGGCGTGGTCGACGGTCAGGAAAACACCTGGTCGAACATCTACACCCAGAAAATGCATGAGGTGCAGAAGTACATCACCAACACCAACCACGGCTATATCGGCTATGTCGTGGTCACGAACAAGAAGTTCTGGGATAGCCTTCCGGCCGACGTTCGGGCGCAATGCGAAAAGGCCATGAAGGAAGCCACCGCCTACGGCAACGGCCAGTCGGCGAAGGAAAACGAGGAAGCGTTTGCGGAAATCAAGAAGTCCGGCAAAAGCGAGATCATCGCGCTGACGCCGGAGCAGGATGCCGCCATGCGCAAGGCGGTGGACCCGGTCTACAAGGATGTCGCAAGCCGCGTCGGCCAGCCGTTGATCGACGAGTTCCTCAAGGAAACAAGAGGCGCGACCAACTAAGGCGCCTGCTTCTCAGGCGCACGACTTGATATGCGGCGCGCTTTGTCGAGCCGTCGATAAGGGGCATTCTTCGTCATGGCCGGGCTTGTCCCGGCCATCCACGCGTTTTTTGCCGCCAGACTTCAAGACGGGGATGCCCGGCACAAGGCCGGGCATGACGAGCTCGTATAAGTGGGGGGATCTTTGTTCTTTCTTCGCATCCTCGACAGGCTTGAGGAGGTATTGATCGCGACGCTGATGGCGGCCGCGACGTTCATCATCTTTCTTGCGGTAATGCACCGCTACCTGATCGGTATTCCCTTCCTTTATCCGCTGCTGTTTCCCATCAATCTGTCCTGGGCTCAGGAATTGTGCATCTACATGTTCGTCTGGGTGGCCAAGTTCGGCGCCGCTTATGGCGTGCGAACCGGCATCCATGTCGGCGTCGATGTCCTGGTCAACCAGCTCAAGTCGCCATGGCGAAACATGGTCGTGCTATTCGGACTGTTCTGCGGCGCCTTCTTCACCGCCGTGATCGGCACCATGGGCGCGAAATTCGTGATCGGGCTGATGGCCACCGACCAGGTCTCGCCCGATCTCGAAATTCCGAGCTGGTTCGTCTACCTCTGCATTCCGCTCGGCTCGTATTTGATGTGTTTCCGCTTTCTCCAGGTCGCGTTTAATTACTGGCGCACCGGCGAGCTGCCGCATCATGACACCGCTCACGTCGAAGGAGTCGACGTCACGGAGCCCGGCATCGGCGTCGCGGAGGTCACGCGATGACCAGCGCGTTCATCTTCGGACTCCTGATCGCGCTGATGCTGACGGGCATGCCGATCTCGATCGCGCTCGGCATGACGGTTCTGACCTTCATCTACACCATGACCAACGTCCCGACCGAGTCGGTGGCGCTGAAACTGTTTACCGGGATCGACAATTTCGAGATCATGGCGATCCCGTTCTTCATTCTGGCCGGCAATTTTCTCACCCATGGTGGCGTCGCGCGCCGGATGATCAATTTCGCGACCTCGATGGTCGGGCACTGGTACGGCGGGCTGGGGCTTGCCGGCGTGATGGCCTGCGCGCTGTTCGCCGCGGTGTCCGGATCCTCGCCCGCGACCGTGATCGCGATCGGATCGATCATGCTGCCCGCGATGGTGAAGCAGGGTCTGCCCAAGCGCTTCGGCGCCGGCGTGATCACGACCTCCGGGGCACTCGGCATCCTGATCCCGCCGTCGATCGTGATGGTGATCTATTGCGTGGCGACCGGCGGCAGCGTGGCGCTGGATCCGGCGGGTCATCGGGTTTCCTCGGCGTCTGTCGGACAGATGTTCATGGCCGGCGTCATCCCGGGCGTCATGCTGGCGACGCTGCTCGGGCTCACGACGTTTTACCGGGCGTGGAAAAACGACTATCCGAGATTGCCGCGTGCCAGCTGGACCGAAACGTTTGTCGCGTTTCAGAAGTGCATGTGGGGGCTGCTGCTGATCCTGATCGTGCTCGGCGGGATCTATGCGGGTCTGTTTACGCCCACCGAGGCCGCGGCCGTCAGCGCGGTATATGCCTTCGTCATCGCGGTGTTCGTCTATCGCGACATGTCGCTCAAGGATGTGCCCAGGGTGCTGCTTGGCTCCGCCAATATGAGCGCTATGATTCTCTACATCATCACCAACGCGGTGCTGTTCTCTTTCCTGATGGCCAACGAGAATATACCGCAGCAGATTGCCGCGTGGATTACATCGGTCGGCGTCGATTGGGTGATATTCCTCCTGATCGTGAACCTGCTGCTGCTGCTGGCGGGCAATGTGATGGAGGCGTCCTCGATCGTCCTGATCATGGCGCCGATCCTGTTTCCGGTGGCGGTCAGGCTCGGGATCCACCCGGTGCATCTCGGCATCCTGATGGTCGTCAACATGGAAGTCGGCATGTGTCATCCACCGGTCGGTCTCAATCTTTACGTGGCGTCCGGCATCGCCAAGATGGGCATCACCGAACTGACCGTCGCGGTGTGGCCGTGGCTTCTGACCATGCTGATCTTTCTCGGCATCGTCACCTATGTGCCGGAAATCTCGCTGTGGCTGCCGCGCGCGCTCGGCATGCTCTGATCGCGGGCGGTCACGGCGGATTACATCTTGGTAACCCAGTGCACTCTTTCCAAACTGTAAGTTGATTGCGCCTTCGGGCGCGCTCATCCTTGTGCGACCTTTCAACGGAGGTTCGCATGAAGAAGTTTGCTATCGCCGGCATCGCGGCGCTCGCCATCGCCGGTTCGACGGCGGTTTATGCCCAGCACCATTCCTGGTCTCACGAGCACATGCGAATGAGCCCCGAGGACAGGGCGGCCTTTACCGACGCGCGGATTGCGGCCGTCAAGGCCGGGTTGAAGCTCACGCCCGATCAGGAAAAGCTGTGGCCACCGGTCGAAGCCGCGGTACGGGATTTTGCGAAATTGCGGATCGACCGCGCCAATGCGCGGATGAACGCGGAACGGGATTCCCAGGATTCGCAGAAGCCGGACGATCCGGTGGCGCGGTTGCGCGATCGCGCCGACACCATGGCGGCGTCGGCGGCGGCGATGAAACGGATCGCAGACGCGGCTGACCCGCTCTACAAGACGCTGGACGAGGGTCAGAAGCGCCGGCTCGCGCTCCTGACCCGCATGGGGAGCCGCTTCGGCGGCGGAGGTTGGCGGCACCATGGCTTCGAGCGCGGCATGGATCGCGATGGCGACCGGGGTGGCGCGCCTGGCATGGATCGCGGCGGCCGGGGCGAACGGCTCTAGGACGCAACCCTTCGGAACAGAACAAAAAAGCCGCTGGATTCCGGCGGCTTTTTCGTCTCCGTGGGCCGCGCCGATGGCCGGGGAATATCCCGCCGGTTTGCTGGACATTGGGGGGTCGCTTTGCTAAACGACGCCCTCTCGCGAAGGCTTTCCGGGCCCTTCCGGGCGCATAGCTCAGTTGGTAGAGCAGCTGACTCTTAATCAGCGGGTCCCAGGTTCGAGCCCTGGTGCGCCCACCACCCAGTCGCCCACCACCAAAGACCCCTGCAGCACAGCCACTTCTTGCATTTTTGGCGTTCTGATTTCAGCGGGTAGAAATCGCTAAAAACCGGATTTGGGTGCATTTTTGGGTGCACTTGGAATTGCTTGTATCTTGCCGGCCTTAAGGCCAGCGCGCGACGTCCGCGTCGGGCAGTTCGACGTGGCGCGAACTGCCGAGCATCCGCAACAGCACCGCCACCCGATCGCGCGGCCGCATGCCGACAAACAACCCAACCCGATCGGCAAACGGACCGCGCCGGATCTGCACATGATCGCCGCGCCGAAATTTTGGAGGTTTCGGCAATTCGATCAGGCCATCAACCTCGCGTCGCTTAAGCGAGGTGATCACCGAATCGGGGACGACCGCCGGCTTCACCCCGTCCATGACGATACGGACGACCCCGGGCGAGAACTTCGCCTGAGACCATTGCAGCTCGACCAGGACGAAAACATAGCCCGGGAACAACAGCGGCGTCTTGATCACCTTGCAGCCGCGGACGACACGCCGATCGCACAGGCGCGGAGCGTAGGTTTGAAATCCGTAGAGCTTCAACCAGTGCAATGCCACGCGATCTCGCTGCGGCTGTATCTGCGCAGCTGCCCAGTAGGCCATTTGAACATCCATCGTTGCTTGCGGAGGGACAGACGCCTAGGCTGGCGCCTTCCACCGCGATGGATGTTTCGTTTCTCTAAGGCCTCACATCACTGTTCCCTGCTGTGGGGCCTCCCCCCTAGTGCGGATCCAGATGCCGTTCCGCCCAACAAGGCTCGTCGGCACTGCCATGGGGGATCCAGAGCCATGGAAGGCAGTCCGGGAAAATGACCGACGATTTGCCGGACCTCCAAAACGCGATCAACTCGGCGCGATGGTTTTGCCAGTCCGCCCGCATTTCGGGACCGATGAACAGCGTCAGATCGGTCCGGACCTGATCGCTGTAGCCACTGTAACCCTGCACAACGATCTTGACCTCACCGGTTAACAGCTCGTGCCTCCGATACGGCCCGAGCTGCAGCTTGGAGCTCCGTCGCCGCCTGATGATCGTGCTCACTGATTTTCACCTCGGTAAGCGCCACCACCCGCCGGCCTGCCGAGCTCGGTTCGGGGCGAGACAACATCGAAGCCAAGACGATGCAGCGATCTGACGACAAAACTTTGCGCGGCCAATTCGTGCCGCAACAACGGGTGCTCCCGAATCCCGGTCTTGGTGCGGATCGTCGGACCGCCATCGCGGGCAATCGTGGCGGCGTACTCGGCCACTCGGTCAGCAGCGGAGCAGATTTGGAAAAGCATCTCCAGACCGCTGGCATCGTCGACCACGAAATCCCGGTGGATGTTGGCCCATAACTTGCGACCGGATTCGCCCAGCTCAGAGGGGGGTGCCATCGGGTTCGGCCGGGGTTCCGGGCCGATCAAAGTCAGTTTTGGGGGTTTTTTCGCCAAGGGATTTTCTTCCTAAATGTTCTTACCCAATTACCACATATCGGGGGCGTCTCCGCGCCGGAATTTTCTGCCGTCAGATTTTTCCAGACCCGCCCCCTCCCCAATGGCTTGTAGTTCGGGCCTACGGGGCTCACCCATGCGTTGGTTTGAGAATAGCTCGGTCACACACACGCGGCGGCATCGCTCGCAGCAGTAGGTCATGGTTTGCGTCATTGTTCGACCTCCACGTAGGGCACGAGCCTGTCAACGATCTCGCGAACCTCCTTCGGTGTCATGCCATCGACCTGAGCCAGCTTCTGGTGAAACTCATGTCGGATGTGCAGGCTGCGCAAATAGAGTCCAGTCTGCCCGTACTTGCGGCCATCGCACCAGCCCTCGACGTACTCGCGAGCCTGCGCCATTTTCTGCCGTCGCTCGTCGTCGTTGCTGTAGGTCCAGCCGCGCAGCTGCTTGCCTTCCAGATCGACGGTGATCTCGCCGTGATCATTGTCGGTCAGGCGTGGTTGCTTCGTGGTCATAGTCGCTCCCTATGTTGCTGCGAAAATGTACCATGGATGATGAAGGCATACTGCGCCATCAGGCCGAGCATCATGGTTGATATGATGCTTTGGTCGCGGCGGCTTGACTGTTGTGCCCATAAAAACGACCCGGACCGCGCCAGCGGCTTTTCTGCTCAAACCAAAAGGTGAACCGACGATGCGTCGCCCACGAGCCGGTAGCGCCCATCGAAGGGCCCCGCCATGCCAGCGGCCTGCCAATGCGGCTGCGCCTGCTCGCGCTCGGGCAATGCGAGAATGTAGCCCGCGAGCATCGGCCAGCGTCTTCAGCGTGCGACCATTGCCCCGCGCTAGGGAGACGTGAAGCGCTCGACGACAAGTTGATGTAGCGGCCAATCGTAGACACCGAAAACCCATTCATCGCCGGAGAGGCTGTGACCAAACTCCTTGATCTGATCCTTGTAGAGGTCGATGTGCTTGCGCGCATCCAGTGACTGCCAAAGCCATACCCGCACGTCGGCGCGCACCAGCAGGAGCTTTGGGAAATCGTCGTCAATGCCGGGCTCGGAGACGGAGAATTCTGACTCCAGCGCCATCGGCACGCGAACCAGGAAACCCTTTTTCGTTGGGTGGTTCGCGTACCACAGTTGATCGTACAGCCACTCGCCCTGGTCGGCCTTCGCGTAGCAACTGGGCTTGCAGCAGATCACGAAACCGAGTTCGTGGCCCAACTCGCCGAAAGCCTTCAGAGCCGTTCGCGTACGGTCGCCAGTTCCGTTAGCCTTGAAGTTCGCGAACGCCGCCGGTACGGCTAGTTCGATCCTTTGGGCGATATCCCTTATATTCATGGTCTATTTCCCTTCCCTCGGATGCGGGTCCACGCGGTGCCACGGTAATCCCCAGAGGCCTATCCGTTGATCGAATCTCAATTCGCTTATCGGCAAGCTCGAAGCCGAGGGCGTGATCCAGTGGTAAGCTGACCGCGTCCCGCTAGACCAGGGCCTTGTGTTTGCTGGGCCACGTTGTCCGCGCTGGTCCGCGTCCCGGTCCCCGCCGGTCGGCGTTGGCAGGCTGGCGGCGGGCGCATCACAGCCTGAAGGTCTTCAACATCGCGATAGCCTTGCGGAGCGGCAGCGCCGGATGGTTGGCCAGCGCCTGTTGCACGATCTCCCGCTCCAACGGCGACAGCTCGGCCAGCAGTTGCTCGGCGCGCCACTTGACGGACTCGCTGCGAAAGGCAGTCGACGGCAGCGGCGGCACCTTGCCGAAAAACTGATCAAACATGGTTTTGCTGATCTGGCGAACCGCGTTGTTGTGCGAGGCGCTGTTGATCGGCACCCAGCCAACGGTATGCAGCACCCACGCCTCGCGTTCGTCGAAGCGCGAGGCGATGCCGTCGAAGTCGCCATACTTGGGATTTGCCACTGCTGTTTATATGGGGATTTTGGGGTCCGATGTCGAGGCCGGGCGCGTCCTCTCGCTCGCGTTTGCGCCGGTCCCGAATTTTCTTGTGCCGCCCCCGGCCATTTTGCGTTTGGCCTAAATTAGCAAATGTTTGGCCAAAAAACGCAATCAAAACGGGGCCAAAGTAACTATGTGCCACGCTGGTCCTCCGCGAATTGCAAAAGGAGAACTACGCTTGAAAAAACTGCTCACCCTCACCGCTGTCGCGCTGTTGACGGCAACCCCGGCGCTGGCCGCGGGCTCCGACATCAATGCCGCTGACGGCATAGCGGCCTTCATATTCTTTGTCGCCCTGCCGCTCTGCCTCTACTTTCTCCCGGCGATCATTGGCTTCGGCCGCCAGCATCAGCATCGTGTGTCGATCCTGCTGCTGAATCTGTTTCTCGGCTGACCGTGCTCGGATGGGTCGCGGCGCTGGTCTGGGCGGCGATGCCGGTCACCGGCCAGTCACCACGATTGCAGAAGGAAAACCACGCATAAGTTAAAGCCGGTCTTTAGTGGACAGGGGATCGGACGACCACTCGACAGGTGTCGGTAACAACAGTCGAGAGCCTGTGGCTTTTTTTATAACACCTTTGGGAGCGCGACAGGCGCCAATAACGGAAAGGAAAACCATGAAACGACTTCTTGAATCAAAGACCCAATTAGACGTGAAGCAGCGCTCCGGGAGCGTTCTTAACAGCATCTCCCGTCAGCTTAAACCAGAGAGCATTGCGGGCCAGCCCATCTCCGAATGGGAAAACGTCGCCCGCGTCGAAGCCAACGGCCGGGGAGATCGCAGCGTCCATCTGGTCGTGAACGGCGATTGCTCGAAATCCAGACTGGGCGAGGGCGTCCTCTGGACCCGACTTAAGGACTACATTTGCTGCTTCGCCATCAACGAAAGCCCGATCCTCCGGATTACCGAGCCTCGCTGGTCGAACGACCCCAACCTCATCGAGCTGATCCGGGAGACGACGTCACAGGAAAACCGGCTGTTCTACGTCGTCCTTGCTGATGGACTCACCAAGGATGCGGTAAAGGCCGGAAAGAAGGCTCTCTTCGACCGCTTCGGCATCCGTCGCGACGGCGGCTGGTTGATCAACCAGGCCATGAGATAAACTTTTTATCGCCGCCGAATCGTGGGCGAGAACGTCGCTGATCACTTCGGCGAAATACGTGAACGCGGCCCTTAGATCGTTGCGCGCGGCTACGCCGCGCGACTGCAGAGAAAGTGAAGGAAAAAATCCAAATGCCGAGCCCCGATGACCAATGCTGCGTCTACTACATCAGTGACGCGAACTGCACCGATCCATACCGTCACGGTTACGTCGGCCTCACTTCCAATGAGGTGACGAGAAGATACAATCATCGACGGTCGGGACGTTTCCCGGCCGACTTCGTCTGGACGATACTGTTCAAGGGCACGCGACGGGAATGCGCTGCCGTGGAAAAGAAATACCGACCGGAACGCGGCATAGGCTGGAACAGCGATCTCGGTGGTGGCCGTTGGCGCAACCCAAAATTCAAAGAATGACTTACGAGTATAAAAATGGATTGCAGGGAATTCGGCAAATGTCGGCAGATCAGATTTTCACGGATGCCAGCGCGTTTGCCGTAGCGCCGCGGGAATTGCACGCGCAATGCAGAAGCCGAGTTATTTCAGGCCGTAGTGAGCGTGCCCGGCGCGGTGCTCACAAAAGCAGATCGCGGCAAGGTGCTAGGCAAGACAAGTGGTCGTTGCCACATCTGCGGCGGAACCATCAATGCGGATGATTGGCAAGCGGACCATATGTTGGCACACAGCACTGGCGGCGCACAGTTAGTGGAGAATTATCTTCCGGCCCATTCAATCTGCAACAATTACCGATGGCATTACGACGCTGAGGAGTTTCAATGGATACTCAAACTCGGCGTCTGGCTGCGAACGCAAATTGAGAAAGGAACAACAAGCGGCCAAGAGGTCGGCCAACAATTCTGCGACCACGAGCGGCGGCGCGCCGGACGCCGCAAACCGGCTCCATCGAAGGAATAGACTGCAACCAATGTCCAAGATCCCGCTCGCGCTGTTGACGCTCGCGATGATGACCGGCGCAGCATCGACGCAGTCGCCTCTCAAGATCGATGACATGACCGACGTCCAAAGCGAAGGTCGCATTAGTCGGATTACTGCAAAGGGAATGAATCGGGAGATATAGCCATGACTCAACTTACTCTCAAAGAAATTGCGAAGCTGGCGCGAAAGGTGGAGGACTTCAGACCGTTTCAGGTCATCACGATCTTGCCGAATGGCAAACCAAACCCGAAGCGCCAAGATGCCAAGCGTCGCTTCGATCTCTACAAGGACGGCATGACAGTGCAGGAGTACGAGCACACACCCCGGTCCACACAAATGACCCAGCGATGGACGATATGAAGTGGGACTACGTCAGGCGCTACATCGATATCAGGTGAAGCATGAGGATCATCTTGATTGTCCTGATCATCCCGCGGCTGTTGCCTGACATTGCGTCGGCGCAGTCGCGCACGTTCTACGATGCAGGCGGCAATGTCGCCGGGCGGTCGGCGACCGACAGCAGCGGCTCGACGACGGTCTACGATTTCGGCGAGGCAAGGTGATCAGCCGCGAGTCCACCAGCGGCAACACGACGACGATCTACGTCGCGCGCGGGCGCGATGATTAGGAGCAAACACAAGATGAGACGGTTCATCGTGGCGGCGCTGGCTGCTTTGGCGGCATCAACAGCGTCCATTGCTAGTGCCCGCGACGACGAGCCTAGCGCGGAGCAGATAGAGAAGGCCGCATCCCTCATAATGGGCTCGGGTCTAGACAACAAAATGTCTGAGCGGGAAATCGCCAATAGTTTGGCTTCCGAGATCATATGGCTAGAGAAAATACAACTGATCTGCCCGTCTTACTACTACGTGAACGCGCGCAGAGCCCGCTTCGAATACCTCTTGCGTCAAGGCGCTTGGGCCCGGCTGTTCGGACCCGGCAAGACCAGCACGTCGATCATGAACGGGGCAAGCGCTAAGAGAAATCAAGAGTTCTACAACAATCTTTCGAAGAAGGATTGGTGCGAACGCATAAAGGCGTTCGGACTAAAAACGTTTGGTCTTTGGCGTCAGATATTTGAAGCCGATCAGTGATCAGCCGCGAAATCCACCAGCGGCAACACGACGACAATCTATGATGCGGGCGGACGCAATGTCGGCAGGGCCACGACGAACCGCTAAATCCGTCACGGTGACGGATTTCAAATCGGCACAGTTTGTCGATTCCATATCTCAAAAGTTTTTAGATTTGCCATGACGACCGCCCCGCAAAAGATCACCTTCGACGAGATGCGCGAATCCGGCGTCCGCGATGTGCTGATCTATTGCCGCGATCACCGATGTAACCCATCTGAACGTTGCTATTTCGTCTAGGCTGGCTATTCGATCTAGGCACCTCGCGAAAAGCCTAAATTCAACTCTTCCGTGATCCGGGCGGCCCGTACTTCCACTTGCGCGGCCAACTGAAGTCGCTTCGCAATGTACGGGGCAAGTTCCTCCGCCTCGTCTTCGTAAAGGTCCTTGAACTCCTGCCACGCCCAGCTTGGCACACCGATGGTGCCGTCTTCTAGACGCGCAATCAGTGTTGCTTTCAGATTGCCCGATGCCGTCGCAAGTTCATGCAGACCGCTCGTATCGATAACGCACGAGCAGTCAGACTGCGGCTTCTTAGCCATCATCGAGCTCCAGATTCCGGAGCTCGTTTGGTGAGAGGGAATACACGTAGTCGAAGTAGGATTGTTGGTACTTCGGCTTCAGGCCAGACGCACGATAGAGGTTAATTTCGCTAATGAGTCCTCGATCCAAAAAACGTTTGAACGCTTTGGCGAATGCGAATCCAAATTTTGCGAGCTTTACCTTTTCTTGTGCAGGCGGTTGTTTGCCTCCGCCTCCCTTTTCGGAATAGTCGGGATTGGCGTTGTGGACCAACGAAAGCCATTTTCTGTGGCTTCCAGTGTTGTAAATCAATAGCTGCTCAAGGCGCAGGACGGTGGCTTCCTGACTCAGTTTGAGCTTGCGAGCAGCCCATCTTACATCTTCCAAATCAGGGTCTGGCGTAACCGGCCCGCCGAGCAAACTGGAGACGTAGGATTTCGGAGCGAGGAAGCTGCCTGCAAATCGGTTGCAGCGCCGTTCAATTGCATTCTTCCTCACGAACGGGTCCGAAATGCCGGTCTGCCCCATCAGAACGTGGCCGAGTTCGTGCACCAGCGTGAAAAGTCGGCGTGCGCGTGTTTGCTGCTTGCTGTTTATTAGGATCAAAGGATGGGTATTGTGCGCCAAGCAGAAACCGCTTCCATCCTCGCGAGGGAACGAGTCTTGCAGAACCACGATGCCGTGTTCTTCGATTTTCCTGCGGACCAGAACGTAGAACGTCCGGGCGTCCTTTGCCTCCTGCTGATCCTCCAGCGTGATGGAGAGGTGCGCACGAGCTTTCAAAGCAAAACGGTCGATTTCCTCGTCGGTCGTGGCCGTGAACTTCGGCAATGCCGCTACGCCGGGAGCTTCCAGTTCGATTAGCGTCCGCTGAATGCCTTCAGCCAGCTTGATAGCTTCAACCGTCTCCCGCGACTTTGCTCGCGGCTCCGGAACGACCGAACGAAAGTCTGGGATTGCCTCTTCGAGCGTAGGTAGCCGCTCCATGTAGAATGCAAATGGTGGTAAGACCAGCTCACGAGCTACTGATCGAAGAAGGTCCGACTTTGGCTCTGGATCGCGACGCAGCCCCCGAGACAACTCGGCTGGGTCCATGCCTAGCCGTTCCGAGAGCTTGGCGGGGGTCAGCTGCCTAGCTCGAAGAGCCTCTTGGAGAATGTTGGGATTGTATGCCACGAATCGCGAGTTACCGGCTGGGGCGAACTGATGAAATATGGCGACCTTTCAAGCATTGTGCAACTCGGGGTTGGCTTGCACGTCGGAACTGCTGTTCTTCAGCTCTACGGAGAATTGGGTATTGCCCCGCTGGAGCGGCGCATCACCCGAATCAGGAGGCTATTCCGGGTACCCGAACCGGAACGCCCTTCGCGTGAGCTTGAAGAAGAGCTGAACTGGGTCGAAAGCCGGTACGAGCTTTTTAAGATCGAGTTTTTTCGAGAATACCGCTGGTGCGTCGCACTCAACTCAATTGTCGCCCTTGTTCTGGCCGTCCTTCTTGTCGTCATCGCATTGAAGGCCGATGATCAAATAGCGGACGGGTATGAATGGTTTGCCGTCTTCGCCATGGCAGCTTCGTATTTGCCCGCGCCCTGTATCCTTGGTTCTCTCTGGGTGGATGCGCAGAGGCGAGTAAAGCCCTTGAAAGCCAAAGCAGATAGCATCGAAAAACGAGCGCTTGATCACGTTCCTCTCAGCACACCCGGCACGGCGAGTTAGGAGCGATTATAGGCGGAGGGCATTCCTGCAGCGCGCTCGGCTTCGAGGCGGTCGCACTCGCGCGCCGGATCAGGATGCCAACGCGAGACGTTGCACCGCCGCATCCGCAACGCCAGCTCGGCACCCTCGCGCGCGGCACGGGGGTCACCGTAGGGCTGATCCAAGGCGCTCATATCGGCGTAGCACGGCGGGCTTTGCCAAGGCAATGAGACCCAACGAATCTATCTGCGCGGAATAGGCAGCGAACCGGGCGACGTCTTCCCACGGCTCATCGGCGAGCATCGAATCGATCTGCTTGGCGCGGGCGGCATCCTGCGCGGCAGGCGACATGCGTCAAACGTCGTACAGTCGTTTCAACCGCTCGGTGATTATATCACAAAAGCCCTGTAGCTCGGCCTTATTGCGGACGGGGCCGGCATCGACGCCAAATGTCAGCAGAGAATTCCATGGGTTGAGACCGTAGACAGTAACCTTGACGCCCTGCTTGGGGCAGCCCTCGATCTGGCTCAAGTCTTGGTGGATCATTGCCGCCAATTCTTCGACGGTCTTCGTTTGTTTGACAGGATTTGCGGGTACCGGATGCTCCGCTACTTGGTTGACGGTGGACGTTCCGCGGTCTTCCGGGGCGGCCTCGTTCGCCTCGCGGTCTCTAAGAAACTTAAGGATCGCGCGCTCTGCTGCGACGATGATGCCGGGATCGGTGCTTTCATCTTCGCCGGTCATTTCCCTTTCGCCTTGAGCTTAAACCATTTTAGCGGAAGTCCGATCATGTAGGCGCGCGCTTTAACCGCGTGAACAGTCCGATTCAGTTTTGCGGCGATGATATCGGGCCGGACGTTCGCCTCTGCCATCCTTCGAAGGAGGGCATCCTCCTGTGGTGTCCACCGGCTGCCGCGGATTTCGACCATGTAAGGCTATTTCCCCTTCGCCTTCAGCTGGCCGGCAGCCGATGCGGATGCGAATTCCCGCATAGCCTTTAGCCGTTCGGTTGGGGTGGTGGATTCCCGTGCCCGGCCCGACTCGTTGCCCGGCCCGTTCCTGTTTTGATGAAATGCAAAACCCATAAACCCGAGCGCCACAAGGATGGCTCCGGCCATCATCATCCAATGGGGGTATTCCCAATCGACCAGCAAATGCAGCATTAAGGGGCAGCCCCCGTAGCTAGTGCAGAAGCAGGGAAACGGCTTCGCTCGGCTTATTGTCAATCCGGTAGAATGTTTGAGAGGCTTGGTGCCACGTCTCGG
>WNFS01007270.1_pt1 | contig 13999 bp, 14 predicted proteins | sample 5400141 | NCBI WGS metagenome assembly WNFS01 (sample SAMN13153358, study PRJNA577476) | soil metagenome | isolation source: 60 cm saprolite under Madrone tree | place: USA:California | collected 2016-06-14
TTGCTGGTCTGGAGAGAAATTCCTTGGGGATCCTTATCTGCTCGACTGGATCAATCGCTTCAAGCCCGACCTTGTTCTTAGCGTGCACATACATAACGCCCCATTTTATCCTGAAGGTTCGTGGATCGACCGCATCGGCGACACTTGGGTCTTCAATCCGGGCCGGGAGCCAGGTCCCATTGCCACCCACCTCAACTTGGACCTCGATTCCATGAGTGCAGAGTGGATCTCTCCGGAAGGTGAGTCAATCAGGAAGCTCGTCCTTTCTGACGGTTGATTCGCTGGGTCTAACCCGTCTTGCGGGGTGTGACCAGAGAATCCAACTTCGACGCCATGATAAAGTCGTTGCGATGAAGAGCCCGAATCTTGTGGGTCCACAACGTCACTGTTACCCGACCCCACTCCGTCAAGATCGCCGGGTGATGGCCTTCCTCCTCGGCCAGCGCGCCGACTCGATTTGTGAAAGCCAAAGCCTCCGCAAAATTCGCGAAAGGGAAAACACGTTCCAGTCGCTGAATTCCTTCGCGCTCTATCAGTTTCCACTCCGGCACTAAGGGCTTAAGCCCGCTCATTTCTTCCTCGGTCACTCGAGGCGAATCGCGACGACAGGCCGTGCACTTTTCGCTGGTGAGTATGCTCATAGTAATCCTTTCGATTATCTTAGTTCGTCTTTCTAACAGAGAATCCCGAATCGACGGCAATAACCCTCGAACCAGTGAAGAGCGTGTCAAGAGAAGGAAATGCGAGACAGTGCACCACATTTTTGGACAATCAAACCGGTAGTCTATATCCTCGGCCTCTGTGGAGGTGCGCTTTTTATCGTTCTTTTGATTCGCGAAGGCGCCGGACAAGTCGGTTCGGCGATTGCGCAGGTTGGCTGGGGTTTCCTGGCCCTCACGCTTTATCATCTTCTGCAGACTCTGAGCGACGCTGCCGGCTGGTCGGCACTCATCCCGAAAGAGCAGAGAGTCCCGTTGAGCAGGAGTTTTTTCCTGCACTGGATCGGTGAATCAATAAATAACCTGCTTCCGACCGGTCGCGTCGGAGGGGACATCGTTATGACGCGCGTGGCGGCGTTGTGGGGAATTCCGCTGAAGACCGCTACTGCGGCAATGATTGTGGATATAACAGTCGGTGTCGTGACAAAAATCATTTATGTTGTGGCTGCGTGTATTCTGCTCATCGCGGTAACCGGTCGAGCGGATTTTGTCCGGCCTGCGCTCGTTGCAGTCATAACCGGGGCATTTGCGGCCGGGGGATTTTACGCAGTGCAGCGGCTCGGCATTTTCCGCTGGAGCGCGGCCTTGGCATCCCGTCTGGCCAAGTCACCTGGCTGGGATTCGCTGGTTCAAAGCGGCGAAGCATTTGATCGAACGATTCGGCTGATTTACTCAAGGCGCAGCGGAGTGGCCGGATGCAGCTTTTTCTGGATCTTGTCCTGGTTTATCGGCTCGGGTGAGATTTGGTTCGCGCTGTGGGCCCTTGGGTCGCAGTCAAGCTTCGCTACGGCGGTGATCCTGGAAAGCGCTACGCTGGCTATTCGAGGCGCGGCGTTTCTTGTCCCGGGAGCTGTGGGAGTACAGGAAGGGGGTTATATTCTCCTTGGAAATCTGCTCGGAATATCCGGTGAGATAGCGCTTGCGCATTCGCTTATTCGGCGGATGCGGGAATTGGCGTTAGGCGTACCGGGGCTGATCGGCTGGCACCTTATCGAGGCAACTCGTCTGTGGCGCCGCCAGCGTTCCTGAGCGTCTCCACCTTTTTCGCACCGCAAGACTCCCGAACGACGAGTTTGCAGTCCAAAAGGATATCCCTGATTGGCATTCCGGGTGTTTCCAATCGCTCCAGCATCACCGCTACGGCGGCCACTCCAATCTCGCGGCATGGCTGATGTACGGTCGTTAATGGAGACGGCAGGAGACTTGCATATCCAACGTCATCAATTCCTACGATCCGGATGTCGTCTGGGATTCTGTAGTTGAGCCGTATCAGGCTCTGCATCACTTGCCCCGCGGTTCGATCGTTCCCGCAGACGAGCGCATCTGGCTTTTGTTTTTCCACATACGGTTTCAGCTCGCTCAAAGGGTCGTCATTTAAGTGTTGAATCAGATCAACTTTGACAGGGAGACCGGCGACAAAAAGCGCGTCGCGATATCCGGCAATACGGGCTTCCACCGGCGACTCGTTTTGCAATGTATTGCCGACAAAGTTCCCATGCTTGTTGGTCCTTCGTGTCGAGGTCCGGGGTGATGTTGCCCCAGAGAAGCGCGTTCCTGCGGGTCTGCGGCGCTTCAGACATCCCCTGGCAAATCGGACCGAAAATTTCGGTATCGGCTAGATTCGGGATAAGCAATCCAAACAGCAGACCACTGTCCTGGGACAGCGTCCCGACATAAGACCCGGAACCGGCACGGCGCTCGATGAGCCCCAGTTGACGCAATTCGTGAAGCGCCCGTCCGACGGTAATCCTTGATGTCGCAAACTTCTTCACCAGGGCCGCCTCGCTTGGGAGCTTTTCTCCGGCTTTGTATCGGCCTGTAAGGATATCGGCCTTAATTTTTTCCAGGATCTGCTGATATTTAGGAGAGTGGAGAACCTGGTTTAAAGCGCTCATTTCTAAAACCTGACATTACAAGTTAATCTGTTTAAAATCAATAGATTATGTAAAGATTTGGCTTTGATTTGCGTGGAATCCGGCTAAATGTTCTTAGATTCGTCCGATATGCTGCTATATTGCCAGCAGTGAATGATAAATTTCTCTGGGCATTTTGGAAGACATCTCGATTAGGGATGGCCACTCCAGAATGCTGAGAGAAACAGAAGGGTAATCCCGCAAGGGGTGTCTGGATCTGACTCTCAAAAGTTAACAACTAACAGGAGAAAGAAGGACACAATGGAAATGATTAACGGCATTCACGACTTCGTGCTCGTCGTTGCACTTGTTGCAATCGTCATGGTTCCGCGAGCCATCCAAACCTATCGCGGGTTCCGCCAATAAGCGACCGGGCGATATCCAACCCAGCGGGCTCTCATTCCCGTTAACCCAAACCTGAACCGGGCTGCGATTTGCAGCTGAAAACGAAAGGACAAGAAAAATGGAAGCGTTAGTATTTGGGCTTATTGCCTTAAGCACAATTCACAAGAAACAGGAGCGGATTGTTCCTGAGCCGAGCGAATTCCAATCGTTCGACCTGCGAACCCTGGATCGTACGTACAATACCAGAGACAACTCTCCGGGCAGATCATCTGATCGCGCGCCTCAATGAACGTAGCCATCTTCATTTCCAGGGGAAATTCACCACAGAGACACAGAGAGCACGGAGGTTTCTTTTGGGGTACCCGAGGACACGCTCCCCGGTTGGTTCGGGCGTTGCGCGGCTCTTCGCGTTGCAATACATCCATCCTCAAGCAATTACCACGAACAGACGCCGAATCTCCAAACGCGATCAAACGCGGACAACCGCTCAACAAACCTTCTTCTCCCCTGCAGATCTTGGTGCTCTCTGTGCCTCTGTGGTGAAATCTTCTTCCTCCGCGACCTCGTCGCACGCGCTTCGGCGGGTTGAGGCGGTCGGCGATGGCGGCACGACAAGCGAGGCCCATCCTCTTGCCTACTCATGCCTCTCTGGAATCGACTATCCGTACCTCGCTGTTAGCTTCGCGGCCAATTCATCGGACGCGCGCGGCGGGGAACTCAATGACAGCCAGCGCATTTGGCTGCAGCAAAAGCGGTAGTTTCTGATCCGCCAATTTCGCCAGTCGAGGGGGCGGCAGCTCTGCGACTTTGCGCAATTCAGCTTGTTGTTCCCTGCTTGGGAAAGCAGGACGCCCCATTTGCTCCCATATTTTAAGGGGCGATCCGTGATCGTCGTCCACAAGATGGATTTTCGCCTCGCTGACCGGCTCGGCGGTGCCTCGGAACTGGATCAGCACATTTTCAGGTCGGCCGGATTCCTTCGGCGGGACGTAGTTCCAAGTCGCAAGCACGAGACAACCATCCTCGGACCGTCTGGTGAGTAGAGCACTCGCATTTTCGACCGGGATTTGCTCATCTCCCAAGTAATGTAAAATTTTGAACGCGTTGAACGAGGCTTTCGGAATTCTGCCCGTAGCGATGAGTCCAAACCCGGTGGAAAAGACGCTCCGAAATACCCCGCCCTCTTCAAAAAAGGCGTCGGTGAATGTCCAGTAAGACATTTCCGTAGCGAGGGCTCCTGAACATAGACGAATGTTGTTAGCCAGCCAGGCACCCACATATGGCCCGTCCAACTGGACTCCGTCGAATCCCGCATTGTACTCGCTAAAGATGATCGGCAATTCGGGGCGAGCCGATGATCTGACTTGCTCGTAAACTTTGCGCACCGCGCGCGCGACCATTTCTGACTGCGGAATATTCTCGTTCGATCCAAAAACGTTTTGAGAAGTATCATTTGGATAGATGTGCGTGGAGACGAAATCAACCGGCATATTCTTCTCAGCGCAGTGTCGGATGAAGCGATCAACCCAAGCTGCTTGCGCGGTTGAGGGACCCCCGACGCGGAGGCGCGGGCTGACATCTTTCAATGCCGCAACCGTATTGTCATAAAGAGCGAAATACGTTTCTTCCTTTGGTTCTCCACTCCAGAAATCAATATTTGGCTCATTCCATACTTCAAAATACCAATGGGCTACCTCGTCGATTCCATATCTCTCGACGAGGTGTTGGGCGAATTTACGGATGAGTTGATACCATTGGCGAGAGTCGCGTGGCGGCGCAACGTTCGGATGATACCAGAAGGGATGCGGACTATTTCGCTCCGCCAATTCCTCGGGCATGAAGCCAAGCTCGACAAATGGCCGCACGCCGATGTCAAGCAAGCCGTCATAGACAAGGTCGACGCGCGTGAAATTTAAAGTGAGGTCCCCGGCGGCATCGACTCCCCCATAGATACCAATTTCCCGACCAAAAATTCCGTGAAATCTCACATACCGCACGTCAATGATTTCCCGAAGCGCCCGTAAATCTTTCCGCCAGTCTTCAGATAGGGTCACCGGTGCGTGACAGGAGCCGAACATATGTTCCCAGAAATGGGGAAAGGGAGTGGTAGTTCTCTGGGGGTTAACAATAATTTCTTCATCCATAGTCGGAGAGAAACCATATCACGAAACCAAGCTCGACAGCAAAAACGTTTCGAAGCTTTCACGGGCCAGCATCCTTGAGCCGTTTTGGCGATCTTGATCGCTCTGCTCAGCTTTTGGGGATGAAACGTCGCTTCTTGTCCCAAGTCTTGGCGTTATGGCTTCCTCAGCGTTGAACCTCAGGAAGCCCGTGGAACAGCCCTTATGGGGTGAACTATATAGCGAACTAACCTTCTATTGTTTATCCTTCTTTACCGATGGCAAAGCCGACGACAGTCAGGTCAGGCTCCCGCAGCGCAAATCTCCTCGCAAACGACTCGTTCGGATGATACGGCTACAGGCGAAATTTGCCGGCTCAAAAAAAATGGCTTGTTATTGACCCGAATCGGCATGTCATGCATAATGCAAGTTAGTCCCATTCGCTTCAAAATCCAAGGAAAGCATATTCGATCTCACTCTATTTTGCTTCTTTTCTCGTGCTAACCTCTCTCCTTTGCCTGCCGACACTTTGCCAGACCCGACCGATCATCGTTCGGGCATTTATGGGCAGGCGGATGGAAATTTTACAGTCGTTGCCCTCCTGCCTGATGCGGATGGCGCTCCTGCCGTAGAAGAACCTGGTACTCCATCGCCGCGGCCGACCACTCCGGCAATCAAGGAAATCCTCGAAGAGTTGCCAAAGCTGACACAAGAAGAAAGATGCAGCTTTGGAACGTCCTCAATCAGGAGGTAGCTCAGGCCTTCCTGACTCCTGCCGTAGATCCGAACTTGACCATTGAGTCGCCATCGTCGTTCACCAAATTCACAGATTTGAAGCAGACGGTTTCCACCCTGACTGCCGAATCAATCGACCACTTCTTCGCGATGCAATCGGCAGCGCATCAGTCTCTGAAAGGCATTGGCCAGCCAGTGATCGACGCCGCACGGAAATACGCCATCAACGCGTCCTACATCGTCGCGCACGCCATTTTGGAATCGGGATGGGGGACCTCGAGAATCAGTCGCCAAAGAAACAATATCTTCGGATGGAATGCATTTGATAAGAATCCCGATTTGGCCAAGGGCTTCGACACCCGTGCACAGTGCATGGACTTCGTAATTGGACGGGTAAACAAGCTCTACCTGGATCCGAGAGGGAAATTCTTTGTCAAACAACCCTGCGTTGGGGACAAGACAATCGGAATGAATGTGAACTATGCGGTAGAGTCAGACTGGGGCGTTAGTATTGCTGCGATAGCAAAACATATGGGCAAAGTCCTTGGCACCCTCGGGTCCGCAGTGAAGGTTCGCGGTACTACGGCGCAATATGTGGTGGATCATACCATCCCCGGGAGGACCCTTCGAATCCCTCATGGGATGCTCTCGCTGATCGCAGATGATGGAACCGTATTCAAGTCAATCGAGGCGAATACGGGCGGCTTTGTGAGCGACTTCCGCAAGCATAATGGTCCGATTCCGCCCGGGAAATACCGCATCAGCAATTTTCGATCGCCGCGGAACGATGAAGGAACTGCGATGCGCGATTTTGACGTAAGCTTTTCCTTTTCCCTGGATCCGATCGACACGAACGTATTCGGGCGAGATGGCCTGGACATTCATCCGGACGGCCCTCCTCCGGGAACGCACGGGTGCATCGGCCTGGTCGCGCAAACGCGCCAGCAATTGGAGGAGTTCCGAGATTTGCTGCGAACGCACACTAGCGGCGGATCGCACTTGTTTGTCACTGTGAAGTACACGCCCTCTTCGGGCGTAAGCTAGTGTTCGCAAGGCCTTGGCGGCTTTGTTACTTGCGCAAGGAACTTGGGATCTTTGTCAGACGGAAATCGGGCGAACTCGTTTGCGGAATTCAGGTCAAGTTAGGAAAATATCTTTTCCCAAGCGCGGAAACGAACGGGTATTCCCATCGTTCGCTGCTGAGTGCTTTGATGATTCCAATGATCCAGAGAACGACTCCGGCGCACAGAACGGCAAGATGCAAAAGGCCGAATAGAAGAAAGAATATAATTCCGATGAGCGGCAAGTGGCCGAAAAGAGCTGATAAAATCGAAATAAGGATCGAGGCTCCGATCCAGGCACCACCGAAATAGATCGCCTGCACAGCCCAGTGCCGTACGAACAGGTCTTTCTTTTCGATAACATAAAAAACAATTCCGCCTAAAAGAGGAAAGATCGCGCAAAGGCCTGCGGCAACATTGGAGGGCAACCCTGAATCACTCCCAGTCGGAGAAGATATTTGAGCGTCAGCCATATAAGTAGACCTTTTGCGGGAGCGTACGGTCGACTGCGTCAATGTCAAGATTTCGCGTGCTTAGAGCTGGGGAGCGCGCTACCTTCCGCGCTTTATGTTAAGCGCAGGAATTGTCGGGTTGCCAAACGTAGGTAAATCTACGCTTTTCAATGCCGTCACGCGCACGAGGAAGGCCGACGCCGCAAATTATCCCTTCTGCACAATTGAACCGAATCAGGGTGTCGTATCGGTTCCCGACTCCAGATTGGCCGTTTTGTCAAAGATGTCGAAATCGGTCCGGACGATTCCTGCCGCGATTGAATTTGTTGACATCGCCGGGCTGGTGCACGGCGCCAGTCAGGGGGAAGGCTTGGGCAATCAATTTCTCAGTCACATTCGTGAAGTCGATGCGATCGTCCAGGTCGTTCGCTGTTTCGAAAATAGCGATATTCATCATGTCAGCGGCGGCATCGATCCGACGCGAGACATCGAGGTGATCAACACCGAGTTGATCCTGGCAGATCTCGCAACGGCGCAAAAGCGTGCCGAGCGGCTCCAGAAACAGATCAGATCCGGAGACAAGCAAGCGAAGGCCGAAGCCATGCTTCTCGAAAAACTCATTCCCCATCTGGATGCCGGGAACCCGGTCGTGACGCTCGAACTGAGCGGGGAGGAAAAGGCTCTTCTAAAATCGTTCTTTCTTTTGACCTCGAAACCTACAATTTTTGCCTGCAACGTTGCCGAAGGCGATCTCGCTGATATCAAATCGAGCGGCCACGGCGGTGTGGCGGCTAAATACGTGGTGTCGGTATCAGATTATGTCCGCAGCCATCTGGCTACCGAGGCAGTAGTTATCAGTGCTCAAATTGAAAGTGAACTGGTCGATCTGTCGCCGGATGAAGCGAGGGAATTTCTGTCCGGGCTTGGCGTGAACGAAAGCGGGGTTGGAACCTTGATTCGCGCCGTATATGAACTGCTTGGCCTGCGCACTTATTTTACAACGGGCGAAAAGGAGACGCGCGCCTGGACTATACATGCAGGCGATAAGGCTCCTGCAGCGGCTGGCGTTATTCATTCCGACTTTGAACGCGGCTTCATCGCGGCCGAGACCGTCCATTTCGAAGACCTGATGCGATTTGGATCTTTCGCGAAAAGTCGCGAAGCCGGAAAGCTGAGAATCGAAGGTAAAGATTATGTGGTGAAAGACGGGGATGTAATGGAGTTCCGCTTTCACGTCTAGTGCACCGTCTCGGCCCATTTTGAACGCAACGACGTCACTATTATATGCGAGACGGTTCACTAGCGAGGCCGCGCCTAGACCATCGAGATGTAAGGGTATCAAGGTCGCATTGGGAGTAGCGCCGGTTGGGCGAGGCGGCATTTCTCACGCCGCAAATGCGCACGATTGACGAAATGAGGCTTATGCGCCACGTTCCCGGCTCAAACAGATGATTCGTTGTTTAGCTCTTGCAGCTTTCCTCCTCGTTTCCCATGCGGTCGCGCAAACTGCAAAGGTTGTCGATATTCGGACGAGCCTGGTGCGCATTACCACGACTTCGCAGGAGCCTGATTACAAGGTGCCCTGGAATCCCGGCTCTATCTCAGGAGGAGTTGCGGCGGGATTTATCGTCGAAGGCGAGAGAATCCTTACAAACGCGCATGTCGTGAGCAATGCTCGGTTCATCGTAGTCGAGCGGGAAGACGATCCCCAGCGCTATCCCGCAGTGGTTCAGTTTGCCGGGCACGATTGCGATTTAGCTGTGCTTCACGTGCTGGATAAAAGCTTCTTCCAAAATACCCACCCGCTCGGTTTTGGAGGAATCCCGGCGATTGAATCGCCGGTGTCCGTTTATGGGTACCCCATCGGCGGCGAGCGCTTATCGGTAACCCGCGGAATCATCTCGAGAATTGATTTTCAAACGTACACTCACTCTGGGATCGATTCACATCTTACGGTACAGCTCGACGCAGCAATCAACCCTGGAAATTCGGGCGGACCCGTGATGCAGGATGGCAAGGTTGTCGGGGTCGCATTTCAAGGATACAGCGGTGACGTTGCCCAGAATGTCGGATATATGATTCCGACGCCGGTAATCCGACGTTTTTTGAAGGATATCGCGGGTGGCCGCTACGTCGGCTATGTCGACTTGTCGATTACGTATTTCAAACTCTTGAATCCGGCTGAACGCCACGCGCTGGGTTTGCCTGATAATGAGCAGGGAATTATGGTCAGCTCGGTCTCATCCGAGGGATCCAGCGCGGGGAAACTGCAACAGGGAGACGTCCTTCTATCGATCGATGATCATCCGATCGCCAGCGACGGCTTTGTCCAACTCGACGGTGAGCGGGTCGATATGTCGGAGATCGTTGAGCGGAAATTCAAGGGAGACCAAGTGAAATTCGAAGTCTGGCGGGACAAGACGAGCCTCGTCGTCCAGGTTCCGCTGCAGGGTAATTGGCCTTATCTTATACAGGCCAACCGTTACGATTCGCCTCCGAGGTTTGTGCTTTTCGGCGGCCTGGTTTTCCAGCCTCTTTCGAAGAATTTCATGGATGCCTACCAGGTGGACGACCTGCGTCTGCGATATTTTTACAATTTTTTTATCACTGACGAGATCTACCAGGAGCATCCTGAGGTTGTTGTCCTGTCCAATATATTGCCCGATCCGGTTAACGCCTATTTGACTGATCTACGATTCCAGATCGTTGACGAGATCAACTCCCATAGAATTCGCACTCTTGACGATGTGGCGCGGGCCTTCGCCGAAAAGTCCGACTACTACGTTATCCGATTCGTAGGGAGCGTTCGTCCGGCTGTTTTGGAACGTTCCGCGGTTGAGCAGGCCAGAAATCGCATTCTGGCCAACTACAACGTCCAAAATGAACAGTATGTGGACGGCTCTGTGATTCGATGAAACTGCTCTTTGTTGGGATTTGCGTTGCTTTAGGATTCGTTCGCCTGAGTTGTGCTGAGCCTGAACCAACTCCCAAAGACGAGCGCACTCCTAAGGAAGAACCGGCGCCCCCGGAGCAGAAATGCTCTGTGGTCCGCGTCAACGCGACTAACCAGACCTTCGACTTCTTCCGGCCCTGGAGCAAGCTTGCTCCATTCAGCCGGCGAGGACTGGGAGCAGTGATTGATGGCGGTAAAATCCTCGTCACCGCGGAACTTGTTACGAGTAGTAACTATATCGAGTTGGAGAAATCCGATGGCGGAGAAAAGTCTGTCGCCACTGTCGACGTCATTGATTACGAGGCGAACCTCGCCACGCTTACGGCGGCCGATCCAAAATTTCTTCAGAATCTGCAGCCGCTCAAGACGACAACCGATGTCAAAACCGGCGACACTTTGTCCGTTCTGCAAATGGAATCGAACGGCACGCCGGTTTCTACAAAAGCGCTTGTCACCAGCGTGGAGGTCGGAAGATACGCCATTGAAGACTCAGGTTATTTGATGTTTCGATTGAGTTGCCCTCTTCAATTTCGTGAAAACAGTTTCATGCTGCCAATAGTCAAAAATGACAAGCTCGCCGCAATCTTGATGCGGTACGACAGCCGATCGCAAACTGTCGATGCGATCGCGAGCCCGGTCATTGAACATTTCTTGAGCGCAGCTGCGCAGGTTCCCTACAAAGGGTTTCCCCGAGCCGGCATCGGTTTTTCACCTACACGCGATCCTCAGTTGCGACGCTACCTGAAGCTTCAGGATTCGGACGGCGGCGTGTATATCAACCAGGTTGATCGCAATGGACCCGCTGCAAAGTCCGGAATACAGGAAGGCGATGTTCTGCTGGCGATTGACGACAAGCAGGTTGACCCGGACGGAAATTATCTGCATGCGATTTACGGCAAGCTCTCGATCACCCACCTGACCACGACCGAAGCGTATCCTGGCCAGAAGGTGGTGATGACGATCCTTCGAAATGGCGCTCGGGAGAAAATAAGCGTGGAATTGTTTCGGCGATCTCCCGGTGACTACGTCGTGGAACCGTACTCAATTGGCAAAGCACCCAAGTACTACATTCTGGGGGGACTCGTTTTCCAGGAACTCACCCGGCAATACCTGCGTGAATGGGGCAATAACTGGCTGAAAGATGCTCCGCAGCGTCTGGTGTACTACGACAGGTTTCAGTCCGACCTTTTTCCCGAAAAGCGGAAGATTGTTTTCCTCAGCCAGATTCTACCAACTCGCGATACTGTTGGCTACGAACAAATAAGCAATCTGGTCGTCAAAAAACTCAACGGACGCGAAATTTTGAATCTCGACCAATTTGCCGAAGCGGCAGCTCATCCGGTAGCAGGCTATGATAAAATTGAGTTTGAGGATGATCCGCATCAGATCTACCTGGATGCCGGTCGGGTCGAACAAGATGCGGCGGAGCTGCAAAAGATTTATTCGTTGCCGGCCTTGCAACATCTCTAAGATCGCATCGAATCTTTAATCCATGCCGGCTAGCAAAATCGGAGCGATTTTTGATTGGGACGGAGTGATTGTCGACTCTTCTTCCCTCCATGAGAAGAGTTGGGAACGATTGGCAGCAGAAACAGGATTTGCATTGCCGCGCGACCACTTCAAAAGGGGATTTGGAATGAAGAATACGTTCATCATTCCGAAGATTTTGAAGTGGGCGGAGGCACCGGAGGAAGTCCACCAGCTTTCTCTTCGAAAGGAAGAATTGTACCGGAAGCTGGTTGTTGAACATGGAATTGAACCGCTAGCCGGCGTCGGTCCATGGCTCGATGAGTTGAAACGCTACGGAATACCTTGCGCTATTGGTTCCTCAACCGAGCGCCTGAACATAGACACAATTCTGAATGTTCTCGGCATCGGCGAGTATTTTTCAGCGATCGTTTCGGCCGAGGATGTCTCTCATGGGAAGCCGGATCCTGAGGTCTTTCTGACCGCGGCGCAACGCATTGGGCGCAATCCCGTTCATTGTGTCGTATTTGAAGACGCTCTTGTTGGAATCGAAGCGGCGCATCGTGGCGGGATGAAAGTCGTTGGTGTCGCGACAACCAACCCTATTGAGGCGATCGCTGCCGCCGACCTGGCAGTACATCGACTGGATGAACTTAGCGTGGATAAGCTGACAGCGTTGATCGAGCCGGGCGATTGCAGATAGGGCCGCAAGTCCGAGCCGTACAGCTAACAGATCGACCCCGGGTCGCTGAGTTGCACCGCGGGGAAATATAAGGAGAGGGTAAATTCCTCGCCTTCCCGACTTGAAGAAACCTCTGCCTCGCGGCTGACCCGCGCCATAACGATCGAAGTCCGGCTGCCAAGATCCGAAGGCGGATTGAATTTCGACTGGTAGAAAATGCGGATTCTTGCCCCCTCGCGCTCCCATCCCAGAGATATCTGCCCAGAAGCAATTCTCAGGTGACTGACATCCATCGCAGCAAGAGCTAGAAATCTACGCAGGAATTCGCCTCGCACCACGGAAACAGCTGTCGGACCGTCGTCTTCACCCTCTGCAATTTCCAATCGCACGGAGCGCGGCAGAAGCATCGACGCCATTTTGTATGCTTCCCGGATCAACTCAGACGGTTTTACAAGCTCTTCGGCGGTCTCGGGCGGCTGCAAAAGATCACCGACCATTATCAGAACATCCCGGGAATGCTCGGCGCTTTCCCGAATTAATCCCAGACTCTCCTCCAAACCAGGATCATTGACCCCGGAACGGAGATGGTAATCGCTCAGCGAATTGATTCCCGAAATAGAATTGCCAAGATCGTGAATCACCCGACGCAGGATAAACTCGAGATAAACTCGATAAAACGCCCCTAACGCCTCAGAGGTCGACAGTTGATTCTGTTCAACCGTCAGAGGCGGATCAACACCGGACCTGGAAAGGTCGCTGTCAGTCACTTTTTCTCAAATGAGTCCAGAAGCTTGCCGGCCACATCAAGCAATATTTCATAACTGGGATAACTAGGATCTGAAATAAAGTCACGAATTCGCTCTGCTGTAATTTCCATGGATTTATCCGGCCTAGTGTCAGACTGGCTCAAATCCGAATTTCGACACGGGCTTTCCTCCGGGACATCCTGGTCTTCATTCTTCGGGCAATTCTCTGGGTCCAAAACCAACCTCTTCTAAGTATCGACCAGATATTAGCGAAGTTTAACAAAGAAGTATGCTCCAAAAGCTCAAAAGGTGAGGTTTTCCGGGATAACGGAGAATCTGCTTTTCGCTTGGGGGGTTTTTGCGTTTTAGGCGTAATTTCCCAAAAAACATTGCGGCTTTTGAGGTTCCCTCTTATTCTTTGCTGGCGATCTCAGAGTCTTTGTATTAGCTGAAATTTCTTATCGAATGGCTATCGAAAAGGTAATCGTCATCGACGATGAACCCATTATCAGGAGGTCGCTTGAACTGCAGCTTCGCCAAAAAAGGCTTTCAGTAACGCTCTGCTCAACGATCGCTGAGACGGAAAAATACATCGCGAAAGACTCTTTCGACCTGATGTTTGTGGATGTCCGGCTGCCGGACGGAGATGGGACAGACCTGTTAAATCGCCTGGCCCCGCGGCCTGAGAAGCCGCTGATCGTGGTGATGACTGGCTACGGCACGATCGAGTCAGCGGTGAGCTGCATCCGTGGCGGGGCGTTCGACTATATCATTAAGCCTTTCTCTGCTAGCCAGATAGACGTTAT
>WNFS01002459.1_pt1 | contig 13998 bp, 13 predicted proteins | sample 5400141 | NCBI WGS metagenome assembly WNFS01 (sample SAMN13153358, study PRJNA577476) | soil metagenome | isolation source: 60 cm saprolite under Madrone tree | place: USA:California | collected 2016-06-14
TCGTGCTCACGGTCGATCATCGCTTTGCGCTCAGCAATCCCGCCTTGTTGAGCGCTCCCTCTAAAAAATCGTTTTCCAGCGTCAGTTCACCAATCTTGGCATGGAGTGACTTCACGTCTACGGCCGGCGGCGCCGCTCCGTTGCCGCCGCCGGGACCAAAAACATCGGCTGCCCCGTCCTCGAGCTGCGCCTTCCACGATGTGATCTGATTGGGGTGCACGTCGAACTGCTCCGCCAGCTGAGCCAGTGTTCGGTCGCCCTTGATCGCCGCAAGCGCCACCTTCGCCTTGAAGGCCGGTGTGTGGTTCCGGCGCGGTCGTCTGCTCATTGTCTCTCCTGATTCGCTAGGCACAGCGTGCCCGCTGTCAGGCAGAAACTCCACTTATCGTCCCGTTCAGATTCTTGAGGCCAGCTCTAAACAAATTCGATTACCGCGCCTGGTACAACCGTGTCAGGCACGAGGAGGCGCAACTCAAATCGACGTGCGAGCCGTCGCGAGTTCAACTGGCTGAGCCGGATCGTGTCGCCGAGATTGGCGCCCAGCAAATTTCAGCAACCACGACTAGTCGGAAGAATGTGCTGCGCCCTTCGATCCCAGCAGGTAAACGTCATTCAAATGAAAAACGAAAGACGGATCTTCGACAAAGGCTTGATGGCCTCAGGGACGCGTGGGCCGATTTTCAGCGTAATCGTCGTCGCGACGCGATCTATCCGTTTCTCGACCGCGTGTACCGGCTCGTGGCTCGATACGAGAGGCGCGGCCGATTAAAGCGGCTCTTTCGTCAGGTGCAGAAGCTGACCGGAATTAAGGCCGATGCAGACACGAACATCTATTCTATTTTAATCCGCTCCGCGGCAGGATCGGATGATATCGACCCTAAGGCGAGTAGCAGATGGGCCAGAGCTTTGAGGTATGTGGCCCATTTCAAAAAGCCTCGCGCCGGGCTTCGGCCGTTCATCAAAAATCGCGGCGGGATCAATGGCTGCGCTGCGTTATATGCGGAGCACTTTGGGCGGGGCAGAAGATGAGAAATACGGCCTCAGATCGCGATACAGCATTTCTGTAAAGTGACTTTGAATGTTCATAGAAACAAGGAGTTTTAACATGTCACTCAACAAGACTGTCGATAGCGATATTTCGCGTCAGGATGATTCAGCACATACCGACCATGTCGTAAAAAGAAAGCGTATTGAGAAAGCCCGCGAGCAGGCTCGTGCGTTCCTCGGCACACATGGTTGTCGGACGAGCCGGATTCGCGGTGATCGCGAGCTCAATTATTTCCTCTCGCTCTGCTTCAGCATCTTCATTGACTGCAACGCCAAGCCAAAGCACGAGTTGATTCAAGCGACCCGCATCATCGACGACATGGGACGGGAAGCCCGAAAACGAAAGATCCGTGCTGCACTAAGAAGTGGCCATCCCGCGATACGGCTGTACTGGGACCCCAACCGGATCCCCAGGTAAAATGGGGCGACTTTGATTAAACAACCACCACAGCCCGGTGCGGCTTGTAACTGATAAGCAAAACGACAAAACGACAAAAGCTAGCAAGTAAGGTGCGGCGCGGGATCGCCAGATAAGCAGAACATTATGCTCGCCGTAGCGAATGCGTGGCGACAGCGCGCCGAAGATGCGGAGCTACGCAACGTTCTCCAGTGCGGTCGCTCGTGCAATGGTGCGCCAGAAAAAGACCGGGCGTCCGGTCCGATTCGAATTGACCGAGCAGACCCGCCAGGCTGTTGATGGCTACTTGAAGGCGGCCGGCAAGAAGCCCGGCGACTTTTTGTTCACCAGACGGCGTTCGCCTGAACAGGGCATGACGACGCGGCAGTACGCTCGCCTCGTCTCCGAGTGGATAGCAGGCTCGGGCTGGACGTGAACGTCTTCGGCACCCACTCGCTCCGGCGCACCAAGGCGACGCTGATCTACCGCCGCACGGGCAACCTGCGCGCGGTCAGCTTCTGAGCATCGTTGCCCAGTTAGTTTTCGCGTCAGGCGACGTTCTGGCCTTCCCATGCTGCAAAATTGAACCTTGTAAATAGTCACGGCGGCATATGCCGTTGTGTGAACCTTTAAATACGGAGTTATTGAAATGGCTGAGAACAGCAAAATTGAATGGTGCGATCACACGTTCAACCCGTGGATCGGGTGCCAAAAAGTCTCGCCGGGCTGCGATCACTGCTACGCCGAGCACATGGCGGATCATAGGTTTGGCTGGGTGGAGTGGGGACCGCACGGCAAGCGCAAGCGAACTTCGGATGACAACTGGAGGAAGCCGCGGCGTTGGGCAAAGGACGCCAACGGCCATCGCCCACGGGTGTTCTGCGCCTCGCTCGCCGATTGGCTCGATAACAAAGCGCCGGGCGAATGGCGGTCCGACCTAGGCCGTCTGATCCGCGCCACGCCTGAGTTGGATTGGCTGCTGCTCACGAAGCGCCCGGAGAATTACGAGAAGCTTGCGCCGTGGAACCTCGACAAGATTCCGCCCAATGTCTGGTTGGGCGTGACGTGCGAGGATCAGCCGCACTACGAGCGACGGTGGGCAATTTTGTCGCGGGCACGGATCAGGGCCAGCGTCAAATTCGTCTCGTACGAACCAGCGCTCGGCCCTTTGACCAAACTGCAGCTTGAACTGGGCGGAAGGGTTCCGGACTGGATCATCTGCGGTGGCGAGTCTGGCCCGGGTGCACGCCGCCTGAAACGAGCATGGGTCCGGGGCGTGCGAGAGGAATGCGCAGATTTGGACATCGCGTTCTTCATGAAGCAGATCGGCAGCAACCACGATAGTTGGCCGACGAATATCCGCGGCAAGGGCGACGATATGGATGACTGGCCGGAAGACCTGCGGGTACGGCAGTTTCCGTCTAGGAAAAGGGCTTATTAAACGGACCACCGGGTCACTTCGCTGATGCCAGAGGGGGCTTTGGCGAGCGACTCTTAGGTTGGCGGGGCATTAAACTATGCCAGTCCAATTCGAGAGAACGGGACGATTGCCTTGGCACATTGCGGATCATTTGGGTTAGCCGGACTTTCCAAGTCCCATCGCCCGGCCTTGCCGCTCCACGCTGCCCCTGGGATAGGTTCGCACCAAGGCAATCGTTTTTGATTGGCGGCTGATCGTGTTCGCCAGCGCTGGCCCGAATGGTTGCGGCCCGGTCAAAACAGCACTGATCAGGTTTCACACAAAAGCTAGCAAGTAAGGTGCGGCGCCCCGTCCCTAGCGGGATTTTGCTGACCGGTTCTGGCACCCTTCGCGATAGACTTGAATTTGCGTCCGCTTTCGGAGCAATCCCGACATGCGCCTTGGACTCGCCCTGATCGTCTCCGACGCGAATGACCCTGGCTGTGTAAAAACGCGCGGCCGGATTTGATTCTCGCGATATGATTCCCGCGCGATTTGCGGGAGGATCGGATGAGGCGCTTCGTTGAGGGCACGGATCGCGGGCAGAGCACGCTGTTTCCGGAATGCCTGGAAGACTGGATTTGCGAGGACAATCCGGTTCGCGTGATTGACGTCTTTGTCGAGGGGCTCGATCTGGCCGAGCACGGGTTCAGCGGGGTCGATCCGGAAGCAACGGGCCGCCCTTCCTATCATCCGTCGGTGCTGCTGAAGCTCTACATCTACGGCTACCTCAGTCGGGTTCAGTCGAGCCGCCGGCTTGAGCGCGAGGCTGGGCGCAACGTTGAGGTGATGTGGCTGACGGGTCGGCTGGTTCCCGATCACAAGACGATTGCTGATTTCCGCAAGGATAACGGCCTTGCGATCCGCAAGGTGTGTGCGCGGTTTGTCGCGCTTTGCCGGGAGCTTGGGCTGCTGACGACGGCGAGCGTCGCCATTGACGGCAGCAAGTTCAAAGCGGTCAACAATCGCGACAAGAATTTCACGCGGGCAAAGATGGAGCGCCGGGTGGCGCAGATTGAGGAGAGCGTGGCGCGGTATCTGAGCCAGCTCGACACTGCCGACCTGCAGGAGCCGTCAGAGGCGCTGGCCGCCAAGACGGCGCATCTGAAGGAGAAGATTGCCAAGCTTGCGAGCGAGGTTGAGCGCCTGAAAGCGATCGAGAAGGAGATGCTCGCCTCGCCCGATCAGCAGATCTCGTTGACCGATCCTGATTCACGGTCGATGGCGACAAGCGGGCGCGGCTCCGGCACTGTTGGCTACAACATCCAGGTAGCGGTGGATACGGAGCATCATCTGATCGTCGCCCACGAGGTGACGAATAGCGGCTCGGATCGGGCACAACTTGCAAACATGGGCCGCCAAGCCAAGGAGGTACTCGGCGTTGACAAGCTCGAGGCCGTCGCTGATCGCGGATACTACAACAGCACAGAGATCAAGGCTTGCGATGATGCCTGCATTGCAGTGACGTTGCCGAAGCCAATGAGGTCAGGCGCGAAGTCGGACGGTCGTTTCGGCAAGCAGGACTTCGTCTACAACGCCGCCGAGGATGTCTATCGCTGTCCTGCCGGTGAGAAGCTGACCTATCACATGACGACCGAGCAAGACGGCAAGATGATGCGGCGCTATTGGACGAACGCCTGCCCGAAGTGCACGCTGAAGTCGAAATGTACGACGGGATATGCCGCTCTCAGGGGAGAGCGCGATATCATCCATCGTTCACCTAAAGCGGGGTGACACCTATCCCGAAGCGAAACAAGCGAAAGAGCTGGCGGCGAGGTATCATTCCTGCGCGCGACCGGCCGAAGAGGAAGCGCTGCGCGCCGGCGAGTTCGGGGAGGCGGCGCAGTGGGCGATCGAGCGGATCGACCGACTGTGCCATCACGCGTCTCCGAGGCATTCTAAAGTAGAAGGAAAATAGAAGGGAAAACAACCTTAGATTGAGTTTGCGGGAAACTCAATTAGTCCCCTGTCGCGCGCACCGCCGCCGCTGCGCCTCAGCAATTTTGGCCCGACTAGCTGTTGGTCTTCGGCCCCGTCGACAGCCCAATCCTTTCATTTCCTCTCCAACCACTAAGACCCCATAACGCGCGCACGCGCGCGCGCACACGCGCGCGAATGGCTGCTCCGCGGCCCGACCGGTCCGCCCGCGAAGGGGCAGCCTGGGGGCTACCGCGGCGGCCGCCCCCCGGCACTCCCCCCATAGGTTGACATTCGTGCCCGTTTTCCTATCTAGAAGCCTTAGCCAATTGAATGCCTTCGCGGCATCGAGCGAACCTTCCACCATGTCGGGCACGCATGCCCGGCAAATGAGAGCGTTCGCAATGGCTAACATCCGTCGCCCCCGCGGCCAAACCTTCCGAAAGACCGACGTCGTGCGCGCCCTCCGGGCGGCGCAAACCGCGGGCGTTCCAAACCCGCGCGTCGAGATCAACCGCCACGGGACGATCTCGATGCCAACCGATCTCAAGAAGTACCGCGGCCCGGCCCGGTTCAAGAAGACCGAGACCACTCGGGTAGTGCGCGCGGCGCTGGCTGCCGGGCTGCCGGTCGAGCGCGTCGAGGTCGACCCGCAAACGGGCCGCATTAGCGTGATCGTCGGCAAGCCGGGCGCGGCGCCCGCTGACATCGACGATCTCGATGCCTGGCTAGCGAGGAGGGAGAAGGATGCGCGTCCGGCTTAAGGGTATCAATTCGAAGCGTAAGCGGCTCGCTGACGGCCGCGTCGTTACCTACTACTACGCGTGGAAAGGCGGGCCGCCGCTGCGCGGGGAGCCGGGAACGCCGGAGTTCGTCGCCAGCTACAATGCAGCTGTCGCCCAAAGGGTCGCGCCTCCTCGCGGAGTGCTGCTGGCGTTGCTGTTTCGTTTTCAGGAAAGCGCCGAATTCCAATTCGGGATATCCCCCCGCACCCGCCGTGACTACGTCAATCAGATAAAGCGCATCGAGCGCGAGTTCGGTGATTTCCCGGTCAAGGCACTGGGCGACCCGCGAGCGCGATCTATCTTTCTCGAATGGCGCGATCGGTTGGCGCAAACGTCGCTGCGGCAGGCCGACTACGCCTATGGCACGTTGGCGCGCATTCTCTCGTGGGCGCATGATCGCGGATTGATCGCGAAGAACCCGTGCGCGAAGGGTGGCAAGCTCTATCACGGCACCCGCATCCACAAGATTTGGGAGGACGAAGACGTGGCGCGATTCCTGCGAACGGCGCCATCACATCTTCGTCTCGCGATGCTACTTGCGATCAACACCGGCCAGCGACAAGGCGATCTATTGCGCCTGCCTTGGAGCGCTTACGATGGCAAGGGGATCAAGCTGCGCCAGAGAAAAACCGGCGCTTATGTTCCGATCCCGGTCGCCGATGTGCTCAAAGCTGCGCTCGATGCGGCACCGACGCAAAGCCCGATCATGTTGACCAATAGCGAGGGCAAGCCATGGAGCGAGAGCGGATTCCAAGGCGCGTGGGGCAAGGCGACCATGCGGGCAGGGATCCGTGGGCTTACGTTTCACGATCTGCGCGGCACCGCCGTAGTGACATTGGCGCGCGCCGGATGCAACGAGGTCGAGATTTACTCGATCACCGGCCACAAGCCCGGCGACGTGCGTGCGATCCTGACCGCGCATTATCTGCCAAGGGATGCAGAGGTGGCGGGCAATGCGATCGCGAAACTGAATCGGTACAAGTCGCGCGCAGATCAAAAGGAGGACGAAAATCTCCCGACTGCGCTCCCGACTACGCCGAAAATCGTAAACGCGAAAACGGAGAAAGCGTAACTAGGTCAATTGGCTGGGGCGCCAGGACTCGAACCTGGGAATGGCGGAATCAAAATCCGCTGCCTTACCACTTGGCTACGCCCCATCAGCCCCCTTCGTGCGCCGTCGCGGCGCGCGGACCATAGCGGCCGCAATGCGGCCAATCAACGGCGGCCTCTCCCCGCGCGCATGCCGTTGACCCGCGCATGGCCGGGGCTAGATTAGCTTGTTAAGTCACCTCCGCGCGGACGCGCCGCGAGCGTTGGACGCGCTCGGCGGCGACCGCGTTCCATCCGGAAGCCAACGATGACCTACCGGGCGCCGGTTGCCGATATTTCCTTCTCGCTCAATCACGCGGCGGGCTTCGCCCAGGCGCTGGCCGACGACCTCTATGGCGATCTCAGCGGCGACGTGGTCGAGGCGGTGCTCGCGGAAGCGGGCAAGTTCGCAACCGATATCCTCGCTCCGCTCAACGTGATCGGCGATCGCGAGGGCGCGCACTTCCACGACGGCGCCGTCACCACGGCGCCGGGATGGAAAGAGGCGTATCACGCCTGGGCGAAAAGCGGCTGGAACGCGCTTGCTGCGCCTGCGCAATGGGGCGGTCAGGAGCTGCCGCATGCGCTCAACGCCGCCTGTCTGGAGATGTGGAACTCGGCCGCCATGGCTTTCGGCCTCGGCCCGGTTCTGACCATGGCGGCGATCGATGCGCTGACGGCACACGGCAACGACGAGCTCAAGCGCACTTACCTGCCGAAGCTCGTCTCGGGCGAATGGATGGGCACCATGCAGCTCACCGAGCCACAGGCCGGCTCCGACGTCGGAGCCTTGCGTACGCGGGCCGAGCGCGCGCTGGACGGCAGTTACCGCATCAGCGGACAAAAGATCTTCATCACCTACGGCGAGCACGATCTCACCGACAACATCGTTCATCTGGTGCTGGCGCGGCTTTCCGACGCGCCGGCGGGAACGAAAGGCGTTTCGCTTTTCCTCGTGCCCAAATTCCTGCCCAATGCCGACGGCTCGCTCGGCCGCCGAAACGATGTCCGTGCGCATTCGATCGAGCACAAGCTCGGCATTCACGCCTCCCCGACCTGCACCATGGTCTATGGCGACCGCGGGGGCGCCACCGGTTTTATCGTCGGCGACGAGAACCATGGCATGGCCTGCATGTTCACCATGATGAACCATGCGCGCCTGTCGGTCGCGCTGCAGGGCGTCGCGATTGCCGAGCGCGCCACCCAGCAGGCGCTCGCCTACGCGCGCGAGCGCAAGCAAGGCCGGGCACCCGGCGTGGAGTCCGGCACGAGCCCGATCATCGCGCATCCCGACGTCAAGCGCATGCTGCTGACCATGCGCGCGCTCACGCGCGCGGCGCGTGCGCTGTCCTATGCCACCGCCGTCGCGCTCGATCGCGCGCAGCGCGGCCCGGACGAAGCGGCGCGCAAGTCCGCGCACGAACGCGCCTCCCTGCTCACGCCCGTTGCCAAGGCATTTTCGACCGACATCGGCAACGAGGTCGCCTCTCTCGGCGTGCAAGTGCACGGCGGTATGGGTTACATCGAAGAAACCGGCGCCGCGCAGTACTACCGCGACGCACGCATCGCGGCGATTTACGAAGGCACCAACGGCATCCAGGCAATCGACCTGGTTACGCGCAAGCTGCCGCTGGCGGGCGGCGCGACGGTACTGGCGTATATCGGCGAACTCAAGCGGACTGCCCAAGCCGTCAATGCAAGCAATGACCCCGATTTCGGATGGACTGGCGTGCGGCTTAAGGATGCGACCGACGCGTTGGAGCGCGCCACCCATTGGCTCCTCGGCAGCCAGCGCAACGACGTCGCGGCGGCGCTTGCGGGGGCGACACCCTATCTGCAGCTGTTCGCGCTCGCGGCCGGCGGTGCGCTCCTTGCCGAGGAGGCACTCGCGGCGGTGCGGCTCGGCGGCAATGGCGCCGACGCGGCCGGACGTATTGCGATCGCGCGCTTCTTTGCCGAGAACCTCGCCGTGCGGGCCGAGAGCCTCGAGCGCACCGTCGTCGAAGCGGCGGACAGCGTCAACGACGCCGACGCGGCGCTCGCCTGAAAATGCGTCCTTGCCGGAGCCTGACTGGAACGACTGAGGGATCATGACGCTCAAAAGCCGCACCCTGTTCATCACCGGCGCATCGCGCGGCATCGGCCTTGCAATCGCGTTGCGCGCTGCGCGCGACGGCGCCAACGTCGTGATTGCGGCCAAGACCGACAAGCCGCATCCCAAATTGCCCGGCACCATCTTTACTGCTGCCGACGAGATCACAAGAGTCGGCGGAAACGCGCTGCCTATCGTCGTCGACGTGCGCGACGAGGCGCAGGTGAAAAGCGCGATCGAGCAGGCCGTCGCAACTTTCGGCGGACTCGATGTCGTGGTCAACAACGCGAGCGCCGTCCAGCGGACGCCGGTCGTGGAGACCGACATGCGCCGCTTCGATCTGATGCACCAAATCAACACGCGCGGCACCTTCATGGTATCGAAATATGCCATTCCGCATCTCGAGAAAGCGAAGAACCCGCACATCTTGATGAATTCACCGCCGCTCGACATGCGCGAAAAATGGTTCGCGGGCAGCACCGCCTATTCGATTGCCAAGTACGGCATGAGCCTCGTCGTGCTGGGTCTCGCCGGCGAGCTGCGCGACAAAGGCATCGCGGTGAATGCGCTCTGGCCGCGCACGACCATTGCGACCTCCGCCATCAAAAACCTGCTCGGCGGCGAGCGGGTGATGCGGATGTCGCGCACACCCGAAATCATGGCCGACGCAGCCTATCTCGTGTTCCAGAAGCCGGCACGCGGCTTCACCGGCAATTTTCTGATCGACGACACCTTCCTGGCCGCCGAGGGCGTCACCGACTTCGACAAATATCGCGTGGACGCCGGCGAGCCGCTCGCGCCGACGTTCTTCGTGCCCGATCAGCCAGCGCCGCCACCGGGCGTGACCGTTGCGGGCGAAAGATGAACGGGGATACGTTTTCCGGATAAGCCCGATGCCCACCCTTCTCGTCACGCACCCCGCCTGCCTCCAGCACCTCACGCCCGCAGGGCATCCCGAGCGCCCCGATCGGCTGCGCGCGATCGAGCGCGCGCTTGCGCACGAGCGATTTGGCGATCTCGTGCGGGTCGAGGCGCCGGCGGCGGCGCTCGAGACCATCGCGCTCTGTCACCCCATGCAGTATGTCACCGCCGTCCGCGAGGCCACGCCCAAAGAGGGTCTGCTCGGGCTCGATGCCGATACCACCATGTCGCCGGGAAGCTTCGAGGCCGCCTTGCGGGCGGCCGGCGGCGCTGTGCACGCGGTCGATGAAGTGATGGCGGGCAAGGTGTCGAACGCGTTCGTCGCCACGCGTCCCCCGGGCCACCATACCGAGACCGCGCGTCCGATGGGATTTTGCCTCTTCAACAACGCGGCCATCGCGGCGCGCTACGCGCAGAAAAATCATGGCATCGAGCGCGCGGCCGTCGTCGACTTCGACGTGCACCATGGCAATGGCTCACAAGACATCTTCTGGTCGGACAAGAGCGTGATGTACTGCTCGACGCATCAGATGCCGCTCTATCCAGGAACTGGCGCAACGAGCGAACGCGGCGAGCACAACACGATCGTCAATGCGCCGCTCCGGCCGGGAGATGGCGGAGAGGCGTTTCGTGCCGCCTTCGAGACCGTCATCCTGCCACGACTGCGAGATTTCCGGCCGGACCTGATCGTGATCTCCGCCGGCTTCGACGCGCACATGCGCGATCCGCTTGCCAACCTGAATCTGCTCGAAACCGATTTCGATTGGGCGACGCGCAAGCTCATGGAGGTCGCGGACGCGAGCGCCAACGGACGCGTCGTCTCCGTGCTCGAGGGCGGATACGATCTCGAGGGGTTGGCGAATTCGGTCGCCGCTCACGTCGCCGCGCTGATGCAGGGTGGATAGCGTGTTCCGCACGCGGCGTTCCCGACGCTGCCCCGGGAGAGTGGCCCAGTCTCTCAGACTACATTATATACTGTGCGACCCAGCAGGACCCGCTCATGGCCGAGAACACCCATTCCGACGTGAACCGCCTTCCGTTCGAGCGGGCGATCGAGGAGCTCGAGTCGATCGTCAAGCGGCTCGAGGAGGGCAAGGTGCCGCTCGAGGAGTCGGTCGCGATCTACGAGCGCGGGGAAGCGCTCAAACGCCGCTGCGAGGAGCTGTTGCGCCAGGCCGAGGCCCGGGTGGAGAAGATCACGCTCGATGCCGCCGGCAAACCGACCGGAACCGAACCGCTGGACGTCAGCTAGCCTCACCGGCGTCGCAGCGCGCGCAGATCGGGCAAGCGCTGCTTCAGCCGCCCGACGTCCTTCCATGGGTCCTGCTTGAGCCCGCTCAGCCGCTTGCCCAGGTTGAGCAGCGTGTATTGATTGCCGCTCTTGGTGCGGCCCAGCTCCTCCCACGTCACCGGCGCGGAGACCGCCGCGCCCGCGCGGGCCCGCGTCGAATACGCCGCAACTGCCGTCTGCTCCAACGAGTTGCGCAGGTAGTCGACGAAGATTTTTCCCTTGCGCAGCGATTTCGTGATTTTGGCAACGTATCGCTTGGGATCGTCGGCGGTCATTGCCAGCGCCACCGCCTGCGCGAAGTTCTTGGTGGTGCGCCAGTCGGCCCCGTCGATGGGCAGAACGACGTGCAGGCCCTTGCCGCCGGAAAGCTTGACGAAGCTTTGCAGATCGAGCGCGGCAAGCCGCTCGCGCACGTCGCGCGCGGCCGCCACGATGCTCGTCCATGGAACGCCCTCCCCCGGATCGATGTCGAAGACGATTCGGTCGCAAATGTTCAGCCGATCGATCGTCGACCCGCGCACGTGCAGTTCGAGAACGCCCGCCTGCACGAGGGAAAGAACACCATCGAGGTCTTCGACCGCGATCACCTGTCGTCGGTTGCGATCAATGACCGTGCGGAGATTTTTTTCGGTGAGACCTGCCGAGGCATGCTTTTGAAAAAAACATTCGCCGCTCGTCCCGTCGGGGCAACGGACAAGGGCAAGCGGCCGGTCGATGATATGCGGCGCCATCCAGTCCCAGACCGAACGATAGTAGTCCGCCAAATCCTGCTTGGTGATGCCCGCGTCCGGCCAATAAACACGATCCGGATGCGTGAAGCGTACATCTCCGATGCTCTCCTCCCGGCGTGCGGCCTTGGGAGCGCTCGCTCGCGCTTTCGTTTTCGATGTCCTCGTCATCGCTTTGGCCGTCTCCGCTGCGATCTTCGGTGCGGCCGTGACGCTGTCGACCGCGGTCGGTTTCTCCCGCACCACTTCCTGCGGCGGCTTGTCTTCGCGCACGCCCTTGAACGCCGCCTGGCGCACGAGGCCGTCGGCGGTCCAACCGCGCAAATTCGCCTCGATCACCGTCTTGGGTTCGACCCAGCGGATATCGGAGCGGCGGGCTTCGGCACGAGGGATTTGGTCGAAGGGCGCAGATGCCCTCTCCAGCGGATGCAGCCGCCGCCACAAGTCGCGCGCCAACGCCCGCGTATAGCCGGTGCCGACCCGACCCGCATAGACGAGCCGGCCATCATCGTAATAGCCCACCGCCAACGCGCCAATCGCCCGCGGCAGGACGGTCGAGGGTGAATAGCCGCCGACCACCAGTTCCTGGGCGTTGGAGCATTTCGTCTTGATGAAGCTTTCCGAGCGCCCGCTACGATAAGGCGCGTCGACGCGCTTAGAGACGATGCCTTCGAGGCCCATTTGGCAGGCGTGTCGCAGCACCGCCGGACCTTCGTCCTCGAAGTCTTCGCTGTATTTAACCGGTCCGGCTTTTCCCCTTGCGAGCAGCCGCGCGAGTTGGGCTTTACGCTCGATCAACGGCAAGTTCGTCAAGTCGCGGCCGTCGAGATGCAGAAGGTCAAAGACGTAATAGATGAAGCGTTCCCGCTCGCCTGCCTTGAGCGCCGCCTGCAGTTCGGAAAAGCTCGAAATGCCGTTTTGGTCCTCGACCACCACTTCGCCGTCGATCAGCGCGCTATGCGCAGGCAGCTTGGCGACCGCGGCGGCGATGTTGGGGAATTTTTCGCTCCAATCGAGGCCTTTGCGGGTGAGCAGGCGGACCTTGCCGCGGTCGAACCGAGCCTGAATGCGATAACCGTCGAACTTGATCTCGTGCGCCCAGCCACTGCCGCTCGGCGCAATCTCGTGCAAGGTGGCGAGCGACGGCGGCACGAAATCGGGCAGGCGCGCGCCGTGCGGCCGCAGGTCCTTGTCCTCGCTCCTGCTGGCGTTGCTCTTGCCTGTTCTCTTCGATGCCCTCCGATCGCGCGGGCTGCGCGCGCGCTGTTGCGAATTTTTGTGCGCGCTCCCCCGTGGCACAAAGGCATGGCCCTTTGTTGCCCCAGCCTCGACGTTCTCCTTCACGCTTCTGTTCGAATGCCAAACCCGCTTGCGCCCTTTGCCTTCGGCGATCTCGGACATCGAGCGGCCGCTGACCACCGACAGTGGCTCCTCCTCGAGGATATCCGGATCGCTCGCGCTGCGCGCGTCCTCGTCTTTGGATTTAATCAGAAGCCACGGCTCCTTTTTCTCTCCCGCCCTGCCGTGCATGCGCACGAGGTGCCAGCGCCCGTGCAGCTTCTTGCCCTCGAGGCTGAAATCGAGATGACCTTTCTTGTATCCGGCGTAAGGGTCGCCCTCCGGATACCACTGCCCGCGATCCCAAATCATGACCGTGCCGGCGCCGTACTCCCCCGCCGGGATGGCGCCCTCGAATGCGTTGTATTCGATCGGATGATCTTCGACGTGGACCGCCAGGCGTTTTTCGCCCGGAACGAGGCTTGGGCCGCGCGTTACGGCCCAGCTCTTCATCACCCCCCCGAGTTCCAGCCGCAGGTCGTAGTGCAACCGCCGCGCCGCATGTTTTTGGATGACGAATTGATGTCCCTGCGCGTGGTGTACGCGCCCCCGCGGCTCCGGCGTGACGTCGAACTTGCGTTTCCTGCGATAGACCTGAAGGCCCACTGCTCAACTCGCACGCTCGCATTGTGCCGGAGCGGGCGTGAAAGGCACGCGATCCCGCGCCGCAGCGGTCGATAATGGGGCGACCGCAGAGAAGATCGGCGATTCTTTGCGGCGATAGCTGCGCCAATTCGCACGTGGTGTCATCGCGCACGCGCTCCCTTGTGAGCGATGAACGCAACGCCGCAGCCGCGCGCCGGGTTCCCGAGCATCGCAGAAAACCATAGGCAGGTTAAGCACTTCACAGCGTTTCTGGTTTGCCTTCGCCGCCCCGGCTGGTTAAACCCTGGCCAACCCGTTAGGTTAGCGCCTCGATTGTCGGTGGAGCCCT
>WNFS01019716.1_pt1 | contig 13993 bp, 14 predicted proteins | sample 5400141 | NCBI WGS metagenome assembly WNFS01 (sample SAMN13153358, study PRJNA577476) | soil metagenome | isolation source: 60 cm saprolite under Madrone tree | place: USA:California | collected 2016-06-14
AGCGCCAGCAGCGACGTGCGCAGCTTGCTGTCTTTTTCGGCATCGGACGGCTCAACCACGGCTCCTGCATACGCGGGAACAGTGTTGGCGAATTTGTCGTAGCCGTGCAGCCGCGCGATCTCTTCCACCACGTCAATCTCGCGTTCCACATCCAGTCGCCAGCTAGGAATGTGGACGGTGAAATCAGGATCGCCGCCCCGCTCCGGCATCAGCTCGAAGCCCAGCTGCTGGAGAATGCGGAAGATCTCGTTGGGCTCCAGCTTTTCTCCGAGAATCCGATGCACTTCGGAAAGATGCAGCGCCACGGGAGCCAGATCTACTTGCCGCACGATCACGTCGATCGTGCCGCTACTCAGTTTGCCACCGGCGGACTTCAGGATCAGTTCCGCCACCCGGTCACACGAAGCAACCGTGGATTCGAAGTCGGCGCCGCGCTCGAAGCGATGTGATGCATCGGTGTGCAGGCCGTGGCGCCGCGAACCCTTGCGAATTGCGGCCGGATCAAACCATGCGGACTCGATAAGAATGTTCCGCGTCTTCGCCGTGATCATGGTGTCGAATCCTCCCATGACGCCGGCAAGACCGACCGGTTTCACCGCATCGGCGATGACCAGATCTTCTGGCGTAAGCTTGCGTTCTATCCCGTCGAGGGTTTTGAGGGTCTCGCCGCTGAAAGCGCGTCGCACCAGAATTTGGCCGCCTTCGAGCAAATCGAAGTCGTACACGTGTGTCGGCTTGCCCATTTCCCACAGCGTGTAGTTGGTGGCGTCGGCGGCGTTATTGATGGGACGCTGCTCCACGAGCATCAGTCGCTTGGCGATGTCAGTGGGCGATGGCTTGATTTTCACATCGCGAATAATGCGAGCGGTGTAGCGAGCGCAGCCCGCTTGATCTGCGATTTCTACGCTGAAGTCTGCACTGCCGTGCGATCCTGGCAAACCGGATTCGATGGGTCGCAGGGGCAGGTTATAGAGCGCTGATGCTTCGCGCGCCACACCGTAGTGGTTCATGGCATCAGGGCGGTTGGTGCCAATCTCCATGTCGAAAACGGTGTTCTCCCCATCGCCCGCGATCCCCTCGACGGCAATGCCGATCGAGGTGAGATCCTGCGCCAGGCGCAGATTGTCCACCTTGGGATTTACGAACTCGCGCAGCCATGTGGGAGAGAGTTTCATCGACTAGCAATTGCCCCGTCTTTCTTCCAGACGATCTCGGCTTTTTTCGCTGCGATGGGGATGAATGAATTCCACTCGTTGACAAAAAAGCTTCGAGCAAACCCGTCTGCCGGCAAAAACGGCAAGAGGTCCCTGTCAATTTGTTTGCTCATATCACAACCGTCAATACGCAAGTGCGTGAGTCTTTAAACGGATAGCCAGCGCTGGGAGCTTCAATCCGTTCGGCAACGAATGTTCAAGGTCGATAAGATTCACGCCGCCTCTATGAGAATTGTTCCAGGAATCTGACATCTCCGTTGAAGAACAACTGAATGTCATCCACGCCGTATTTCAGAATCGCGATGCGATCCGCGCCCATGCCGAAGGCGAAGCCGCTTACTTTCTTGGGATCGTAATTCACGAAACCGTACACGCTCGGATCGACCATACCGCAGCCGAGAATCTCGATCCATCCTGTCTGCTTGCACGGCCGGCAAGGCTCGGTGCCGCGCTTTCCGCTGCCTCCGCAGATAAAACAAGACACCAGCATCTCTGCGCTGGGTTCGGTAAACGGAAAGAACGACGGACGAAAGCTGGTCTTCACACTCGAGCCGAACAGCGCCTTCATGGCATGGTCGAGCGTGCCCTTCAAGTCACAGAAGCTGATGTTCGCATCCACCGCCAGTCCTTCGACCTGGTGGAACATGGGAGAGTGGCTCGCGTCCGGCGGATCGTTGCGGTGTACCGTGCCCGGAATCACGATGCGGATCGGCGGCTTCATCTTCTCCATGGTGCGAATCTGCACCGGAGAAGTGTGGGTCCGCAGCAACAACCGCTCGCGCTGCGGCTTCGATTCCTGCCCGGCGATGAACAACGTATCTTGCGTGTCGCGTGCCGGATGGTTGGGGGGGAAATTCAACGCCTCAAAGTTGTAATAGTCAGTCTCGATGACCGGCCCTTCTTGAACCGAGTAGCCAAGATTGCGAAACACGTAGACGATCTCGTGCATGGTCTTGATCACGGGATGTTCAGCGCCGAGCGGGCGGCGGATTCCGGGGAGGGTGATGTCGAGACGGTCAGCCGATTCTTTAGCGGAAGGTACCGTCGATTGGAGGTGAAGCTGGATATCTTGCGCGTGCCGAACTGCTTGCTCGACAACCGCCTTGATTTCATTGACTCGGCGACCGACATCCCGCTTCGCGTCCTTCGGCGCTGGCTTCAGCCACAGATCGTTGATCTGGGTCAAGATGCCGTTCTTGCGCCCCATCCAGCGGTCTCGGAAGGTCTTCCATTCCCCTTCGGTTCTTATCGCCTCGGCTTCATGCTTCACCGAAGCAAGCAGCTTCTCAACGGCTTTGTCCAGCGCCGCCGCGGAGTAGCTCTTCAGTTTGGGGACGGTGTACATAAAAAGCAGTTGCTGGTTGTCAGTTGTTAGTTGTCAGTCTTAGCCTAACTAAGAAAAAGCAGATTTATCGCAGCTAAAGCTGCTCAGAATGACAACGACATGAGAAGAACCGCCCGGATACGAACCCAGCTAGTCATTTTCCTCGACCGGTCAATTGTCTTGCTGAAAGCTGACGGCAGGAAGCTGAGTGCTGTTTACGCTGCCCCGCCGAGAGCGCCCTTCGCCTGCTCGGCGAGGCTCTTAAACGCGCCCGGATCGTTCACCGCGAGGTCGGCCAGGATCTTGCGATCCAGTTCTACTCCACCTTTCTTGAGCCCGTGGATGAACTGGTTGTAGCTCATCCCGTTCAGTTTGGCGGCGGCGCCAATGCGCACAATCCAAAGCGAGCGGTACTGCCGCTTTTTCTGCTTGCGGCCGGAGTAGGCGAATTTCAGCCCGCGCTCCACAGCTTCCTTGGCGGACCGGTAAAGTTTGGATTTGGTTAGGAAATAGCCGCTGGCGCGATTGAGTATCTTTTTGCGCTTGGCGCGGCGCTTGGTTCCCCGTTTTACGCGAGGCATGAGTAGCTCCTTTTGATTGCAAGTTACGGCGGCTGGAGGTAGGAGACTCGAAGGTCTAGTTGCCTCTTCACACGCCTGGGCCGCATGTCTAACTCACTTGCAGCCACCAACGCGGGCAAGGGCGCCCGCGCCACACACAAACTCTAGTACGGGATCATTCTCTTGATCTTCGGAGTATCCGCGTCGCTCACCAAGACCGCTTGACGCAGCTTGCCCTTACGCTTCTTGTCCTTGGACGTCAGCATATGGCGCAAGTGCGAATGGTGGCGCTTGACCTTCCCGGTGGCGGTCTTCTTGAAGCGCTTCGCGGCGCCTTTGTGGGTTTTCATCTTCGGCATAAATCCTCAAGTCAGAAATTGGCAATTAGCATTTGGCCCAACGGTATTTACCCTAAAGGCTAAATGCCCAATTGCCAAATGCCAGTGCTGTTGGATTAACTACGCTTGGTTTGCCCGTCCTGGGGCCGGCTGCGATTGCGCGGGCTGCTTCTGTCCGGAATCTTTCTTGGGCGCCAAAATCGCGTGCAACGTATTACCTTCCTGCCGCGGCCGGAACTCCACAATGCCTTTGTCGGCAATGTCTTTGATCAGCCGCTCCAGGATTTCGCGTCCCAAGCCGGTGCGCGTCATCTCTCGTCCGCGGAAGAAAATTGTTGCCTTGACCTTGTCTCCGTCGTCCAGGAAGCGCAGCACGTGATTCTTTTTGGTCTCGTAGTCGTGGTCGTCCACATTTATGCGGAACTTCACTTCCTTCACCACGATCACTTTCTGGTGTTTCTTGGCCTCGCGCTCCTTCTTCTCCTGCTGATACAGGAATTTGCCGTAGTCCATGATCCGGCATACGGGCGGAGTCGCGGTGGGCGAAATCTCGACCAGGTCCAGGTTTTTCTCGCGGGCCAACTTGAGCGCATCGTAAGGAGTCAAAATGCCGATCTGCTGGCCTTCATCGTCGATGACGCGAATTTCCCGCGCCCGAATGCGATCGTTTGTTCGGATAAAGCGTTTATCGATACGGCCCTCCGTTAACCAACCATGCGGATGAGATGAAAAAGTATAGCATGGCAGGGGTTAACCGTCTCCGCGGGCCAGAATGCCCTTACTGCATCCTGATTTCGGCCGGGGACAGATCTTCCTTTTCAATTCGAAAGTGCAAGGAGTATGGATGAGGAATCGCAGCCTGCTGCTTGGCTGGTGCGTGTTGTTGATGGCGACCCTTTCCTCTGGTCAGGCGGGGGAAATTGCGAGGCAACTGGGGCTGGGCAACAAATTAAGCGATACCAAGATTTCCTCAGGACTCAAGCAGGCCCTCCAGGTGGGAGCCGAACAGTCGGTGAAGCTGACGGGGCGCCCGGACGGCTACTTTGGCAATCCGGAGATCAAGATCCTCATGCCCGATAATCTGCGGACGCTGGAGAAGGGACTGCGCATGGTGGGTTACGGACCCAAGGTAGACGACTTCGTTTTGAGCATGAACCGGGCCGCGGAGGCGGCCGCTCCCGCCGCGAGGAAGATCCTTATTGACGCCATTACCGCCATGACCATTGAGGACGCACGCGGGATTCTTTCGGGAGGCGACACCGCCGCCACCAACTACTTCAAAGGCAAGACCACGCCGCAGCTCGCGGCTGCCTTCGGGCCGGTGGTGGAACGGAGCATGGCTAAGAACGACTCTTTTACGAATTGGGTCAGCAAGAGCGCAAGATCCGCAAAGACCCAGCGGCGCAGACTACGAACTTGCTCAGGGAAGTATTCGGGCGCCGATGAGCCTGGGGCGGACACTCTTGCCCGCCGCCTTTGATTTGGACTCCAGGTGATTCAGAACAAATCGGGGCCTCCGCAACCAGACAGCTATAGGCTCCAAACCAAAGATCAACTTCAAAAGCCGGTGGACCAAAGTGTCCGCCCACACTTTCCTAGCAATTACGATTCGGCCTGCTTTTCCATTGGCGAAAAGGCGGCGTGGACGGTTAAAGCGATCGCTCCCCCCAGAATGGTATTCAGGGAACGGTGGACGATGAGCGCGTTTTCGGGCAGACCTGCAAGCGCGAGCAGGAACACGACATACGAGGTGAGGCACACGGCGAAAGCCGCATAATTCACGTAGATCAGCAGATAACACGACCCGGCAAAGATTGCGACCAGCACAGCCAGTATCCACGGGTCGGGCCGCAGACCGGCGGCAATCAATGTTGCCAGAGCCGCTCCGGCCAGCGTCCCCACAATTCGTGCCAGTCCTCGTTGGAACGTCTGTTGCAGGGTGCCCTTCATCACGATGGCCGCGGTCATCGGAATCCAGTATCCGTTGGGAAGGGCGAGCCAGCGATAGAGAGCGGCTGCGATCGCGAGCACTACTGCCGCCCGGAGGGCCTGGACACGCTGGCCCCAGCCGCCTCGTATCACATTCGCTGGTATTGCATTCGAAAGAGTCTCGGGTTTGCCGTTCTGACCGGCACCGCCGAAAGCCGGGGTGACTGAACCGGAGACTCGCCAGAAACCCAGAACGAAGAACATCTGCAACAATCCTCCGGCAAGCACCAGTGAGCCTCGAGTGAGCGCACCCGCTCCCCGTGCCGGATATGCGGTGGAGATCACGAGCCACACCACGCCTTGCAGAGCGATCCAGGCGGCCCCCGGGCTGAGCGTCCATACCGCGCCGTAGAGGGAGCCCGAAAAGGTGCAGGCCAGAACCGCGCCGATTCCCGAGAGACCAGCCAGCGCGCCGATCCAGCTGGAAATGCACATGACCCCGGCAGCCAGCAGCATGGGGGCGCGGCGGGAATGGCGCAATTCCTGAAAAGATCCGAAGCCCACGGAAAAGGCGCCGGCTGCGGCCATCACGCCCTGGCGAGCATGGCCTGTGCTCAGTCCGACCGCCAGCGGAACCGCGATCGCCGGCACACACTGGAAGGCGGCGCGGGGGTGGAATTTCGACCAGTCGAAGATCAGCGTGTCTTTCGTCAGTTTTCGCCACATGCCGCGATCACCATGCCTGGTTACCATGACCGTTGAAGATCAATTTGTAACGGATTTTGGCCCTACTTGAGGACTTGGCAGGGCGTCTGCCCGGGCCGTGGGAATCAGGTTGGTCACGGGATCGGGATTTTGCTGTATTGTTCCGCGGCAGCGAATGTGGCGTAGTTATACACTTCGGTCTAGGTCTTTTTCAGGGCCGAGGGCTTATGAGTCCACTGGTCGGACTGCTGCAAGCGAGTGTACATCGTCCTGCCTCGCCATGTTGTTGAGAGGAGTATGCCCATGCCCACCCGCATTCTGATCGCGGATGACGATCCCACCATCCGCTTGTTGTTGCGCAGATTGCTGGAGAAGCAGCCGGATTGGCAGGTGTGTGGTGATGCCAGCAATGGTGCGGAGGCGATTGAAAAAGTCGAGCAACTCGAACCCGATGTCGTGGTCATGGATCTTGGCATGCCGGTCATGACCGGACTGCAGGCCGCTCCTGAAATTGCTAAAGCACACCCGCAGCTGCCCATGTTGCTGATCAGCGTTCAGGAAGTATCGAGGCAACTTGCCTTGGAGGCGCGCAAAGCCGGCTACAGGGGCGCGGTAACCAAGAGCAGCGGCAATGAAGTATTGCGAGGGGTCGAGGCGCTGCTCAGGCATGAGTCGTTCTTCTACGCGGATGACGGGTCGGCCACTTCGGTGGAATCCAGTCTGTAAAAACACCTCTCACACGCCAGTTGCCTGCGCGGGCGGAATTGGGGTTGAATCCTGCACTAGCCAACCGGCTTCAACTGATATTCATCAAACTTGCGGAGGAAGATTGCCATGAAAATGCTCTCTTCCAAATATTGGTTCGTTGTGATCGCCTTGCTGGTTGTATTTACGGGGTGTACTAAGAAACAAAATCCGGAGGAACTAAAAGAGAAAACCGCTCGTGCCACCGCCCAGTTGAAGAGCGACGCCAAAGCGGTGGTGGCGGGAGTGCGCGAAGGCTGGAACCGTGACAATCCACTCAATGTGAACACGGCGACAAAGGATGAGTTGATGAGTCTGCCGGGGGTGACCGCGGCGGAGGCGGATACCGTCATAGAGGGGCGGCCGTATGACGATCCCGGGGAACTGGTAAAGCGCGGCATCCTGCCGAAGAATGACTACGACAAGATTGCGGATCGGCTTACCGCGAAGAAACCGTAACGCGCTGCCGAGTTCTGCTCAGGACTTGTCCCTCGGATGCTCAAACTGAGAGAACCGGATTGTCCCAGCGAGAGCTGAAGCGCAATCATTAGGCTGCAACTCCGACCAGCATCCCGTCCTCAACTTGCTCAACCCACGCCTGAATCCAGCGGTTCGGTGAATGGCTTCCTTTCAGGCGTACTCGCAGATAGTTATCAGTCAGGGCCTCAGTGTATTTGCCCTCGTGATCGCTGCCCTCGATGTTCAGGGTGATGGCCTCCATTGGCTTGCCGACAAATGTATGCATGAAGGCCAGCTTCTTTTGCGAAGCGAGATCGCGCAGAACGCGGTTGCGTTCGTGAGCGATGCGAATCGGAACCTGCCCGGCCATGGCGGCAGCTGGCGTTCCCGGGCGCGCCGAGTAAGTGAAGACGTGCAGATAGGTGAAGGGCAGGTCTTCGATCAGGCGGCGCGTTTCTTCGAATTCGTTTTCGGTCTCGCCGGGAAAGCCTGCCATCACATCTGCTCCGATGGCTGCGGTGGGCGTGGCGGCACGGATTTTTTCGATCTTTTCCCGATAGTGCCAGGGGCGATACTTGCGGTGCATTCGGCGAAGGACGGCGTCGCTTCCGGATTGCAGGGGCACGTGCGCGTGTTTGGCGATGCGTGGAGAAGTGGCCACCAGATCGATCAGGTCGTCGCTCCAATCCATGGGTTCGACCGAACTGATGCGGAGTTTTTGCAGCGCAGTTTCGCCCAAGATGGCGCGGATCAGGTCTTCGAACTTAGATGGGCGCGGGCGCCCGGTTTCCGCCAGCTCTCTCCACGCGAGGTCGCGGCCCCAGCGCCCCAGGTTGATTCCGGAAATTACCACTTCGCGATAGCCAGCCGCTACCAGCGACTCAACTTCGCGGACGATTTCGGCCAGGCGCAACGAGCGGCTCTGGCCTCGAACGTAGGGGATTACGCAGAAAGAGCAGCGGTTGTCGCAACCGTCCTGCACTTTGAGGTTGGGGCGGGTGCGTTCGTTCGAGGCCTCGAAGACGGGGGCAGCTTGGAGATCGGTGTGGGCGAAGATGTCGGAGACGAAGATTGGTCGTTGGACGATCGTCGTTGGCCGTTGAGCCGTGGGGGTTAGCTTGGATAGGGGAACGAACGCCGTTGCGGTGTTACAGCCTGCGTCATCGCCGGGGACTACACGAGCGGGGACGCTTGCGCCTACATTGCCCAGAGCTATTCCAGCGAGTCGGTGCTTGTGCGAGTTGCCGATCACGGAACTCACGCCTGGGAGGGCGGCGATTTCCTCCGGGGCACGCTGGGCGTAGCAGCCGGTGACTACGATCCGGGCGTTGGGATTTTTGCGATGAATGCGGCGAACGGCGGCGCGGGCGTCCTGGTCGGCAGCGGCCGTTACAGTGCAGGTGTTAAGAACAACGATCTCGGCCTGAGCCGGCTCGCCGGCGCGCTTTAGCCCTCGCTCCTGGAACTGACGCTCGATGGCAGCGCCGTCCGCCTGGGTCGCGCGGCAGCCGAAATTTGCCACGTAGAAAGTCGCCACGTTTCATTTTAACCTACGTCGGATTCAACGTAGCTCGCGATCCACGCATCCGCAGTGGAGACGAAGATCGACGGTCGCGGCATGCCTGGCGCGAGAGAGACAGAAGTGCGCCCCATCGCCGCGCGGACTACGCTACCGGCAGACAAGATTCGGGTGGAATCGGGAAGGCGGGAGGAAGAAGAGCTGGCCGCCGACTCTGGGAATCGTCTACAAGTTTTCGATCAAAATTAAGCCGTCGCCGCTTGCCGTTTCTGCTGGAAACATTCCCGGCAGAAAACCGGACGTCCCTGCGTGGGCTTGAACGGCACCGTGGTCTCTTTGCCGCACTCGGAACACGTAGTGCGGGTTTCCACCTTGGCGAAGCCTCCGTTTTGCCCGGACGACACTGCCCCCAACACCGATACTCGCTTGGTCTTGCACGTTTTGCAGCGCTTGGGTTCGTTTTTGAACTGTTTGTCGTGAAAGAACAACTGCTCGCCTGCGGTGAAGATAAAATCCGCGCCGCAGTCGATGCACTTCAACACCTTGTCCTGAAATTCCATTGAGAGATGCTCCCTTCAGCCCGTTCCCCGGTGCCCTCGCCAGACCGATTGGGTGACGCGTGGACGCCAAGGTTTTTGCCCCCTCAAAAAACCCCTGGAATGTTGCTTTTGGACTCGGCCCGCCATGTCCTCTTACAACATGGATTACTACGCTGTGCCTGTAGAGACGTAACCGAGTGCGCTTTAGACGTAGCAAGCTACGTCTCTACGAGAACGGGACACAGTTGGAAAAGTAACGGGCCACCGCTTGGGGCGGCGGCCCGTGGAACTAATCTTGTTCTTTGCGTGCTTTCTTCCTGCTGCGCTTTCGGGCCAGTGCTTCTTTCACCCGCTTCTTCTCGCCCGGCTTCAGGTAAAAGGAGTGACGCTTGACCTCCTTGATGATGTCTTCCTGTTGCACTTTGCGCTTAACGCGACGCAACGCGTTTTCTAGGGACTCGTCCTCCTGGAGTCTGACTTCAGCCAACTGAACTACACCCCCAAACTGGTCCCGTTTGGACCGGATAGTTATTGCAAGGTTCCTACGGCAAGTCAAGTGAATATATAACGTTTTTAAGCAGCTAAAACGCGCCTGCTCGCTACGCAGGGCGCCACCCTGGCTAAAAAATCAGCTTCAAAGCGAGTTGTAGCTGGCGCGGAGCGGTAAGCGTCGATGGCTCGCAGGAAGCTGGTCGGAGTCCGGTATTGGTCCAGGAAGTAATTGATTCCAATAAGCTTACTGGCTTTAGCGAATCGGGCGTGGACGAGTCCAGACCTGAAAGGGAACTACATGGGTATATCACTGCAAGTGGCGGGCGGTCTATGATGGGCAAACTTTCTTTCCGACTTGTCCCGCGCCGGGAATTACGCGACAGGGTTGGATGACAAGCGGCTGCCTCTACTGCTCCAGCCTTTGCTGGACCACTTCCTCCACCCTTTTCAACACCTCGTCCTCAGACAGCTGAGTGGAGTCGAGGATGAGCGCGTCGCTGGCGGGAACTAATGGTGACGTTGCGCGGGTGCGATCCCGGCGATCGCGCTCGCGGAGTTCGGCGGCCATGGCCTGGGCAGCGGCGCCTGCCGTGATTTGCTGCTGCTTCATGCGCCGTTGTTCGCGCACGACCGGATCGGCATCAAGGAAGACTTTTACGTCCGCTGTGGGGAACACTTTGGTGCCGATGTCGCGGCCTTCCATGACTACGCCGCCGCCTGCTCCCATCTCCTGCTGGCGGGCAACCATCCACTCACGCACGCCCGGATGAACCGACACCCGCGAAGCCGCTTCGGTGACGTCCGGTTCCCGCACGCGATGGCTCACCTCGCGGCCGTCCAGCAGAACCCGGTTGCCGCCCAGACTGGGCTCAAGCTGAATGCGGGAATTGTGCGCCAGATTGACCAGCGCCGGCTCGTCGTCGAAGGAGACATCCCACTCGACGGCTTTGAGCGCCAGCGCGCGGTACATAGCGCCGCTTTCGAGATTTATGTAGCCCAGCTTGCGGGCCAGGCGAGAGGCAATCGTACTCTTGCCCGCGCCGGCGGGGCCGTCGATGGCGATGATAAGTTTGCGTCGAGGGGGCGTGGTCATTGCGGAAGGTAATGATTGTACACGGCGGGAAGGGCGCTACTGGTACGATCAAATCCGCTGGACGCTGTCTCAGTTCCAATGTTTCTTTTACCGGCCGGTACGTCTCGGGCGGCGAGTTCAAGTCCTGTCGCAATAGCCTTGGACGTCGCGTATTCAATGTGCAGGACGCGCCTTGGAGTGGAGATCTGTGACTTCGATGACGAGTGAACCAGCAGGGCCTCAACGCCAGTAACCCCACTTAGCGCAACAAGGCAATCCACCGGTGACACCTCTACCGCAAGTTGATGGATCCAATCGTCGCCCAAAACTCCGGATGTCTGAGTTCCAGGAAGAACGCACCGACCTATTCTTCGCCGTTGAGCGGTCGAAATGGACTCGCAAAGCCAACGCCCGCAGGAGAGCGCGCTCCGGCGCGTGGGCATAGGTCACGCCTTCTTTCACCGACCAAGGCCCCCAACCCGGTGTGTCACGCCGTTGCCGCAGCGGCAAAGCCCTGTCCTAATGCCAGACCACAAGCCAGTTAGCATCGGGAGATTTGTCAAACAACGCAGCGTGGTACGGGTACGCCTCGCGACCCAAAACTTCCCGCGCGATCTCCAGAAGGGGTGATTCCCTGGCCCAAGCGGCAACGACTGGATGCTGCAGAGCCTGGCCGACGCCACGCCCGACTGCGGCGCAAAATCGCTTGCCGAAGGTCTTCAACCAGTCGCGTGACCGCTTGTGCGTCAGCACTTGGGGAATGATCATGAATCCGTGCTCCTCAATTTGTTTTCGGCACATTGTCACTTTCCGTCGGCTCAACACAGCCGGATCACGCCCGGCCTGGACGGGCAGGAGTGCCCGTCCCTGCACGGTTTACGGCGGCTTTGGGCTGCGCGATCTGGATCAGCGAGCGGTTGCCTACGTGGATGAAGTCCAATTCCCGGGCCGCTTGAAGGGCGTTGATGGCGTCCCTGACGCGAGAGCGAGGGACGAAGTTACCGAAGAAAGACTCTACTTCCTGCTGGTCGGCGGCGATTACGCAGTCCAGGTATTTGGAAAGCAGTGCCGAAAGCGCTTCGCCCACCGACAGACTCATTCCTTCACGAACCGCATCAGGGGCCCAACGATAAAGCACATCCCAGGATGCGCCCTCCTCCGGCTTGTAGTCCACGCGGGTGATGCGTAATTTTGACCACAGCTCGCCCAGCGCGTGGTCCAGAGCGACAAACGAAATGCTTCCACCCAGATCTTCGCGCATCTTCTGCTTCGAGATTGGGCCGGCGCGGCTGATCAGCTCAAAAGCGTCGCAGGCCAGCTGCGAATACTCCGAGCGCGGCTTGGGCTTGGGGGCCAGCTTGGGATTGCGCTTGCCAACCAGTGCGTAAAAGTAAGGAAAGATCGAGCCTGCCACCAGGAAGGCGTTGTTCTCCTCGAATTGGTTGGCTTCGTAAGCGTCGTGGTTACGCAGCAAGCGGACCATGATCTCGGTGGCCTCTTGGGCGCGTGGGTCAGCAAAGGCATGCTGCTGGGCAGGCAGATTTTTGTTCGATCCAGTCCAGGCGCCCATGAAGGTCGGAACCAGGAGCGGTGGGCGCATGGGATACATCAGGCAAAACCCGACCGACTCGACGAAGCGCTGGGCGTCATCAAGAGTGCGCAGCGGGGTCCCGTTAAGGTGCCACTTCTCACGGCGGAGCTGGTCGAGTTCCTGGTCAGTCATAAGAACAGCTGATAGCTGAGGGCTGAAGGCTATTTCTTCTAGATTCTCTTAAACGCCTTCTGAATATCCTTCAAAGAGTATCGCAGAACTACCGGTCTTCCGTGCGGGCAGGACATGGGACAGTCGGTTTTGGCCAGTTCAGCCAGCAGCCATTCCATCTTGTTTTGCTCGAGCGGCATGTTGACCTTGATGGCGGCGTGGCAGGCGATGGAGGCGGCGATGCGGATCCGAATTTTCTCCAGGTTCAGGGCTTGCTCTTCGTGGGAAAACTGGTCGAGTAGTTCGTGCAACATATGCTGGACGGCGGCAGCTTCGATACCGGCGGGCGCGATTTTTACCGCGACGCTGCGGGCGCCGAAGGGCTCGACTTCGAATCCGTTTTTGGCCAGTTCATCGGAGATTTCGGTGAACGCCGCTTGCTGCGCGGGCGTGAGTTCAAGCACCAACGGCAACAATAGGCGCTGGCTTTCGACTTTCTGGGCTGCGCGCTGTTTCAGGGTTTTCTCGAACAGCACACGCTCGTGGGCCACGTGTTGATCCACAATCCACAGGCCTTCGTGATTTACCGCCAGGATGAACGAGTCGCGAATCTGACCCAGCGGCTTGAGCGAAGCCAGCGCTGGAGCCAGATCGCTCCCCACCTCCGCTTCCGCTTCGTCGGCAATGGGCGGAGCGCAACCGTCGCTCCGCACCGGTTCGGGGGCGCGAACCAGGGACAGGGCTGCATTGCCCTCCACCCAAATGCCTTCGCCAAACTGAAATCGTTCTGTAATCGGCGGAGGGATTGGTGCCTGCAAGTTGAATGGTTGCGCCGCTGGAGAGTACAACGTGCGCCAGGGAGCGGGTGCGTCAGGGGCAGCGCCGCGACCTCCAGCCAACGTTCCCGCGATCGATCCAGCCACTAATGATGGACTGGCGCTGGGGTGTGCGCTGATCTCTACGGCGAATTGAGGTACAGGACGCGCTTTCATCAGCGCGGCCCGTATCGATTCGCGCACGAAATCGTGCATGACTGATTGCTGGCGAAAGCGGACTTCGGTTTTAGAAGGGTGAACGTTGACGTCGACTTCGCCGCTGGGCAAGTCGATGAACAGCAGTACGACCGGGTAGAGCGTGGGCGGCAGGATGTTGCGGTAGGCCTCGGTGATGGCATGCTGGATGAGGCGGTCGCGGATGAGGCGTCCATTGACGAAGACATAGATCGAGTTGCGGTTGAGCTTCTGGATTTCCGGCTTGGAGATGAAACCATGCAGGCGAAGTTCGCCGAAGGCTGCGGCTTCTTCGCCGGTTGCTTCGGCTGTTATTTCGGACTCAGGCTTTTCGCGGGCGAGGGCGCCCGCGCCACTCTGCTCTTCCTTGCGGCGCCAGGGTGGGG
>WNFS01009750.1_pt1 | contig 13985 bp, 10 predicted proteins | sample 5400141 | NCBI WGS metagenome assembly WNFS01 (sample SAMN13153358, study PRJNA577476) | soil metagenome | isolation source: 60 cm saprolite under Madrone tree | place: USA:California | collected 2016-06-14
GATACAAGTCGACAATCTAATACCCATAGTACTGAGTCGCGAGAGATCCGTTATCCGTGGCATCCGTGGTATGGGCGGCCTGTCTGGATTCATGGAGTGCTTGTCAAGAGTGGACAGGCCGTGTATCGCTGCAGTCTGGAACAGAACCTTGAGGCTCGGCTCTTCGAAATACCGCAGTGGATGTTCGAATCAGGCGCCTGTTGCGGAATGCACCGTGCGGAGAACCCCGCGGTTGAGTACGCCGCATTGCAGGATCTGAAGCTCCTTCTTCACCGTGCACGTTCTCCTGCTCGCGACCTCGTGGTACAAGGTCAGCATCAGTCCGCTCCCGGAGGTGCTGATGCGAGAATCACTGAGTCGATCGAGGGCTCCGCAAATCGAATTGTTTCACCCACCCCAGCAGAGTCCAGCCTGGCAAAAGCTACCGCAAGAAATCAGACAACAGACCGTGGAACTACTGGCGCAACTGCTGCGCCAACACAGCCGGAGAATCATGACCGGGCATCACGGAAGGGAGAGAGGCGATGAGTGACAAAATCAAGCCCCATCATTTGGAGCGCAAAGCCATTCTGTACATTCGCCAGTCTTCTCTGTACCAGGTCAATCACAATCTGGAAAGTCAGAAACTACAGTACGCCATGGAGGAACGCTTGCAGCAACTGGGCTGGCGCGAGATTGAAGTGGTGGATGATGACTTAGGCCGGTCGGCTGCCGGGACCGTCACTCGCGCCGGCTTTGAACGCATGGTGGCAGAAGTTTGTTTGGGGAAGGTGGGCGCAGTGGCGGCGCGGGAGGTATCGCGATTCGCACGGAACAGCCGGGAGTGGCAACAGTTGATCGAGGTGTGTCGGGTGGTCGATACCGTGCTGATTGACCAAGAGACCGTGTATACACCGCGGCAGAGTAACGATCGCTTACTGTTGGGTTTGAAAGGCAGTTTGAACGAATATGAACTGGACTTACTGCGCCAACGTTCGGTGGAAGCGCGGCGGGCCAAAGCCCAGCGTGGCGAACTCCTTGTGGCTGCACCTGTCGGTTACATCAAGACGGAGGAACAACATTTAGAAAAAGACCCGGACCGCCGAGTTCAGCAAGCCATTATGTTGGTGTTCGAAAAGTTCCTGGAGTTGGGAAGCGTTCGTCAAACTCTGATGTGGTTCTTGGAACAAGGGCTGGACATGCCAGCGCGCAACACGCTCGGGGAAACCTGTTGGAAACGTCCTGGCTACGGTACGCTATACCGGATTCTCACCGGTCCGGTTTACGGGGGTGCGTATGCTTACGGAAAAACTGAGCGTACCACGCACTATGAAAATGGGGGGCCACGGAAGGGCTCGCGCCGCAAACCTCGGGAGCAATGGCTGGCGCTGATTCCGAATGCTCACGAGGGTTACGTGAGCTGGGAACAATTTGAGCAGATCCAACAAGCGATTGCTAGCAATGATCGCGGATGGGAGCAATCCGGGGCGGTGCAGAATGGTCCGGCTTTGTTAGCCGGCCTATTGCGGTGCCGCCGCTGTGGTCGTAAGCTGGCCGTAGCGTATAGCGGCAACCAAGGTGATGTGCTGCGCTATGCCTGTTATCGGGGTTCCCTCGACAATGGGCAAGCACGCTGCATTGCCTTCGGTGGGGCGTTGGTCGATCAAGCGATTGCCCAAGAGGTGCTGCGCGTGGTGCAACCTGCAGCGGTGGAAGCGGCGGTGTTGGCGAGCGAAGAAGGGGCTCGCAGGCAAGACGACGTCTTACAAGCTTTACGAAGAGATCTGCAAGCAGCCCGTTATTCCGCAGGTCGCGCCCAGAAACAATACGATGCGACGGATCCAGAAAACCGCTTGGTGGCGGACGAACTGGAACGTCGCTGGAACCAGGCATTGCAGCGAGTGCGAGAGGTCGAGCTTCGAATCGAGCAACATGTCCATCGTCACGGGAATGTTACCGCCGTGCCCACACGGGAACAGTTTGAGGATTTGGCAAGCGAACTGGAGGCAGTGTGGAGCGGTTCGGAAACGGATGTTCGTTTAAAGAAACGCATCCTTCGAACCCTGCTCCACGAGATTGTTGTGGATGTCGACGCCGATGCAGGTGAGATCATTCTCACTCTTCATTGGAAGGGAGGCGTGCACACGGAGTTACGCTTACCCCGGCGTCGTCGCGGTCAGAATAGCAGTCAGACCAGCAAGGAGGCGGTCGATGCGGTGAGAGTCCTGGCGCGAATCTGTTCGGACGACCTGATTGCCGGAGTGCTGAATCGCAATGGTCTACAGACGGGACGTGGCAATCGCTGGACGAGGGAACGAGTGAACGCGCTACGAAGTCATCACGAAATTCCTCGTTACTCTGTCGAACGGCGCAGGGCGGAAGGCTGGATGAATCTGACCGAAGCAGCTACGTCATTGGGCGTGAGTGGTAGAACCTTGCGTCTGGCTGTCGAACGCGGCGAGATTGAGGCCAAGCATCCGCTGGCCGACGGTCCCTGGGTCATCAACCAACGCGCACTGGAAACGGAAGCAACCGCCAAGTTCGTGGAGCGTGTCCGTCGCAGCAACCGAGACCCCGCAATACCAACATCGCAACAGAACGGTTTCGAATTCTCAACTACATAGCGAGGTGGGCAGTATGAAGCGTGGTTGTAGTAAGCAAAATAGTTGTGCAGAATTCGACGCAACGATCTCTCATTCCACACGATAACGTGGTCCAGGCACTCGCGTCGGATGGAGCCCACGAGCCTTTCCACAAACGGATTTTGCCAGGGGGATCGCGGCGCAGTAAGCACTTCCTCCATTCCCATAGCGCGGGTCAGATCCGCCTCTGTGGGGTGTTCCGTCACCCCGAAGTGCACTACCCGGCGTCGCTCATGCGATAGCGCGACGAAGACGAATAGCACCCGGAAGGTCGCCGTCGGCACGGTGAAAAAATCAATTGCTGTGGTCTGTGCAAGGTGATTCGTCAGGAAAGTCGCCAAGTCTGGGAAGGCGGGTTGCCGGGCCGCGGCAAATATTTGGCCACCGTGGATTGCGCCACCGCAATTCCCAACTTGAGCAGTTCTCCGTGAATCCGCGGTGCACCCCACAAGGGGTTGGCGCGGCCCATGCGCTGAATTAGATCACGAATCTTTGCCGCAACTTCCGGCCTTCCGGAAAGGCGGCGCGATTTCCTGCTCCAATGCCAGGCGAAAGCTCTGCGGTGCCATCGGAGGACTGTGTCGGGCTGAACCATCTGCAGACATCGCCGCCAACCCGACCAGAATCGGTACAACACGACCCACAAGAGCCGGTCGCAGCAGTGGAGACGCAAGCGACGCGGCGCGTTCTTTTGGAAAACCGCCAGTTGGTGACGAAGCGCAAGGATCTCCGCCTGCAGCGCCGCACGGCTTCGAAAACTGGAGGCTACCAAAGCGAAAAGGGCGACGAACGGAGTTTTCGGTAACCACAGGCAATGCTTACGGAGCGAACGTCACCTGCTGGTAGGGTTCCCCTTTGTGGTGACGGCTGACCTCGATCGTCACTTTCCGGTTAAGCCGTTTCAGAAAATCGAGCAGCTTGTCCGTCGTAAAGCGGCTGAAATGCCCGTTCATCAGGTGCGACACGTCGGGCTGTGCGATGCCCAAAACATCGGCGATTTCACGCTGTTTCAGCTTCTTGTCTTCGAGGATTTTGAAGACATGGAATCCGATCTGCGCGCGCGCCAAGAGTTGGTCAGAGTCTTTGAGACCCAGATCCGCGAAGACATTTCCGGAGCCCTCTTCGAACTCAATTCGTTTTCGCTTTTTCGTACTCATGTGCCAACTCCTGTGCTTCGGCGTATCGCTTCTTGATCAAGTCAACATCCCGCTTCGGGGTTTCAATGCCTTTCTTGGATTTCTTCTGAAAGGCGTGCAAAACATAAATCCGCCTACCGATCTGTAGCGCCAGCACGACACGATAGGCGTCCGACGCGTATCGCAAGGCAATCTCTAGAACGCCGCTGCCGACACCCTTGAAAGGCTTGGCGTCCTTCGGCATACCACCAAACTGGATGAGCTGCAGCTCGTCCCCCAGCAGTTTTTGTGCGCCCTCTGGAAACTCCCGAAGGTTCTTTTTCGAGTTTCCGAGCCAGACAACGGGCCGTAGCACCGGAGGTTTAAGTCTGTCCAAACCACACCTCAACAATATATAGCAAATTTACTATAATGTCAAATCCGACTGACTCAAGCGGTTTTGCTTACAACTCTACAAGGTTTCCAGGGGATGTGAATGCGCAATGACTGTTTGACCAAAGAAGGACTTAAGATACGCTAAACCACATGGCCGATCCTATTTCAGTCACGGTTTCAATCGGGCAGTTTTGTCGTAATACAATCGGGGCAGATTTCAGGCCCTGAGAGTTCGTTCTGGATGTACCAAAGCATGACTTCGGAGAGCAAGCCTCCACATGTCGCGATTGACAAGGTTCGAGCTTCTCGCGACGGCCATTCTTTTCATGAAACATGGGCTGCACGGGTTGCGCTCGAATTGTTGCCCCCAGCTAGCACGCTCCGCATTCTGACAATCGAAGGTTTTTCCACTGAAGATGAGCCTTCGGTATCCGGCGCCGCCATGGAAATAGCCGACCTTGTTCGCTATCGCGGCGGGATAAATATAAACACGGCTTCATCAATCGAAGTGCTGCAGTTCAAGTACTCCATAGCACGCGCGGATCAGGACGTGCGCGCCTTCGACATAAAGAAGACGCTTGAGAAATTTGCAGTTACCGATACTGACTTCATAGCACTGGTCGGAGCCGGCCGCGTTGAAGCCGTCGTCCGCTACGAAATCGTCACCAATCGCCCATTCAGTCCCGCACTCATCGCTGCCGTCCAGGGCCTCAGGGAAGGGCAGAATCTTCAGGGAGACGCAGCTGACCAGGCGAAATATATCAAGGATGCATTACCCAATATTGCGGATCGGCTCCCGGCTTTCTTGGGGCGCATCAGCCTAAACGGATGTCAGGGAACGCTCGCAGCGGCACAAGGAGCGTTCCGCCGGACCTTGGCGGACTGGACTGCCCCAAACGATCCTCTGACCCGAGCTAGGCTCGACAATCTCCGAGGCCTCGTTCGTGAAAAAGCCGGGACCAAAGGGCAAGACAACAACCAGATCGACCGAGTCGCCCTCCTGGCATGTCTAGAAGTTGACGACGAACGTTACCTCTTTCCGACACCAGACGCATTTCCAAAGATTCCGGCCGTTGTCGAACGACCGGCGACCGCTGATCTGCTTGCGAAGATCAACGAGGGCGGGTATCCCTTGCTTGTCGATGCTCCCGGCGGCATGGGTAAGACCGTTTTGATCCAAAGTCTGGCGCAAAAGTTACCTACTGGGAATACCGTTGTTCTTTTCGATTGTTTTGGCGGCGGAGCGTGGCGTAATCCCGCAGACGGAAGGCATCTGCCTGAAAAAGCGCTTCCGCACATCGTGAATCTCTTGGCTGTTCAAGGTCTCTGCGACATCCTTATCCCCGGCGTGCGGGGTCCGGATTTGGTGCGCGCCTTCTGCCATCGACTCGAACACTCCGTCAGATCGTTGCGACATTCGTCCAAAGACGCCTCTCTTGTCTTGCTCCTCGATGCCATTGACAACGCCGCCCAACAGGCCATCACAACTCGAACGGAATCGTTCGCGCACGTGTTGCTGCAGACCTTGTCCTTATCCCCCATCGAAGGTGTTGTTGCGGTTGCCTCTTGCCGCACCGAACGCCGAGATATGGCTCGGGGTGACGCCGTATGCCGCAGATTCGAAATACCGCCGCTTTCGGAGGCCGAGATAGCTGCTATTGCTCGGGCTCACCAAAGTGATGTGACCGCGACGGAAATTGCAGATTTACGCGCCCGCTGTGACGGTAATCCACGGGTGCTAGCTGCTCTCTTGGCTGCCGGCCGCCCCTATCAAGCGCACACAATCGGTGTTGCCAAAGAGCCCGGAGATACTCTGCTCGACACCTTGATCTGGGAGCGATTTGAAAAGGCAATCAATGAGGCCATAACGCGCGGATCAACGGAGGCGGAACTGCACAGAATGCTGGCAGCTCTCGCCATGCTGCCGCCACCGGTCCCCGTCGCTGAATTGGCCGCTGCGCAGGATCTGACAGAAGCAGCGGTCAGGAGTTTTGCTTCTGATCTTTCGCCCCTTCTCGCCTATTCGCAACATGAACTGGTTTTTGCAGACGAGCCCACTGAGACGCTCGTACAACGCAGGGTCCAAAATGATACGGCCTCCCGCGAGGCCGTCGTGCAGCGGCTGATGGCGCGCCAGGAGGAATCAAACTACGCCGCGCGGGCATTGCCTTCTGTGCTGTCTTCGCTTCGCAGGACGGACGATCTGGTCAAGTTGGCGTTTCAAGACCATCTGCCTCGCTCCGCCACCAGCCGAGTAGCACAACGTGCAATTCGCCTTTCTCGATTGTCCGCCGCGCTTATTTCGTGCGCGCAGGAACAACGCACCGATGATCTCACTTGTCTTTTGGTTGAAGCTTCCCGCGTTGCAGGCGGAAACGAACGTTCTGACCGCTTCCTCCAAGACCACCCCGATCTGGTTGCCATAGCTGACGACCCAGAGGCGCTCCGTCGCCTGCTCGAAATCCGTACGGGCTGGCCCGGCCGGCGGCACGCGGCTTTGTCCGTTGCTTTTGCATTGACAGACGACCCCGACGAAGCAAGACGCCATCAGTGGCGGGAAGACTATGCTTTCAATCTTTTTACTCAACTCGTATCACTCTTGGAGCGACATGCGACGATTTCACCGAAAGCGAAATCCGCGAAGGAATTTCTGTTACGCCAGGCCTGTCGATGCAGAGTGAAGGCTCGCCCGCTCTTTGCAGCCCTGCTGAGTTATGCGTCTCTTGAGCAGGACCAAGCCGTGCGACTGATAACACGGCTTGCTCAGGTCTCTGCAACGGCTTCGCCCGTTCCCCAGGAGTGGTCATCCGACCGATATCGCTTTCTTCTCGCCGATGCCTTGCTGGCGGTCGCTATCAAGGCGGTTCGTTTGGGCATGACCAAGGAAGCGCGTTTGATTGTCGATGCGATTGGCCTGCGTCGCCCCAGGATTGCGGAATTTGACGGCGACGTTTGGGTCAGCGAGACCATAGAGCCTTTTCTCCTGGCACATTGCATAAGGGCCGCGATCGACGGCCGGTCCCCGAACTTGATGGACCTTTGTCCCGGAGAACTAGACAGTCAGATTCAGCGAGCAAGTGCAAGAAAGAATGCCGCGTCCTTCGAAAAAGCCGTCGAAGCTTTCCTGAAGCCGCGAAAGGTGAGTCGCAGGACGCGGCGCACCAACGAAAGAAAAGGATTCGACAACAGCGCTCGCGAGGACGCGCTCCGCACGTTGACGCACCGTATCCGTCCGCTACTGCCTCATGCCGCAGCGGTAACAAATCTCATTCGTCTTGGCTCGCCCGATAGTGACGTAACAGCGGCACTAGATCTGCTAAACAAGGATGTTTCCGTCAAGGAAAGCTACCCCTATAGAGATCGGCCACGCTACGTTGCCACGGTGTGCTTCCCGCTATTGTTCAAAACAGTCGATGCTCTCGATGCTCTTGCGGAAACGACGGCCACCGATCTCATAAACTGGCTTGTCAAGTCTCCCATCGGCCATCATCACAACACGATTTATGTTGCTGGACATTTGGCCAGGAACCCCGCGACACGTGAAGCCGCACTGGCACTCGCCAAGCATGTTGCTGACGAGATTGCGAACGAAACCGATACTTCGCTGCAAATCAATACGTACGGTTCGCTGGCGCGCGCTATTTGGCTTGGTTCTCAGTCGGAGGCCAAGGCGTACTTCAGACGCGGACTGGAATTTGCAGACGCCCTTGGTTCTGACAATTACGAGAAGATTGTCGAACTGATGTCGTTCACGACACGCTATTCCGGAGCTCCGTTATCCCCCTCAGTCGTCCATTCGTTCGCGACAATATGTGAGTTGAATCTGCCGGAGGAGAGCGAGAAGTTCGCCTGGGTAACGTATGGGCAAGCGATGTCCCGGATCTGCGGCGCAGGCGCCCTCGCAAACGTGGCACGTTTGGCCGATCGCCGGAAAGTCGATTTGAGCTATGCCTTGCCCCCTCTGCTGGCGGCGCTTGCCCAAGACAACCGCCTTGCTGTTGACCTCGCGATTGCGTTGATTGGTCTTGATGAACCGGTCGAGACGTGGAGCTGGGTGCACGCTGATCTTCTTGAGGCGACGCTGCCGAGCCTCTCGCAGCAGCAACGCGAGGACGCAGTTAGTTTTGTTCTCTGCGAAATCGATCGCCAGTACCGAGGCTCTCCGCCCCGTGAGAGCATACAGCGTATTACCGTCCTTGCCGATAAGTACCTCTCGAACGATTCGGCATCTCGAAAACGCCTTGCAACACTGAAACCCGAAACTGATGTTCAGTCATCCTCCGGCACTTCGATCGATGCTGTTTCACCCCTCGGGCTTACCGACGCACCTGTTCCCGATGCGGTCCTCGACGGCATCGATGCCACCAATCCGCTTGCAATTGACACCGTTCTCCAAAGCAAAAACTCCGACGAGGCCGGAAGGCGCTGGCCAGTGCGCGTCCTCGAAGCTCTCGCTCAACCAATTCGAGGCGTAGACCAACGTTGCCGCTTTCTCAAAGCCATCTGTGAGACGCAAATACCCGGCCTGCTGGATAAGTTGACGGTCATCAATGATCTGGCTTCTCAATGGGGAAAGCATTCTGCCGCTATCACCGACATTCTGCCGGACCTCGCAAGGCAACTCGCTGATCGCCATGCCACTGAACTGATCGAATCCGATTGGGACTCCTCATACACCCTGCGCTCCCTCATCGAATTGACGGGCCAAGCCGGACACGAACTCATTCCCATTATCATCACCGCGGTAAGAGACCGCGCCCCGCTCGTCCCGAGCACAGTGTGGCTCAGATTTGCGACAGTTATGGCAAGTTCCGCTTCTGCTGGTGCGATTCAGTCAGCGTTGGAACGATTTCTGAGCAAATCTGCCGACGGATTACCGGAAAACCTGGGCGATGGACCCTGGACCCCGAAACTGCTGACCCCCGATACCGAATCCGAAGTGGTTGCTGGTCTCATTTGGCAACGCCTTGGCTCACCCGTTGCCGCCGAGCGCTGGCGAGCGGCACACGCGGTTCGGCGTCTTGTACAAATGGGGCGCCGTGACGGTCTACTCTCCCTCGTAGCACACCTCGATTCAAACGGCCGTGGCAACGTTGGAAAAACTATAGTCAGTCGTATTTCGCTTCCGTCGACACGTCTCAAAATAGTCGGCGTACTTGTGCGCGGCTTTACCCAACACCAGTTTCGTGCTCTCCAAGGACACCCGGTGGTGTCCGACTTTGCTGACGATCCGATACCCCGCACAGGCTATGGCCATATTCGCAGCCTGGAGCGCAGCGTTGTAGGCAGTGGCGAATCTCCGATCTGCTGAAAGCCCAGCAAGACTCGCATCTGCGAGGTCGCGGGCGATCAGGGCTCGCATATTGCCTAATTCCCTCTTGGAGGTTTTGTGTCTCTGGGCTTCCTTATTTGCCAACAAGCTCGTCCAAGTCACTCTCGCCTCCTTTCACAAACTGTTTCCGTCCTCGTAAAACGGCGGCAAGGAAATGGTCGCCCGATTTGATTTTCTCCCGAAACTCCTCTGGGGAATAGGCCGTGACGTTGACCTCTCTTCCGAGCCGCGCCTCCGCCTTGCGGAGAGCTGGAGACAGATGAACAAGACCTGCTCTGCCAATAACCATCACATCCACGTCACTCATCGCATGTTCTCGGCTTCGTGCTACAGAACCATAGATAAAAGCACTCTGAATCTTGTTCCCAAACGGTCTTAGTATGTGCTCCAAGATCGGAGCCAGCCCCGCCGTTTTTTCGAAGAGCTGCTGCAGGTCTCGGAACACCGGGGACTGGGTCTCCGCCTTGAAATAAGCCCTCGTGCCTTCCCGACGATGCACCAATATTCCGCTTGCAACCAGAGATGATAACTCCCGCTGAAGGCTCGACGGGCTCGTGCCCAAACGGCCGGCGAGTTCCGAAAGATACCACCACTTATCTGGCTGGCCGAGCGTAGCCGCGAGCACGCCCTGCCGCACCTGTGGGAACAACGCAGTCAACGCGGAAGAGTTACGCATAATGCGTATATTGTTACGCATATTGCGTAAGCGTGTCAACTGCGAGAGGATCGGGGTTGGTTGCCGCGGTATTGAGTAACCTAAAGTGGCAGTTCAGATTACTCATATACGTTCGAATCAGAATCGGACGCAATTCGAACTGACTCGAATGCTGTTCGACTTCGTGCGAACAGCGTTCGCTAGTCCACGGACGGCCTGCACCGACCTAAGCCGAAGGCTTAGGGATGGTGTCTCTCTCTATCCCTCTATGTCCTCTGCCCTCCTCCGCGGGTCTCCGGGCACTCGATGCGGCCTCTGCCTGTCGCGACAGTGGCCAAGCCTTCGCTTGCCGTCGTGGTCCAGCGTCTCCAAATCACTCGGTGCCTAGCGTCGTTTTGGGATGGGTTTGGGAAGGTTCAATAACGCCCGAGGTTTATTTCCTCGGGGTTACGTGAAACAACCTTGGGCGCGATAACCGTCCATGGGTTCCTGAATACCCTCGCCGTTGAAAGGCGATCACCCGCGGTCGCCCGAAGGAAGTTGCACCCATTGCTGTGATACATGGCTGCTTCGTCGTGAGACATTCACTCATCTCCTGGGCCTGGAAGCATCGAGGTGGTAGCGCCGCTTGACTCGTCCGCTCGCAAGATCAACCTGTCCGGGACAACTGACTTATTGGGGCTAGGCTGACTTCTTAGTCGGCGAGCAGAACTCAATGATCGTTCCGCACCGCAGCGCAGGGGCGCACTTCAACGGTTTCCGAAAGTTCTTCGGTACATAAAACTCAATTACTTTTGCCATGACAACCTCCTCGATCTCATTCCTTTCCGTCAGCCACACTCCCATCCGCGTTCAACTTCCAATCGGTCTACCAAATCCATCCGCATTGACAACGCACGGAATCGCACAACCGGGGCTTGTGCAAAAGCGCCTTACGGGCAGCGCATGATCTCATCCACATAGCCCCTCCCCAAGGATCGCGCGGGAAGAAGGTTGCATCCGTTTTTCCAACTCTCTCAAGCGACGGACTCCTTTCGCAAACATCGCCCAGGCCAGTGCTTTCATATCTGGATCCCCAGAATCGGCAGCCCTGAGTAGTTCCTTGCCTGCGTCTTTCTGTCCGAACTTGCACCACATTATTCCGCAAAGAGACACATAGTTGCTGTCCATCCTCGTCTCCTTCTAATCAACAAATGCAATCCGATTGCCACCGCCAGCCCATCTAAACAACCCGCTGCGCTCGACTCATCTTGCGGCGTTCAAATATCGACAATCTCTTGCTTCACGGCCTTAAACGGATGATCACGTTATTGTGCCCGGCACGGCAATTCCATTCGCCGAAGCTGCTTCCAAATGTCGATCTGCCAAAAGCTCTCCTCTGGTTACGATCCTCATGCGCTCCAGTGAGTAGGGCAGCTCTCTGCCGCAGTCCAGGCAGCAGATGTATGCGAATCCAGCGCGATCACCGTGCGGCCATGTGGTGTGCGGATGAACGCAATCAAACAAGTAAGCAAGCAAGAATCCATTTCAACCAGTTCATACTTTCGTTCCCAGGTCGGCGCGGACTGCTCCACACCATGACTTGCCGGAGTGCCATCTTGTAACCGAAATGAGGCTAACTGGACGTACGCTCGCCGCAACTGCGCCCGATATTGTTTTTCGGTCAGCCGCGCCTTTGCGGCGGCATCACTAATCTTGAATCCCAGCAGGTGATGTAGAACGAAGGCTATGCGGGAAGTCGAATCGAGCAGAAGGATCGGGCTGCCGTTCAGATCCTGCAGCGATTGAAATGCCTTTGAGTTGATGGCGGCGGAACGTCCGTAGAGCAGCACATCATAGGCCGATGACTCCCCATCCCAGCGTGCTCCGGATTCGAAGAGTACCTCTTCCAGCGCGAGTTCTACGGTTCGTTCAAGGAGATCAGAGTTAGGATTGGTTTCCTCCAGTGATCCATCGGTGGCTCTCGCCACTGCCGAGAAAGCCTTGCCGGGATCGAGCGTCAACAGATAGGCGGAATGCGTAAGCCGATCAAGTTCGGCCTGGAGATTGGTGTCTGTCTGGTTCGTCTGTGGGGTCATATCCTTGTACCTCCAACGCTTAGGCAAAGGGCAACCGAAATGCCAAAGTGGAGTCAACAGCTGTGGACCCGTAATTGGCTGCAAACGCAGGGCTGCCTCGACAGCTAAAGAAATCCCTGATGTTGAAAATGTTGAAAGTGTCAAACGGAAGTGTCGAAGCCACTGGCGAGGGCTAGAGTGTAGCTATCGACCAGAGAAGCGAAAGCCAACTGTTTTCTGTGGTCGACCGGAAAAGGGAGCCATTTCAAACCCGGGATGCTGGGATCGTCACCTGCTCGCGACTGTTCCTGACTCGCCGCTTCTCTTTAAGTCGTCGAGCTTTCTTTGCTGTTGCGGCTGCTGATGGCGGTACGCCCAGTCCAAGCCCAAGGCCCTCCCCAGTCGTGCAGGACGAGCGTCAATGGCTCCGTTCCGACCACCTCATCGACAAAGGCGTCAACGTAACGGGCGTGGCTCGCGAAGCGGTAGCGGTCCGGCTCGGCGCCGGCCGGTATCTTGTCCGAGTCGCCCATGCCGATGAGATCAGGCGCGATCAGCCGGCGGCCAGAGGCCCTCGCCTAGCGACGAACCGCTCGACACCGGGGTGTGGTCGAGTATGGAGAGGCGGAGGCGTCCGCCGACGTCATCCCGCATAAGCGTCACCTGTCGCCAAGACTTTCGCGGCGATGTGAGCCACGCGTCGATATGAGTCGACTCGGTCACGGTGCTCATACGTATCCGTCACAACGATTACTTCATCGGCATGAGTATCATTCACCAGTTTCTCCAGCCCAACCTGCACGGTTGCATCCGATCCGACAATTGCCGCGCCCAATCTGTTCTCCACCGCTGCTTTTTCAAGGTCACTCCAAAGGGGCTCCATTGAATCGACCGGAGGCAACAATTCCAGCGACTCGCCCCGAATCAGTCGGAGAAAACGTTGTTGTGGAGCAGTGAACAATCGCTGAGCTGCAGCGTCTGTGTTCGCTGCAATCACCGGCACCGCAACAAGCAAATACGGGTTTTGCAATACCTCACTCGGCTGGAAACGTTCTCGATACAATTTCGCTGCCGCATCCAAAGCGTCAGGTGCAAAATGTGCTGCGAACGCAAAGGGTAAGCCTAATGCCGCTGCCAGTTGAGCACTGAAGTCGCTCGATCCGAGCAACGTGATTGGCACATTGCTGTTTTGTCCGGGTATTGCTTTTACGACCTGACCCCGACTTTCCGGCCCTAAGTACGTGCGCAACTCTTCAAGGAGCGCCGGGAAATCATCGCCCTCTTGAGCCAGACCGCGTCGCAACGCGCGCATGGTTTGAAAATCGCCTCCCGGCGCTCGTCCCAGTCCTAGGTCGATTCGCCCGGGATAGATTGCTTCGAGCGTCCCAAACTGTTCGGCAACCACTAGCGGTGCATGATTTGGCAGCATGACCCCACCGCTGCCCACCCGAATCCTTTTCGTCGCGGCGGCGATATGTCCGATCAGCACCGGTGTGGCTGAGCAAGCCAGTCCCTGAATGGCGTGATGTTCCGCCACCCAGTATCGTTTGTATCCCAATTGCTCAACGTATCGCGCCAATTCCACCGACCGCGCAATGGCGCTGCCCGCTGGCTCACCCGCTCGCGTGGCCACTAGATCCAACACCGAAACCGCTAAAGATTGTGCGGCCGCTTGCAAAGTAGTCCTTTTAGACGTGAGGTCGAGGCTGTGCGGCACAACCATTTCCGCGTCCGCATCGGCTGTGACGCGTGTAGCCTCCAAGGTGTATTTCACAGTGCTTGCTCCTTTACCTACTATCCGATGTGACT
>WNFS01003004.1_pt1 | contig 13978 bp, 10 predicted proteins | sample 5400141 | NCBI WGS metagenome assembly WNFS01 (sample SAMN13153358, study PRJNA577476) | soil metagenome | isolation source: 60 cm saprolite under Madrone tree | place: USA:California | collected 2016-06-14
TATTCCTGGATGCTGTTCTCGGTTCGCTGGATCTGCTCCAGCACGCGCGGATCGATGAAGCGAGCGACGAACAGGTAAGCGTCGTCATAGCCCTTGAGCTTGATCAGCCCGCCGATATAGTTGGTGTCCCGCAGCATGCCGGCAACGGCCTCGGCATCGCCGATCTGGCCCAGCCGGTCGACGGGCGGCAGCGGCGGGTCCTGCACTTCGGGCGGCAGCCGGATGTCGGCCTTGACGATGACCGACTGATCGGACCGCAGCATCATCGCGGCCGGCATGTTGCGAAGCAACGCCTGCGTGGTGAAGAACTGGCGGAACCGGTCCATGTCCTGATCGAACTGGGGCTTGGCCCGCGCGACGTCGGCCGCCATGAAGTTGGTCTCGGCCTGGATCGAGCGCTCGTGTTCGTTCAGATAGGCCTGCGACACGATCACGGAATTTTCCATGACGGCGCGCGTGCGGATCAAAAACAGGCGGTCGAGACCCCGATCGAGGTTGATGCTGGCAACGACGGCAACCAGCACGGCAGGCACCACGGCGATCGCCGAGAACAGGATGGCGATTTGTATGTGCAGCCGTGCCCCGGCGCTACCGCGCCGCCGCGCCTGGATGATGTGCCAAACCTCGCGGCCGATGATCGCAAGCAGCAGGAGCACTGTGACGAAATTCACGGCCAGCAGCGTGACGACCACGTTGTAGGTCGGGCTGACGAACGTCAGGTTCGCCAGCACCAAGCACGTCGTCAATGCCGACAGCAGTGCAGCGACGACGGCCATCGGGCCGATCATTCCGGCGGCAAGGCGTGTCGCCGCCGCCGGCCTCGCGGCGGATTCGACGGCTGAAACCTCCTCGACGGTGGTCATCGCTCTCCCGGGATAGGGGCCGTCATCCACTCAATCCAGCCTCTGGAGATGCCCTCGCCTCATCGGGACCGGGACGGCCAATGATATCTAGAAACATCGATGTGTGACACGACATGTGATGCGCAAATACAACAATGTTGCCCGTTTGCGTCAGTTTTGTGGCTGGTAGTGCGGATTCAAAACTCGCCTGACTATTTCTTGGGCACTAGCACAGCACGGCTTTTTGCTAAAAGATCAAACAATTCATCAGTTTCGAAAGTCCCGCCCCGGGAAAAAATCTTGGGGTACTTGGTTACCATCGAAACTATGTTTGGTGGCTACCCGATGTCGAAGCATCCCGCGTCGCAGAATTCTTGATTTGAACGTAGGGTCGAGCGCTCCCCACTGTGGCCCGCGACATCGCGAGCCATCGCTTCGTCGTTAAGGCAGCCCTCCCCTCACCCGCTGGTACGGATGACTTGGATTTCCAAATCGCGGATTTTCTTGCGTAGCGTGTTGCGATTGACGCCCAGCAGGTCGGCGGCGCGGATTTGGTTGCCGCGGGTCGCGGCAAGTGCGGCCGAGAGCAAGGGGTATTCGATCTCCCGCAGGATTCGATGATTCGCTGACCGGCGTTGGCGCCGGCGGCGCAAGCTCGTTGTCGATGACGGCAATGGTGATGGCTTCCTGCGGATAAAACGCGGCGGGGGGCGTCGCCGCGAACTCGCGCGCACACCCACAGGTTTACTGACCGTGATATATACCCGTGATATCCGATGGCATTGGCTTGCTGGATCAGCAACTCTGGTGGGGGATATCCTGCACAATCCAATCCACGAAGTTCACTTCAGTAAGAGCAGCGACCCGACGCTACCTTGGATTGGGGCGATCGGGCTCACTGTTGCGGTCAGCATCGCCTATTTCTTCGCGGCGGAGCTGGGCTTTGCGCTGCTCGCCAAACCTGATGGCGTTGCCCGGTTCTGGCCTGCTGCGGGCGTGTCCTCCGGCGTGCTCGTCGCTTTCGGGCGCGACGCACGATTGCCGGTCGCCAGTGGCGTGATTGTTGCGACCATCGTTGCCAATGTTACGGGCGACCGGAACCTCTGGAGCGCCACTGCCTTCGCTTTCTGCAATGCGGGCGAAGCCCTGCTTATCGCATGGCTGATCGAGCGCTATTTCGGTACTTCTTTCAGCCTCGACAGGCCCCACAATGTGCTGGGATTGGTAGCGGCTGCAGTCGTCGCAACAGCCTCCTTGGGCATCGGCGGGACGGTGGCTCACAAGTTGTTCCACAGCCCGATGGCGCCGGTTGTGACCACGTGGCAGCACTGGTTTGCATCCGACATCGTCGGCGTGATCACTGTGGCGCCGCTGGTCATCGGCCTAGCCGAAGCCGTGCGCGAGCCGCCGCCACGCAATGAGATCATCGAGGGCGTCCTAGCGCTCGTGGTGTTGGCGGTGATGACCGTCATCATCGTTTTGCTGCCGCCGGAGCCGTGGAAGGCGGTGCGCCCGATCGCCTTGCTGTTTCCGATCCTGCTGTGGCTTGCGGTCCGTTGCCGGCCAGGGTTCGCCGCCGCGGCGGTGTTCATCGTTTCACTTGCAATTATTTGGGCGATAACCTTCGGCAGCATTCATTTCAGGATTCTCGCCATTCCGATCGGCGACCGCATCACGGGTGCCCAGGCGGCCATCCTGATTGTCGCGCTTTGCGAATATTTTCTTGCGGCGCTGTTGGCCGAGCGGCGTCAGCACGCAAGCGCACTTGAGGAAAGCAAGGCGCTACTGCAGGAGGCGCTGACGGCGGGAGCGGTGATGGCCTTCGAGTGCAACCCTAACAGCGGCCTCGTGCGGAGCAGCGAGAACGCTGCACAGATCCTGGGCCTCGGCCCACAGCAGACTCTCACCGCCGCGCAATTCCTCGCACAGATTCATCCGGACGACCGCGCACTCTTTAAGGCGCATCATCGCCGGGCCCGCGTCGACAGTCCCGCCACGGTCACTTTCCGTTTCGTTCGTCCCGACGGCCGGGAGGTGTGGCTCGAGGAAACCTCACGGGCGGAATTCGACGCGGGCGGCCGCGTGGTACGCATCAAAGGCTTGACCCGCGATATCACGCGGCGCAAGCGGAACGAGGAGCGACAAGACCTGCTGAGCGCCGAACTCGATCACCGCGTCAAAAACGTGCTGGCGCGCGTTGCGGCGGTCGTCAGGCATACCCGCCGACGCAGCGGGACCACTGACGAGTTCGTCAATGCGCTCGACGGCCGCATTCAATCAATTGCAGCCGCCCACACTCTCCTCAGCCAAAGCCGCTGGTCCGGCGTGAGCCTTGCCGACCTCATCCGCCACCAGCTTGCGCCCTACACGACCGACGCAAATACGATGATTAGCGGCCAGGACGTCATGCTCACCCCTGCGCAGACCCAGGCCGTCGCGATGGTCACTCACGAGCTGGTGACAAATGCTGCGAAGCACGGCGCCCTATCGAGCCCGAACGGCAGAGTGTCGGTGAGCTGGGACCGCACCGGCGCCGACGCAGCGGCGATTCTGACGATCACATGGCGCGAGCTTGGTAGCCCGCCGATCGCAGCTCCGGTCCAATCCGGTTATGGCTCAAGCCTCATCCGCGATCTCATCCCTCATGAGCTCGGCGGCAACGTCGACCTCGTATTCGCATCCGACGGCGCGTGCTGCAAAATTGAAATTCCTCTCTATGAGCGAAGGTGAGGCTCGAGACCCTGCCCTATTGCGGCTCTGCTCGTTCTCACTCGGGCCTCCTATTTTCCCCGCCCACGCTTCGGCGCAGTTGCGAGGGCCTGCTCGACCAGGCGCCGGATCGCTTCGGAGAACGACGGCTTGTCATCCTCAGTCTGCCCTGCCCTCAGCCGCTGGTACGGATGACCTGTATTTCCAAATCGCGGATTTTCTTGCGTAGCGTGTTGCGATTGACGCCCAGCAGATCGGCGGCGCGGATTTGGTTACCGCGGGTCGCGGCAAGGGCAGCCGAGAGCAGCGGATATTCGATCTCCCGCAGGATGCGATGATAGAGACCGGGCGGCGGCAGGCCGTCGCCGAAGCCGCCGAAATACTTGTTGAGATAACGCTCGACCGCGGCCGCCAGGTTGTCTTCGGGGCGGCTTTCCTCGCCGACCGGCGCCGGCGCCGGCGGCGCCAGCTCATTGTCGATGACGGCGGTGCTGATGGTTTCCTGCGGATAGAGCGCGGCAAGGCGGCGCGCGAGATTTTCAAGCTCGCGCACATTGCCGGGCCAGCGGTAGCGCTTGAGACGCTCTATCGCGACGGTCTCGATCTGCTTGTTCGGCAGGCCTTCGCGCTCGGCGAGCTTGAAGAAATGGCGGATCAGGTCGGGGATGTCCTCGGGGCGCTCGCGCAACGGCGGCAGGCGAAGCGGCACCACATTGAGCCGAAAATACAGATCCTCGCGGAACAAGCCCTGTTGGATCAGGATGCGCAGATCCTTGTTGGTGGCAGCGACAATTCGCACGTCGGTTTTGATCGGGGTGCGGCCGCCCACGGTGGTATATTCGCCTTGCTGAAGCACGCGCAGCAATCGCGTTTGCGCCTCCATCGGCATGTCGCCGATCTCGTCGAGGAACAAGGTGCCGCCTTCGGCTTGCTCGAACCGTCCGGCATTGCGTGTGTTGGCTCCCGTGAAGGCGCCCTTCTCGTGGCCAAACAATTCGGACTCGATGAGCTCGCGCGGGATCGCCGCCATGTTGATGGCAACGAACGGCCCGGACCGCCGCTTGCCGTAGTCATGCAACGCGTGCGCCACCAATTCCTTGCCGGTGCCCGACTCCCCGGAGATCAGCACGGTGAGATCGGTCTGCATCAACCGCGCCAGCAGACGGTAGATTTCCTGCATCGCGGGCGACCGGCCGATCAGAGGGATGTCGATCTCCTCCGCCTTGCCTGCCGCTGCCGCGGGGCGGTCCTTAGGCTCCGACAGCGCGCGGCCGACGATCGCGGTCAGCTCCTTGAGGTCGAATGGCTTCGGCAGATACTCATAGGCGCCGCGCTCGGAGGCGCGGATCGCGGTCATGAAGGTGTTCTGGGCGCTCATGACGATGATCGGCAGGTCGGGCCGCAGCTTCTTGATGCGCGGCAAGAGATCGAAGGCGTTCTCGTCGGGCATGACCACGTCGGTGATGATAAGGTCGCCCTCGCCCTGGCTGACCCATCGCCACAGGGTGGCGGCATTTCCGGTCGAGCGCACCTCGTATCCGGCGCGCGACAGCGCCTGATTCAACACGGTTCGGATCGCAGCATCGTCGTCCGCGATCAAGATACTACCAGCGGGCATTGCCATCACCTTCAGGTTTCTCCGCCCGGCTCGGCGTCGTCACCCGTGAACTTGGGCATAAGCACACGAAAGATGGTTCGTCGCGGCTGCGACTCGCATTCGATGATGCCGCCGTGATCGCCGATGATCTTGGCGGCGAGCGCAAGACCAAGGCCGGTGCCGCTCGGCTTCGTGGTCACGAAAGGGTCGAAGAGATTGGGCATCAGGTCATCGGCAACGCCCGGGCCGTTGTCCCTGACGCAGAACTCGAGCGGCAGCGAGACCTTCGATTTGCTGCCCGGGAGCGACAGCCGTACGCCGGGTCTGAATGCGGTGGAGAGCTGGATTTCTCCGTCCGGTGCGCTGTCTCCGATGGCCTCGGCGGCGTTCTTGACAAGGTTGAGGAACACCTGGACGAGCTGGTCGCGATTGGCGAACACCGGCGGAAGCGAGGGATCATACTCCTCGACAAACCGGATGTTGCGGGCAAAGCCCGACTGGGCTAAGCGCCGCACATGATCGAAGACCATGTGGATGTTGACCTGTTCGCGCTCCACCGGACGTTTGTCGCCGAACACTTCCATGCGGTCGACCAGCTTGACGATGCGGTCGGCCTCGTCGCAGATCAACCTGGTCAGGATGCGGTCGTCGTCGCTGGCCTGCTGCTCCAGGAGCTGCGCCGCGCCGCGGATTCCCGACAGCGGGTTCTTGATCTCATGTGCCAGCATGGAGGCGAGCGCGGTCACCGATCGCGCTGCCCCGCGATGGGTCAGTTGCCGGTTCATCTTATCGGCCATGGTGCGCTGCTGGAGCATCACCACCACCTCGCCGGGGCGCTCCGGCACTGGAGCCACATGAAGGTCAACCAGACGTTCGGGCGGCGTGCGCGGAGTGCCGAGATCGACTTTGTATTCATTGACGGCGCCGCCGCGTTGGCGGACCTGCTCGATCAGCGCCAGCAATGGGCTGCCGAACGGCACCAGGTCGCGCAGGGCATGCCGGCGCAGCAGCGCGACCGACATGTCGAAAAAATCCTCAGCCGCCACATTGACATCTTTGATCTTGCCGTCGGCGGCGATCACGATCACCGCAAGCGGCAGCGCATTGAGGATGGCTTCCGCCGGGCTGACGGCGGCGGCCGTGTTGCGGCTTCCAACCGTGCTCATGCGGCTGCCTTCCGATCTGGTGCACGCGAAGACAGGGCATCGAACGCCTCCGCGAGGCGGCATAGGGTTTCGCGCGGGCTTGACGCGGTAAGTACGCGGCCGCGCAGGTCCCTTAAGGTTTCGCAAGCTGCGCCGGCGGTCGCGGCGGCGGTGTCGAGCGCCCAGCCGACATGCTTGCGGGCATGCTTCACGCCGATCCGTTCGCCATGATGCTCAAGCATTTCTTCGTAAAGCGCCCTGATGAGCTCGAGCTGCGCCGAAAGCCCCGGCGGCCCCTCAAGCGGGGAGCCGGCGAGGTAGCGCGCGACCTGCCCCGGAAACCACGGCCGGCCCTGAGCACCGCGGCCGATCATGACAGCGTCCGCGTCGGAGTGCGCGAGGGCGGTGACGGCGTCGTCGCAGGTCATGATGTCGCCGTTGACCACGACCGGGATCGACACCGCCTGCTTCACGGCGCGCACGGCCGCCCAGTCGGCGCTCCCTTTGTAGAATTGGCAACGGGTGCGGCCGTGAACCGTGACGAGTTTTATGCCCGATCCTTGAGCGCGGCGCGCCAGCTCCGGGGCATTTACCGAACCGCCGTCCCAGCCCAATCGCATCTTCAGGGTGACGGGCACGCCCGCCGCCGCCACGGTCGCGTCGACGAGACTGATCGCATGGTCGAGATCGCGCATCAGCGCCGATCCCGACCAGCCATTGGTGACGTGCCGCGCCGGGCAGCCCATATTGATGTCGATGATGGCGGCGCCGCGGTCGGCCACGATGCGAGCCCCCTCGGCCATCCATTTTGTCTCGCAGCCGGCGATTTGCACGACGTGGTGACCGGTGCCGGGCGCTTCGACCCGCAACTTCGCGTCGCGCTTGCCTGCCGCGAGTGCGGCGCAAGCCGTCATCTCGGAAACGACCAGGCCTGCGCCCAGGCGTGCCGCGAGCCGGCGAAACGGGGCGTCGGTGACGCCAGACATCGGCGCCAGGAAAACCCGGTTCGCGATGGTCAGCCCGCCGACATCGAGGCGACTGAAAAATCGCGGAAATTTCGACGCACGCATCTTCCTGCCTATATTCTAGGCGCAGCTTTTGTTTGCTTAGAGTTTAGCCATCAAAATGCGGCGACGCAAGTGCTGCGGTGCAATATGCAGCACATCGCGTGAATTCCCGTTCGTACCAGGTTAAGGAGGGAGCATTGAATGCTGCTGCGGACTGGTCGCTCGCTTCAGCCAAACGGATCGGACCATCGTGAAAGCGATAACAGTGGGTTCGCGCTGACCTGAGGATGCTGTAGGGGCGACCCTTGTGGTCGCCCCGTTGCCGGCGGACGCAATGGCGCGCGGCGCACAAATCGGGCGACCACGAGGGTCGCCCCTACAGGAGAAAGACGAATGAATGCGATGCCGGGAGGGGTAGCGGCCGTCGTGGTGGCGGCCGGCCGTGGCGTCCGTGCGGGGGGCGTCACGCCCAAGCAATATCGCCAGGTGCGGGGCGCCCCGGTGATCCGCCACGCCCTCTCGCTGTTCATTGACCATCCGCAGGTCACGTTCGTTCAACCCGTCATTCATCGCGATGATGCGGCGACCTTTGCGGAAGCGACCGCGGGGTTGAAATTGCGCGTTGCGGCCTTCGGCGGGGCGACGCGCCAGATTTCCGTGCGGGCCGGGCTCGAAGCACTGGAGACGGAGCAACCGCGAATCGTCCTGGTGCATGACGCCGCCCGGCCGTTCGCCTCCCCTGCCCTCATTTCACGTGCCATTGCGGCGGCAGCCGACGGGGCCGCGATCCCCGGTTTGGGTTTGACCGATACCGTCAAAGAAGTCGACGCCCGCGGGCGTGTCGTCGACACCCTCGATCGCAACCGGCTGCGAGCGGTCCAGACGCCGCAGGCGTTCCTCTATGATCGGCTTTTGGCGGCCCATCGCCGCGCTTTGGTGGCGGGGCGCGAAGATTTCACCGACGACGCGGCGTTGGCTGAGTGGGCCGGCATGGCGGTGACGGTTTTCGACGGCGAAGCCGGTAACATGAAGCTGACGAGCGAAGAGGATTTCGCGCGCATTGCGGCCGCCGATTGGGTCGCGCTCGGGGATGTCCGCACCGGGACCGGCTATGACGTGCATTCCTTTGTGGATGGCGATCACGTCTGGCTTGGCGGCGTGCGCATTCCCCACCCTCAAGCGCTGTCGGGCCATTCGGATGCCGACGCCGCGCTCCATGCCCTGGTGGATGCCATCTTGGGCGCGCTGGCTGACGGCGATATCGGGGCGCATTTTCCGCCGACCGATCCGCAATGGCGCGGCGCCCCCTCGGACAAATTCCTGGCGTTCGCCGTCGATCGCGTGCGCCAGCGCGGCGGCCGTATCGCCCACCTCGACATCACCATCGTGTGCGAAGCGCCCCGCATCGGACCGCACCGCGATGCCATGCGTGCGCGTATCGCCTCGATTGCCGGGATCGGCATCGATCGCGTCGCCGTCAAGGCGACCACGAATGAGAAGCTTGGCTTCATCGGCCGCCGGGAAGGCATTGCCGCCATGGCAACCGCAACGATCAGGCTGCCGGCAGCAGCACAATGATTGGCGCCATGATCGACGACGCTATCCGAGATACAGCCGTACGCGTGCTCGACGCATGCCGAACCCACGGCCACAAAGTCGCGACCGCGGAATCTTGCACCGGAGGGCTGGTCGCGGGCGCGCTGACCGAAATTCCCGGCTCCTCGGACGTGCTCGATCGGGGCTTCGTCACCTACTCTAATGCCGCAAAGCAGACAATGCTCGGCGTTCCCGCCGCGATTCTCGAGCGGCACGGCGCGGTGAGCCGAGAGACCGCGGACGCAATGGCGGCGGGTGCGCTCATGATGTCGAACGCGGATCTCGCCGTTGCCATCACCGGGATAGCAGGACCCGGCGGCGGCAGCGCCGAGAAGCCGGTCGGACTCGTCCATTTCGCCGGCGCCGCCCGTGATGGCCGGCGCGTCCATCGCGAGAAACGGTACGGCGATATCGGCCGCAGCGCGGTGCGCAGAGAGGCCGTCGCGGAGGCGCTGGCGCTGCTTGAATTACTCGCAGCGCGGGTAAGGTCTTGAGCGCCTCACGGTTCGGATTGATCAATCCGCGATGTATCGGCCCCCGGTCGCGCCTCATGACATCTTCGCGATTGGGGTGCCACCATTAGCGCGAAGAGGGCTCCGGAAGGAGCGTGCTGATACTCTCCTTATTTTCCTGCCATCGCAAAAATTCTTGAAATAACGCTTCGCGCTCCGGCTGAGTCAGCGCCGGGGTGACACGTTTTACCGCATGCCCCTCAACCCTCTGGTCTGTCCGAACGCCATTGTCCGTCTTGCTTGCATTTGCGACGCTGCCCTGAGGCTTGCGCGGCACGGTCGCGGGGCCGACTTGCGGCGCGGTCGCTTGCGGCGTCACATTTGCCGACGCTCCTGTAAGGTTACCGAGCAACGAAGCGATCTGTGACGACAGCGTTTCCATCGGCGCCGGCGTTGACGCCGCGCTCGGTTGCGCCTGCGGTGCAGCGTCATGTCCATTTGTCGATGTATCCACAAGAATCCAACATTTCCGGCCTTTGGCGCGATCGTAGTGAGCGCTCCAACGCGTGCCTTCCGCGGCCGGCTGGCTGGGCTGCTCGAGGCATGCGCTCTCGGCTCGCACGGGGCTGCAGAAGTGGACCACGATCGTCGCAACCAGAATCGAAAAGACGCCGGGAATCGTCGGGGCGAATGAATTGGCGCGCTCTGGCATCGGGTTCTCCCTGGCTGATGGTCAAGCTTTTGGAGCAAGACGCCAGCGTGCAAGGCACGCTGTATCGAATCAAATACTCAACTTTTGGTGCAATAATGAGCAGCAAGTCTGGCGAGACAAGGCGCAATTGCGGCCACGCCGCAAAGTCTTATGCCGGACTCTGCAACGCACCGCCACGTGTCCATCTTATCGGGCCAGGCTGGTCACGACAGGGGCAATTCGTTCGGCCGCTCCTTGATTTCCCGATATTCACCCTATTCACAACGTGCGCGTAACGTCGGGCGTCTGACACAAACTTTCCATTCCGCTTGTTTCTCAGGGTGTTGCTAGCTGTAATTGTCGGAAATTTCACATTGACAATTTTTTTTGCGATCGCCACACAATCGTCGCAGCCACATCGCAATTTGCGGTGACGCGCGAATTCGTTGAACGGGCTGCCATGCGGCTCGGGCACACCAACAGGTCTTCAAGCTCCGTTTCTCATCGCATCACGTTTGCCCGAGCATTCAATCAAGCGGCACATCTCGCCAACATGCTGACTGTCCAACCGGTGTTACTGGACCGTAAGAGGGGGGTCTATCGTGACAATATTGCGACATCTTTTGGTTGTGCTTCTCACCGGCATCGCCTCGGCAACCACCGCACGTAAATTCGTTGCCGGTGCACTCCTGGCGCTGTTCGCCGCATCAAGTCCGGCTGGCGCGGTTTCGGAATTCGGCAACCGCGACGAAGCCGTGGCGATGGTGCATCGGGTGCAGGAGATGTTCAAGAAGCTTGGTGCGGAAGGCACGTTTCAAGCAATCAAACGCAAAGCGCCCGGAACAGTCGACCGTGACCTCTATGCCTACATCGTCGACCAGAACGGCGTCGTCATGGCCAACGGCGTGATTCCCACCATGACGACGGGTACCAATCTGTGGAATTTCCGCGACCAGAACGGCAAATATTTTATGCAGGAGCAGGTGGCGGCCTGCAAAGCCGGACAGGGCTGGGTCAATTTCAGATTTCTCAGTCCCCTCACCCAGCAGATCGACGATAAGTCGAGCTATATCGAGCGGATCGGCGATACGACCTATTGCATTGGCGTCGGCATCTACCGAAACGAGCAGGTCAACGAAAATACCGTGGCGATCATTTCCGGCAGCCCGAGCGCAGACGACACCTACCTGCAGGTCGCGAATGATCTGGCATCCGTGCTCAACGACGCCGACAAGCTCAGGATTCTGCCGATCGTCGGCGTCGGCGGGCCGCAAAACATTCGCGACGTGCGCTACCTTAAAGGGGTGGACATCGGACTCACCCAATTGAGCGTGCTTAACAGCTTTCGCAGCTCCAACCAGACGCTCGGCAAGTATGACGACAAAATCGTCTACATAGCCAAGCTGTTCAACGAAGAGGTGCATCTGATCGCCGGGCGCGACATCACCTCGATCGAGCAGCTCAACGGCCGCAAAGTGAACATCGACGAGGCGCGCAGCGGCACAAGCCAAACCATGCGCGATGTCTTCAAGCGCCTTGGAATGAAGGTCGAAGTGGTCAATGTCATCCAAGGCCAGGCTTTTGAAATGCTCAAGGCCGGCGAGATTGCGGCGACGGCCTACGTCTCCGGCAAATCCGCCAAGCTGATCTCTAATCTGAAGTTCGAGCGCGGCATCCACTTCATCCCGGTCCCGTTCTCGAAGGAAATCTCGGACGCCGAGTACCTGCCGACCGATCTCACTCACGACGATTATCCGGACCTGATCCCTGTCGGCCAGACCATCCAGACCATCGCCGACGAAGTGGTTTTGATCGGGTACAACTGGCCGAAAAACACCGATCGCTACCGGCGCGTTCAAAGGTTCGTCGACGCGTTCTTTCCCAAGATCGAAGAATTCCGCAAGCCGCCGAACCACCCGAAATGGCGCGAGGTCAATCTTGCCGTCACTGTGAAGAGCTGGAAACGTTTCGACCCGGCGGAGGAGTGGCTCGCATCGGCTCGCAACCCGGACGTGGCGAGCTTGCAGTCGGATTTCCGGCAGTTCACTTCGTCGCAAGGTGGCGCCCAGCGCGGCGTGATTTCGCCGGCAAATTCCGATGAGCTGTTCCAGGAATTTCTGAAGTGGAAGCAGTCGCGGCCGGGCCGCTAGAACCGTTTCGATCGGCTGGAATAGCCTGTAGGGTGGGCAAAGGCGCCTGGCGCAGCTTATGACATAGCACACCACCCCCGCGCGCCTTTGCCCACGCGGTCAAACGGCGGCGTTGGACAGCGTGGGCAAAGGCGCACGAGAGGCTGTACAAGTTGCGCAGCACACCGGTGCGCCTTTGCCCACCCTACGGCGCCCCAAATCGCTCGCACACCGCGGGACCGGGACCGAATACCGCGTCGGCGCGCCTTTCAAAAGCCGAAGCGAAGCGGCGGAAGGCGGTATCGAACATCGCTCCCATCAGCAGCCCCAGCGTACGGCTGCGAAACTCATAGGAGATGAAAAACTCCACTGCGCACGCCGCTTGTGCGGCGTCATCGCCCACGCGGCCGCCGACGGAGCGGAATGTCCACCGGTTCTCCATGCGGCTGAATGGACCATCGAGATATTCAGCCAGGATGGTCTGCTCGACCCGATCTAGGGTCACGCGGCTGGTAAAGGATTCCCGGATCAGCTTATAGGCGACCGTCATTTCGGCGACGACGACCTCGCGGTCGACGAGTTGCGCCCGTCGTATCACCCGCATGGAGCGGCAAAGCGGCACAAATTCCGGGTAGCGCTCGATGTCGGCCACGAGGTCGAACATCGAGGTGGCGGAGTGCTTGACGCGGCGTCGTGTGGAGAATTGGGGCATCAGCGTCGTTCGATCGTGGTCATGGAGCGCTCGCCGCTCGCGCGGCCCGCAGTCGCGCGAAATCCTCCCCGGCATGATGGGACGAGCGCGTCAGGGGCGAAGCCGAGACCATCAGGAAGCCCTTCGCATAGGCGATGGTCTCGTAAGCGGCAAATTCGCCGGGCGTCACAAAACGTGCGACCGCGTGATGTTTGGGGCTTGGCTGCAGATATTGTCCGATGGTGAGGAAATCGACCTCCGCGGCGCGCAGATCGTCCATCACCTGCAGCACTTCGTTGCGTGTCTCGCCGAGCCCCACCATGATGCCGGACTTGGTGAAAACTTGACAATCAAGCCCCTTTGCAAGCTCCTTTGCTTTCTGCAAGAGCCGCATCGAGGCGAAATAGCGCGCGCCAGGCCGCACCGTCAGATAGAGCGACGGCACGGTTTCGAGATTGTGATTGAAAACATCGGGCCGCGCCGCAAGGACCGTCTCGGCGGCGCCCTCCTTGCGCAGAAAATCAGGTGTCAGCACTTCGATGGTCGTGGCCGGGCGCCGGGCGCGGATGGCGCCGATGACCGCCGCGAAATGCGCCGCGCCACCGTCGGCGAGATCGTCGCGGTCGACCGACGTCACCACCACGTGCGCAAGAGCGAGCATCGCGGTCGCCTCCGCCACGCGTGCGGGCTCGTCGGGGTCGAGGGCGCCGGGCAGGCCGGTCCTGACGTTGCAGAATGCGCACGCGCGCGTGCAGGTGTCGCCCATGATCATGAAGGTGGCGTGCTTCTTGTCCCAGCACTCCCCGATATTGGGACAGCTCGCCTCCTCGCATACCGTGTGCAACTGATGCGCCCGCACGATGTCGCGGGTCGCCGCATAGCCGCGCGAAACCGGCGCCCTGACCCTGATCCAGTCGGGCTTCTTCAGGGCCGGCGTATCGGGCCGATGCGCCTTTTCGGGATGGCGCGGCCGCTTCGGCGGATCGTTGACAGTGTCGAGCACGACGACCATGGGGAGAAACCTCGCAATCGCTTACTTACGCATGTCGCACCCGCATCGCAAGACGAGGTGCGGCACAGGCTCGTGGCGCCGTAGCCTGGATGGAAGGCGAGCTCTTG
>WNFS01002666.1_pt1 | contig 13970 bp, 12 predicted proteins | sample 5400141 | NCBI WGS metagenome assembly WNFS01 (sample SAMN13153358, study PRJNA577476) | soil metagenome | isolation source: 60 cm saprolite under Madrone tree | place: USA:California | collected 2016-06-14
TCTAGTGTACCAGTCGTCATGCCAATGGCGTGGCTGGGTAGCTATGTCCGGTTGAGATAAACGCTGAATGCATCTAAGCGTGAAGCTCGCCACGAGATTAGATCTCCCGGGAGTAATCCCCTAAAGACCCGTGGAAGACTACCACGTTGATAGGCGGGATGTGTAAGGATGGTAACATCTTTAGCTTACCCGTACTAATCGGTCGTGAGGCTTGATCATAACGCATTTATGAGTCATTACAAGTTTGCGCGCTCGCCTTGCCCATCAATATTGAGTTGTCAAAGACCTCACAGATTTCTGTAGCGGCGGTCGGTGACCGCCGGGTTTCTACAGACAAGTTTCCGGTGACCGTACCGAGAGGGCCACACCCGTTCCCATCCCGAACACGGAAGTTAAGCCTCTCTGGGCCGATGGTACTGCAAGGGCGACCTTGTGGGAGACTAGGTAGTTGCCGGGATTAAACAAGCAAAGCCCCGAGCCTTCTGAAAAGAGCGCTCGGGGCTTTTTGCATCACCATTTATTCCCATCGACAGCAGGATAGCAGGACACACGACTCCGGACTCTTAGCCTGGCAAGAGGTGATCCCGCGGGAATGGCGGGTCTTCGTGATCAGGCAAAGTGACTTTTAAATCTCGCGCGAATTGTTGCCGCGTTTCCTCGTCAGCGTAGTACTTCAAAAATGCAGTGGTGTCGTCGTCATTGCCGGAGGCGAGCACATCGATATGAGTCGAGAAGTTGAACCCTTCAGGCACAATGGGATGTTCTTCGGGCAGGATTTCGTCGAGCAGCGTGGAGTACAACTCACGATCATTTAGATGATCGGTGTTGTAGAGGATCGCTCCATGGTTCCGAAGGGCATGAATCACCTCCCATAATTTTGCGGAGAGTTCTGAATCTGCTAACTCCTCAGGTCGTGGCAGGCATACGCCATCAGAAACGAGCAGCTCAAACAAAGTCGTCTGCGGTCCGTCACCCTCCACCGCGCGCATGTACTCAAGAAAGCGGGCTTCTTCCTCCGCTGATATTTTCGGTGGCCCCTTCTTTTCACTTTTCTGTTTCACAGCTACCTCCCGTTGCCGTCCTCAGCATCTGAAGTGCCCCCAATCAGCGGCTTCTCTACAACACATTCAGGCAAATGTCGTCAAAAGACGGAGGAAACACGATCGCGTTTTCGGCGAAAAGCGGACAAACTGAGAATGCGACTTGTTAAACTCCAAGCTTGAATGGAATGGTTGTCTAAGTTCTCAGCGCGTTATTTCTCCAACCGCTCATACGAGAAAGGAGTGCGTTACTATCGCCGGGGTTCGGTTCGTCTGATCAACGGCACCGATCGTTCCGTCACAGCGAGCGTACAGGGAGGCGCAAGATACTCGGTCTTTCTCGACGCCGTGGGAAATTCGCTGAACGTACGATGCAGCTGTCCCTGGTACGATGACACCGCGTCAGTCTGCAAACATATCTGGGCCGCGATGATGGCTGCCGAAGCCGGCGGCTATTTGAGCGCGGTCTCATCGATGTCCAGTCCGGTCATCAAGACAATCCAACCCAGATCCCATCTCGATGACGATGTCTTACCTCCGCCAAAGCCCGGGCAGAACGACCGGTCGGAATGGCGGCAGAAACTCGCCCTCGTGGGAAATCCAACAACACCCGGCAACGCGCCCGATCGGAATGCAGGCGAGCGGCAGATGTGCTACCTCATCGACATTCCGCGTTCGAACGTGGCCGGAAATGTCATATTGCGAATTGCCGTACGTAAACGGAAGAAGAATGGTGGGTGGGGCAAAGTACCGCTCTATGAGCGCCGGGTGACTCAAAGCATCTCGATTTCCGATTTCACGGACCGCAGGATTTTGGCGATGCTCGGCGGCGCGAAAGAGGATTACGGATATTCGGCCTTCTACTATCACTCTGATTCGATTCCAGCCAGCTATCGAATCACCCCGGAACTCGGAACTATACTGCTGCCGGAAATATGCAAGACCGGACGTTGCTTGCTCCAGTCCTCGCCGGACCAGGAGGATCTGCCGGTCCTGACCTGGGATGAGGGTTCGCCCTGGCGTCTTGTGGTCGAAATCCGCCATGATGCCCCTCAAAATCGTTATCTGCTAAAGGGTACATTGGCGCGGCAGGACGAAAAGCTCGATGTGTCCGAACCGCTGCTTGCCGTGCCGGACTTTGTGATCATTGGAGACCGCATCGGAACGCTTCAAGCCGACAACGCGTACCGCTGGATCCCCATGCTCCGGCAGAACGGTCCCGTGTCGGTGCCGGAGAAACAAAAGTACGATTTCGTAGCCGAACTGTTTAACATCGGCACTCTGCCCTTCGTCGATTTACCGCTGGAACTCCAACCGGAGACGGCCAGATTTTCGGCGCCTCCAGTTCTCCGTGTTCACTCGGCCGATCGGTCCTACGGTGGCGACTACCTCGAGTGCGAGGTACTGTTCGCGTACGGTGAAACCGTCATACCCGACAGTTTTGCAGGCACCTTGCTTTCCGCCGAAAGTCAGGAGCGCCTGCTTCTTCGTGATCTTGATTCTGAACGCAACGAACTCTCGCGTCTGGAGCCTCTGGGCTTCCTCAGGACTCCAGACAGGCTCTCCACTTTTCTCTGGAAACTGCTTGTCCGGAAATTGCCTGCTGCTGTCCATGCATTGACGGCGGCGGGATGGCGAGTCGAAGCCGAGGGGAAACTATACCGGCGGCCGACGTCGCTCTCTGTCGAAGTAAAGACCGGCATCGATTGGTTCGAGCTTCAAGGCGCCGCCGACTTCGAAGGGAAATCAGCGAAGCTGCCCGATCTGCTCAAGGCAATCCGGCGTGGCGAAACAATGGTCCACCTCGACGACGGCTCGATCGGTCTGCTTCCCGAGGAATGGATCGATCGCTACGGACTCACCTCCGCATTTGCGAACACCGATCAAAATAGCGTCCGTTTCAGCCGCGGCCAGGCAGGCCTGCTCGACGCACTGCTTGCATCGCAGCCCGACGTCCGGATCGATGCGGGATTCCGTCGCATTCGGGAGCAACTTCAGACTTTCGATGGCATCGCAGCCGCAGATCCTCAACCCAGCTTTGTCGGCACCCTGCGCGAATATCAGCGAGACGGACTCGGTTGGCTTCAATTTCTCCGCAAGTTTGGATTCGGCGGTTGCCTCGCGGACGACATGGGTTTGGGAAAGACTGTGCAGGTGCTGGCATTACTGGATACATTGCGCAGCGTTACAGGTAAACCCTGTCTGGTCGTGGCGCCGAAATCGCTCGTGTTCAATTGGAAAGAAGAGACGGCCCGATTTACACCCACCCTCCGCGTTCTCGACCACACCGGCACCTCACGCCTTAAGACTTCCGAGCACTTCACGGACTTCGACATCGTCTTGACGACTTACGGAACCATGCGCCGCGACATTCTCATGCTGAAAGACGCGGCCTTCGACACCGTCATCCTCGACGAAGCCCAGGCCATCAAAAACGCCGGTACGGGATCAGCCAAAGCAGCGCGCCTGTTGCAGGGAGATCACAAGCTTGCGCTCACGGGAACACCTGTCGAAAACCGTATCAGCGAGCTTTGGAGCCTGTTCGAATTCCTTAATCCGGGTCTCCTGGGGACCAGTTCAGCCTTCAATGCCGGTCTTGATGAAGCGAACGGGACATCACGCGAAGTCCTGAGGCGTGCGCTGCGGCCGTTTATTCTGCGCCGCACGAAAGACCAGGTTGCCAGGGATCTTCCGCCGAAATCGGAACAGACGATCTATTGTGAAATGGAAAAGGAACAGAAAAAGATCTATGACGAGCTGCGGAGCTACTACCGGCAAACACTTCTGGCAAGAATTGACTCCGACGGAATTCAGAAATCGAAGATGCACGTTCTGGAGGCACTGCTCCGGCTGCGGCAGGCTGCCTGCGATCCCGCGCTGATCGATTCGTCGAAACCGCACTCGAGCGCCAAGCTGGAGGCGCTGGTTCCACAGCTGACCGAGGTCATCGATGAAGGGCACAAGGCGCTGGTCTTCTCCCAGTTCACAAGTTTCCTGAAGATCCTTCGCGAGTTGCTCGACCGCGAAAGTATCGCCTACGAGTACCTGGATGGCCAGACAAGGGATCGGGCTTCCAGGATCGAAAGGTTTCAGAAGGACTCGCAGTGCAGCCTGTTTCTAATCAGCCTCAAGGCAGGAGGTCTCGGTCTGAATCTTACGGCTGCCGATTATGTCTTTCTTCTGGATCCGTGGTGGAATCCGGCTGTCGAGGCTCAAGCTGTGGATCGAACCCATCGAATCGGACAGACGCGCCATGTTTTCGCCTACAGACTCATCACCCGAAATACAGTTGAGGAGCGCGTGCTGGAACTGCAGCAAACCAAGCGCGACCTCGCGGACGCCATCATCGGTGCTGAGAACAGCGTGCTTCGCGGCCTGACTCGTGAAAACCTGGAACTGCTCTTGAGTTGACAGGCGAGGTCCGGTTCTACATTTCCTTGTAGAGCGCCCCTCCCACGAGCGCGGCAAAAATAACTTCGGCGAGGCCCCACAGCACAGCTACCGTTAGTTAGCAGCTTCATCGGCATGAATCCCATCAGGCCGTTGCCCAGCGAAGGCCAGACGTAGGCCAGCAGCCAGAGGACCAGGCCGGCAATGATCGCGGTCTTCGGCCCCGGCCCGAAGCGTGGCCGGATCGCCGCATACAACCACACGAGAAGGAGACCCAGCACGAAGGCGCCCACAACGAAGACTCCAATCGCTGCGCCTCCAATAGCCGGCAGATTGAGTTGCTTCAAAGCGGCTTCCATCTGCGGGCCCAACACCGGAACGTTCATGATGGTTTCGCTGATGTTGATGATGAGTCCCGCCACCAGACCCCCGATGACGACTCGCTTCATGTTCATTTGCGTCATATCGCCCCCCTTGGATGCCTGGATTCTGCCAGAACTCTGTCGGCGGTCCAAAATATTCGAGGATTACCGGCGCATTTCTTTGCGGAGAATCGAGACCACTTCCTTGCCGCCAAAAGCCGTCTTCGACACGGTTACGCCGACAAACTTGAATCCCTCGTTTCCGGCCTCCTGGAGTTCCTTCTGCATCGTCGAAGTCTTCTGGGTCGCCAAAAGCTTGTACTCATATCTGCTTTTGCCGCGATTCTCTCTGTCCAACTCAAGAATGACGACGACTTCGTCCCCTCCGAACGCGGATTTGAATACGGACTGAGCCTTGTATTCGAATCCCTCGTTTCCGGCCTGCTGGAGTTCTTTCTGCATAGTGGACGTTTTCGATGTCGCCAGCAATTTGTAGGAGTATCGTCCGGTGTTCGCTGCAGATCGTTCCTTCGACATGATGGTAACAACCTCGTCTCCTCCGAACGCGGTTTGCCCGCCCATTGCCGCCTCAAACCGAAATCCCGCAACTGCGGCCTCGTTCATTTCCTTTTCCATGGTTGATGTCTTGTTCGTCGCAAGGACGCGATAGTCGTGCAGATCATCTGCTGCCAATATGGACGTGGCGAAAAACAGAACACTGGCAATCGCTTTGATCATCTGGATCCTCCACTTGGGCTGATGCTATGCCGGAGTCGAGAACGGGTCAATGTCTCAGACTCCGAAAAGGAGAAATCCGAAAAGCGAGCGATCATGTTTTCGGCGGAAATCGCGACTATTAATTGCGTTCGTTACCTTTGGGCTGACTGGATCAGTTCAAATTCGAGCTCAGGCATGCCGAAGTTCAGGATGACGCCTATGGGGTAGTTTGTGGCGTGAAGATAGGAGTTCATCTGTGCCATGTGCACCTGGACGATTCCGCGATTCGCCTTCAACTCAACGATGACAGTACCGTCGACGACCAGGTCCAGAAGGTGCTTTCCAACTACGATCGAGGCGTACCAGATCTTGATCGCCTTCTCCCGCTCCACTTGAAAACCATTGTTCTTCAACTCGGCGATGAGGGCGCGGCTGTAGATGCTTTCAATGAATCCGGGTCCCAAAGCAAGATGGACGGCGCGTGCCGCTTCAACGATTCGAAAGACCAGGCGCTCGCAGGATTCCACGCACGGCCCAATTGCAACTGAACAACCTTACCGGGCGTTTTGAGCTTCGTTGGCGGAAGTTGGACCTGGTGGCAGAAGAACAACGCTTGAATTGGGCGGAACGCCGCGGATTCTAGTCCCGCGGGGAAGTTCAATGGGACTGCGGAACAGGAAGGGATGGCCGTGTGCCGTCTTGTATTCGTAGAGCCAGAGCAAAGGTTCGACGGTGCCATCCGGAAATTCCGCGATGATTTGCGTCGATTCGTTATCGGTCACCTTTTGCGGGGAAATCCCGTCGAGCGTGAATCCACGGGTGAGGGCGAAATCGCCGCTGACGATAAGTGCACCTTCGACCTGACTGGCCAAGGCAGGTTCGGAAAGTTTCGGCTGAGGAGGCAGATCCACCGCCTCGCCTTCGGGTACTCCACCCTCGACCCACTGCGTGATTAGTTCCACTTGCTCCGGCGTCAGCGCCTGGTCGTTCCGAAACTCGCCAAAGCCTTTGATCGCCCCCCAGGGAGGCATTCGTCGCGAAAGCACTTCTTCCTTAATGGCGACGGCCCAGGGCCGGACCTCCGGGTACGTCATCAGGGAGAAGGCGGAGCCGCCTTCGCGATGACAGGAGACACAGCGTTCGTAGAAGATCCGTGAAATCTCGCGGTTGAAGGTGATCTTGGTGGTGATCACATCGTGGCCTTGTATCGGGAAGCACAGGCTGAGGACGAGTCCGATACTAAGGGCGATCAGCAGGCGTTTCACGAGAGAGAGTATAGCGCGCCCTATGAGAAGGGGGAAGAGCTGAGCCGGGGGCAGGGATAAAGCCGCAGATTACGCGAATTAAGCAGATGGGCGCATTTAAAGGTCTTTTAAGCGCCCATCCGCGTAATTCGCGTAATCTGCGGCTCTATCCCTGCCCCGCTCAATGCACCTCCCGCAGAAGCCTTTGTTCGATTACGCGCACGCGCTCGATCTGGCCTTTAGCCGGGAAGCGCTCGTAGAAACCTTCGCTGCGGAACTCGTCTTTGAGATCCGCCCACCCGGCAATCACCCGTTCAAAAACCCTGGGGGACGGATTCTCTCGCCACTTTGCGATCAGGTCCTCCTGCAGCGTGAGATCGCCGAGCACACGGATGAGCGCCTTCAGTGTGACGCTGCTCGTAAACTTGTATTTATCGTTGGCGCCCCAGATTCGTTCCATCACAGTGCGGACAGCTTTCAGATAATCCGCAATCAGCTCGAATGCACGGTCCGGCTTGCCGCGGAAGTCCTTCATGAAAAGCTTGTCATTCTGAATGATGAGCTTCTTGATTTCGTTGAACAGCTCCGCCTGCAGAATCCATTTCTCCTGGCGGCTGCGGCCTCCCAGGCGATTGATCTTGTACTGAAGCGGTGATGAATCCGCCTCGTAGAGCTTTTTTACGAGGCTCGCCGCCAGTCGGGTTTCATCATCCGTGCGGCTGATGCGGTCCAGCAGGTCGACAAGGTGTGATCGATTGATCCTGGTCTGAGTGGAATTGATCGTCACGAACATCTCGGCGGCGAAGTCACCCGTCTTGCCGTCGAAAATCACAGAAGGCACTTCGATATGATCCAGCAGACTCTCATTCCGCGCGCCATAGAAGTGGAGTCCCGCGAGCCGGTGCTGGCCATCGATGATCAGGAAGCCGGACTTCGGATCCTCCAGATCGCCTACCGACTGGTACTGCCCCAGCGGCCGGAACTTCAATACGTCTTCGGAGAAGAGAAGAACAGTGCCCGGGATGGCGGGCTGTGTTTCGGCGGACTCGTAAAAGTTGACGATCTCCCGGACCTTGCGCCGGCTCAGCAAACGCTGGAACGCCTTTTCAGTTCGCTCGACGGACCCGATGAATTTCGCGATGGGGTCATCCTCGTCCGCTTCAGCCTCGATTGTCTCGCCCTCGAAATAGAAGCGGCTCGTGAATTTCACCCGGCTAAGGATGTCGCGTGCCTTGAAGTTGACAAAGTAGAAGATTCCGTCTTTCTGACGTATTCGAGTTGCGAGCATAGTGGAGTACCCAACACGATCTTAACATCGGTTTCTTAATCCCCGCTGGAATGGCGCTGGGGAAGCCGCTGGCTTAGAGGCAATACGGTTCACTTAGGGATGTTCCTTACTGTAGCGGCGGTCTATGACCGCCGACAGTCCAGCACGGTGCAACATCGTCGGCCGTCATAGACCGCCGCTACAGTAAGGAACATCCTTAAGTGAACCGTATTGGGCTTAGAAGGCCCTTCACGTTGAGCGGAGCCAGACGGTGAGCTCGCCGATCAGCGAATAGGCGACGGGGGTCATCAGCAACGTCCAGGAGCAGCGAAAGGCTCTGGCCGCCGATGACGGCGACCGCCGCTGCACGGCACTCTTCGGCGCCGGGTCCCGTGCCGAGGGCAAGCGGAAGCATGCCGCCAACAAGAGCCAGCGTGGTCATCAGAATCGGGCGTAGACGGTCCCGGTTACCCATCAGAATCGCCTCCAGTTTGGGATAGCCGGCTGCACGCAGGGCATTCATATGATCGATCTGCAGAATAGCGTTCTTCTTCACAACGCCGAGCAACACCAACATGCCCAACGCCGGGTAGAGATTCAAACTCTGACCGGTTGCCCACAGCGAGAACAATGCGAACGGAGCAGCCAGCGGCAATGCCAGCAGGATGGTGAATGGATGGCTGATGCTCTCATAAAGCGAGGCCAGGATCATGTACATGAAGACCACGGAGAAAGCGAATGCGATAAGGAACTCGGTGAACGTGTGCTCCAGTTCCCGGCCGCGTCCGGTAACGAGCGTGGAGTAGCCGGCGGGCATATTGAGTTCCTGTGCCGCCTAAACCAGTGCCTGGCTGCGATCTGCCAGACCATATCCGGGAGCCACGGACGCCTGCAAGGTCACCTGCCGTTGCCGGTCCAGACGATTGATCTGGGACACGCTCCGCCTCCCCGCGAGGCGTCCGGCCACCTTCATTCCAAGGACGATTTCCTGTTCGGCTGCAGGCGTTCCGGTGACCACAACTAATTGATCTATCGACTTTTCGGCCGCCGTGAGCGTGGTTTACCTGCGGGAGTTGTTCCCCGGACGGACTGCCGCCGCCGGCGCCGCCCTTTAGAGGCGCCGCCTGGGGCGTTGAACTGCAAGCACTTAGCGAAACCCAACCAAAAATTCCCAACAACAATGCTCCAAGTAATTCATAAAGAAGCCCCTCGTTAAACCAGAAGTCTCATGAGGATTGGCGAAATTCTTTAAAATGAAGTCGTGGCAAGCAAACTGGACAGGCTGACCGACCGCCAGCTCTTGAACCTTCGCTTTTGCGACCTTCCATTGCGGATTAACGGGACGCGTTTAGAACAGCGGATCGAGAAGCTTTATCGCGAGATGGATGCGCGTTCGATCCCCTTCCGGCCCCACGTCTGGCTGTCCGAAGAGTGGTTTACGCCGGACAACGTGGGAGGGTTTGCGATTCCTTTCTATCTGGCGCATCCCAGGCTCATCAAACTCGAGCGGTCACAGATGCTGGAGGTCGAGGGAGCCGGCGAAGCCGAATGTATGCGGATTCTCCGGCATGAAGCAGGACATGCCTTCAGCAACGCATTCCGGCTGCACGCACGCCGGGGCTGGACCGATACTTTCGGCTCCTTTCGCGTTCCTTATCCGGAATGGTACCAGCCGCAGGCCGATAGCCGCGATTACGTCCTCAATCTCGATGCCTGGTATGCTCAGGCGCATCCTGCCGAAGATTTCGCGGAGACTTTCGCCGTCTGGCTCAAACCCGGCTCGCGCTGGCGCCGGCAATACCTGGGGTGGGGCGCAATGCGCAAGCTCGAGTATGTTGATGACTTGATGGAGGAATTGGAAACGAAACGTCCGTCGCTCAATTCGCGCCGCGAGATCGATGCATTGCCCAGGCTAACCAAGACCTTGAGCGAACATTACCGGAAGAAGCGAGCCTATTACACGATCCATTGGCCGGCGTCCTACGAGCGCAATCTTTATCGGCTCTTTTCCGCCGAGCCCCGCCATCATTCAATGCCCAGCGCCGCCCAGTTCCTAAGACGTATCCAGCGTGAAATCTGCGACGTCGTGGCCCGCGGCACAGGGGTGCATCAGTACACCATCAACCACATTGTGCGACGCATGATCGTTCGCTGCCGGGAGTTGAATCTTCGTATGACCCTGCCGGAAGATGAAATAAGAGAACTTAGTATCGTGACATTGACGATGCAGGTGATGCAGGTCCTGCGAACCGGCTATCACCGGATTCCGTTGTGAGATTCAAACCCAAATCGAAGCTGCGAATTCTCGTGCTCGTGAGCCAGGAGCTGATGCCCCCGGAAACTCTCGAAGAAGGAATGGACAAGGAAAAACAACCCTGGAGGACCGAGTACGACGTCATTACGACACTCAAATCAATGGGCCACGAAGTCCATCCGTGCGGCCTGCTGAGCGATCTCGCCGTCATCGAGAAAGCCCGCGAAGAACACAAGCCGCAGGTCGCGTTCAATCTCCTGGAGGATTTCGAAGGGCACGCACTCTTCGATCAACATGTCGTGAGTTATCTCGAGCTGCTGAGGCAGCCCTACACCGGATGCAATCCACGGGGTCTGACCCTGGCCAAAGATAAGGCGCTCACCAAGAAGATTCTCTCGTTTCATCGCATCCTTGTGCCGGGGTTTGCCGTCTTTCCCATGGGGCAAAAAGTGACGAGGCAGAAACGGCTCAGGTTTCCACTCATGGTCAAATCCGTTGTCGAGGAGGGCTCAGTAGGCATCGCGCAGGCTTCTGTCGTGAACGACGATGAGAAGCTCGGCGAGCGCGTGGAATTTATTCATCGCACAACCAGCAGCCATGCAATCGCGGAACAGTACATCGAAGGCCGGGAGATTTACGTCAGCGTCATCGGAAATCGGAAACTGCAAACGTATACACCGTGGGAACTGATCATCAAGAACCTGCCCGAAGGCTCCCTGAACATCGCCACGGGCCGGCTCAAATGGAACCCCAGTTACCAAAAGAGAGTTGGACTCGTGACCCAGCCCGCCGATCTACCGCCGGAGTTACAACGAAAGATCGAGCACCTGTCGAAGCGCATTTACCGCCACCTGAACCTGAGCGGCTACGCCCGCATGGACTACCGCATGACGAGTGACGGTGAGTTTTACCTGCTGGAGGCCAATCCGAATCCGCAGATTGCCGAGCACGAAGACTTCGCCGACTCTGCCGCCCATTTCGGACTCAGCTACGGCCAGCTTCTCCAGAAGATCCTCACACTCGGCCTCAGCTACAACTCGATGCAACATCTGATGGTATGACGCGCATCGCCGGAACCGTGCTGCTGCTCCTCATTGCAGCGGCAAACGCCGACTGCCAGTCCAGTCCCGTGGAGCTGGGCATTCAGGTCACGGGCGTTCATCTTCATAAGATCGACATAACACCTGTGGGTATCGGCGCACGCCTGTTTCTCAACTTCACGGAAAGAGCCGCTGTCGACGCGGAGGTGACGCGTTACTCGGGGGAGTCCAGTGCGCTGGTTGGATTGAAGAGCGGGTTCCGTTGGAACCGATTCGGTGCGTTTGGAAAGGCGCGAATGGGGCTATGGCATCTCACTCGCAATCACTTTGCGATGGATCTTGGCGGAGTTCTCGAATTCTATCCATCGCGCCGAACGGCTATCCGCATCGATGCCGGCGATACAATTCTCTTTTATGGTCCGGGGCCCCTGGGTACGGTCCACAACTTTCAGCCGGGGCTGGGCGTGAGTTATCGATTTTGAGGCTTAAATTACGGCGTTAGCAGTCACAAACGAAATTACAATACCGAGCCCGTTCCTGAACTGCCGCATCCATTCTCCCAGAATCAGCACACGCCATAAAACCTCGTGGTTATCGGCTTCACCGCTGAGATGCTGATCCAGAAGGCTCTGCAAGAACTTGAAATTGAAGTAGCCATTCTTCGTCGACCGCGTATCCCGCACTGCTTCTTCCAAACGCGGCCTCAAAGCTCCCCTGAACATGGAAGCAAGCGGAACGGGAAATCCCATCTTTGGGCGCCGAAGAATCTCTTTGGGAACGAGATGCCGAAACGTCTTCCTCAAGATGTACTTGGTCTGACCGAGCCGCAGCTTGAAGCTGGAAGGGACGGACGCCACATACTCGGCGAGACGGTAGTCGAGAAAGGGGGTCCGCAGCTCAATGGACGCGGCCATGGTCATCCGGTCGGCCTTCATGAGAATGTCATTGGGCAGCCACGTTTTGATGTCCAGGTACATCAAACGGCTCAGCAGGTCCCATCCTTCCGTTCGGCGATAGTTGTCCTGGACCATATCCACGGGATCAAAGTCGGCGAGACTGCGGCGAAAATCCGGACGGTATATGTTTTCCCGCAACCGGACATCGTAAAGATTGACGTTCAGATACCGCCGCTGGATCGGCAAGCCCGACAGGTAAACATATTTGTTCATCTTTTCGGACCGCCACATTCCCGCGATGAGCGGGTTGAAGAGAGTCTTCCGCAAGTAGTTCGGGATTCGGCGGTACTGTTCGATCAGACTCATGTAATGGTAAATCGGGTATCCGGCAAACAATTCGTCGGAGCCTTCTCCACAAAGAACGACCTTTACCTGACGCGAGGTGAACATGGACAACGAATACAGCGGGATCGCAGCTGCATCCGTGACCGGCTCTTCCATGTGGCTGATAAAAAGAGGAAACAACTCCTGAAAGTCCTTCGGGGTCAGGACCAGTTCATTGTGATCGGTCTCGAATCTTTTCGCGGCCACCCTGGCGTAAGCGAGTTCATTAAAGTCCTTCCCCGCATCGAAACCGACGGAGAATGTCTTCAGCTTTCCCGTATTCTGCGCCGCCAGTCCGGCAACGACAGTTGAATCGATACCCCCACTGAGAAAAAGCCCCGACGGTACATCGCTCCGCAACCGGAGACGTACCGAATCCTGCAGCAGATCGGCGACCCGCTCCGCATGCTCGTCTTCTGAAAACTGTTTCACAGGGCGAAAGCTTAAATCCCAGTAACGGCGAATCACCGTTTTTCCCGACCGCCAGGTGAGCGTGTGCCCTTCAGGGAGTTTGTAAATGTTGGAGAAGAGAGTCTCCGGCGTGTGAACGTAGCCGTAGGTAATGAACTGGTCAATACCCTTCGGATTGACGGTAACCGACACGTTTGGATGGTGGAGTATGGACTTGATTTCCGATCCGAAAATCAACGAGTCGTTCTGTATCGTGTAATAGAGCGGCTTGATGCCGAACCGGTCACGCGCCAGGAACAATTCACGCTTGTTGCGATCCCAAATGGCAAAGGCGAACATGCCGTTCAGGTAATGGACACATTCCTCCTGGAACAATTCGTAAAGGTGAAGGATGACTTCAGTATCCGAGTCGGTGGAGAAGCGAAAGCGGCTGGCAAGGTAATCACGCCGCAGCTCAATGTAGTTGTATATCTCCCCGTTGAAAACGATCCAGACGCCGGTGTACCAGCGCATCGCGCATGCGCTCGAGTACACCGCGATCGACAAGCTTCTGGCTATCCGAATGCGCTACCCCACAGATTCCACACACACCAACACCTCGCAACCAGTGTGCTTCCTGCAGATGCCTGGCTCCTGCTGTACAATTTATCCAGTTATCTTATCCCCAGCGGCCGGAGAATGGTACTCGGCGCACGTACTTCTGTCCAGCCCAGTTTTCGTTACAAAAGTTTGACAACACCCCTGCGGAATCCTGAACATTGCGCTTCGAACCTTGTAGCGCTATATTCCGTGGTCTATGTGGAAACGAATGTTCCGTGCGGCTTGCGGTTTAGCGTTCCTGGGCATTGTCGTGTCGGGAATCGCCCAGGAAGGACATCCATTGACGGGTACCTGGTCGGGTGATTGGGGCCCGACTACGACCCAGCGCAATCACCTCACGTTTGTCATGAACTGGGACGGTAAGA
>WNFS01002468.1_pt1 | contig 13967 bp, 15 predicted proteins | sample 5400141 | NCBI WGS metagenome assembly WNFS01 (sample SAMN13153358, study PRJNA577476) | soil metagenome | isolation source: 60 cm saprolite under Madrone tree | place: USA:California | collected 2016-06-14
TGCGATTCGGCGGAGAACGTGGATGCGTGGACGATCGACCGCTTCGTCGCCCGGCAGGTCGCGAGCGGCAAGGTCGACACGAATCGCATCTACGTGACCGGCTGGTCGAACGGCGCCGCCATGGGCTACCTCTACGGCCTGACGCGCCCGAACCTCGCGGCGATCGCGGTCTACAGCGCGCCCGATCCCTTGCACGCCTTCAACGACCCGTGCCCCCAGGTCCCGGTGGTGAAGGGGTCGAGCACCGTGGCTAGGTTCCAGATCAACAACCTCGGCGTGCCGACCATGCACGTGCACAACGACTGCGACATCGTCGGGCTCTGCCCGAACGGCGAGCGGCTCACGCGGTTGCTCCTCCCCCTCGGCATCGGCGTGCAGGACACGATCATCGACACGGCGACCCTCCCGGCGAACGGCTGCGTCGACGCCTGCGGGACCGACCCGAACGCGAGCTACGACACCTGCTCGAACCCGTTGGGCTCCACGATCGGGGTCGGCAACCACGTGCGCTGGCCCGACGAGTGGGCTCCGGCGATCCTCGACTTCTTCCGGGTACACCCGCTCGCCGTTCGTGGCCGCTCGGTGCCGAGCCCGAGTCCCTGCCTCGCCGCCGGCTGACCGGCGCGGTCGTCCGAAGGCCGCGCGCCCCGGCGGGCAGCGTCCTCCTTGCGCGAGCGGCGTCGCTCGGGCAGGCAGGCTCCCACCTCCATGTTCCCCCGGAACTTCTGGCTCTACCTCGCGAGCCGCTTCTGCAGTGCCGCGGCGATGATGATGCTCCGGGCGGCGATCGCCTGGCACGTGTTCGCGCTCTCGCACTCGGCCTTCCACCTGGGGCTCGTCGGGCTCGTCCAGTTCGTGCCCGTGCTCTGCCTCATGCTGGTGGGCGGCGCGCTCGCCGACACCTACGATCGCCGCACCATCATGATGCTGGCGCAGGCGGTGCCGCTCGCGTGCTCGCTGGCCCTCTGGCTCGCGACCCGCAGCGGCCTGGCGAGCCTGCCCCTCCTCTACGCGACGGTGGTGGCGGTGGGGGCGGCGTGGGCCTTCGACAGCCCGTCGCGCGCGGCGCTCCTCCCGACGCTGGTGGCGCGCGACGCCTTCCCGCGCGCGGTCACCATCGCGGCCACGAACCAGGCGCTCGCCTTCACCACCGGCCCCGCCCTGTGCGGCTGGGTGATCGCCGCCGCGGACGTGGCGAGCGTCTACGCCGTGCAGGCGGGGCTCATCGCCGCCTCGCTGGTGGCGCTCGCCCTCATGGGCACGAGGCGGCGGGCGGCGGCCGGCGGGGTCGTGAGCCTGGCGGCGATCCGCGAGGGGCTCGCCTTCGTGCGCCGCAACCCGGTGGTCCTCGGCTGCATGACCCTCGACATGTTCGCCGTGATCTTCGGGGGCGCCGCCGCGCTGCTGCCCATCTACGCGACCGAGATCCTGCGCGTCGGCCCGCGGGGCTACGGGCTCCTCACCTCCTCGCTCGAGCTGGGCGCGCTCGTGATGTCGCTCGCGCTCACCATCCTGCCGCCCATCCGGCGCGCCGGGGTGGCGCTGCTCGCAGCGGTGGGCGTCTACGGCCTCGCCACCATCGTCTTCGGGCTCTCGCGCTGGTTTCCCCTCTCGGTGCTCGCCTACATGACGGTCGGCATGGCCGATCAGGTGAGCGTGGTGATGCGCAGCACGGCGATCCAGCTCTCCACCCCCGACGCGCTCCGCGGCCGGGTGAGCAGCGTCAACATGATCTTCATCGGCGCCTCCAACCAGATCGGCGCCGCCGAGTCGGGCTTCGTGGCCGCCCTCACCAGCGCGCCCTTCTCGGTCGTGAGCGGCGGGGTGGCCTCGCTCCTCGTGCTGGGGATCGTCGCCGCGGCGCTGCCAGAGCTCCGGCGCTATCGGATCGATGGCGCGGCCGCTTGATATCCCGCCCGTTGCCGCGTTGACGCTCGCGGGCGGGCGGTGCTAACCGCCCTCTGGTGGAGCGCGTGATCATCATGACCGGCATCGGAGGGCAGGGCATCCAGCTGGTCGCCAAGCTGCTCGCGCAGGCCGCGATGCGCGAGGGCAAGCAGGTCATGATGTTCGGCCTCTTCATGGGGATGATCCGTGGTGGCTCGAGCGAGTCGACGGTCGTGATCGCCGACCGGGAGATCCTCACGCCCCCGATCGTGCCGTCGGCCTGGGCGCTGCTCGCCATGCATCCCGAGGGGCTGCCGGCGCTCGGCAGGAAGGCCGAGCCCGGCGGCGTGCTCGTCTTCAACTCGAGCCTGGTGACGGCGCCCCCCGTGTGGGACGGGATCAGCCGCGTTCCCGTACCGGCCACCGAGATGGCGAAGGCGATGGGGCAGCCGATGGGCGCGAGCATGATCGCGCTCGGCGCGCTCGTGGCCACGACCGGGGTCGTCGCCGTGGCGTCGCTGCACGCGGCGCTCGGCGAGGTGCTGCCGCCGCACCGCCGGAAGCTGATCGACACGAACACGCTCTGCATCACGCGCGGCGCGGAGCACGTCGCCGCGGCGGAGCGGGTGGCCGCCTGGGGGTAGGAGCCTAGCGCCGCCGCGTCGTTGACCCTCCGGGACCTGCGTGTTACGGCTCGGCACGATGCCGCGCCAGCCCGCCACGGTCACGATCGACATCGAGACCTGCAAGGGCTGCATCCTCTGCGTCGAGGTCTGCCCGCCGCGCGTGCTGCTCATGTCCGAGGACACGAACCGCATGGGCTACCGCTATCCGCTGCTCCTCGACGGCTGCACCGGCTGCGAGCTCTGCTACAAGATCTGTCCCGACTATTGCTTCGAGGTGTATCGCGGGCCGGCCGAGGCGGACGCATGACCCGGGTGCTCATGGAGGGGAGCCACGCGATCGCCGAGGCGGCGATCCAGGCGGGCTGCCGCTTCTACGCGGGCTATCCGATCACGCCCTCGACCGAGATCCTCGAGTACATGTCGCACCGCCTGCCGCAGGTGGGCGGCGTGTGCATGAACGCCGAGAGCGAGCTCGAGGCGATCAACATGGTGTGGGGCGCGGCCGGCTGCGGCGTGCGCGCCATGATCGCGTCGACCGGGCAGGGCATCAGCCTGATGCAGGAGTCGTTCGCCGAGCTCGCCAACGCCGAGATCCCGTGCGTGATCGTCAACATGATGCGCGGGCAGGGCGACTACTACCAGGCGACGCGCGGCGGCGGGCACGGCGACTATCGCCACATCGTCCTCGCGCCGCACACCGTGCAGGAGGCGGTCGATCTCGTGATGCTCGCCTTCCACCTCGCCGACCGGTGGCGCAACCCGGCGCTCGTGCTGGGCGACTTCGTCCTCGGCCACACCTCCGAGGCGGTCGAGTTCCGCCAGCGCGACGAGAGCGACCTCCTGCCGAAGACCTGGGCGGCCACCGGCAAGGGCACGCGGAAGTCGCACAACGTGACGCCGCTCGGCGCTCCGCAGAAGCTCGACCTGAAGCCGGGCGACCATTACCAGGCGATCGCCGCCAAGCTGCCGCGCCTGGCCGCGGCCGAGTCGCGCGCGGAGACCGGCCTCCTCGACGACGCCGAGGTCGCGGTGGTCGCCTTCGGGTCGCCGGCGCGCTTCGTCAAGTTCGCGGTGCACGCCTGCCGCGCGCAGGGCATGAAGGTGGGTTGGGTCCGGCCGATCTCCCTCTGGCCTTTCCCGGCCGAGACGGTGGCGGCGGCCGCCGAACGCGTGCGTGTGCTCGCCGTCTTCGAGCAGAACGCCGGGCAGATGATCGACGACGTGCGCCTCGCGGTGCTGGGCAAGGTGCCGGTCGTGCCGATCGGCGGCATCAGCCACGATCCCTCGGGCTTCGGCGTCGGGCCGGCGCTCCAGCCGGCCAGCATCATCGCGAAGATCACCGAGGTCTATCGCGGCAAGGCGGCGGCATGAGCGGGCCTGCGCTGAAGAAGGTCTCGGCCAAGCCGGATCTGCTCCTCTCGACGCACCACTCGCTCTGTCCGGGCTGCGGCGAGCCGCTCGCGCTGCGCGTCATCCTCGAGCTGCTCGCCGAGCTGGGCGTCGCGGAGCGGACGATCTGCGTGTGCGGCATCGGCTGCTACACCGCCTTTCCCGGGATCATCGACGTGGACGTGCTGCAGGCGCTCCACGGGCGCGCGCCCTCGGTCGCGACCGGCGCCAAGCGCGTCCTGCCCGATCGCTTCGTCTTCACCCTCCAGGGCGACGGTGACATGGTCTCCGAGGGCCTGCAGGAGATCATCCACAGCGCGGCGCGGGGCGAGAGGTTCACCGCCGTGCTGCTCAACAACGGGGTCTTCGGCGAGACCGGCGGGCACATGACGACCACCAGCGTGCTCGGCCAGCGCACCAAGACCACCATGGACGAGGGCCGGGTGGCCGAGAAGCACGGCTACCCGATCAAGATCGCGGATCTGATCGCGCAGGTGGACGGCTCGTCCTACGTCGCGCGCGGCGCGATGCACACGCCGGCCGCCATCGCGTGGACGAAGCGCATCCTGGGCGAGGCCTTCCGCGTCCAGCTCGAGGGCCAGGGCTTCTCCTTCGTCGAGATCCTCACCATGTGCCCGACCGACTGGTACGTCGAACCCTCCGAGACGCCGGACTGGATCGAGCGGAACTTCACGGGCACGTACCCGCTCAAGATCCTGAAGAGCCCCTGAGCCTCCGCTCCGCAGCGCTCGCGCTCGTCCTCCTCGCGGCGTCTCCAGCCCGCGCCGTGAACCATCTGATCGCGATCGACGAGGTGCTCGGCAGCTGGCAGGGCGACGACTCCGTCCAGTTCGTCCAGCTCCGCATGCTCGCTGCCGGGCAGCAGCTCCTCTCCGACGGCGGCGGCACGCGCGGCCCGGCCGTGCTCGTCTTCGACGACGCGAGCGGCTCGCCCGACACGCGGCGGGTCTTCACCTTCACGCACGACCTGGCGATCGGGCTCGCGGGCTCGCGCATCCTGCTCGCCACGCCCGGGCTCACGAGCCTGGCCGGCTTCGCGCCCGACTTCGTCCTCCCGCCGAGCATGCTCGCGCCGCGCGACGGCCGGGTGTGTTACTTCGTGAACCCGCCGCAGGCCGCCGGCCAGCCGACCGGCGTGATCGACTGCGTCGCCTACGGCAAGTTCACCGGCGAGAACGGTTCCTTCGGTCGGCCGACGCCGATCACCCCGGACAATCGCGCCCTCCGGCGCAGCGCGCTCACCGGCCGCAACGTGGACGACTGGACGGGCGTCCTCAGGCCCGATCCGACGAGCGACGCCGGCAACGACCAGACGCTCGCCACGCTGTGCGGCGATGGCGCCGTCTCGCAGGGGGAGCAGTGCGACGGCGACGCGCTCGCCGGGGCCACCTGCGCCTCGCTCGGCTTCGCCTCCGGCATGCTCCAGTGCGCGCAGTGCCACTTCGATGCAAGTCGCTGCTCGTTCTGCGGCAACGGCGTGATCAACGGCCGGGAAGAGTGCGACGGTACCGACCTGGGCGGGCGCACCTGCGCCACGCTCGGCTTCACGGGCGGCACGCTCGGCTGCACCTCGGCCTGCCGTCTCTCGACGCGGAGCTGCGACCCGACCTTCTTCGTGCCGGGCGGCGGGCCGCCCGGGCCGGAGTGCCTTGCCGAGTGGCGGGTGATGAACGCCGCCGGTCGTCCCGGCGCCGACGGGAAGGCACCCGCGCGCCAGCGCTGCCGCGACGGCGACCCGGGCTGCGACGCCGACCGGGCGGCGGGCACGTGCACGTTCAGCGTCGCGCTCTGCTTCGACCGTACGGACGCGCGCCTGCCGCGTTGCCGCCCCGTGGCGATCGGGAGCTGGACGGTGCTCAAGCCCGCCGTCGGAGACGGCGACGACGCGGCGCACCTGCTCGCCGCCGCCGCCGCACTCGGGCCGTCGGCGACGGCGGGAAACGCGGTCACCTTCACGCCATCGCTCGATGTGAGCGAGCGCTGCACCGAGCCCGTCGCGATCGTGGTCCCGACGCGCGGCCGGCGGCCGGGGGTGCGCGTGCTGCGCGCACGCACCGCGGGCGCGGGCGGCCACCCGCGCGACGTGGACGCGCTGAAGCTCGTCTGCGTGCCCTGAGCCCCGTTCGCGCGCCGCCGTCGCGCGGCGGAACCCCCTTCTCACGCTCAAACCAAGGGTGCGCTCGAACCACCGCTTGACAGAGGTTTCCGTCCGCTGTATTTAACCATTAGGTTGGTTAACCTGGTGGTTCACAACGTGCCGTCCGATCGCCTCAACATTACCTTCTCGGCCCTGGCCGATCCCACCCGGCGCGCGATCCTTGCTCGCCTCAGCTCGGGCGAGGCCTCGGTCACGGAGCTGGCCAAGCCCTTCGCGATGAGCCTTCCCGCGGTCTCCAAGCACCTCAGGGTGCTGGAGCATGCCGGTCTGATCGCGCGCGGTCGCGAGGCGCAGTGGCGGCCCTGCCGGCTCGAGGCGGGTCCCCTCAAGGACGCCGCAGACTGGCTGGAGCACTATCGGCGTTTCTGGGAGGAGAGCTTCGATCGCTTGGACGACTACCTGCGCAAACTGCAAAGGAAGGGGAGGAGACATGGCCGCAAGCACTAGCCCCGCCGCAACGACCGCGGAGCGGACGCTCGTCATCGAGCGCGTCTTCGATGCACCGCGCGCCCTCGTCTTCAAGGCATGGACCGAGCCCGAGCGCCTGGTGCGCTGGTGGGGCCCGCAAGGCTTCACGATGCCTTCCTGCAAGATGGAGGCCCGCCCGGGCGGCGCCTTCCGCTTCTGCATGCGCTCGCCCGAAGGGACCGACCATTGGTTACGGGGTGTTTACCGCGAGATCGTGGAGCCGGAGCGGCTCGTCTGCACCTGGGCCTGGGAGGATGCCGAGGGCAAGCCCGGCCACGAAACGCTGCTGACGGTGACCTTCGCCGAGCACGGTGCGAAGACGAAGCTCACCCTGCACCAGGCCGTCTTCGAGACGGTCACGGCCCGCAATGGACATCAGGAGGGCTGGGCCAGCGCTCTGGACCGCCTCGCCGAATACCTGGCGAAGGTCTGACGGTCGGCGGCTCTCCAGCGCCTCGGGGGTCGCGTGAGGGTACGCGGTGGGCTATCGTCCGCTGCTCACGAAAGGAGGCTCTGATGAACCACAACGACGCCATCCGGTTGTTCGCCAAGACCCTGCAGAACGTCGAGCGGTGGATGGACAAGGCCGCCGCGCACGCGAAGGCCAAATCCTTCGAGGTCGACGTGCTCGCCCAGGCCCGCCTGGCGCCGGATCAGTACCCCTTCGTCCGCCAGGTGCAGTCCGCCTGCGACCAGGCGAAGTACGCGGCCGCGTACCTGGGCGGCAAGCCGGCGCCGTCCCATCCGGACACGGAGCAGACGTTCGCCGAGCTCCGGCAGCGGATCCAGAAGTGTCTCGGCTTCCTCGAGAGCGTCCAGGCGAAGGACTTGGCCGGAGCCGAGGAGCGGAAAGTGTCTCCGCCCTGGCTGGGCGGGAAGTGGCTTCGCGGCGACGACTACCTGCTGCACATCGCGCTGCCGAACTTCTTTTTCCATGCGACGATGGCGTACGCGATCCTCCGTCACAACGGCGTCGACCTCGGCAAGATGGACTACATCGGCTCGATTCCGACGAAAGAAGGCTGAGGCCGGACGCCCCGCTTCTTCGCCGGCGGGTCGGGTTCGCCAATCCGCGGGACGACCGCCGGCGCGAGCCGCGGGTGGCGCGACTCGACGGGCGCTTTGATCGTGCCGGTCGCGAACGAGCTGCCTGCGAAGACCAGACGCGAAGCTCGGAAGGAGTGGAGATGAGCAGAGTACGAGTACTGGTTGGCACACGAAAGGGCGCGTTCGTCCTCGAGTCGGACGGAAAGCGCGAACGGTGGGACGTCAGTGGTCCCCACTTCGGCGGCTGGGAGATCTACCACCTCAAGGGATCGCCCGCCGACCCGAATCGACTGTACGTATCGCAGGGCACCAGCTGGTTCGGGCAGCTGATCCAGCGCTCCAACGACGGCGGCAAGACCTGGGAGCCGGTGGGCAACCGGTTCGTGTACGACGGCGTCACCGGCACACACCTGTGGTACGACGGCACGCCCCACCCGTGGGAGTTCGCGCGCGTGTGGCATCTGGAGCCGTCGGCGACCGATCCGGACACGCTCTACGCCGGCGTCGAGGACGCCGCCCTGTTTCGCTCGACCGACGGCGCCCAGACTTGGCAGGAGCTTCCGGGACTGCGCAATCACGAATCGGCGTCCTCCTGGCAGCCGGGTGCGGGTGGGATGTGCCTGCACACGATCCTTCTCGATCCGAAAGAGCGCGAACGGATGTTCGTAGCCATCTCCTCTGCGGGCACCTTCCGGACCGACGACGCCGGGAAGACGTGGCGACCGATCAACCGTGGCCTCAAGTCCGAGCAGCTCCCCAACCCGACCGCCGAGGTCGGCCACTGCGTTCACCGCATCGCGATGCACCGCTCGCGCCCCGGCGTGCTGTTCATGCAGAAGCACTGGGACGTCATGCGCAGCGACGATGCCGGCGCGTCGTGGCAGGAGGTCAGCGGGAACCTCCCGAGCGACTTCGGGTTCCCGATCGACGTACACGCGCACGAGCCGGAGACCATCTACGTCGTCCCCATAAAGAGCGACTCCGAGCACTATCCGCCCGAGGGAAAGCTGCGCGTGTACCGCAGCCGCACCGGCGGACACGAGTGGGAGGCGCTCACGCAGGGCCTCCCGCAACGCGACTGCTACGTCAACGTGTTGCGCGACGCGATGGCCGTCGACGCGCTCGATCCGTGCGGCGTGTACTTCGGCACCACCGGCGGGCAGGTGTACGCGTCGGCCGATGCCGGAGACCGCTGGGCTCCCATCGTCCGGGACCTGCCGGCCGTGCTCTCCGTCGAAGTCCAGAGCCTGGCATGATCCGCGTCGTGCTCCCGCCACACCTGCGGAAGCTGGCGCGCGTCGAGCGCGAGGTGCAGCTCGACGTCGAGGGTCGGGTCACGGTGAGCTCGGTCCTCGACGCGCTCGAGGCCCGCTATCCGATGCTGCGCGGGACGATCCGCGACCAGGTCACGCAACGGCGCCGGCCGTTCGTGCGGTTCTTCGCCTGCGAGGAGGATCTGTCCCACGAACCGCCGGACGCCCCACTGCCCGATGCGGTCGCGACGGGAGCCGAGCCCTTTCTGGTCGTGGGGGCCATGTCCGGCGGTTAGGGGCCAGCACTGCGCTGCGCGAGCGCTCATCTTGCCAGCGCCCGCGGCGGAGCCCAGAATCGGCGCGCCATGTCGCGCCCGGACGTGCCCGGCCGGGGAACGGCCGCGAATCCCCCGAACCGTTACGAGCCGCTCCACGTCGAGGTCGAGCCCGACCCCGACAGCGACGCCCCGCCGGCGCCCACCGTCTTCTACCGCGACACGAGCCGCACCATCCTGGCCGAGAACGACAGCCCCGACGTCGGCTTCCGTTTCAGCTTGAACCCGTACCGCGGCTGCGAGCACGGCTGCGTCTACTGTCTGGAGCCCGAGACGCCGATCCTCCACGGCGACATGGCGTGGCGGCCGATCGGCGAGGTGCGTGTCGGCGACGTCCTCTTCGGCTTCGACGAGTTCCCGGCGCCAGGACGGACCCGGAAATTCCGGCCCGCGGTGGTCGAGGCGGTGTGGTGGTCGAGCCGCCCGACGCTGCGCCTCGTCACCGAGCGGACGGAGGTCGTCGCCACGGCGGAGCATCGATGGTTGCAGGCGCGCAATTTTCGCTGGTCGCATACGCGGCAGCTCGCCGCGGGTCGCCGGCTCCGCTACGTGCCCGTCGTCGCCGAGGAGTTCGATGACGACTATCGCGTCGGCTACCTCGCGGGAATGACGCTCGGCGATGGGACGTTCCGCTACCGGCCTGGCTGGCGGAGCCGTTGTCTCGGCTTCCCGGTCGCGTACTGGCGCGTCGCGCTCGCGGACCAGGAGCCGCTGCTGCGCCTGGTCGAGTTTCTCGCCCGCTTCGGGGTTGAAGCTCAGGTGAAACGGTTCCACGGCGGCCCGCGCTTGCGGCGGGTGATGGAGATGGTCCAGGTGTGCTCGCTCGCCCGGCTCGCGATCATCCATAAGCTGCTCAATGAAGAGCGCGACAGCCGCAGCTACCGTCGTGGGTTCCTCGCCGGCTTCTTCGATGCCGAAGGCCACAACGGTGATTCGCTGCGCCTTTCCCAGGTCGACGTATCGGTCCTCGAGCGCGTCCAGCGGTACGCCGCCGGGCTCGGCTTCGGATTCGAGCTCGAGCCCCGTCCCGGAAACGCGAGCACGCTCCGCCTTGCGGGTCGCCTGGTCGACCGGATCCGCTTCTTCTCGACCTGCAGGCCGGCGATCTTGCGCAAGATGGGCGCCCTCTACGGCTGCGAGATGAACGTCGACCTCGAGACCGTCCTCGCCGTCGAGCCGGGGCCGGTCGTGGACGTGGTCGACATCCAGACCTCGACGGGCACCTTCTTCGCGGGCGGGCTTGCGACCCACAACTGCTACGCCCGCCCGACGCACGAGTACCTCGGCTTCAGCGCCGGCCTCGACTTCGAGCGCCGCATCATGGTCAAGGAGGACGCGCCGGCGCTGCTGCGCCAGGCGCTCGCCGCGCCGCGCTGGAAGCCGCAGGTGGTCGCGCTTTCCGGCAACACCGATTGCTACCAGCCCGTCGAGCGCCGGCTCGGGATCACGCGCCGCTGCCTCGAGGTGTTCGCCGAGTTCCGGAACCCGGTCTCGGCGATCACCAAGTCGGCGCTGGTGGCGCGCGACGCCGACCTCTTCGCCGAGCTCGCGCGGCACGGCGCGGCGCACGTCCTCTTCTCGGTGACCACCCTCGACCCCGAGCTCGCGCGGCGCATGGAGCCGCGCGCCGCGCGCCCCGAGCGGCGGCTCGAGGCGATGGCGGCCGTCGCGCGGGCCGGCGTGCCGGTCGGCGTCATGATCGGGCCCGTCATCCCGGGCCTCAACGACGCCGAGATCCCGCGCATCCTGGAGGCCGCGGCGCGGGCCGGGGCGCAGAGCGCGAGCTGGGTGCTCCTCCGCCTCCCCAAGCCGGTCGACGAGCTCTTCGAGCGCTGGCTCGAGGAGCGCTACCCCGAGCGCCGCGCCCGCGTCCTCGCCCGCATCCGCGACACGCGCGGCGGGCGGCTCAGCGACTCGACCTTCGGCCGCCGCCAGCGCGGCCAGGGCGAGTACGCCGAGCAGATCGCGGCGCTGTTCGCCGCCGCGGCGAAGAAGCACGGGCTCGACCGGCCCTTCCCCCCGCTCGAGACGGCGGCGTTCCGGCGGCCGCCGATGCCAGGCGCGCAGCTCTCGCTTCTCTGAGCCGCCTGCGCCGCGGGCGCGGACTCTTGTCGGGCGCGGCGCGTCCAGCGTACAAGGCCGCGCATGCACCTCGAGCCCTTCCGCATCGCCGTCCCCGACGCCGTCCTGGCCGACCTGCGCGAGCGCCTCGCACGCACGCGCTTCCCGGACGAGATTCCCGGCTCGGGCTGGACCTACGGCACGAACCTCGCCTATCTGCGCGAGCTGGTCGCCTACTGGCGCGAGCGCTTCGACTGGCGCGCGGCGGAGGCGCAGCTCAACGCGCTGCCACAGTTCCGCGCCCGCGTCGGCGGACTCGGCATCCACTTCATTCACGTGCGCGGCACGGGGCCGGCGCCGCTCCCGCTCGTCGTCACCCACGGCTGGCCCGGCTCGGTCGCGGAGTTCCTCGACATCATCGGGCCGCTCACCGACCCTGCGCGCCACGGGGGCGATCCCGCCGACGCGTTCGACGTGGTGGCGCCGTCGATGCCGGGCTACGGCTTCTCCGATCACCCGACCGAGCCCGGCATGGACCCCGAGCGCATCGCCGCGCTGTGGGCCGAGCTGATGGCGGGCCTCGGCTACCAGCGCTTCGGCGCGCAGGGCGGCGACTGGGGCGCGATGGTGACGACCTACCTGGGCGCGCGCCACGCCGCGCGCGTGCTCGGCATCCACCTGAACATGGTGATCGCGCTGCCCGAGGATCCGCAGAACCCCTCGCTCGAGGGCCTCACGCAGGAGGAGATCGTCGACCTGATGGCGGTGCAGCAGTTCCTGAAGGAGGAGACCGGCTACCAGCGCATCCAGGGCACCAAGCCGCAGACGCTCGCCTACGCCCTCAACGACTCGCCCGCCGGCCTCGCCGCCTGGATCGTCGAGAAGTTCCGCACCTGGAGCGACTGCGACGGGGAGATCGAGCGCCGCTTCACGAAGGACCAGCTGTTGACCAACATCATGCTCTACTGGGTCCCCGAGACCGCGAACTCCTCCTGCCGCCTCTATTACGAGGCCGTCCACGCCGACAAGTTCCCGCCCAGCGGGCTCCGCGTCGAGGTGCCGACGGGCTGCGCCATCTTCCCGCGGGAGATCATCAAGCCGCCGCGCGCCTGGGCCGAGCGCGTCTTCAACGTGCAGCGCTGGACACGCATGGAGCGGGGGGGCCACTTCGCAGCCATGGAGGAGCCGCGCGCGCTGGTGGAGGACGTCCGGGCGTTCTTCCGGCCGCTGCGCCGCGGCCGCTGATCGCGGACGTCATCGGCCTCCTGCCCAGCGCCCCTTCCGGCTTCCAGGGCGGACGATAGGGCAGCCCCATGCTCGAGAAGCCGGGCCAGGGCCCGAGCGCCCGGCGGTCGGGAACCGCGCCGACCAGGGGTGTACTCGATCGGGGACTTCCAGTCCGACGGAGTGGACACCGGCGAGCAGACCGGCTGCTCCCGCCGGGCCGGACGGCCGGCAGGGGGTTTGCTTGACGAGCGGGCATGGGCGCCAACTACCTCATCTCGATCTCGGCGCAGTCCTCCGCTCCCCCTTCCGGCCGACCGCGTGCGCCGGCGCAAGTCATCGCGCTGGCCTCCTACCGCCAGCGGGTCGCCGACGTGGAGCGGGACCGAGCCCTGGACGCGGAGTGGAATCGGCTCGCGATCCTGGTCGCGGAGGCGCTCTGCTGGCGCGATCCCGAGAGCGTGGAGGCCGTCGGGGCGTGCGTCGCGCGCCTGGAGCGGCTGGTGCGCGCGGACTGGGGCGCCCGCTAGTAGGCGCGTCCCCGGAACGGCTGGTTCCCATGGACTTCCGAAAAACCAACGACTTACGAGGATTTGCTACCGCTTTGCTACCGTTGGGCACTGGCAGCCTTCCAACCCGTCGGGCAGAGGGTGTCCACCGCTCCCCTGCCATCCTTCCGCAGCCACTTGCCGTAGGTGTCCACCGTCTCTTGGATTGAGGCGTGCCCGAGTTGCTCCTGTACATAGAGGAGCCGACCGCCGTCCTCGCTCAGCAAGATGCTGGCGTAGCCGTGGCGGCAGCAGTGGGGGCTGAAGTAATCGGGAAGCTCCGCCTTCTTGAGAACGCGCTTGAAGACAGCCCGCACGCGCCAGGCGCCGCTCTTGGCGCTGGGCATCGGAAAGACTCGCGCTGGTAGCTCTCCGCCACGCCCCTCCTTCAACGCCTTCTCTGCCTGCCGTACTTTCCAGCGGCGCAGGGCTTCGATCAGTTCGACGTTCATGTCTACGTTGCGGCTCTTGCGGCCCTTGGGTTGTGCCGACGTTGCCGGTCTGGCTGTCCACCGTCCGCGCGACGCACATCGACCGCTCTTCTAGATCGTCCCATTCGAGACCCAAGGACTCACCCAGGCGAAGACCGGTCATGAACAAGCATAAAAACTGCGTGTAGAAGTCAGGCTCCACTCGCTGCAGAGCGGGTCCAGCCGGCCGAAGCCGAAGCCCCCGAAGCTCACCAACGCGGGGCAGCATTTCGACAGCCCCGAGCACAAGGCTGCATGGGAAGCGTGGCTCTCCGCTCAGCCTTTCGCGACGATCGAACCTTCCGATGGCTGCCCCGACTCGTCGCGACGATTTCGATCCTCCCCCCACCACAGGTGCATTCACCGAGGCGAGGTGCGCTGGCCCGGCGCGCCAGCAATACGAGCCCGAGGTCCCCGAGCCCGGCGCTAGTTGTCGCGGTGGCGCCAGTGACAATAGGCGGGGTCGTACCAGGGCGAAGA
>WNFS01004035.1_pt1 | contig 13967 bp, 11 predicted proteins | sample 5400141 | NCBI WGS metagenome assembly WNFS01 (sample SAMN13153358, study PRJNA577476) | soil metagenome | isolation source: 60 cm saprolite under Madrone tree | place: USA:California | collected 2016-06-14
AGCGGGAGAGGGCTACAAATCGCCTGTAGCCCCTGGAGTCCCAGAGTCGTCCGAACAATAACGCGGTTGTCGGCCATTGCCGGACTGGCGTAGAAACCGCAGATCAACAAGGGGACCCAAAGCCATCTGAGTTTCATGTTAGTCTTTCCTTTTTTCTTTGCAGAGTGCTCCCATCATCGCGGAGACGTCAGCGATGTTCGCTTCATTTACCGATGGATCTTCGGTTCTTCCCATCCACTCCAAGGGAGGCGAAGTGATCAGGACCCAATCGTTTGGGCTTACTTCCACTTCGAGAGACACGCTGCGCTCATTTTGAAATTCAAAGGCGAACTCACCTACTTCGTTGGTTATCCTCACACCGAGCGGGCCTTTCCGGCTCTTGAGCACAACCGGAACACCGCTCATGAAGATTTGCGGCTCGTTGGTCCTCATGAGTTGTCCCACTAGGGCTGTGCGAGTGGAATCAGGCAGCCGTTCAAATGCAATGTCTGCCATCAGGGACTCGGCTTCGTAGACAAGCTGGCGAATATCGAGCTGTGAATACCGTATGCCTGCAGGCAGAGGCTGCAGGAAGGTGTCCAAAACCAGGCGAGCTACCTTGGTGAACCGGCGCATGCCCAGTTGCGGATAGACCATCGACTCCAAACGGGGCCACAGGTCCATCGCCAGCCGATCGCGTTGAACCCATGGAATGGAGTATTTGGAGATCAGTTCGCTTACGGCAGGAGTAGGCATGCCGTCCGTCAGAGCCATGACTTGGCCCGGAAACCGTACGAGGAACTCTCTCACGTTCTTGTGGATCTGGTCAGGATCAGAAACCGCACCCGGCAATTCAAGCAATGCCGCAGAGATTCGTTCCCGACTAAGCATCGCCAGGGCCTCCTCGATGCTGGACGCGAGAACCCACTGACACCCCATCGTCCCAACGAGAACACGAATGGTTTCGCGTTCCGCTGCGCGCTCACAAATGATTAACACCTTGGGCCGCATACGGACAGGAACTCCTGGTGTCCACAAATGGCGACGGGGCCGGTTCCTGTGGTCAGTTTTCAAGCTATAGCTCGAACTCGGCGAAGCTTAAGAGTGGTCGATTCGTCCGACAATTCGGTAAATACCCCATTCCGCATTAGGGTGAAGACCCCAGTCGTTCACCGAAAGGCCGGTCATCCAGCACGTAGGTCCACAAGCGCCCGTTTTCGTTTTGCATTTCCTGGCGCCAGCGCCGGCACCGGTCTGTCGTCGGTGTGCAGTTTCGCAGCCCATAACGTGACGTCGCAACGCCTCAACCAACGCCTCCAATAATCGACGTCATCCTCCAACCCACTCCGCCATGGTCGGGCGGCTCAATTCCACCCCCTCGCGTGCGTAGATCTCCGCCTCGCGATACAACGGGACCGAATATTTCGAGACCAACACATGGGCCAGGAGCCGTGGGCCCGCTATCCCGCGCTCGATGGGACGGCTCGCTGCTTCCGCCTGCACGATCTTGTCGCAGTGCGCACAGGCCAGCTTCGGCCGGACCTGCCGACCTCGATTGCTTCGGCTGCGGCATTGGTGGATTTTGGGGCTGCGTTCGGGGCATTCACGAACAACAAGGTTACTAACACGGTTGGGACGGGTGAAAATGCTTTTGGTTTTTGGTTCGGCGTTCACACTGTCCAGATCGTCGGGAATGAAGTGGGCTATCAATCGGGCACGGGCGTAGCCGCTTTTCTCGGTCAGGGTGCCTTTGACAATGTCGTCATGCGTAATCGTGTACTGGGTGGTGGAAACGGAATCGGAATCAAGTTTATAACAAGTACAGCCTTAGCACAGAACATCGCCGCGACGGGAAATGTAATAACTGACAATCGGAGGTCCGACGACTGAACAAATGCCAGTTCCATAAGCCTCGCGAGCGCGGTTGACGTAGCATCCTGACCTGTTGATTCGGTCCAACTTCCACCTGCAACTGCGGAGGCGATTGAGCAGGGAGAGCCGGGCCACGCGCAGCTGCTTTGCTTTCCGGTTGACTAGCTTGTAGTTCTTTCAGCCGCAGCTCGAGCTGATTGATTTTCCGTTTCTTCATTTCTTCACCGCCCTCAAGCAACCCCTAAGGGTAGACCTGCATCCGAAAAGTACCCTGCCAAGTTTCGTGGTCATCGCCCCCCTTGACTAACCGGACAGAAGGCCACCTGTCTGTGGTGATCTGCGCCGCGAGCATCCGGAGGGGTGCATCATCGCAGTGGCACCGGCGAAGAACTATGTCGTTTACCACTGGGCCTGCTCAATATTCATTCGAATAACATCGAGGCGTCTGAACTCGGAATGCTGAACGCTTTGTGAAGCACGATGGCCACGAACGGAGCGAATTGAAGAAGTTCATGCCTACCACTAGGGTGAAATCATGTTTGACCGCAAAGAATTGCAGGAAAGTATCTTTTGTCTCGCCTTTACACTCTTGTTTTGCGTGCCCGCCTTTGCATGGCCGCAAGAAGATACGCAGCCCGAGAAGCGCGAACAAGCTCGGAACGACCATGGCGTTGAACAACCTCCCGACTTGAGCCAGGAAAACCTCGGACGCGTGGCGGCTTCCGCAAGTCAGATTCGAGGAGTGTTGGTTAAAGATGAAGGGCTGATGGTGGAATTGAAGCGTTGGGTAGCGAAGGAGGCGACTGATAACGGCCAGGTCGTCGAGGATTCGAAACTGACGGATCAAGCAGTTTTCGAGCGCCTGGAGCAGGACGTAGAGTTTCGATCTGTGGCGACTCGGCTGCTGCAACGATACGGCTACCTAATGCCAACGCCGAATCCAGACTCGGACTTTGCAAAAGAAAAGGAATTAGTGCTCAAGGAGCGAGCGCGGCGGCTGGTTCAGATTGAGTCCCAGGAAGATTCAGAGGCGCTTCGGCCGCATAGAAATGATCGAGATCTTGAACGCACCGCGACGTGCGATCCGCGTCGGGACGAAGATTGTCGCAGATCCTGCGAGCCTACGGATTGCCGCAGGCCACCGATCCGCTGGACGGTGCTAGTGTGTCACCGAGCCGCGAATTGACTTCCCGTTCGATCAATCCCGACACGAATCCTTCGACCGGCTCTCAATCTTTGGGCCAGGGCCCGCTCGATGGGTTGCAGCCTGGACGGGACTTGCTGCCCTCCATGCCGCTTGAGCGCAGTGGCATCAACGAGGTCTTCACTGGCAAGAGCGGAATGGAACAGGCCTCGCGCGTAAGATCTGCGCACGGAACGACGAACGAGGAAGACGTAACGCCAGTAAGAATGGTCCACCGGGCGAATCCCTACTCCGACATACCGTCGCTCTATGACATGTATGTGCAAGCATCGGTGCACCAGAGGCCAGCGGAGCGTTTTGGCTTGGAAGTCTTTCACAACAGTTCAAATGACCCACAAGCGATTCCTATGGATCTTCCGGTCGGACCCGACTACGTCATTGGTCCGGGTGACGGCCTGGAGATCGATCTCTGGGGCGGAGTCTCCCAGCGGATGTTTCGCGTTGTCGATAGTGCGGGGCGAGTGTCGCTGCCCGAAGCCGGACCGCTTCTCGTGAGTGGGCGAAGTCTGGGAGAGGCGCAGCAGGCAGTGCAACAGGTGCTGAGAACTCAGTATCGGAACATCTCCGCAGATGTATCCCTTTCGCGACTAAGAACGGTCCGTGTATATGTGGTCGGGGACGTTGCGCAGCCCGGCGCATACGACATCAGCTCGCTCTCGACTCCGCTAAACGCGTTGTTTGCCGCAGGCGGGGTAACGCCACGCGGCTCGCTGCGCGCACTCAAACACTATCGTGGCAAACAGCTCGTGGAAGACGTGGACGCTTACGATTTGCTCTTACATGGAGTGCGGTCCGATTTGCGCCGGCTGGAGAATGGCGACACCCTGCTCATCCCTCCGTTGGGACCACAGGTGACCGTGGAGGGAATGGTACGGCGCCCCGCTATCTATGAGCTGCGTGGCGAAAGTTCGCTCGCGGAGGTGCTCGAACTGGCGGGTGGAGTCCTGCCAACGGCCACGCTGCGGCACATCGAGGTCCAACGCGTCGAAGCGCACGAGAAGCGCACCATGCTTGCCCTCGATCTCTCGCAAACCGAGGGCGCTGATTCACCCGAGAGACAGCTTGAGGCATTCAAGATCAACGACGGCGACGAAGTGCACATCTTTCCGATAGCGCCATACAACGAAGAAGCAATCTACATTCAGGGACACGTACTGCGGCCCGGGCGATATTCCTACAAACAAGGGATGAGCCTGACTGACCTCATTGGTTCATACAAAGATCTATTGCCGGAGCCAGCGCCGCACTATGCAGAGATCGTCAGGTTAAATGCGCCAGACTTTCATCCCAGCGTCGAAAGTTTCGATCTAACTGCGGCTCTGGCGAATCCAGCCTCAGCGCCAAAGTTGCAGCCGCTTGACACTGTTCGCGTATTCAGCCGTTACGATTTTGAGCCAGCGCCGGAAGTTTGGGTTGGCGGGGAGGTTCGGGAGCCTGGGAAGTACCGCACTTCGGGTCAAGCGCACCTGAGGGACGCGGTCTATCTGGCAGGCGGGGTCACGCAAGATGCTTCGCTCGACTCTGCGCAGCTTTTCCGCACGCAGCCCGACGGCACAATGAAAATTCTGAGCGTCGATCTCCGCGAGGCCCTCGCGGGGGATCCAGTCGACAACATTCTCGTGCAACCACGCGATCGCTTGCTGGTACACCGCAATCCGACCCGAGTCGATCCGCCGACAGTTTACATCAGGGGCGAAGTGGCCAAGCCAGGGCGATATCCACTCACAACGAACATGCGCGTCGACGATTTAGTTCGCGTAGCCGGCGGATTGAAGAGAAGCGCCTATACGGATAGTGCGGACCTTGCCCGCTTCGACATGAATGGTTCCGGAAAGGGTCCAGGCGACCGATTGGAGGTAAACCTCGCGGCTGTAATGAGCGGAGATGCCACGAACGGTGTTCTCCTACGCGACGGGGACATTCTGACGATTCGCCAGCTTCCCCGTTGGAACGACATTGGAGCATCTATCACGGTGCGGGGAGAGGTTCTGCACCCGGGTACGTACGGCATCGGGCCCGGCGAGCGGCTGAGTTCCGTTTTGTCGCGAAGCGGGGGATTCGGTCCAGAAGCGTATCCCTACGGCGCCGTCTTGGTTCGAAACGAAGTCCGCCAGCTAGAGATGAAGTCGCACATTGAGCTCGTGCGGCGGGTGAAGGCCGAGCAAACCTACTTGAAGTCCTTGCCTGAATCGGACACCGACCAGAAAAACGCCAAGATGACAGCAATCGCGCAGACGCAGTCGACACTCGACCAGCTTGAGGCGACTGCGCCGATTGGCCGCGTCGTGATTCACATCCGTCCAGATTTGCGCGCCTGGCGAAAGACGGCAGCGGACATTCCCGTGCGCGACGGCGACGTACTCGTCATTCCCAAGACCGCAAACTACGTGACCGTGACCGGCCAAGTGTTTAACCCCACTGCGGTCGCCTACGCTCCTGGACGGAGCGCCAAGTGGTATCTCAGCCAAGCCGGTGGATTGACACAACTTGCGAACAAGAAGGCGGTTTTCGTCGTGCGAGGGGATGGGTCGGTGCTCGGAGCAAAGAATAACTCGGACTCGTGGTGGTCAGGTGAACCGTTGAACGAGACTTTGAGGCCTGGTGATGCGATTGTTGTGCCGGAGCTCGCGCCAAAGATCGGTGGACGCAATTGGGCGGTGATCCTGCAGGCGGCGCAGATCGCGTCCTCTGCAGCGTTGACGGCAGCCTATATCAAGCCGTAACCGGGGACACCTTAAGTGAGGATGGGTGCATTTTAATGGGAATGTGGATGCTAGTGGCTAGGGCGTCCTGGGCAGCACAGCTTGCTGCCGCCAACAGTAGGCGGGGGCAGACGCTAAAGAAAACGGCACGCCGCGATCCAGCGATTCTCTAGAAAACCAGGGAGAAAAGCCAAGACCCCGCGGACTCCCGGCAGTCTTGGCCCATACTTTCACCTCAGACGGGTCCAGGCGCTTCCCTAAGCAGAATTCAACCGTCCCAATTATGGGCAATAAGTGAAATCGAGGGGATGCAACCTAATCGCCGGATTGGAAGTCCAACATCCCAGTTAAAGTGTTGGTCTCCGGATTCCTTCGGAGTATCGTCGAGGCGGTATGGACCAGGCCACTCTTTTCGGCGGTAAGCCCGGCAAGATCATGCTGGCGGGGGCCGCCTTTCTGCTTCTCGTTACCATCCCGTATCTCTTCGCGCACTTCCGGCCGGGCCAGCGGACTACCACTCGAGGCGAGTCGACCGTAAGAGTGGAAAGGAAGAGTTTCGCGCAGGTACTCCGCCTGAATGGAACCACGCAGGCCTCGCGTTCCTTCGTGGTCCTGGCCCCCCGGCTCGAAGGAGCTCAGGTCGGCTCCATGGTCATCACCAAGCTGATTCCCGCCGGCACCCATGTGAAAAAGGAAGCCATCCTGGTCGAATTTGATCCCCAGTCCCAGACAAAAGACTATCTGGATAAGAAAAGCACCTACGAAAACCTTGTCGGGCAGGTGGCCCAGAAACAGGCCGAGGAAGACATCGCGCGAGCCAAAGACGATACGGCGATGAAACAGGCCGAAGACGAACTCAAGCGCGCCGAACTCGAGCTTCAGAGGAATGAAGTTGTTTCCCGCATTGACGCCGAAAAAAATCAAGAAGCTCTCGACGAAGCCCAAGCAAGTCTCAAGCAGCTTAAACAGACCTATGAACTGAAACGCGCGGCGTCCGCGTCAACCATTCGAATTCAGGAAATTCAGCGCGACCGGGCGCTGGAGGCCATGCGTTACGCGCAGGGAAACGCCGCAAAAATGGTCGTTCACTCTCCCATGGAAGGAGTGGTCGTCCACAACACCATCTGGCTCGGCGGCCGAATGGGAACGGTGCAGCAGGGCGATCAAGTTCGACCGGGTGTGCCTTTTCTCCAGGTGGTAGATCCATCCCAAATGGAGGTTCGTGTCGAGCTGAACCAGGTGGATCTTCTGAAAGTACATCCCGGCCAGCGCGCCGAGATGCACCTGGATGCTTATCCGGGAATGACGCTGCCTGCGGTTCTCGAAGAACTCTCGCCCCTCGGTCACCCGGGACAATTCGCGGAAGCCGTCAGGTCATTCGCCGCGCGCTTTTCCGTCCAGGGAACCGACCCGAGACTCTTGCCCGACCTTTCGGCCGCCCTGGATGTCGATCTAGGCTCCCAAAAAAGCGTACTGGTGATTCCTTGGCAGAGTATTGGCAAGGAAGCCGATCACGCTTTCGTTTGGCTGAAAACTACGGCAAGCTTTGAGAAGCGCACCGTGCAAATGGGTCCTCGAAATGATCTCGAAGCCGTTGTGGTCTCTGGACTTTCAGAGGGAGACACGATCCGGCGGGCGGCCATCGAGGACGAGACTGGAGCAGGCCTGCAATGAATGGCCAGAGTCAAAAATGGAAACCCGGAAAGAGGGCCTTGACCGGCGCCGCTGCTCTGGTCCTCGGTGGCCTGATCTTTGGCGCCTTCCGTCTGGCGAGCCCTGCGGTGAAACTTCCCACCGCGGACGTGAAACGAAAGGAATTTGTCGACTATTTGGAAATCAGAGGCGAGGTCAAGGCTCTCCGCTCGGTCGTTATAGCCGCGCCCTACAGTGCGGGCGATCTGCAGATCATGAAGCTTGCTGCCAATGGCGCGAAGGTTAAGAAGGGAGACGTTTTGGTTGAATTTGACAACACTACGGTGAAGCAAAAGCTGGCCCAAGATCAGTCTGCCCTCAAATCGGCGGATGCCGAGATTCAACAGTCACGTGCCGCGGCGCGATTGAAGGAAGAGAAAGACCTCACCGTCGTCATGACCGCAGACTACGACGTGCGGAAGGCAGGCATGGACGCCAGTAAACAAGAGATTCTTTCGGTAATCGAGGGTGAGCAAGCCAAACTGAAACTTGCGGATGCCGAGCAGAAACTCAAAGAAGCACAAGCCACGCTCAAGGCGGACCGCTCTTCCGCCGCGTCGGATCTTGCCAGCAAGCAACAGAAGCGCGACCAAGCAGCCTTCCAAGTGCAGCTGGACGAACGGAGCCTCGCTTCTCTGGCCTTGATTGCGCCGCTTGACGGCGTTGTTGCGCTGCAAAACCACTGGCAGCCACAGGGTGGCTCCACACCCTTCAAGCCCGGCGACCGCGCGTGGCCGGGCGCAGCCATCGCTGAGCTTCCGGATCCATCGACACTCAAGATTTCGGCACGCATCGAGGAGGCGGAGAGAGGCCAGTTGAAAATGGGTCAATCCGCCACGATCCGCATAGACGCTGTTCCCGATGGCAATTTCAGCGGAACAATCGACACCATCAGCCCCACTGCCAGTCTGGATTTCAATGCCGGATGGCCCGTTCCGCGAAACTTTTCCGTGGAATTGGCTCTGGCGAGTAGTGACGCCCGTCTTGCACCAGGAATGGGGTCCGTTGTTCGCGTGTCGGTGGGCCGTGTTGCCGACGGGATTGTTATCCCTTCCTCCGCGCTATTTCGCAAAGCAGGCCGGACCGTGGCCTACGTTCGTCGTGGTTCGAAATTCGAAGAGACCCCCGTCGAAGTATCACGACGGAGCGGGGATGAGGCGCTGATCGCAAAAGGATTGCAACCTGGAGAACAGCTGGCCCTCAAAGATCCAACGCTTACCCAGTAGGACTGCTGATGATGAACGGTCGCTCAAAACAAACCGCGTTTCTTTTGCTGCTCTCTTTGAGTGCAAGTTGCACAGCCTGCCGGCAAACGACGGTCCTCGCCACTGACACGGAGATTCCCACAACCACGGTGAAAGAAGCCAATCTACAACTCAAGGTTTTCACCACGGGAGCCTTGCGAACCTCGCAGTCGCGAGCCATCACCGCTCCACCGATCGCCGGGGGCACCTTGCAGATCATCACGCTGGCTCGCTCCGGCGCCCAAGTGCACACTGGGGAAGTCGTGCTTGAATTTGACCCTAGCCAGCAGGAATACAACCTTGCTCAAAACCGGAGTGACCTCGCACAAGCTGAACAAGAGATTGTGAAAGCCAAGGCCGATGCCGACGTCCAAACAGCCGAGGATCAAACCGCTCTTTTGAAAGCAAAATACGCGGTACGCCGTGCCGAACTCGAGGTCACCAAGAACGAGCTGATCAGTACGATCGACGCTCAGAAGAACCTGCTGGCGCTCGAAGAGGCCAAGCGCGCTTTGACTCAGCTTCAGCAGGACATCCAGTCTCATAGCGCTTCCAATCAAGCGGCATTGGCGCTCACCGAGGAGAAGCGTCACAAGGCGCAACTCGCTATGGGGCAGGCGGAACAAAACATCAAGAACATGCACATCACCTCACCGATTGACGGTCTGGTGGTTATTCACGGCAACCAAGATTCTACGGGTGGATTTTTCATGGATGGGATGACGCTCCCGGACTATCACGTCGGCGATCAGGTCAATCCGGGAAGCTCCATCGCGGAAGTTATCGACATTTCCCACCTGGAAGTATCCGCCCAAGTAAGCGAAACCGACCGCACCAACCTGAAGGCCGGCCAATCCGTTGACGTAAAAATCGATGCGCTTCCCGGTGAATCCTTTGTCGGCAAAGTGCAAACCGTCGGCGGCGCGACGAGCCACGAATTTTGGGACGATAACGCCAAGCACAAATTTGATGTGGCTATCCAGCTCGACAAGGCCGATGCGCGCCTCCGCCCGGGCTTCGCCGTTAGGCTGGACATCCTAGGGGACAATCTTTCTCGCGCCGTTTCCATTCCTGGCGGGGCCGTCTTCGAACACGACGGCAAGAAGGTAGTGTATTGCAAACGTAACCGGGGTTTCGAAATGCAGGAAGTCAAAGTCCGCGCGCTGAGTGAAGGTCGAGCGATCCTCGATGGCATTTCTCCGGGAACGATCGTGGCCCTCGTGAATCCCGAGAAAAATGGTGCCGGAAAAGAGAAGGGAAGCAACGCTTCCAATCCCAGTTTCGGTCCGGGCTCCCAGTGAAGCTAGGCACACACCCATGAAACCCAGCTCCATTGCCGAACCCCGATCACTGCAACAATGGCTGCCCGACGTGGTCTTCGGTTTCGAAAACCTCGCCAGCCACAAGCTTCGCTCCCTTCTGACCATGCTCGGGATGATTTTTGGCGTTGCCGCGGTTGTTGCCATGCTCTCCATCGGAGCCGGCGCGCAGCAGAAGGTCATGGCGTTCATCGAACAGCTTGGCGTGCGTAATCTCATCGTGGAGGCTAAGGAGTCCCACAATTGGCAGGAGCTCCAGAAAGTCAGGAAGAATTCACCGGGCCTAACCCTCAGCGATTACCAGATTATTCGAAAGAACATGCCCGACATTCAGGATGGCACCCCGCGCAAACGCTTTGTTCCAGGTAAGCTCCTGCCCAAACCGCAGCAAGACTCACCTACCGTTTACGGCGTCGAGCCAAGTTACCTGGCAATCGGCCATCTCCGCGTCACCGAGGGCCGCTTCTTCGAAGCCTCGGAGAACGCTGCCGCCGCACCCGTGTGTGTCCTCGGCGCGGCAGCAAAGGACAGTCTGTTTGGCGCTGCGCCGGCGGTCGGCGAATACATCAAACTCAACGAGCAGTGGTGCCATGTGATCGGAATTGTTGCGCCACAGCTGGCCCCGCAGACCGAGGTTTCCGGCGTCCGCACGGAAGACATGAACAACCTCGTTTTCGCGCCCTTGAATACCGTCCTTTACCGTCTCGAAGACTCGCAAAGCTTCTTAAAGGATGAGATCGACGGTCTCTACCTGCATTTGGCCTCGCCCGATACCAGTTCCACCGACGCGGAGGTGGTCCGCGGCATCCTCAATTCCTCGCACCGCAATGCTGGCGACTTCAATGTCATCGTCCCGGCAGAGCTCCTCGCCCAGCAAAAGCGCACCGAACAGCTCTTCAATACCGTCATGGTGGCCATCGCTTCCATCTCTCTGCTTGTCGGCGGCATCGGCATCATGAACATCATGCTGGCTGCCATTCTCGAGCGCACTCGCGAGATTGGTGTGCGCCGCGCCGTGGGCGCCAGACGCTGGGACATCATCCGCCAATTCATCATCGAAGCCGTGCTGATCTCTTTCGCCGGCGGGCTTCTGGGCGTCGTCCTCGGCTTCGCCATGTCTCAACTCATCGCCTGGCTAGCCGGATGGTCCACCATCGTGACCATTAGCTCTATTCTTCTAGCATTCGTGGTTTCCATCTCGGTCGGGCTGATTTTCGGAATCTATCCGGCGGTTAAGGCGGCGCGGCTCGACCCGGTCGAGGCCATTCGATACGAATAGCCCCGGTTGGCCGCAGGAAAATCCTTCGGGGGTGAGCGATGAAGGTGGTGCGTCTTCTCGTTGTTGGGTTTTTTATTGCCGTGGTCTTTGGCGTTGCCGTGCGGGCGCAGGAGGCCCCGCGTCTGGAAAGGTTGCTGGGTATCAGCACACATCAAAAGCCAGTACCTCCGCCTGCCCCGCCCCAGGGCCTCGAAAATCACGTCACCAATGGGAAGCTGGTTCTATCTCTCAATGACACCATCCGCCTGGCTCTAGCAAATAATACCGACATCCGCCTGGACCGTTCCCAGATTGACTTTGCCCAGAACAATCTCCATCGCTCCAAGACAGCGTTCGATCCCTTGATGACCTCAAGCTTTTCTGACAACCGGGCCAAGTCGCCGACCATCACACAAATCCAAGGGGCCCCGGTTCTTGACACCTTGTCTCAAACGACCACGCTCGGCTTCGCAAAAACGTTCCAGACCGGAACGAACTTCCAAAGCTTCTTCAGCGCCAGCAAATTGGCGACAAATAGTTCCTTGAGTACTCTCAATCCCTCTATCGCCACGGATCTTCAATTCACCGTCACCCAGCCTCTCCTTCGCAACTTGGGCCTCTTCCCCAATCGCGCTCCCATCCTCATTGCGCAGCGAAATTTGAAGCAGGCTCGCGCTTCCTTCCAGGGCCAAGTAAACGACATTATCCTGCGAACCGTCTCGAATTATTGGAATGTCGTCCTGGCCCGCGAATCCCTTGTCGTGCAGCGGAAATCTCTCGAAGAGGCTCAGAAGAGCTACGACCACGATAAAAAGGCCCTCGGCCTCGGTGCGCTTCCACCACTCGATATTTACCGTTCGGAATCCCAAGTCGCTTCACGCCGCGTTGGTGTGATCCAGGCGGAATACGCGCTCAAACAAGCCGAAGATCAATTCCGCCAGATCGTTGGCGCCGACCTGGATCCAGCGATCCGCGTTCTCGACCTCGAACTTATTGACCAGCCCGAGCCCATCGGTGATCTGCCCAACATGGACATTGCCACGGCACTCGCTCGCGCGCTCGCCAACCGTCCCGAATTTGAAGCCGCGCGTCAGCAATTGGCCGGCGATGAGTTGAGCATCCGTGTCGCGCACAACAGCCTCAAACCTGACCTCGAACTCTCCGGCTTTTACTTGGGGAACGGGGTCGCCGGCAACCAATTCAATTCCGCTACTCCTCCCCAGCTGATTGGGGCTACTGGCCTTGGCGATGGGCTCAGCCAGACTCTTCGTTTTACCTACCCGGCTTACGGTGCTGTCCTTTCGCTGAGCCTTCCCATAAAGAATCACAGCGCGGAAGCCAGCCTCGCCGATGCCGTTGTCATCCACCGCCGCGATCAATATCAGGAACGCCGGACCAATCAGAACATCACTCTCGAGGTAACGACCGCCGTCCGTGCCCTTGAAGAAGCCAAGCTCTCTATGGAAGCCTCAAAAATAGCTCTGGACCTCGCGCAGAAGTCACTGCGTGCCGATGAACGCAAGTACGAACTGGGAGCAGAAACGGTCTTTTTTGTTCTTGATTCGCAAATCGTGCTGGCCCAGGCCGAACTCAACCTTGTCCAGTCACAGGTCAATTTCCAGGTGGCCGTCGCTCAGGTAGACCATGCGACGGGAGATTTGCTCGACCACCATCATGTGCAGATTGTCGACCCACAAAAATGAGCAGCCCACTGAAATCGCAGCACGTTTTTTAGATGGCTGGAGGAATGGGCCAAGCTCTTCGGAATACTGTGCCTCGCCGTCGTCATGACTTATGCCGCGTATCCTTCTCATGGTTTTCGCGACGGACTGTTGCAGTTTGAAGCACCAGCGCAGGATTGAATTCATGAATGGGAGACTCACCACCATCAAGCTTTCTGGGAGTGTAACGAAGTTCAGTTACAAGTGGGGATTCGAAAAATTTGCCCTAGCTGATGGCAGAGGTCGAGACATTGAGGGGGAACTTTGATTGCCGTTGGATGGAAGCAGGGAAGTACCGAGATTGGCCAAGAAGAATAAGCCCTTTAGTATCAGGAGAAAGCAGCGGATTTTCAAGGAAGTGCGCTCCCCCTATCTGATCTCTCTGGTAGGACATGTTTATTAGGGTTCTTCGTCTTGATCATCGGTGGCATGTTTATCGGGCAACATGCGCTGATGCAGGATACGAGAAACTAGAATGCCTCCGCGCTCCTGGCGGTAAAACACGACGTGCTGGCCATGCTCCAGACGGTGCAGGCCAGCGCGAACGTCAGCACACAGTCGGCCTAACGCGGGATTGTTGGCCAGTGTCTGGCAACAAACCTGAAGCTCGGCGATGTAGTGGGCGGTTTGGGCCTTGCCCCATGTGCGAAGCGTGTAGTCGCCGATGCTCAGCAAGTCGGCTTCAGCACGACGCGAAAAACGAAACCTAGCCACGGCTAGCGCGACGACGCGGGAAGCTTGAGGGCCTTACGGACACGCCCAAATACGTCACCCTCGGCGACGCCGCTGCCGTCGCCTTCGTCGATGGCCGCTCGCAGCGCGGCAAGCTTCGCTTCGTACTGCTGTTCCTCGCGCTCCAAAGTCCGCAATCCGGCGCGCACGACCTCACTGGCGTTTTCGTAGCGTCCAGTCTTAACCTTCTTGGCGACGAAGCGGTCAAGTTCGTCGGTCAAATTGACATTCCTGGTAGGCATGA
>WNFS01006344.1_pt1 | contig 13959 bp, 17 predicted proteins | sample 5400141 | NCBI WGS metagenome assembly WNFS01 (sample SAMN13153358, study PRJNA577476) | soil metagenome | isolation source: 60 cm saprolite under Madrone tree | place: USA:California | collected 2016-06-14
CTTTCGCCGCGACGTCGGCGATGATCGGGAATTGAAGCCCCGAGTCTGAGCTGTCGCCGACCTTCTTCTGCAGAATGCCGAACAGCGATTCAGCGACATTCGAGCAGGTCGGCCCGACAGCAATGACCGCTTCCGTGGAGGCGATGCGACGCACGACGGAAATGCCTTCTTCGGCATTGCAGCGATCATCGTAGTATTCGAGGGCGATCTTGCCCTTGGTGCCGTCGCCGAGCGTGACGCCTCCGGCATTGTTGATTTGCTCGAGCGCCGCCTTCAGCGCCGCTTCGCTGTTGATACCGAAGACGCGCACGACACCCGACTTGGCACCGAACCCGGCGATTTTGACCGCACGCTCCTGAGCCCCGGCGGGTGAAGTAACAACGATTCCGGCAATGGCACCCAGAGCCGCAATTAGAGTCAGAGAATTTTTGATCATGACATTTTCCCTCCCGATCGGCGACCGCATCGTAGGCCGGCGAAATCTGCAGCTATCCGGAACTTGGCGCCCGGTTTTTAATGCGAGAATATCGTTGTATAGCGATACCACGGATGATTTCGGAAAACGATGGAATTGAGTGTCCGATACCGTTGTCCATAGTGTCAAGCCAATGGCCGGGCAGCGGCCGCTGGGCAGGCTGCGCCGAAGCCGGTGATCTTCACCGTGCGTTCCTGAGCGAATGCAGCGCCAGTCGCTGCCAACACCGTCGCGACAACGATTGCTGCAGTTGCAACGTTGAGTTTCCTCATGGACATCCTCCCCTTCTTCCAAGTGATCCTGAAACTCTTTGGTTTATGGTCTAGTGCGCGCCGCTGCCTCTGGCTGTTGCATTCACCAAACAAGCCATGTTTCCGTACGGATGCTGGTTCTCGTACATGAGCTGATGCACATGACCGATTTCGTCGAAGGACCACACCCCGGAGAGGCACGGATCGATCTTGCGATCGATAACCAGCCGGTTTAGCGCTGCAGCCTGCTCGTCATTGGCCAAATGGCTGCCCTGCAGGCGCTTCTGCATCATCCAGTGATAGCGGAGATCAAGCGTCACGTTGTAGCCGGTCGTACCGGCGCAGATGACGATCATGCCACCAGTATCGCAGACAAACTCCGAGGTTGGCAGTGTCGCCTCCCCAGGATGCTCAAAGACGATCCCCGGACTCTTTCGCTCGCCCAGGCAATCCCAGATCGCCTTGCCAAATGCACGCGCGCCCTTGGCCCAGGGGCCCCACTCGGGGCTCTTGGTGTCTGGCATCGGGCCCCAATGACTGAAGGCCTTGCGGCTAATGACGCCGACGGCACCTTTATCCAAACAGAATTGACGCTTGTCCTCGTCGGAGATAACGGCAATCGGCTTGCCGCCGTATGCAGCGACGATCTGGATGGCAATGCTACCGAGCCCTCCGGCGCCACCCCAAATAAGAACGACGTCGTCCTTTTTCACCGTATTGGGTGACCAACCCATCAGCATACGATAGGCGGTCGAGCCACAAAGCATGTAGCAACCCGCTGCTTCCCAGGTCAGGTGCTTCGGCTTCGGCTGGCACTGGTGCGATTGTGCTCGCGCGAATTGGCAGTAGCTGCCGTAGTTGGTCTGGTAGCCCCAGATGCGCGTCGATGGCGCGAGCATCGGATCGTTGCCGGAGCGCACCCAAGGATCGTTCGGTTCCCACCAGCCGCTGTGGACCACGACTTCGTCGCCGACCGCAACTTCACTGACCTCTTCACCAATGGCCCACACGATGCCGGAACAGTCGCTCCCGCCGGCATGGAAATCCTCTGGTTCACCCTTGTTCTGACGATCGGCGATCACGTCCACCGGATAGCCGAGGCTAGCCCACACATTATTAAAGTTGATGCCCGTCGCCATGACATAGACGAGCACCTCCTTCGGCCCGATGGTGGGAGTTGGGATCACCTCTCGTTGCCACGCTTTCGCCGGCGCACCAAAGCGGCCTTGGCGAACGCAAAAGGCGTGCATCCGTTTGGGAACAACGCCCAGCGGTGGAGGCTCGCCAAGAGCAAAGAGGTCGGGGAGAGCGCTACGCTCGCCCGAGAGGTCCAAACTCACAAAATAACCCTCCCCCTTAGGTGATCCCAACAGACTTGACGCTATTTCAATATTCTGATATTTGTCAAGCGAATTATCAAATAGCACATTCTTCGGAGGGACCGCATCGACTCGGGTATGCTGAGTACGACGGAGGAACTTTCTTTTCGTCGGACGTCTGCGTCTTGTGTCGTTTGTTCGATCTCGCTGAAGGAGAAGAACGTTGGGGCCTTTGAAATTGAACTATGAACCTCTCGTCACGGCGTCCCTGGCCAAGCAGATCGCGGAGAAAATCCGCGAATCCATCGCAGATGGCACGCTGAAAGCGGATGATCAGTTGCCCACGGAAGATAAACTCGCGCAGCAGTTCGGGGTCTCCCGTCCAACGATCCGGGAAGCTCTTAAGCGATTGGCGGCGCAGAGCCTCATCCGGTCTCGCCGTGGACCAGCGGGTGGCACTTTCATCAACCGACCAACCCGCGAGGAAGTGAGTTCCAACCTCACGACGGCCACAGCGCTGCTTGTTAGCCTCGGTGAGTTCGAGCTTCCCGAAGTTTTGGAAGCACGCCACGAGCTCGAAGTGACCTGCGCGCGGCTCGCCGCAGCGAGGAACACGCCAACGGACCTAGATGCCATGGCGAAGGAGATCGAAACACAGAGGGACAGTGCGCTTTCGGACGTTGACTTTTGCGCGTCAGACGTGCGTTTCCATCGCGCCCTCGCAGACGCCGCGCATAATCCGATCCTTCAATTTGTCATGTTCGCTGTGATCGAGGCGCTCCAGCCGATCGAGAATATGCTCGTTTTTCGATTTCGGGAACGCAACGAAATTGTCAAGCAACACGAGAAGATGCTTGTCGCTTTGAAGGCTCGCGACATCAAGGCGGCTGTCGCTGCGGTGACCGAGCAAACAGCATACCTGCGCGAGCGTTGTGACGCGGCACAAGAATGGAGGAATCAGCAAGCTGCTAGCTGAGCGAAGGCCTCAGCCCAATTTCCGTCAACGGGGCGCCAAGGATGTTACTGCCCGCTGGCAGAACGGGAAAGTTGCGCGGCCTCGCTTCAAGGAACGCCTAACAGCAGAGCTAAGCAGGGTTAGATGTTCGGTCTAATATAAATAGGTAGTTAAGCCATGACCACTCAGATGAAAAACCGCTCAAGCACGAAAAATTAGTCCTCAGCAACGACAGCGTTGCTGCGGACAGGCCTAGAAATGCCCGCGCGGGACTTTTTGGATCAACCGTGTCGGCAATGTTTTGCACGCAACGCCACGGATTGGCGCACGGTATTTCGCTCAACTGAGAACGTTACACACCAACGTTACACATCGGTGAAAAATATGAATAATCCCGTCAAAAAAGTTTCCGTCAAAACCATCGCTAACACCATCGGTGGAGTGCGCGTCACTTCGTCGGGCGGCAGGTTTCAGGATGTCTTCAATCCGGCGCTGGGTATTGTGACGGCCCAAGTCGGCCTCTCGACGGCCGCCGATGTCGACGCTGCGGTGAACGTGGCGAAGATGGCGTTTCCCGGCTGGGCCGACACGCCTCCGATTCGGAGGGCCCGACTCATGAACAAGCTGCTAGCGCTGTTCAATTCGAGGAAGGATGATCTTGCCCGTGCAATCACCGCAGAGCATGGCAAGGTATTTTCGGATGCGCGAGGCGAGGTTGAGCGAGCCATCGATGTGATCGAATTCGCCTGCGGTATTCCGCAACTGCTCAAGGGCGACTTTACCGATCAGGTCTCGACCGGCATCGACAACTGGACCTTCCGTCAGCCGCTCGGTGTCGTTGCGGGTATCACGCCGTTCAACTTTCCTGTGATGGTGCCAGCTTGGATGTATCCGGTTGCGATCGCGGCCGGGAACACCTTTGTTCTCAAGCCCAGCCCGATCGATCCGACGCCATCGTTGATGGTGGCCGACATGTTCAAGGACGCCGGCTTTCCGGACGGGGTATTTAATGTCGTGCAGGGTGACAAGGAGGCGGTTGACGCCATCCTCGCGCATCCGGACATCCAGGCAGTATCCTTTGTCGGGTCGACGACAATCGCAAATCAGATCTACGATAACGGTGCACGGAGCGGGAAGCGCGTACAAGCGCTTGGCGGAGCCAAGAATCATCTGGTCGTGATGCCTGATGCCGATATCGACAAGGCCGTCGATGCGCTGATCGGCGCGGCTTTTGGTTCTGCCGGCGAGCGCTGCATGGCGATTTCGGTGGCAGTTCTGGTGGGCAACATCGCCGACAAGGTAATGCCAAAGCTCACCACGAAAGCGAAGAACCTGAAGATCGGGGATGGTGCGGGCGACGCTGGCGTCGAGATGGGCCCGATTGTCACCGAAATCGCTCGCAAGCGCATCACAGGTTATGTCGACAAGGGAGTACACGAAGGCGCGACACTCGTTCTCGACGGGCGCAGTTTCGTGGCGAAAGATCGTGAAGAAGGTTTTTTCCTTGGCGCGACCCTTTTCGACCACGTGACGCCCGAGATGGCGATCTATCGCGAGGAGATCTTCGGGCCGGTGCTTGCCTGCATACGTGTCGCGACCTTCGAGGAGGCGCTTCGCCTCGTCAACGAGCACGAATACGGCAACGGCGTCAGCTTGTTTACGGCAGATGGCAACACGGCCCGCGAGTTCGGGCGGCGCGTGCAGGTCGGTATGATCGGCGTAAATGTCCCGATCCCGGTGCCCATGGCGTGGCATGGCTTTGGAGGATGGAAGAAGAGCCTCTTTGGCGACATGCATGCGTACGGCGAAGAAGGAGTGCGCTTCTACACCAGGCAGAAATCAATGATGCAGCGCTGGCCGGAAAGCATTGCCAAGGGTCCCGAGTTCGCGATGCCGGTGGCACGCTGAGCGGCGGTTTTCATCCTTGGGCACGCAATTGGGGAACTGATTATGCAGACCGCAAGCGAAACTGAACTTAAGCGCGGACCGCTAACCGGAGTCACGGTGTTGGACTTTTCCCGTGTGCTTGCGGGGCCCTACTGCACGATGGTGCTTGCAGATCTTGGCGCAAGGGTCATCAAGGTCGAGAAGATCGGCACGGGCGACGACACCCGTGCATTCGGCCCCTTCGTCGAAGGCGAGTCGGCGTACTTCATGTGCTTCAACCGCGGCAAGGAGAGCATCGTTCTCGACATCAAGTCACCGCGAGATCGTGAGATTTTGGAGCGGCTGCTTGATGAGGCGGATGTTGTGGTCGAGAACTTTCGCCCCGGCGTCATGGAGCGGCTTGGTTACGGCGCGGAGCGCTTGGCGAAGACCCACCCGCACATCGTGTATGCTTCCATCTCGGGCTTCGGCCACACGGGCCCGTTCAGCGACTTGCCAGGTTACGACATGGTAGTGCAGGCCATGGGCGGGGTGATGAGCCTGACGGGCTGGCCTGACGCGCCGCCTGCTCGCGTCGGCACCAGCTTCGGCGATCTCGGCGCGGCGCTCTTTGCGGTCGTTGGAATTTTGTCATCGCTTTACAGGCGGACTCGCAACGCGCAAGGCGCGCGCGTCGACATCAGCATGCTCGACTGCCAGGCCGCGCTAATGGAAACTGCGCTCGCCCGGTTCGACGTTGAAGGCAGAGTACCGACGCGGACGGGCGACAGCCATCCATCGCTTGCACCATTCGAGAGCTTTGCAGCCCTCGATGGGCGCTTCATCATCGCAGCCGGCAACGACACGTTGTTCATGTTGATGGCGGACGCGCTGGGCTCGCCAGGCTTGGCTCTCGATCCGCGCTTTACGACAAACGACCTGCGATGCCAAAACCGGCGGGAGATGGTCAAAGCCGTCGAAGAGTTGACGACGAAGCAGGTCATCGAGTGCTGGATCGAGAGATTGAACGCCGCGGGCGTGCCGTGCTCACCCATCAATACGATCGACAAATTGTTTGATCACCCTCAGTTAAAGGCGCGCAACATGATCGTTCAGGTGAAGGGCGAAAACGCACGTGCAGTCCGAACCGCGGGCAACCCGATCAAGCTAACCGGCTACGCCGAAATTGACTCAAGCAAGCCGATCCCTGCGCCGGGCCTTAACCAGCATCGAGAGACGATCCTCGCTGAACTGATGGCGGAGAGTGCCGCCTACTTGCCCGCGACGGTAGATGAGGAAGCACTGGAGGCGTGGCACGCCGATTCCGCGATCGCCGCTGCGTGAAACGATAGCCCAGACAAGGTCAAACGGAGAAGCTGCCATGTCCGCCAATCTCGCCAACGCGCGCAAAGTCCAAGGCGCCGAAATCGCGACAGAAGTTCCCGCGGAGCGCGCCGCTCGGACTTACGAAACCATCATTGTAGAGCGCCGCGAGAGAGTCGGGCTGATCACGCTCAATCGTCCGAAGAGCCTCAACGCGCTCAACAGGCATCTTGCGGTCGAGGTTCTCGGTGCCCTGAATACCTTCGACGCTGACGATCAGGTCGGCGCTATCGTCATTACGGGCAGCCAGCGCGCTTTTGCGGCGGGGGCTGACATCGCAGAGATGGCCGAAATGTCCTTCGGCTCTTTTTACATGGACGACTTTCTTGCCCCTTGGGATGAGGTCAAGTCGATTGCGAAACCCATCATCGCGGCGGTCGGCGGTTTCGCGCTCGGAGGCGGGTGCGAACTCGCGCTCCTCTGCGATTTCATCATCGCATCCGAGGATGCGCAGTTTGGCCAGCCCGAAATAAGGCTTGGTATCTTGCCCGGCATTGGCGGTTCGCAACGGTTGACACGCGCCATTGGCAAATCGCTGGCGATGGACATGATCCTCACGGGCCGCAATATCGGCGCAGCCGAAGCCAAGGCCGTAGGTCTTGTTGCGCGGGTCGTGCCGGCAGCGGAACTGCTCCAGACTGCGTTGGAAGCGGGCCACACCATCGCGGGCTACAATGCGCCGGCCGTGAAGATGGCGAAGGAGGCGGTAAACCGCGCCTTCGAGGGACCGCTGTCCGAGGGACTTCGGCACGAGCGGCTTTTGTTCCAGGCGGCGTTTGCCACCGAAGGTCAGAAGGAAGGTATGCATGCTTTCGTAGCCAAGCGTGCTCCCGTGTTCCGCAACCGGTGATCTTCAGCTTGCCTGGTGTTCTTCCGATCACGGGCTTGAGGGCAATGCCATGACATCGGCAACCATGATTACGCAGCTCGACGGCGAGTACGACTATATCGTGGTAGGGGCCGGTTCGGCCGGTTGTGTGTTGGCGAACCGGCTTTCGACAGATCCAAGCAACCGTGTGCTGGTGCTGGAAGCCGGCGGAACGGATAACTGGATCTGGTTTCACATTCCGGTCGGATATCTTTTTGCGATCGGCAATCCGCGTTCGGACTGGATGTTCGAAACCGAAAAGGAAGCGGGGCTGAACGGTCGCTCTCTCAAGTATCCGCGTGGCAAGGTCATCGGCGGATCTTCAGCGATCAACGCCATGATCTCGATGCGCGGTCAGGCGCAGGACTACGATCATTGGCGGCAGTTGGGCCTCCGCGGCTGGGGCTGGGATGACGTCTTCAAAGTGTTCAAGCGGCTGGACGATCATTTCATGGGCGACACGGATCATCACGGTGTCGGTGGGGAATGGCGCGTTGAGGAACCTCGCCTGAAATGGGAGGTGCTCGACGCCATTGGCGACGCAGCGACCCAGATGGGTGTACCGAAGACGCCCGATTTCAACACGGGCGACAACACGGGCGTGGGCTATTTCCATGTCAATCAGAAGAGGGGCTTCCGTTGGTCGTCGGCCAAGGGTTTCCTGAAGCCGGTCCTCTACCGCTGCAATCTCAGGCTGGAAACGAATGTTCTCGTGGAGAAGGTACTGTTCGAGGGCAAGCGCGCGGTTGGGGTGCGTTTCCGCCTGAACGGACGCATAGCGGAGGCGCGCACTAAAGGTGAGGTTATCCTCTCGGCCGGCTCGGTCGGCTCGACACAGCTCCTTCAGTTGTCAGGAATCGGTCCGGCGGAATGGCTGAGCGGGTACGATATCGCCATCGTACTCGACAAACCCGGCGTTGGCCGCAACCTACAGGACCATCTCCAGCAGCGTGCCATCTATAAGGTCCATGGAGTCAAGACGCTGAACGAGACCTATCACTCGTTGGTCGGGCGTGCGCTGATGGGGATCGAATATGCTCTATTCCAGCGCGGACCACTCACCATGGCGCCTTCGCAGCTCGGAATCTTCACGCGCTCCTCGCCGGATCAAGAGCGTGCCAACATTCAATTTCATATCCAGCCGCTGTCGCTCGACAAGTTCGGTGACCCGCTGCATCACTTCCCCGCAGTAACAGTCAGCGCATGCAATCTCAGGCCAACATCGCGTGGGATCATCCGCCTACGTTCCGCCGATCCGACCGCCAAGCCCATCATCTCGCCGCATTACCTTTCGACGGAAGAAGATCGCCAGGTGGCGGCGGATGCGATTCGCGTCACGCGCCGGCTCATGCAGCAGCGGGCACTGCACCGCTACCGGCCTGAAGAATATCTGCCCGGTCGCTCGGTGGGCGACGATGCGGCAGCGCTCGCAAAGGCCGCCGGAGACATCGGGACTACGATATTCCATCCCGTCGGTACGGCCAAGATGGGACTGCCGTCCGATCCTATGGCGGTCGTCGATGAACGACTGCGGGTCCTCGGCCTTAATGGCCTTCGTGTCATCGATGCTTCCGTGATGCCGACCATCACCTCGGGCAACACGAACACACCCACCATCATGATCGCCGACAAGGGGGCGTCAATGGCATTGGAGGATCAGCGAAGCTCTCCGACTGCGATGGCGCCATCAAGTTAACGAGCAATCGGTGCAACGAAGCATATCTTGACTTCAACTTGCATTGTGCGCTGAGCGGGGCGGGCGCGGCCCGCTTGGAAATGCTGAGATGAGGGTGAAAGAGTTGATGCAGGGCGTGTGGCGAAAAGTTCAATCCAAACCGCTCTGTGTCAACGTGAAACGATCCCAGCCGCCAAAGGCTTGAAGCGACATATCAAGTAGGGAGTCTTGTTTTCGGCCTTTCCGCCGTGGAACATGGCCTCTGCGGAAATCTGCGATGCCGAGACTCGGCATTGCCGTTGGCATTCTCCTCGGCGTCGTCGCGGCGCTCGTTCGGTTAATTGCAGAGCTGCTCGAGCCGGTGATGACTCTCCTCAACGCCATCCCGCGCGTGATCCTCGCCCCGCTTTTCGTGATCTGGCTCGGTATCGGGCTAGCCTCCAAGCTTGGGTAGTGGGTCAGTTTGAAAAATGACCCCGAAAAAAGGGCGTTTGGGGTGGGTCATAGGCTGACCCTCCGCACTTCGCCGGGCCGGAGTACTGCCGACTTCCGGGTAATCGTTAACCGTCGCTGTGTGAGTGTGGCAACATAGTTCGCTGGAATTACCTGTTTTACAACCGCCACGGCGTTGGCCTTCGCCACCGCCGCAACCCAAAGTGACTTACGGCCATCGGGCGCAATGACTTCCACCACGGGTATTTTGGTGCGAACGTTTGGCATGTTGGGAATCTGCGCCTAGAATCGTTACTTTTCTAGGGCGGGGCCCTGCCACAATCAAACTGACCCACTACCGGGCCTTGACACCCTAATGGGCGTCTTGGGAGCAAGTGGTAATGCATTGTATTGTTGGCCTGTGCCTGTGGCTCCCACCCAGACACAGAGCCCCCCTACGGCCTCAGCGTGTAGCCCCGCGCTGGGGCCGTTTCTTTTGGCCCGTGCTTCACCTCTCATCGTCCGGATGCACCCAAAGGTAAGTCGTGATCTCCCGCGCGATCATGATGGCCCTAGCGGGGCAAAGACGCACTTTGTTTCCTTCTTCGGTGTACCCCACACGCATTTCCAGAAGAAATGATCGATTGAGGGTGCCGCCTTATCGAACGCAATGATTTCGCCATCGGGGAAATGGTAGCCGTCTGGCATCACCGTCACTTCATCGACCGTAAAGGCGTGGCAGTCATTTTTACCGCAGCAGATTTGTCCTAGCGCGTTCTGACGATGCTCTTGCCCAATCCAGTTTTCAGGATCGTCGTGAGCAACCGCCGACGTCGCGATCAAAGTCGCAATGACCAAAAGTATGCAGCGCATCATGATGCTGCTCACCTCCATAGTCCGGATGGTGTCTGCCTAGATGTTGGCAGCAAAGCTGCGCGATAAGCGCAAGCAGTGGACGCCAGCAAAAAGCCGTCAGCAAAAAGCCGTCACCGCTCACCGTGGTGGCGGTTTTTGTTGTCAGAGATCGACGCCGACTGCCATATTGCGGCCCGTCAATTCGGCAAAGGTAGCTGTATGTGCCAGCAGCTTCGCGAATGCTGCGTCCTTTGCCGCTGCCTCCTGCACCTTTCCATAGACTTGCCAACTGGAGTAGCGCGTGGAAACGAGCCACTCTCCGGCCCACATGCCGGCGTGGAACCGGGACAGCCGAAGAAATTCGGCGCCATGTTTTTCGAAGATTGACTTCGCCTGCTTGGCGGTTTTGACCATTTCCTCGGGATTGTCGCTTTTAAAGCGCGTGAATTGTACGATCGCCATAACGTCGTCCTCCCTTGGTTTGCTTTAGTTGTGTGTGCATCCCTCAAATCCGCCATCCATCAGGATGGTTTCGGGGACGATCCTAAAGGTTCAAAGAAAACTTTGCGGGCGTTGAGTGCGACCAAATTAGCTTAACTGTCGACCGCGTCTGTGAACTATCCCACACGTTGCCGAAGCCCCGGACGGGGTCTCAGCGCTCTTCGGATTCACCCCAGACGTAAGGCGTGATCTCGCGCGTTTCGGTCAGCTTGATCATGTGCACGGGCGGCGCGTTGTGAAATGAAAAACCCCGTCTGGAACGCCAATCCAGACGGGGCAGGCGGGAGATCGCTCGATGACGCTCAGGAAGCGTCAAGTGGACCGTATCATCTAGTCGGCGGGGGACAGCCCTAGATTTAGAGGCACCCCCACAGAAAAGGCAAGGTACCTCAATTGAGGTAGCTTCAAATCTCTTGAATGTCGGCCGAGCCTCGGTCGTTGCAGTGCTGGATACCCAAGACGTAGCGGGCGCCATTGATCGACTTGAGAAGGCTCACGGACTGCGCGTGGTGAAGTAAAAAAGCGGCGACGAAATGCGCCCGAGGTTCGCCAACTTACAACGTTTCGGTCGACGAGTTCGGACCCAGGCCTTCTCATCAGCCAATGCCGCTCGCTATCGATCATAACCGCCATTCCGGCTAATTTCCCGGCTCACCGTCGAGGGCGAGCGGCCCAGCAGCCTGGCCAGCGATCGTGTCGATTAATGCGCCGTAATGCCTCTGGAAATCTCCTCGCGCTCCGAGAGCGTCAATGCCAGCGTCGAGCGACGACGTGCCGCAGGACGAATCCCCTGAGACGCAGCGCGACTTACGTCGTGTGACCGCTTCGCCACAGTTTTTTTGTTCCTGAGATGGAACGGTATTTTTGATTCGCACCCTCGGCACATCAATGGATAGTCTGTAGACACCGGGGCGGGGTCGTTCATAAGCAATCAATTTTGAGTAGCCCGGTGGGCCGCTGGGATTTATATCCAGCGGCCCTTTCATTGGCTCATACAGCCCTCATCTCAAGCGACCGATGCAAGCGGCCAAACCGTCGGCGCGGCGATTGCGGCTCTTCGTTCTTTTTAGCGAGCAGCGCAGTGTTCTCCGATGGTATGAGCGGGCAGGCCAGCATCATTGACGGCGACACGCTGGAAATTCATGTGACGCGCACTGGCCTATGGTGAATTGATGCGCCGGAACGCAGTCAGCTTTGTCGGGGCGGACGATAGCTTGCAATACCAATCCGGCGCGAAGGCCGCGAACGAACTTGACGCCTTGATCGCGCGACGGCCGGTCGATTGCTCGCCCGTGAGCCTTAACATTGCTCTTCCTTTGGGGAGGGCAATGATTAGATGGGAGAGCAACCTAGGAGGTGCCATGAAAAAGCCTCTGACGATGCCTGAGGAGGCGCAGCCCCGAAATATCACCCGCGCCGACCTTGTCCTGACCGAGGGGTTTGGCCTTGAAGTAGACGGCCGGATGAAGACGATATTTCCAACGTATCAAGCCGCTGAGAAAAAGGCTCGGGCCCTGAAAGCCGAATTTCCGATGCTCCAAATCAAGGTCTATGACGCTGCGGAGAAGACCAGGACGCTGGTGGAATTGCCACCGGGTAAAGCAATCCCCATCGAAGAAGGAAGCTAGGACGGCAGAAATAGGAGACCGCGATGGTTATCCTGGGCGAGGTCTTAGTGGTTGGAGGGAGCGCGCTGGTAGTGTGCAGCGCAATTTTCTGGGCCTGGTCCGCCATCAAACAAAAGCTCTTGCGGGGACCGGATGAGGCTTTGGGCCAACCGCCGGAAGTCCCGTGATGATGAAAAGCCTCGGCATGGTTCTGATCGGCGCGGCAGGCGTTCAGATCATCATCTTCGTCCATTGCCAAATTGTAGCACAGTGTTAGGAGAGCGCCTTCACGGATCAGGAGCACTGAGTGGCTAAGAAAACAAAGAAGACTGTTGTGCGACGCGAATACACCAAAGTGGATGTGAAAGAATTGCGGGCGCATTCAAAGGCAAAAACACTGGTTGCAAAAATTGCAAAACTGACCAGGCGAACCGAGGGCTCTCTTCGACAAAAAGCACTGAAGCTGGGTATCAAATTAGGACACGGGCGCTAAAAGGGAACCAACATGGTTCGTGCTGCCAATGATAATGACCCTGCTCTTTTACGATCGCTGATCAACCGCTGCGAATCCGGTGAACCTCATTTTCGGGAGGGACGCCCACGCTGTCATTGTGCGATATGGCGAGCGCAGCGAGCACGGTCCGGTTGCTGATTTCAAGCTTCTGAAAGATGTGATGGAGGTGCACCTTGATGGTGCCGTCGACAATATTAAGCCGGCGCCCAATTTCCTTATTCGACAACCCTTCGGACACCAGGCGCATGATCTGGCGCTCCCGGTCTGTCAGCACCGTCAGCACGTTCTCCGTGTTCGCGACGCTCCTTTGCTCCCGAGGTACGGTCTGATTCGAGGGGAGCAGCGGCAATAGCCTCTGGCCGGCCGCGACTTGCCGCAAGGACTGCACCAGAATTTCGGGCGCCACATCCTTCAGAATGACACCGTAGGCACCAGCCTCGGCCGATATAACCAGTTCGCGGTCTTCAACCGATGCGGTGAAAAAGACCAGGCGCGTGGAAAGACTGTCGCTGTTGGCGATGGCGAGAATTTCCAGCCCGGTCAGGCCGGGCATTGAGATGTCGATGATGGCGATGTCCGGCACCAAACTCCGAATCGCTTCGATGCAGTCCGTACCGTCACTGCAACACGCAACAACTTTGAAGCCACTCGCTGCCCCGAGTATGTTCGTCAAACCCTGTAGAACCACGGGATGATGGTCTGCGATCACTACGCTAGTGCAACGCATGGGCAGGTCCTCAGCCTCTCCCCCATCCTCATTTAAACAAACCTCGCGCGCCGACGGATGTTTCCTCTCCCACCTCCCCTAGTCCCTATTTTCGGAGGCGCGGCTTTATACCGCCGCACAGCAGTTCCCCGGCGCACCCACCTATAACCGAAGGTATATAGGGATATCGGGGATAATGATCTAATATCATAAAACTTCGTAAAAGCCTTCACGAAAAAAATAAGCGCGGAACTTTCGAAATTTGACCACGAGCCATTTTCCTATGAAAGCGGAGAGCCCCACCGACTGAAGAAGCCAATCGACATCAAGACTTCGACAAATCACAAAATGAGAATTCCGGAGTTCAATGGGCCGGTCGAGTATGAATATGTGTGCATGCTGGGAGGGTCCCGTGCGCCAGCGACAATCTTTTGCAATTATACTCGTTGGGAAAAGTATTTTGCTCAGAGAAGGACTTGCCAGAATCCTACGCTCAGCAAATTTTCGCATCCTTGCCTCGGTATCATGCGCCGATGATTTGCTCCCGAGCAA
>WNFS01002473.1_pt1 | contig 13953 bp, 11 predicted proteins | sample 5400141 | NCBI WGS metagenome assembly WNFS01 (sample SAMN13153358, study PRJNA577476) | soil metagenome | isolation source: 60 cm saprolite under Madrone tree | place: USA:California | collected 2016-06-14
AGCAAGCACACTTGATCGCGCCTGACGATATGGAAGAAGATGTCGCGCTCGACCTTGTCAAAGCCGGCGACCGCTTGCGCGTCCGCCCGGGAGAGAGCGTTCCGGTAGACGGCGTGATCCTCGACGGAGCCAGCGCCGTCGACGAATCGATGGTTACCGGCGAGCCCATGCCCGTCGAAAAGTCTGCTGGTGACAAAGTCACCGGAGGCACGCTGAACACCAGCGGAAGTTTCATGATGCGCGCTGAACGCGTTGGCAACGAAACGTTCCTCGCGCAAATCGTTAAACTCGTCAGCGAAGCACAGCGCAGCCGCGCTCCGATGCAGCGCCTCGCGGGCAGAGTGGCTAGCTATTTTGTGCCCGCCGTAATCATCGCCGCTGTGCTGGCGTTTGTCGGCTGGGCGCTCTTTGGTCCCGAGCCGCGCTTTGCGCACGCGCTCATCGCTGCGGTAGCCGTGCTGATCATCGCCTGCCCCTGCGCCCTCGGCCTTGCCACCCCCATGTCCGTCATGGTCGCGGTCGGCCGGGGCGCTCATGCAGGCGTCCTCGTTCGAAACGCCGAAGCCCTCGAAACGCTCGCCAAAGTCGACACCCTCGTCGTCGACAAAACCGGCACGCTCACCGAAGGCAAGCCGCGCGTGGTAAAGGTAATTGCGTATGAGCATGGGGGACTCTCCGAGAACGCCATCGTACGTCTAGCTGCCAGCGTCGAAAGCGCCAGCGAGCACCCGCTGGCTCGTGCCATCGTGCAAGCGGCGAAGGATTCGCAGCTCGAATTAATCCCCGTCGCCAACTTTCAAAGCACTCCGGGCGGCGGCGCAGAAGGGCGCGCCTTCGAAGACCACGTGTTAGTGGGCACGATAAAATTTCTCCAGGAGCGCGGCGTGGCGCCCGAGACGGGCAAGCCGATTCAATATTTCTATTTTGATACGCCAGAAGAGCGGGGGGCCGCTCCGGGTCTTGTTATGGTGGCTGTCAACGGAAAACTAGCCGGGGCATTGGTATTGTCCGACCAAATCAAGAAGTCGACGCCTGAAGCGATTCGCGAATTGCGTGCGGAAGGTCTGCGCATCGTCATGGTAACTGGAGACCGGCGCGAGTTCGCTTTGAAGATAGCCAAAGAACTCGGCATTGAGGACGTCGAGGCCGATGTAGAGCCTCAGCGGAAAAGTGAGATTGTAAAACGCCTGCGCGATCAAGGCCGCATCGTGGCGATGGCGGGCGATGGCGTAAATGACGCTCCCGCAATAGCCGCAGCGGACGTCGGCATCGCCATGGGCACCGGCACCGACGTGGCCATCGAGAACGCCGGAATCACACTCGTGAAAGGCGATCTGCGCGGCATTGTGCGCGCTCGCAAATTAAGCCGCGTGGCCATCCGAAACATTAAACAGAATTTGGCTTTTGCTTTTCTTTATAACGCGCTGGGAATCCCCATCGCCGCCGGCGTTTTCTATCCACTTTTCGGCTGGCTTCTCAGCCCCATGCTGGCCAGCGCGGCCATGAGCTTCAGCTCCGTCTCAGTCATCGCCAACGCACTGCGCCTTCGCAAAGTCTCGCTCTAAGAAGCGACAGACAGGAATGTCCGTCCCACCGCTCCGTTTTCAACTCTTACCCAGGATCGAATCAAAGTATGCGAGCATTTCCGGCGAGTCCCATTCCTGGAATCCGATGATCTTGCGTGCAATCTTCCCTTGACGGTCGATGATGTAGGTTTCCGGAACCATGACCGTGCCGTACGATTGGGCGATAGGCGAGTGATTGTCTTTCGTAGCCGGATCGCGGTAAGTCTGGAAAATCACTCCGTGCTCGCGAAGAAATTGTTCGTAAACGGCGGGATCTTCGTCGGCAGCGACGCCCAGAACAATGCCATTGCGTGAAGCAATGTATTTCTGCAAGCGGTTCAGTGCGGGAGTTTCTTCAATGCACGGCGGGCACCATGTGCCCCAGAAATTCAACACCACAACCTTGCCGCGCAAGTCGGAAAGATGCGCCGGCTTGCCGCCAATCTCCATTGAAAAATCTTCCGCCCGCTTCCCGGCGATGGACGCTTCACCATGGCGGTAACTTGGCAGCGCAAAAATCACGATGATCCCCAGCAAGGCGGCCAAGCCTCCCCAAGCCACAATTTTCGGGCCAATTTTCATCGAATGCTATACTAACGTATCCGCTTGGCATCGGAAACCGGTCCTTGCTTCCAGACTGTACCGTGACCAACGAATCGCCAAATTCGAGCGCGCCCTCGGGCGTTGTGCCTCCGTCGATCAGCGCGATTGTGCCCGCACGAAATGAGGAAGCTGTCATCGCTTCTTGTGTGGAATCGCTGGCGTTACAGCCGGAAGTCGCGGAGATTCTCGTAGTCAATGACCAGTCCACAGACAAAACTGCGGAAATTGTCCTCGGCCTGATAGCCAAAATCCCTCACCTCCGCCTGCTTGAAACGCCGGAACTACCGTTCGGCTGGGTTGGAAAAAACAACGCCGTCTACCTCGGCGCGAAGGAAGCCAAGAGCCCCTGGCTGCTCTTCACCGATGCCGACGCCGAATTGCAACCCGGCGCGACGGATCGCGCCCTGCAAATCGCACAAGAAACGAGCGCTGCGCTGATTTCCTTTTCGCCCGAGCAAGTCACGCAATCCTGGTACGAGAAGGCGCTCATTCCGTTTGTCTACAGCCGCCTGGCGAAGCATTTCTCCTACGATGACGTAAACAATCCCGTCGCGCACGCCGCGGCTGCCAACGGCCAGTTCCTTATGATCCAGCGAGACGCCTACAATTCCATCGGAGGCCACGCGAGCGTCGCGGCAGAAGTTCTTGAAGACGTGGCCCTCGCCAAGCGCGCGAAGGCCGCTGGATTCGACCTATGGTTTGGTTCGGGGCAGGGAATCGTGCGCGTGCGAATGTACAGATCGTTTCGCGCGATGTGGCAAGGCTGGAAGAAAAATCTGTATGTACTCGTCGGCGGCAGTCCGCGCGCCGTGTTTCACGAGCTGGAGTCCACGATTCCGTGGGCGGCGCTGATTATCATTGTTCTCGGGATCAGAATCCCCTTCGCCACTTTTTTGGGTGTCTGTCTCCTCCTTCTCCGCCAATTCACCTACGGTTTGGAGATTTCTCGTAACCATTACCCCTTCAAATTCATCGTTTATTACGTGCCCGCGGTGGCGTTGTACGCGGGTGTGCTCTGGGCCTCGTACCGAGGCCACGCCAAGGGGAAGGTACAATGGAAAGGACGGGAAGTCCCGGTAACTCTTCCCGGCGCGCCCAAATAAAGGAAAAGATAGGCCAAACGCCATGGTCCTGCTCACGCGCAAAATCGAGTTCGCCGCCTCGCACCTCTATCACAATCCGGATTTCTCGCCGGAAGAAAACCGGCGCATCTTCGGCAAATGTAATAATCAGCACGGACACGGACACAACTACACTCTGGAAGTGACCGTTGCGGGAGAACCCGACCCTGTAACGGGAATGGTCTTGGACCTGAAAGATTTGAAAGAAATTCTCGAACGCGAAGTGATGCAGCGCATGGACCACCGCTTCTTGAATTACGAAGTTCTCGAACTCGCCAGGCAGATACCGACGTGCGAGAACATTGCGCTCGTGATTTGGAACTTACTCGACCCGAAAATCAAGCAAGGAAAGCTGCATCGCGTGCGGTTGTATGAGACGCCGGATCTATTTGCGGACTGTTATCGCAATGGCGCAGCGGGAGCGAAACCGTCATGAGTCTCGGAACGCAATATGGCGACGTCAAGGTCGAGCTGGGGCGCCGCTATCGTTTCGCCGCGTCGCACAGGCTGCACAATCCCGATCTCAGCGAGGAAGAAAACTGGCGTCTCTACGGGAAGTGCAACAATCCGTACGGACATGGTCACAACTATGTAGTGGAAGTCCTTGTATCGGGAAGCGTCGATCCAGCTACAGGCATGATCGCTAATCTCGCGGACCTTGACAGCTTTGTCGAACGCGAAGTGCTCGAGCCATTCGACCACAAGTCTCTCAACGAAGATGTGGCCGCGTTTCGCGCCACGGTTCCCACGACGGAAAATTTGTGCATCGAGATTTTCCGCCGCCTGAAACCGTTTCCCAAGGCGAAGCTCGAACGCGTCCGCATCCAGGAAACGTCGAACAACAGTTTCGAATATGCCGGAGATAATCCAGAAGGATTTGAGAGGTAATACTCATGGCCAAGCCGACCGAAGAAATAATCTTGAACGAAGAGAAACCGCTGGACGCGCCGAGAATCGCGTGCCACGTTCGCGAAATCATCAAACTAATCGGCGAAGACCCCAATCGCGAAGGACTGCGCAAGACACCGGAGCGCTATGAAAAAGCGCTGAAATTTTTGACCAGCGGGTACCTCCAAAACGCGGAGAACATCCTCAATGGCGCCACGTTCAGCGTTTCCTATGACGAAATGGTGGTCGTGAAAGACATCGAGTTCTTCAGCCTCTGCGAGCACCATTTATTGCCGTTCTTTGGCAAGTGCCACGTCGCGTATATGCCCAATAAGCGCGTCATCGGCCTGAGTAAGGTCGCGCGCCTCGTCAATATGTTTGCGCGCCGCTTGCAGATACAGGAGCGTCTCACCAGTCAAATCGCTGCAGCCATTCAGGAAAAAATCAGCCCCGAAGGCGTCGGCGTGATCATCGAGGCGCGTCACTTGTGCATGCAGATGCGCGGTGTCGAAAAGCAGCACGGGCAGGCTGTGACCAGCGCCATGCTCGGCGGCTTTCGCCACGACAAGCAGACACGCGACGAATTTCTATCGCTGGTCCGCACGAAAAATAACTGACAGAGAGGGACAGACATTGTATCTGTCTCTTTCTTTTTTTCCTGCCTTTATGTGTTTGAAACCCCGACAGGCAAGAATGCCTGTCCTACTATTTCTTGGCGATTTCCACCGAAGCGCTAGTCGTTTCCCACTCCATTCGCATCGTGCAGCCGCTGGCGCTCTTGTCGAACGCGATCGTAAAGTTCTCAACCATCGACGGCGTCTTGGATGACTTCATGTCCACACGCATGAAGTCCGAGTCAGCCCCCGGATAGGGTATTCCCCATTCTCCCGTCTTCTTACTGATGATCAGAGTCCATTTGTCCGCAGTGGGAATCGCAAAGAGCGTGTAGTTGCCTGCAGGCACATCTTTTCCGCCAACCTTTAGATCCGCTGTCGTTACAAAGGTCGTCGCCTTATTTGCTCCCGCGCGCCACACTTCTCCGTAAGGCACCAGCCCTCCATAGATCTTGCGCCCATCTGCTCGCGGGCTAGAATAATCCACCGTAATAGTCTTGCCGCCGCCCAGATCACACTGTGCGTTCGCCGGCGGGCTCACTCGCTTTTGCCCGCAGGATGCCTGCGCCGTCAGCAAACCCAACCCTGCCAGTCCGATTATCACCAGTGACCTTTGCATTGTTCTGTCTCCTCTCGAATCTTTCTTCACTCGGCACAAGCATTCAACCCAATTTGCCGCCGCAACGCAACTCCCAAAGCATGCAACCGCGAAAACTGAGGTTAGCGAAGAATGTTTACATTCCTTTACACTCAAAACATATTTGTGTTAGCCTGAATGAGTCGAAGAGAAGAGGAAAAATTCAGGGGACGACGGAGAGGGGCACTTGAGCACAGCCAAAGCGGTGTTGATCGAACAATTCCGGCGAGAAGTGAAAGATACTGGCTCACCGGAAGTACAAATAGCACTTTTGAGCGAGCGGATCAGCTACCTCACGACGCACCTCAAGTCCCACGTTAAGGACCATGCATCCCGGCGCGGCTTGATCATGATGGTCAATAAGCGCCGCCGCCTGCTGGACTACCTAAACCGTCGAGACCCGGATCGGTACCGCGAGATTGTTGAACGTCTTAGCCTGCGCAAGTAACTGCCTTACATTTAAGAGTCTTAACGGGCAGAAGCCTCTGCGTTTTCACACAATGACAACTTCCAACCGAAGTCTGTCTGACGCCGCTCGTGTCGGCTGCGTCGTCAGTGAAATTATCAGGCCCCCGGCTGTATTTGGTCCGGCGTTTCTCGTGGTCTAGTCCGGTTCGCTTTTCACGTCTCCCTCGTATTTCTCGCCTCTTTTCTTTTCTGGGGTTATCCAGGCCAGGCGTTTGCCGACATACTCGAAGCAGGGAATTTGTTTCAGTGCCGCAGAGCGGCGCTTTACTGCTGCACAGTTGGCTCTCCTGTAGACGCTCTGAACATGCTCCGAATGAATCGGAGCCAAAGGAAATGATCACTTATGTCTGAAAATACGCATATTTCCGCACCACACCAAGTTTCCGTTGAAGTCGGGGGACGCGCCCTCATTCTCGAAACTGGAAAGATTGCCAAGCAAGCGAACGGCGCCATCACCGCGCGTTACGGTGACACTGTCGTGCTCACCACGGCTTGCATGGCGCCCAACGCCAACGACCGCGATTTCCTTCCGCTGACCGTCGACTATCGCGAAAATACCTATTCGGCTGGAAAAATTCCCGGAGGCTTCTTCAAGCGCGAAGGCCGCCCTTCGGAAAAGGAAATTCTCACCTCGCGTTTGATTGACCGTCCGATGCGTCCGCTCTTCCCGGAGTCCTGGCGCAACGAAACACAAATCGTCGCGATGGTGCTTTCCGCGGATAGCGACAACGACCCGGACGTCATTGCCGTCACCGCTGCCTCCGCTGCCTCCTATTGTTCCGATCTGCCGTTTGAAAAGCCCATTGCCTGCGTCCGCGTCGGACTTCTCGATGGCCAGCTCGTTGCCAACCCGACCGTTGCTGAACAGAAGAAAAGCTTGCTCAACATCGTTATCGCCGGCACGGAAGAAGCCATTGTCATGGTCGAGTCCGGCGCTCTCGAAGTCTCTGAAGAAGCCGTCGTCGACGCTCTCGAATTCGGCCACGCGCAGGTCAAGAAAATTGTCGCGGCCATCAAGGAGTTGCACGCGCAGCTCAAGCCGGTGAAGGTTGTCGTTCCGCCGCTTCCTTTCGACCAAACGATCTACAAAGACCTCGAGAAGAAATACGGCGCGAAGCTCCACGACGCTCTGAATACCGAAAAGCATCCAAAAAAAGAGAGCTATCACCTTGTTGATGACCTGAAGGATGAAATCATCAAAGCCATCCCCGAAGAGCCTAAAAAGGAGATGGACGAAAAGCGTGCCCTGACCAAGCGTGCGTTTGAGCGCCTCCGCGAAAATATCTTCCGCGAGGACGTTCTGAACGCCCGCCGCCGTCCCGATGGCCGCGCCTTCGACCAGATTCGCCACATTTCCTGCGAAGTCGGCTTGCTTCCCCGCGTACACGGTTCCGCGCTCTTTACTCGCGGCGAAACGCAAGCTCTCGCGACTCTGACCCTCGGTACCAAGGAAGATATGCAGCGCCTTGACTTGCTCTTCGAGCAAGATCAATTCAACCGCTTCATGCTGCATTACAACTTCCCGCCGTTCAGCGTCGGCGAAGTGAAGTTCCTCCGCGGCCCGGGTCGCCGCGAAATTGGCCACGGCGCCCTAGCGCAGCGTGCTCTCGTCAACCTGCTTCCTCCCGAGGCGGATTTCCCGTACGCCATGCGCCTCGTTTCCGATATTCTCGAATCCAACGGTTCTTCTTCGATGGCCACCGTTTGCGGCGGCTCGTTGGCTCTCATGGATGCCGGCGTTCCCATGAAGGCGCCTTGCGCTGGTATCGCCATGGGCCTTGTCGTTGGCGATGACAAGAAGTATTCGATTCTCACGGACATCGCCGGAGCAGAAGACCACTACGGCGACATGGACTTCAAAGTCGCGGGCACACGCGCAGGTATCACCGCGCTGCAGATGGACATCAAGGTTTTGGGCATCAGCATTGCGATGATGCGCGAAGCACTGGCCCAGGCGAAAAAAGCCCGCCTGCAAATTCTCGACACCATGGAGAAGACGCTCAGCGAAGCACGCACACAAATTTCCGCCTACGCTCCGCGCCTCTTTAAGCTGAAGATTCCCCAGGACAAGATCCGCGACCTCATCGGTCCGGGCGGCAAGAAGATCAAGTCCATCATCGAGGCCACGGGCGTCAAGATCGACGTCCTCGAAGACGGAACCGTGCACATCTTCTCGACCAGCGGCGCTGGCGGCGATGCCGCTCTGCAAATGGTTCGCGACGTCACCGCCTCCGCCGAAATCGGCAAGACCTATCTCGGCAAAGTCGTTCGCCTCGCGGAGTTCGGCGCTTTCGTCGAACTCTTCCCCGGCACCGACGGCCTCCTGCACATCAGCGAAATCTCCGAACATCGCATCCGCGACGTTCGGGACGAGCTGAAGCTAGGTGATCAGGTCCTCGTAAAGGTTCTTTCCATCGAGGGCAACAAAGTCCGCCTCTCGCGCAAAGCCCTAATCAAGGAAGCCCGCGAGAAGCAGCAAAAAGCAGCCGCCAGCGGCGGCCAACAAGCCTCTTCCGTCGGTGAAGGAAGCTCCGGCGGCGATTCCGGCAGCCACGAATAGCTCTCGTCACTTGTGGGGGCGGGGCTTGCCACGCCCTTGTTCTATCATCCCTAATCGCAGGCGCAAATAAGAACGCCCTCGGTGATCCCGAGGGCCTTTTTATTTCCTCAACAGACCTTTAACCTACGCGCTCCACATTTCCCTGTTTCCTTTTATTATCCGGCGGCTGCCTGTTTTTCCTCGCCGTGCATCAGCAAATAGTATGGAATATACATCCCAAGCCCCGCGAAATATTCGTCATGCGTGTAAAGAAATCCCAACTTCACCATGACTTCGAATTCGCCTTTTCATGGTGGTGACCTGCCGCCAATCCATTCGCGCCAATCGTCTCGCATGCAAAATGGATAACGGCGCGCGCAGCTTCGACCGCTAAGCCTTGCCCTAAAAACTTCGGCCGAAGATGAAACCCAAGCTCAGGAATAGCGGTATCTGTCCCGTAAGGCCGCAGCCCGCAGCAGCTCACATGTTCATTGTGGCTGATCATAAAAATCCGCCAGTATTGAAAGTTGTGCACCTTCATCCGTTCGATCTCGCGCTCCAACCGCACTTCCTCGTCGGAGAACGGCCCCCAAAAAAGCGCGGCACCCGTATGTCTCCCCACAATTCGCGCGCCAGCGGATAGTCTTCGAGCGACCAGCAGCGAAACCCGAGCCGCTCACTTTTCAAAAAATAAGGATCGATGAGCGCTTCGCTCATCCTCATGTCCCCTGATTAGGCATGGAAATGTGAGAGCCCGAGCCATGCAACCGTTCGATGTCAGCGCCCACGGCCCGCAATTTTTCGACAATGCCCTCATATCCGCGATCAATGTGATATACGCGATCGATTACCGTCTCTCCGCTCGCCACCAGCCCAGCCAGCACCAATCCCGCGCTGGCCCGCAAATCGGAAGCCTGCACAATCGATCCAGACAACGCCGCCGGGCCACGCACAACTGCTCGCCTGCCATCGACTGAAAGATTCGCGCCCATTCGAATCATCTCGCTGGCATGCATAAACCTGTTTTCAAAAATCGTCTCCGTTATCACGGAGGTGCCTTCCGCCTGCGTCGCCAGCGCCATATATTGTGCCTGCATGTCCGTCGCGAATCCGGGAAACTCCTCCGTGGTCATGTCCGCGGCCACCAGCTTTTTCCCTCCGCGCGCCCGCAAGGTCGTCTTATCCACCGTTTCGACGCACGCACCCGCTTCTCGCAATTTCGCGATCACCGCGCCCTGATGCTCCGGCTCACAATTCGTAATAGTCAAGTCTCCGCCGGTTATCGCTCCCGCCACCAAAAAAGTTCCCGTCTCAATACGGTCCGGAATCACACGATGCTCCGTCCCCTGCAATTCGCGGACGCCGCGAATCCGCAGCGTCGCCGTTCCCTCACCTTCGATCTGCGCTCCCATTTTCCGAAGCATCACCACAAGGTCCGTCACTTCGGGCTCCCGTGCACAATTCTCTAAAATCGTCTCCCCGTCCGCCAAAGTCGCCGCCATCAAAATATTTTCCGTCCCCGTCACCGTAATTTTCTCAAACACAATGTGCGCACCCTTCAGCCGCCTGCCTTTCGATCCGTTTCCCGGTACTTTCGCTTCGATATACCCGTGTGACATCGTAATTTCCGCGCCCATCTTCTCCAAAGCCGACAAATGCAAATCCACCGGCCGCGCTCCAATCGCGCAACCTCCCGGCAACGACACGCGCGCCACTCCCAGCCGCGCCATCAAAGGACCCAACGTCAAAATCGACGCCCGCATCGTTTTCACCAACTCATACGGCGCCTCCGCATGATTCAACTTTGGCGCCTCGATCACATAATCGCTCGCCGGCATCTCCGTCACCGAAACCTTTGCGTCCATGAAGGCCAACAATTTGCTCATCGTCACCAGGTCGCGCACTTTGGGAATGTTGTGTACGGCGACCTTCTCGGCCGTCAGCAAAGCCGCGGCCATCACCGGCAACGCGGAATTCTTCGCCCCGCTGATCGCCACTTTCCCACTCAGCGCCTTCCCGCCCCGAATTAAAAACTTATCCATCCGCCCTTTCTTTCCTTCTTTCTTTCCTAGTCTTGCTCTTTCTCTCTCTTCTGTGTCCTCTGTGTTTTCTGCGAACTCTGCGTTAAATCTTTTTCCTCATTCGCCCAACGCCAACCGCAAATCGTCCGGAGTCGCCCTTAATCTCTTCCGCGCCTCTTCAACGCTCACACCCAGCTTCAGCATCACCAACCCCACTCGCATACTGTGTCCCGCCGCCCGCAAAGCGTCCTCCGCCGCAGACACACTCGCCCCACTCGCCTCCATCAAAATCCTCACCGCCCGCTCATGCAGCTTCTCATTCGTCAGCACCGCATCAATCATCAAGTTCTCATAAACATGCCCCAGCCTGGCCATCACCGCCGTACTCAGCATGTTCAAGACCATCTTCTGCGAAGTCCCCGCCTTCAGCCTTGTCGACCCCGTCAAAACTTCCGCCCCTACCTCCACTCCAATCACAATTTTCGCCAATCGCGCCAGCGGCATATCCCGGTTAGCCATCACCGCAACCGTCAAAGCCCCGCGCCTCCGCGCAAATTTCATCGCCCCCAAAACGTACGGGGTCGTCCCGCTGGCCGCGATCCCCACCACCACATCGCTCCGCCCCAATTTCAGCCGCCGCAAATCCCGCGCCCCATTCGCAGCCGAATCCTCCGCGCCTTCCACCGCCCCCGTGACCGCGCGCCGTCCCCCCGCAATCAACGCGATCATCTTTTTTTTCGAAATCCCAAACGTCGGCGGACACTCCGCCGCATCCAACACCGCCATTCTGCCGCTCGATCCCGCCCCCACATAAATCAACCGCCCGCCGCCGCGCATCGCTTCAACAATCGCATCCACCGCCCGCGCAATCGCCGGCAACTCCCGCCTCACCGCCGCCGCCACCTTGCGGTCCTCGCGATTCATCAACCGCACAATCTCCGTCGCCGTCACGCGGTCGAGGTTCTTCGACGCCGTCAGCCGCTGCTCCGTCCTTCTCTCATCTTTTCTTCGTGAATTCATACGTGAACGCATCCAACAATTATAGCCGCGCCAGCCACGCGCCCGCCGCCAAGCTGCCCCTCGAACGCACGCGCTGGCGCGTGATCGTTAACCCGATCCCCGCTGCCCGTAGCGCAGGCTGAAGCCTGTGCCACCGTGCCCCCAATCATCCTCGACATTTCTAGGCACACTCCCTCGCCATCACACAAAATTCTTCACCGGGAATCGGCTATCCTAGAAAACAGTTCGCGTCACGAATGAATCAAATTGCCTGGGCTGGAAACCATGTCCATCGACGTCTTAAAAGCTCTCTTCGAGCAACACTTTCACGCCGCCGTCGAGCGCGTCCAGCCGCTCCAAGGCGAACTCGGCGGCTCCGGCCGCAAAATCATCCGCCTAAGCGCCGGCCTGCGCACCGCCATCGGTATCCTCTACAACGTCCGCGAAGAAAACGCCGCCTTCCTAGCCTTCTCCAAACATTTTCGCAAACACAATCTCCCTGTTCCCGAAATCTACGCTGAAGATCTAATCCAAGGCGCCTATCTCGAGGAAGACCTCGGCGACACCACGCTCTTCGAATTTCTCTCAAAAAATCGCCAGGGCGGCACCATCGCTCCCCAAGTCGTTGAAGCCTACCGCAAAGTGGTCGCCGTCCTCCCACGCTTCCAAGTCGAAGCCGGCCGCGATCTCGATTATAGCGTCTGCTATCCCATCTCCAGCTTTGATCGGCAATCCATCGCGTGGGATCTCAACTATTTCAAGTATTATTTTCTCCGCCTCGCCGGCATTCCCTTCAACGAGCACGCTCTCGAAGACGATTTCAGCCGCCTCACCGATTTTCTGCTCAGCGCCCCGCGCGATTATTTTCTCTACCGCGATTTTCAGTCGCGCAACATCCTGCTTCGCGATGGCCAGCCCTTCTTCGTTGATTATCAGGGCGGCCGCAAAGGCGCGCTTCAATACGACATCGCCTCGCTTCTCTACGACGCCAAAGCCGATCTCCCGCCCGACCTTCGCCAGCAGCTTCTCTACGACTATCTTCGCGCGCTCGAGAAATTTATCCGCGTCGATCGCGAAGCCTTCCTGGGCCATTACTACGCCTACGTCTACGTCCGCATTATGCAAGCCCTTGGCGCCTACGGTTTCCGCGGCTTCTACGAACGCAAAGCTCACTTCCTCCAAAGCGTTCCCTACGCATTAAAAAATCTGCGCTGGCTCCTGCATCACGCCGAGCTCCCCATCGCGCTCCCCGCCTTGATGGGCGCGTTCCAAGGCATGCTCGCCTCCGAAAAATTGCAAGGCCTCGCCAGCGAAGCCGACAATCTCGTCGTCCGCGTTTTCAGCTTTTCCTTTCACCAAGGCCTGCCGAAGGACGAGACCGGCAACGGCGGCGGTTTCGTCTTCGACGGCCGCAGTCTCCCCAACCCCGGCCGCGAAGACCGCTTCAAATCGCTAACCGGCCAGGACGCCCCCGTAATCGACTATCTCAACCAACAAGAAAGCGTCCACCAATTTTTCGCCAGTGTCTTAACGCTCGTCGACGCCAGCATCGCCAGCTACCAATCCCGCGGCTTCAAAAATTTAATGGTGAGCTTCGGCTGCACCGGCGGCCAACACCGCTCCGTCTATTTAGCGGAGCAGCTAGCCAAACGCCTCCGCAGCAAACCCGGCGTAGAAGTCCAGCTCCGCCACCTGGGCCTGGAGAACCTCCGCAAATGAAATCTCGCGTTGCAGTACGTTCACCCGCCCACAGCTCCGTCGTTAGAGTGTCCGGCCGGATTGTGACCCATCTGGCTGGGGGTGGCAGACCGCTCTACCTGATCCGCGCTGCCCACACCGTCACTCCGAGCGAAGCAAGGCGACGCATTTTCTTTCGCGTTCGCTCCTGCGAACGCGTCGGCTTGCGTAGAGAGGAATCTCTCTTCTCTTGTGAGCGTGCTATCAGTGCCCTCGGTGTAAAATCCCTTTCCCCGTTTTTTCTGGCTACTCACGACCCACCACTCACTATTCACTCTCCGAGCCTCTCCCCATGAAAGCCCCTCTATGAAAGCAATGATCCTAGCCGCCGGCCTAGGCACGCGCCTCCGCCCCCTAACCGACACGCGCCCCAAAGCCCTGGTCGAAATCAACGACCGCACCCTCCTCGAAATCACCATCACGCGCCTGCGCACCTTCGGCGTCACCGAAGCCATCATCAACGTTCATCACTTCGCCCAGATGGTCGTGCAATATCTCAAATCCAAAAACAATTTCAACATGCGCCTAGAAATTTCCCGCGAAGACGATCAACTCCTCGACACCGGCGGCGGCCTGAAAAAAGCCGCCTGGTTTTTTCTCCAAGACTCCGCGCGCTCCAATTTCACCGCCAAAGACGAGCCTTTCCTCCTCCACAACGTCGACGTAATCAGCGCCATCGACCTGACCGCCATGCTCCAATTCCACAAAGAAAATCGCGCCCTGGCCACCCTAGCCGTCCAATCCCGCGAAACCTCCCGCCC
>WNFS01003501.1_pt1 | contig 13945 bp, 12 predicted proteins | sample 5400141 | NCBI WGS metagenome assembly WNFS01 (sample SAMN13153358, study PRJNA577476) | soil metagenome | isolation source: 60 cm saprolite under Madrone tree | place: USA:California | collected 2016-06-14
CACGGTCATCGCGCCCAATTCATCGGCGCTACTAGTCGCACTCGACATTATTCGCTTCCTTCCACAGTGCCATGCAGACGCTTATTGTATTTCGGTGCGTTTGTCACCGTACAGAGTAATCGCCTGAGCGAGCGCGAGTTTTTTGTTCGTTTATTTTAGGCGCTATTTCCCGCATGCGTCTGTTCATCGCCGGTCATGACCGCACACGTCAGGCGCCGCCACGACATAAAAGCTAGAACATCATCATTTGCGCTATCGGGAAGTTGCCTTGAAAAAACGAACCAAAAAATCACCGTCCGATTACAAAGAGACCCGCGTCGAATGGGCCTCGCAGCATGTGGAGGTTCAGCCGTGGCACTGAAATTACCCGGCGGCGGACAGCGCGCTCGTGCGAATCCGACTGAGGTGTTGATCCCTGATCGCTACGCCGACTATCGAGACCCGTATGATCTTCGCTGGAGGGGCGACAAGCCATACATTGGCCTGGGTAACGCCATACGCGACGAGATCCGTGAGGACCTTTGGACGAGTGTCCGATGGCTACAGGCTGGCGACCTGGTCGATTGGGGCGGTGTCTATCGATGGACTGAGAAGTATTTCCCAGGCTACGACCCCGATATGGATGACGTGGTACACGATGTAGCGGGCCGCGCAATCCGCTACCTAGTAAAGCACGGATTCCTGCGCACGGATTCAGAGTTCATCTTTACCCGAACCAGCAAGCCGCCCCAGACTGCTTACTCGGCTTTCGGCAATGAGGCGGTCAAGTACCGCCTCAAACGGCTCGTGGAGGATCGCGAGATGTTGCGCCAGTCGTTTCCGGACGAGATCGTGGCCGAAGTGGTGAACACGGCATACGATGAGGGACCGACGCTAGAGCAATACCGATTCCTCGATTGCTTAGAACCGTGGGAAAGGCCGCACAAGCTGACCGACGCGGACTATATGAACCCGTCACCGGAGTTGCTTGCACTGGTCGAGGCGCGCCGCGAGCGCTATCGCCTGATAAAGAAAGAGCGCGCTGCGGAACAGATAGAAACGAAGCGGCGCCATGCGCTCATTGCTGACCGAGCGCCGGCGCTCCAGAAGCTCCTGGCGAACAGAGGGCTAAGCCTCCCCGCGTATGTACGGCAACAGCGGCGCGAGGATGAGACCTATAACCGTCGCGCCTCTTCCATTAGATCATCTTGGTTCATGCGCGCGCGCCAGTGCAGAAGTCGTTCCAAGCGACGGTCATCGGTATCCGAACGGTGTAAAGCTCGGCTGGCGGCAAGCTGTAGGCTTGTATCACTGCATCGCCAACGCTATGGGCTAAAGCCATCTCTCGCAATTCAACCGGGTATCCGTTCTTCAGTGCCCAGTCTCCCCGGAATGCAGTTCGCATGCCGTGCACGGTGTACCCATCGTCCGGCCGCAACTCGTTTAGCTTGTCGATCAATGCATCATGCGCAAGGTCGCCGAATATCGGCCCGGATTTCTTTGGCTTGCCGAGCAATGCCAGAGCTTGCGGTGATAGCGGGATGCGATGCTCTTGGCCTTCTTTCATTCGCTCGCCCGGGATGATCCAGAGCTTTTGCTTTGCGTCGATCTCGCTCCAATCCGCGTCGCGGGCTTCCGCCGTGCGCGTCATTGTCAGGATCAGGAAGGCGAGGGCGCGCGCTTCCTTCGAACCATCGGCGACAAGATCAGCCATCAATTGCGGAACGTCGCCGCTGCGCATCGCCTTATGCGGCTTGCTCTTCGGCGCGCTCGGAACAAGATGCTTCATCACGTCTTTGCGTGCCGGGTTCGGACCATCGGCGCGTAGACCTTTCGCCACGGCGTAATTGATCACTCCCATAATTCGCATCCGATATTTGTCCGCGCTGGCGAGCGCGTGACCCCAACGCTGCAATTCTGTTTCGACGTTCGTCTGATCTATCTCATCGGCCCAGAGCTTGCCGAGCCCGCCGGTTTTGAGCTTGCGATACTTCGCGGGCTCACTGCTTTCGGCTTTCCATTGCGGAGCGTTGACGGTCAAAAAGGATCCGACGATGTCGGCAAACCGCATGCGCTTGACCATGGCAGCGGCCTTGGGCTCGCGTGCCGGCTCGGCACTGTTGCGGACGGCCAAGCCGCGCCGCTCAATGCGTGCCCCGCGCCGCTCCGCTGAGAAGGTCTCCCGGGCTTTGATCGCGACTCCAGAATGTACAAACATTTGTACAAACATATCGCGTCCCATCGTGGCATTCAATGGCCTGCCATGGCAGAACGGACCCTATCTAACCCCTTGGTAAATGGCCTATTATGGCCTGTCATGTCACAGCATGGCAAAACCTCAGAAATTCTATGATAGCCACTCGCCCCACCAACGCATTTTCCTTAGCTGACGGGCGAATTCAGGCGCAAAACCCGTGCCGTTCGCTCAACCACGTTCCAGGAGAGACTCCATGACCAACGGCAACGGCGCGCCTCAAGAGGCGGCCCCTCCTCCCCAGTTGAACGTGCTGGCGCAATACACCAAAGACCTTTCGTTCGAGAATCCGAACGCTCCCACCTCGCTGGCGCCGCAACAGCAGCAACCCGCGATCAACATCCAAATCAACGTCAGCGCCAACAATATCGCGGAAAACGAATACGAGGTGACGCTTTCGGTCGAAGGCAAGGCGGAGAATGCCGGCAAGCTGATGTTCAGCTTCGATCTGGCCTATGCCGGCGTATTCCGCATTGTGAACGTGCCAAAGGAAAATCTTCATCCGCTGGTGATGATCGAATGCCCGCGGCTGTTGTTCCCGTTCGCGCGCGAGATCATCGCGACCTCGGTGCGCGATGGCGGGTTCCCGCCACTGATGCTGGACCCGGTCGATTTTGTCGGCCTGTACCGCCAAAACCTCGAGCGGCAGGCCGCCGCACAAGCCGCGCAGGTCAAGCCGAGCTGATCGCAGGCTGGTTCAGCTTTACAATTTCGCGATTTCTGATCGCAAACCGTCCCCACCTTTTGCGGAACACGCGCTATCCGACGCCCAGAAAATCGTTCCAGATCGGCTTGTCACCCAACGTGGCCACGAAGGCACGATGCGCGAGGCGGTCGTCCTCGGTAACCCGTGGCGTCAGCGGTATCTCGCGCTGCCGCCGCGGCATCTCACCATAACCGTCGATGCGGATATCGCGGGATTCGGTGGCCAGGATCAATTGCGACTGCCGCGCCCCGATAAGGTCGATATAGACTTCGGCCAAAAGCTCGGCATCGAGCAAGGCGCCGTGCTTGGTGCGCCGGGAATTGTCGATCGCGTAGCGCGAGCAGAGATCATCGAGACGGTTCGACACGCCGGGATGCTTGCGCCGCGCCAACAGCAGCGTGTCCACCAGCCGTTCCCGTGCAATCGGCAGCCGTTTGATGCGCTCAAGCTCGGCATTGAGGAAGCCGATATCGAACGACGCGTTGTGGATCACCAGCGGCGCGTCGCCGATGAATTCCAGGAACTCCTCAACCACATCAGCAAACAGCGGTTTGTCGACCAGGAACTCGCGGGAAAGACCGTGCACGGCGTAGGCTTCCGCCGACATTTCGCGCTCTGGATTGAGATGCCGATGAAAGGTCTGGCCGGTTGGCATGCGATTGAAAATCTCGATACAACCGATCTCAACCAGCCGATCGCCGCGCAGCGGGTCGAGGCCGGTGGTTTCGGTATCGAGAACGATTTCGCGCATCAGCTGCACCCGGACATTTTGACGAATCAGGATCGTCGCTGCGGCATCTTAGCAGCCTGATCGAGAATGTCCCGGATTCGCACACGCACGGGGTCGAGGCCGTGCGAAGTATCCACCACGAAATCCGCTCGCTTGCGTTTTTCGGCGTCGGGCAACTGTCGCGCCAGGAGCGCCTCGAGCTTTTCCCCGGTCATGTTGTCGCGCTCCAGGATCCGCTGGCGCTGAATTTCCGGCGTCGTCGTGACCACCACCACCGCATCGACGCGCTTCTCGCCGCCGGTCTCGAACAACAGCGGCACATCCACCACCGCAACGGGCGCGCCGGAACGCTCGGCATCGTGCAGGAATTTTTGACGGGAAGCGCCCAGCATTGGATGAACGATCTGCTCGAGCCGCTTCATCGCGGCCGGGTCATGCACCACTTTTGCCGAAAGCTTGTTCCGATCGACCTTGCCATTCGCGGTGGTACCCGGAAATGCCGCTTCGATCGCAGGCGCCGCCTCGCCTTCGTAAATCTTGTGAACGGCCGCGTCGGCATCGTAAACCGGGACGCCTGCTTCCTCGAACAGCTTGGCCGTCGTTGATTTTCCCATCCCGATCGAGCCGGTCAGCCCAAGGATTATCATTCAGGTCCCGCCATTCGCCGCATCATCAGGATTTGAACTCACACCGCGAGCAGCCGCTCGCTTCGCAAAAATGCGAGCAACGGCAACAGCGGCAGACCGAGAATGGTGAAGTGATCGCCTTCAATCCGTTCAAACAAATGAACCCCCAGCCCTTCAAGCTGGTAGGCGCCAACACTCGATGTAACCGCCGCTCCAGCCTCATTCAGATAGGCCTCGATTTCGGCCTCGCCGAGCCGCCGCATTGTCATTCGCGCTATGACGGCGCTTTCGAACAATATCTTGCCATTGCGCGCGACGGCAACGGCGGAGTGCAGCTCATGGCTGCGGCCGGCAAGCGTGCGTAATTGCTCCGCCGCCTGCGCACGGCTGCCAGGCTTGGTGAAAAGCTGTGTCCCGAGCGCCAGCGTCTGGTCCGCGCCAACGACAAAGTTTCCGGGCCGACGCGTCGATACCGAAAGCGCCTTCTCGCGCGCAAGAAGCGCCGCGATGTCGCCGGGCGCCGAAAGGCTTGAGGCTTGCTGCAGGGCGCGCTCGTCGATTTCGGCTGCAACGGCTTCGAACTCGATGCTGGCATTGGCGAGCAGCGCCTGCCGCGCGCGGCTTTGTGACGCCAGTATCAATGGATATTTTCCGCGCCAAAGGCTCATTGCGAAGGCCGCATCATTCCAACAGCCGTTGCCGCTGCCGGTCGGCAAACAGCTTCAGCACCGCGGCGGCCGTTTCCTCGATCGATCGCCGCGTGACGTCGAGCTGCATCCAATTGAACCTTGCGCTCAATCGGCGCGCGAAGGCGACTTCATCGGCGACGGCCTGGCGATCGATATAGTCATCATTGCCGGGACCGGCGCCCATGCTCAACAGCCGGTTCTGCCGGACCTGGATCAGACGCTCCGGCGTCGCATGCAGGCTGACCACCAGCGGCTTTTTCAGCGTCTCCAGCTGATGCGGGATCGCGATGCCCGGCACCAGCGGAACATTCGCGGTGCGGATGCCGCGGTTGGCAAGATAGATCGAGGTCGGGGTTTTCGACGTGCGCGACACGCCGACCAGAACCACGTCGGCCTCTTCCAGCCCTTCGACGTGCTGGCCGTCGTCGTGCATCATCGTATAATTCAGCGCGTCGATACGCTTGAAGTATTCCGCATTCAACGTGTGCTGCGCACCGACGCGGCCGGTAGTCGGCGCGCCGAGATAGGCCTGAAACAGCTGCATCACCGGACCGATGATCGAAAGACTGGGTATGTTGATCTGCTGGCATTTGGCTTCCAGCCGGCCGACCAGATCCTTCTCAAGCAAGGTAAAAAGCACGATGCCGGGTGCTTCCTCGATTTCATCCAGCACGCGATCGAGCTGTTTCTGGCTGCGCACCAGCGGATAGACATGTTCGACCGCGGTCACGTTGGCATATTGCGCGGCGACCGCGCGCGCCACCGTGATCAAGGTTTCACCGGTCGAATCGGACACCAGGTGAAGGTGAAAATAGTTGCCGGTCGTGGGCACGTGACCCCTGTGTATCCTGTGAATCGTTGTGGAGCTTACCTGAGAGAATCCGCGCGGGTCGACCGATCAGGGATAACCCGGCTTTTTCTTCACAGGCCGCTAACGAAGGATAAGTCCATTCAGCTGATCCAAGGATAGTGCGCTTATGTGGATTTGTCTCTTCATAAGCCGACGATGACGGCGCGCAAGTGCTTGAACCGGGCGATATTATTCCGATAGCCGGACGAGGCGCCGGGATTGTTGACGGATGTGAACAAGGCGTGAAATTCGCGCCACAGTTTTGCGCGGGCCCAATTCACCGCTACTTAGACTCAAACCTAAGATTCTAAAATTATTGTTTTAGAAAAGGCTTGCTTGCGGATATGTCTCAATTCCCCCTTGAGATCAGCATTGTCGGCAACGCTGAAATCAGATCAAACGTTTCCGGATTGCGGATGTTAAAAACAACGCCTCCGCAAACCAGCCAGGCATCTTGAATGTACGAATGGATCAAGGCGCTGCATGTGATCGCCGTCATCGCGTGGATGGCGGGCATGCTCTATCTGCCGCGGCTGTTCGTTTATCACTGCGAGGCGGAGGCCGGATCCAAGCAGTCCGAGACGTTCAAGGTGATGGAACGACGGTTGCTGAAAGCGATCATCAACCCGGCGATGATCGTGACCTGGCTGAGCGGACCTTACCTGGCCTGGGCCGGCCACTGGTTTTCAGCGCCGTGGTTCCATGGAAAGCTTCTTTTGGTGGTCGTGCTGTCGGGCGTCCACGGTTTCTTTGCCCGCTGGGTCAAGGATTTCGCTGCCGACCGGAACACCAGGAGCCAGAGATTCTACCGTTTTATCAACGAGGTACCGACTATTCTCATGATCGGAATCGTGATCCTCGTGGTGGTGAAGCCGTTTTGACGGAGGCGACCGTCAACAACTCGAGCGCCGGGCCTGCTTGCGGAAAGTCAGCCGATTTTCTATATTGGTGAAATCCCACCCCACGCAGGCGGATGTGGTTGCGTTCCGGCTTCTCCATTGAACCGGCCGCCACATCAGGTTTGAAGCCTCTCCGGCGCTTTCCTCGCTTAGACCTGCGGACCTTCCTTTTGCTCGCGTCCGCATTTTCTTAAAGCCACCTCGCAATCCTTCCCAAAATTACTCCACAGGACCACCCCAATGCGGGAAATGAAACTTCAAGACCTCAAAGCCCAGACGCCAGCCGAGCTCGTCTCGTTCGCGGAAGAAAAAGGGGTCGAAAATGCCAGCACCATGCGCAAGCAGGAGCTGATGTTCGCCATTCTCAAGCAACTCGCGATCCAGGAAACCGACATTATCGGCGAAGGCGTCGTTGAGGTTCTCTCCGACGGATTCGGATTCTTGCGCTCCCCGGACGCCAATTATCTGCCGGGGCCTGATGACATCTATGTATCGCCCTCGCAGATCCGCCGCTTCGGGCTTCGCACCGGCGATACCATCGAAGGCCACATCCGCAGCCCCAAGGAAGGCGAACGCTATTTTGCGCTGCTGAAAGTCAATACGCTCAATTTCGAGGATCCGGAAAAGTCGAAGCACAAGGTCAATTTCGACAATTTGACTCCGCTGTTTCCCGACCAACGCTTCCGGCTTGAGCTCGAAGACCCCACCAGAAAGGACCTTTCTGCAAGGGTTATCGACATCGTTGCCCCGATCGGCAAAGGCCAGCGCGCGCTGATCGTGGCGCCGCCGCGCACCGGGAAGACCGTGCTGATGCAGAACATCGCCCACTCGATCACGGCCAATCATCCGGAGTGCTATCTGATCGTGCTCCTGATCGACGAGCGCCCGGAAGAAGTCACGGACATGCAGCGCTCGGTAAAGGGCGAAGTGGTCTCGTCGACCTTCGATGAACCCGCGGTGCGCCATGTCCAGGTAGCCGAGATGGTCATCGAAAAGGCAAAACGGCTGGTTGAGCACGGCCGCGACGTGGTCATCCTGCTCGATTCGATCACGCGCCTCGGGCGGGCCTACAACACCGTGGTGCCGTCATCCGGCAAGGTGCTGACCGGCGGTGTCGACGCCAACGCGCTGCAGCGGCCAAAGCGATTCTTCGGCGCCGCGCGCAACATCGAGGAGGGCGGCTCGCTCACCATCATCGCGACCGCGCTGGTCGATACCGGCAGCCGCATGGACGAGGTGATTTTCGAAGAATTCAAGGGCACCGGCAATTCCGAGCTGATTCTCGATCGCAAGGTTTCGGACAAGCGCACCTTCCCCGCGATCGACATCTCGCGCTCCGGCACCCGCAAGGAAGAACTGATCACCGATCCGCAGGTGCTGAAGAAAATGTATGTGCTGCGCCGGATCCTCAATCCGATGGGCACCATGGACGCGATCGACTTCCTGCTCGACAAACTGCGCAACACCAAGAACAACGCGGAGTTCTTCGAATCGATGAATACCTGAGGCTGTGCGGCGCCTCTATCGTGCCGACTTCTTGTTGCGCTTTATGCTGCAGCGAAACTGCAGCATAAAAATACCGCCGGCTCGGCCAAGCCTCCTTCTAACTATATGAATTACCTTAAAAATTGGCCCGAGGATCGGGTCGACCGACAAGTCGGCCCCAATGCCGCAGCATAAATCCTGCAAAAAAATGCTGCAGCAATAACCGCCTGACCGGCGGCTTGGTCCCAGTCCGTCTGAAATCGGCAAAGCGGAAATTGCATTGCCTTCGCAAAGGGCTCTGGAACAGATAGGCGATGTATCCGCGGGAGCAGACCATCTTCGCGCTTTCATCGGGCCGGCCGCCAAGCGCCATTTCCATTGTGCGGGTATCCGGGTCGCAGGCCGGGACTGCGCTGATCTCGCTCGCTGGCCGGATGCCCTTGCCGCGGATGGCGACGCGGGCCTTGCTGCGGAATGCGGATCGGCAGCCGATCGATGACGCCGTCGTGCTGTGGTTTCCGGGACCCGGGAGTGCGACCGGCGAGGACGTCGCGGAGTTTCACGTCCATGGCGGGCGGGCGGTGCTGGCGGCCCTGTTCGCGGCGCTGTCGGGTTTCGCTGACATACGTCCGGCGGAGCCAGGCGAGTTCGCGCGGCGCGCGTTCGAGAACGGCAAGCTCGATCTCACCGAAGCCGAAGGCCTCGACGATCTGATCCGCGCCGACACCGATCGGCAGCGCCGCCAGGCATTGCGTCAGTTGAAAGGTCTGCTCGGCGACAAAGCCCGCGACTGGCGCGCGCAGATCATCGAAGCCTCCGCATTGATTGAGGCCGGGATCGATTTCTCCGACGAAGGCGACGTGCCCGCTGAATTGATCGCGCCGGCACTGGCAAAAATCAAAACGCTGCTCGGTGAAATCCAGGAAGTGCTTGCGGGACAGGGCCGAAGCGAACGGCTGCGGGATGGGCTGGTGGTTGCGATCGCGGGTCCCCCGAACGTCGGCAAGTCGACGCTGATGAACCAGCTGGCGCGGCGCGAGGTCGCGATCGTCTCGCCGCATGCCGGCACCACGCGCGACATCATCGAGGTGCAGCTCGATCTCGACGGCTATCCGGTAACGGTGATCGACACCGCTGGAATTCGTGAGACCGAGGATCCCGTGGAGCAGGAAGGCGTGCGTCGCGCGCGAACGCGCGCGGCGGAGGCTGACCTGGTGTTGTGGATGATTGATTCACAGCACGAGCAAAGCCCGCAGCAAGGTGCCGCGCCGACATGGACGGTGCGAAACAAGATCGATCTCGATGCCGTCCGGGCTGATTCGCCGAAGCCACGTCAGGCGGGAGCTGTCGGGCAGGAGAGGCGGCTTGGCTCCGATTTCGGAATCTCCGCAAGCCGCGGCGACGGGATCCCGGAGCTGATCTCGGCGCTGGTTGCGTTCGCACGGGATTACCTGGGCTCAGGCGAGGAGGGCCTGATCAGCCGGGCGCGGCAACGACAATTGCTACAGGAGACGGCGGGTTCGCTGCAGCGCAGCATGGAAGTGGTCGGCAAGGGCGAGGAGCTGGCAGCGGAAGAGTTGCGGGCTGCAGCTCATTCCTTGGGTCGGCTGCTTGGCCGGGTCGATGTGGAAGACATTCTGGATGCGATTTTTAGAGACTTTTGTATCGGAAAGTAATAGTTCTTGGTTCATTTCTTTGTCTGACTTGTTTCACGTGAAACAGATACCCCGTTGCCCGGAGTATTGCTTTTCACGTGAAACGACCTTCTCAACGGCCAACTTCCGCTTCCGGGTTTTCCCGTCCCGCGATAGAAGTCCGCCATGACCACCCGGCAAGAATCATTCGATGTCATCGTCATTGGCGGAGGCCACGCCGGTTGCGAAGCCGCGTCCGCCGCAGCGCGGATGGGCGCCCGGACGGTGCTCGTCACCCATCGGTTCGCGACCATCGGGGCAATGTCCTGCAATCCGGCGATCGGCGGGCTCGGGAAGGGCCACCTGGTCCGGGAGGTCGACGCGCTCGACGGGCTGATGGGCCGGGTCGCCGATGCCGCCGGAATCCAGTTTCGCATGCTCAACCGGCGCAAGGGTCCGGCGGTGCGGGGCCCGCGCGCCCAGGCCGACCGCAAGCTCTATGCTGCGGCGATGCAGGCCGCCATCACCGAGACCGCCAATCTCGGCGTGATCGAAGGCGAGGCGGACGACCTCATCGTCTCCGACGGCCGCGTCGCCGGCATCCGTTTGGCCGATGGCCGCGAACTGTCCGCGGCCACAGTCGTCATCACCACCGGGACTTTTTTGCGCGGCCTGATCCATCTCGGGGAGAAGAACTGGCCCGCCGGCCGCGTCGGCGAGGCGCCGGCGCTCGGGCTCTCGAAGTCGTTTGAGCGCGCCGGCTTCACGCTGGGCCGGCTGAAGACCGGCACGCCGCCGCGCCTCGACGGCACCACGATCGACTGGTCCGCGGTGGAGATGCAGCCAGGCGACGATCCGCCGGAGCCGTTTTCGGTGATGACCGAGGAGATCACCACCCCGCAGATCCAGTGCGGCATCACGCGGACCACGGCCGCGACCCATGAGGTGATCCGGGCCAATGTGCATCGCTCGCCGATGTATTCCGGGCAGATCCAGAGCACCGGACCGCGCTATTGTCCCTCGATTGAGGACAAGATCGTCCGCTTCGGCGACCGCGACGGACATCAGATCTTCCTGGAGCCGGAAGGACTCGACGACACAACGGTCTATCCCAACGGCATTTCGACCTCGCTGCCGGAAGAGGTGCAGCTTCAGATTCTGGCGTCAATTCCCGGCCTCGAACGCGTACGGATGGTCCGTCCGGGCTATGCCATCGAATACGACCATGTCGACCCGCGCGAACTCGATCCGACGCTGCAGACCAGACGTTTGCCGGGTCTTTTTCTCGCCGGACAGATCAACGGCACCACCGGCTATGAAGAGGCTGCGGCGCAGGGGCTTGTGGCCGGCCTCAATGCAGCCTTGGCCGCGGCAGGTTCTGCGCCGTTCGTATTCGACCGCGCCGACGGCTATCTCGGCGTCATGATCGACGATCTCGTGACGCGCGGCATCACCGAGCCGTACCGGATGTTCACCTCGCGGGCCGAATACCGCCTGACCTTGCGGGCCGACAACGCCGACCAGCGCCTGACCGACAACGGAATCGCGCTGGGCTGCGTGGGGCAGGCCAGGTCGGTCCGCCACCGCGCCAAGATGACGGCGTTGAATGCCGCGAAGGCGCTCGCGAAGGCGTTGACGCTTACGCCCAATGAAGCCACGCGGTTTGGGCTAGCGCTCAACCGGGACGGCCATCGCCGCTCGGCCTTTGAGCTGCTTGCCTATCCGGAGATTGGCTGGGCGGAGATTTGCGGCATCTGGCCGGAGCTGTCGGCCATTGAACCATCGATCGCGGTGCATCTGGAGATCGACGCCAAATACGACGTCTATCTCAAGCGTCAGGTCGCCGATGTCGCGGCCTTCCGGCGCGACGAGGGGCTGATTCTCGGCGATATCGATTACCGCCTGGTCCCCGGGCTTTCCAATGAGGCCCGTTCAAAGCTCGAGGCTGCGCGTCCGCGGACGGTGGGGCAGGCGGGTCGGCTCGACGGCCTGACTCCGGCCGCGCTCGGCATTCTTGCGGCCTATCTGCGAAGGGAAGCGCGACGGAAGACGGCGCTGGCCTCGGCGTAGGTCCGTTTCACGTGAAACAGGGTTGCGTCGTACTCCTAACGTCATCCTGAGGAGGCGCGTAGCGCCGTCTCGAAGGATGGTCCACAACACTCGTCGCCGTCCTTCGAGGCTCGCCGAAGAGGGCTCGCACCTCAGGACGACGACTACCATCGAGCAAATGGCCAGGATGGCAAAACAGATCAACGCAGCTTTCGCCGCTGACAAGACCGAGGCCCTCGCCCTGACGCCGGTTTCACGTGAAACAGAGGCGCGGCTGGATCGCTATGTCGGCCTGCTGCTGGAATGGCAGGCGAAGACCAATCTTGTGGCGCCCTCGACGCTGCCCACTCTGTGGACCCGGCACATTGCGGATTCGCTGCAGCTTTTGGCTCTCGCACCCGCGGCGAAGGTCTGGGTCGATCTCGGCAGCGGCGGAGGTTTTCCCGGCGTGGTGCTGGCCTGCGCGCTGGCGGAAACATCAGGCGCGATGCTCCATCTGGTGGAGCGCAATGCCAAGAAAGCCGCGTTCCTGCGCGAGGCCCTCCGCGTTACCGGCGCACGGGGGATGGTTCATCTGACTGAGATCGGGGATACTGTGGACAGAATCACCGGCCCTGTCGATTGCGTGACCGCCCGAGCGGTCGCTCCGCTAAACAAACTTATCGGTTTTGCCGAGCCGCTGGTGAGAAAGGGTGCAAAAGCCCTGTTTCTCAAGGGCCAAGATGTAGAGGCTGAATTGACCGAAGCCACTAAATATTGGAAAATGGCACCGCATCTGCACTCCAGCCGCACCGGCGGAGGGGGCTGGATCGTCGAACTCGATGAGCTCGAGCGGCGCGATCAATCCACGAACATCGATGGCATCCGGCATGACCGTAATTGATCAGGTTTATCAAGAGGATAAGGCCGCAAACCCGGTCGGCCATCCGCGCATCCTGGCGCTCGCCAACCAGAAGGGTGGCGTCGGCAAGACCACCACCGCGATCAATCTCGGCACCGCGCTGGCGGCGATCGGCGAGCGGGTGCTGATCGTCGATCTCGATCCGCAAGGCAATGCCTCCACCGGTCTCGGCATCGACCGCCGCAACCGCAGCTGCTCGACCTATGATGTGCTGATCGGCGCAGCGCCGCTGCGCGATGCGGTGGTGCCGACCGCAGTGCCGCGGCTGCATATCGCGGCATCGACGATGGATCTTACCGGCCTCGAACTCGAGCTGGGACCGGCGCGCGATCGCGCGTTCCGGCTGCGCAATGCGATCACCGCACTGAACGCCAACGCTACGCCCGACACCGATTACACCTATGTGCTGATCGACTGTCCGCCGTCGCTCAATCTTCTCACCGTCAACGCGATGGCGGCATCGGATGCGATCCTGGTGCCGCTGCAGTGCGAGTTCTTCGCGCTCGAGGGTCTGTCGCAATTGCTGCAGACGGTGGACCAGGTGCGCACCACGCTCAATCCCAATCTGTCGATCCACGGCATCGTGCTGACGATGTTCGACTCGCGCAACAATTTGTCGAACCAGGTCGTCGCCGACGTCAGGCAGTTCATGGGAGCCAAGGTCTACAACACCATGATCCCGCGCAATGTGCGGATCTCGGAGGCGCCGTCCTACGGCAAGCCGGTGCTGGTATACGATCTCAAATGTGTCGGCAGCGAAGCCTATCTCAAGCTTGCGACGGAAGTGATCCAGCGCGAGCGCGAGCTGCGCGCGCATTGAAAAGAATTCCGCCATCCTTCGAGGCTCGCCGAAGACGGCTCGCACCTCAGGATGACGGAATTCAGCGATGGCGCTTTGCGGTGACGACAACATTCACAAGCGTCATCCTGAGGTGCGAGGGGCAACGCCCTGAGCCTCGAAGGATGAGTGAAGAACACAGACGTCTGATTCGGAGTATTGCAAATTGAATCCAAGGGAGCTGGCGATGGCCGAGGAAGCGCGTTCGCGACTGGGGCGCGGTCTTGCAAGTCTGATCGGGGATGTCGGCGGCGAGGCCGCGCATCTGGATCGGCCGCGCGCGCAACGCAAGGTGCCGATCGAAT
>WNFS01005893.1_pt1 | contig 13941 bp, 16 predicted proteins | sample 5400141 | NCBI WGS metagenome assembly WNFS01 (sample SAMN13153358, study PRJNA577476) | soil metagenome | isolation source: 60 cm saprolite under Madrone tree | place: USA:California | collected 2016-06-14
GGCCACGAGAGCACGGTGACGCTCTTCGGCGCGGCCGCGCTGGCCCGGGCCAGCCAGGCGGACGCGGACCGCGCGCTGGAAGTGCTGCTCCGCCACGGCGTCAACCACATCGACACCGCCGCGCGGTACGGGGACTCCGAGCTCCGCATCGGCCCGTGGATGGCGCGTCACCGGAAGGATTTCTTCCTCGCGACGAAAACCGGCTCGCGCACGGGACCTGAGGCCCGCGAGGACATTCACCGCTCGCTCGACCGGCTGCGCGTCGATCATGTCGACCTGATCCAGCTCCACTCGCTCGGCCATCCGGACGACTGGGACCAGGCCATGGGACCGGGTGGCGCGCTCGAGGCGGCGGTCGAGGCGCGCGCGCAGGGCCTGGCGCGCTTCATCGGCGTCACCGGCCACGGGTGGGCCATCCCCGCCATGCACCGCCGAAGCCTTGCGCGCTTCGACTTCGACTCGGTGCTCCTGCCGTTCAATTTCCTCTTCGCCCAGAACGAGCGTTACCGGCAGGCCTTCGACGAGGTGCTCGCCACCTGCCGCGAGCGAAATGTCGCGGTGCAGATCATCAAGTCGATCGCGCGCGGGCCATGGGCTGCCGCGGACCGGACGCACACCACGTGGTATCAGCCGCTCGAGGCGCAAGAGGACATCGACCGGGCCGTCCACTGGATCCTCGGCCTGCCGGGTATCTTCATCAACACGGCCGGAGATCTCACGCTGCTTCCCAAAGTCCTGGACGCCGCGAGCCGCTTCGAGCGCCGTCCGCCGGACGCGGAGATGGAAACCATGCTCGGCGAGACCCGGATGACTTCGCTCTTCGGTCTCCCCGCCTGACGTCGGAGAGCCGCTTACTTCTTCTCGCTCACCAGGCGAAACTGCGTGATGACATCTTGCCCCGCGAAGAAGAGCTCGGAGAGCGCGTGTCGCCGCTGCCCAAGCTCTGCTTCGGTCGCGCCTCCGGTCAGCACGCCCGCCTCGGTGCGGAGATAAAATATCGTGCGGCCCCGGTCAGGCAGGGGATACGTCTCGGCCGGGCTCAGCAGAGACGCGAGCGTTCCAGCGACCCGCACCATGTTGACCGCGGCTCGCCGGACGGCCTCGTGGCCCACGCCCCCGATGAAGCCGCCCCCCGTGCTCAAGTAGATGCTGGCATTGCCGTCCGAGACGGCGAAGACGGTGACGGAGGCCTCCTCGTAGGTGGTCTCCATGAGCACGCCCCAGGGCCTGGTCGCTTCGGACGGTTTCGGCAGCCCGAGCTCCACTCGCGAGCGATGCAGGGCTTGATGGCGGAGCTCGACATAGAAGTGCTCCCGGCGCTCGACGCCGGTGGCCTCGCGGCCGGTCTCGACTGCGGGCGGGGTGGCAGCGGGCTTGCCGGGTTGCGGTGTCCCCGCGGCTGACTCTGCGGGCGGAGCGGCCGTCGACTCGCGCGCTCCGCAACGGACATACGACCACGCGGCGATGATCACCACGACTGCCACCACGACGGCCACGAACGTCACTGCTCTCATCGCGCCCTGGTCAGACCCCGTAGAATTGGTAGAATTCCATCGCCGAAGCCTCGAGCGAGAGCACCTGAAAAGGGAAACACCGGTCGAGGTCGTCCAGGCTCGTCTGGCGCTCGAGACGCTCCAGGAACCGGTGCTTCACGCTCTCCCTGATCTCCCCACGCCGGTTCACGAATTGACCCCACAGGGGCATGTGCTGAAATCGACCGTGAAGCACGTGAGCGGTCGACAGGTACGACGCCGGAAACAGACGGCGGTAAGCCTCGATATTGTACAGCCAGGACGCCCCAACCACGCGGACCGGCTCTCGCACGGTCCGCTTGACGTGATCGAAGAGGGCGGCGAGGTCCGCCAGTCGCTGACCTCGGCGCTCGATCCCCAACGGGGAGAGTCCATGCGAGTGCGCCAGATGAAAGCGATACGTCCAGTCGCCGGGATCGTTCGCGTGCTGGAGGCCTGCCAGGTACTCCGTCCAGGCCGGATCAGCCGGGTTGAACTCGCGCCCCAAGCCAAAGCGGATGTAGAAATTGGTGTACTCCAGAATCGCCCGCGCCAGCGGCAACCCCGAGAGGGCGGAGACCGTGTGGGCAAACCGGAGCTGGAGGTCGAAGAAGGTTTTGGTGTAGGGCGCCGGGTCTGCCAAGTCACTGCGTGTCACGGCACCGAGTGCCATGCAGGGTCGGCAATTGCCTGAGCTGTCATGCCATCGTGGCCAGCTGCGCTTCGAGGCGGTCGAAGTTCTGCTCGTTCGCCTCGACGGCATACACCTTGACCTTGGCGCATTCAGCGGCTGTCTCGAAGAGCATCCGAAAGGTGAGCCTGGTCTTGCCGGCCTCCTCGGCGAAGGTGGCCGTCACCTGAAATCGCGGGCCCGACACGTGCTGGAAGACGATCCGCTCCGGCTTCACGACCTCGACGAAGACGCTCTTGTTCTTGTAGTCGACGCCGTCGGGGCCGTGCATCACGAAGCGCCAGTCCCCACCCGGCCTCATGTCGAACTCCTGAAACGTATTGGTAAAGCCCTTCGGCCCCCACCATTTCGCCAGGCGATCCGGATCGCTCCATGCCCTGAAGACGCGCTCGCGCGGCGCGTCGAAGACGCGAGTGGTGACGATCTCCCGGTCGTGGTCGCTCATTTCCATAGCCCCTGGGATGGGATTCGCAGCGCTCGATTGAATTTGAGCGCCGCGACCCGGCGGTTGAGAAGCGCGCCCAGCTTGCCGTCGATCATCCGCTCTTCTCCTCCGTATCGGCTCTACAGTAGCGGCGCGATCTTTTCCGCGGCCTCTTGCGACGTCATCACCGGATGCACTTCGAAATCGATGAGGTCCCTCCACTGCGCCATCCACTCCTCGAGTAGCGCAGGGTCGTGCGTCTCCATCACCTGGTAGCAACGCTCCCGCTTGGCATCGACCCAGCTCGAAACATAGACGAGGCCCTCAGGCGCCATGCGGCCGCTATCCCGAAAGCGGCGATAGACAGGCACGGCGTCCTTGTCCTTGAAATGCTCTATCACCATGTACAGCGTCTTCGCCATCGATGACCTCTCTCACCACCCCTACGGCTTGGCCACGTAGAAGTAGTACGCCGCTTTGTAAGGCACACGGGCGACTTGCTCGGCATTCTCTCGGCTACACGGACTGGAGGGTGCCTTGCCTTCGACAGTCCGGAGGCGCTGGATACTACTGATCTGACTGAACACGCCAGTACCTGAATGCGACTTGGCGCTGAGCTGCAGCCAAGGAATGGCATTCGGGTCTGGGCCACTGTCGCGGGCTCTCACCTCGCCGACTACTGTACTTCCGTCAGTCGATTCCCAGGTTGGGCCTGCGTAGTGTTTGCCGACCTTTCGACCTGTGCTGTCGAAGAGCTCAGCCTCGGGAGCCTTGAACACCCACTCAAAGAGCGCCGGTTGGTCTCGGCTGGCCTTGCACTCGTAGATCTGTACCCCTGTCGCGAGCGTCTCGAATGCCAACACTTGATTCGCAGGGGGGCGCAACGTCTCAGGGGCGTCGGGCGGCTTGACAACCGATGAACTGACGCAGCCGGAGAGTACGGCCATGGAGATCAACCCCATGACGCTCGCCGCTCCCGTCACGGCCGTGCCGTGTACAGCCGGTTGCTCTCCTCGAAAAGCTGCAACGTCCTTTGCACATCTCCCGGCTGTTCCACCAGCCGCTCCGGATCCCACTCGCTTCGTGGCACGCCGAAGAAATCGCCGCCGTACACGTGAATAGCGCCGGTCAGGCGCCCGATCGGATTGGTCACGGAGTGGATGATATCCCGGCCAAGGGGCAGGGTATCGCGTTCGCCGAGTGCCTTGGCACCCGCGGCCTCGATCCGGCTACTGGGCGCATCCGGTCGCCGTCGCCACAGGATGTTGTCCTCGCGGCCCGTGTAGATCCCGATGACCGCCCACATGTTGTGATTGTGGGGCATCACGGTCATGCGCGGTCCCCAGATGACGTTCAGGATCGTGAGATCCGCAGACCGGTGAAGCGTCTTGACCTCGGCACGGCGCGGCTCGCCCAGCGAATTGAGAACGGCTCCGGGCGCCTCGACGGCTCGGGCCACGATTTCGCGGATGGCCTGTTGCCCTGCTCCCCTGGAGGCCGCCTCGGCGCACTCGCTCTTGAAGAGCTCCAGATCGAACACGGACCTTCCCTCCTTCCCAATCCGCACAGCGATCACGTTGAGCGGCCGCAGCACGGACCGGGCTACCATACGAACGGCACAAGACTACGCCGGACGCGTTTCTGGTATTCAGTATAGCCGGGCAGATTCCTGGCGAGGAATCTTTCCTCGTCAATGAGGCGGCAGATCAGAGCGGTTTGACCCGTCGCTCACTATCTGGCACGATCGGCGCCATCGAGTCCCGTGCCGGCGGGGGCGGGGAGCTTGTCAGGGGGATGCCATGAAGCCATTCGTGATCAACCGGTACGGCCGCATCGTCTTTCCATACAACTTCTTTCCCGAGCTGGACTTCTCCGTCTTCCAGACGCTCGATCAGTTCGCGGCGGTCATCAAGCGCGACTTCGAGGAGAAGGCGCCCACCGAGGCCGACATCGTCGCGCGCGTGGAGTCGCGGGCCTACAAGGGCCGCTACGAGGTCCTCCGCGACCTGGCGCTCCACCTCTTCTGGGTCAACCGCTACGCGATGACCATGTACGAGAAGCGCCCGACGCGCTGGCGCGACGTGCCTCGCCAGCGCGACGACGTGTTTCTGCCCGTCTTCGCGGCGCGCGATAACGACGAGATGACGGCCGGCATCGAGACGGCCTATCGCGCGCTGCCTCCCACGTGGGACGAGGGTACCGAGGACAAGGTCTGCCGCGTCCTCCTGGATCTCTTCCGCCACAAGAAGGGCGCGGGCGACGAGCTGCCGGCCATCAAGCCGACGGTGGGCGAGATCCTCGCGAATCCGAAGAGCCTGACATACCACCTTCTGGCCTACGACCCCGACTACCCGGGCTACGGGCAGGACGACATCATCGAGTTCAACCACGCCGTGCCGGAGCTGGAAGCGCTGATGCGGCAGGCAATGGTGCTGCACAACCAGTACCGCTGGGACCGCGCCAAAACCCGCCTGACCCCGGTGGGTCAGCTCCACGACGACGACTTCGTGGTCGTGTTCTACCCGCGCGGTGACGACGTCCTGCGGTTCATCCGCCGGGTCAAGGGCGTGCACCGCGTGCAGCCGCGCAAGCCCGTGCCGGCCGAGTCGCGCCAGCCGGTCCGGCCCTACCCGCCGGTGGACGTGCGCGCGCGCTTCACGGTCATGCCGCGACTCGAAGCCGTGGCGGTCTACAAGGGCGAGCGGCCGTGCACCAACGACGATCTCATTCGCAACGCCGCCTACTGCTGGTCGCCCATGACGGTGGAGGAGATCGGGCGGAAAACCGGCATCGAGCAGCGGCTCTACACGGAGCTGGATCTGGACCACATGGCGCTCCTGGCGGCCCAGCGGGCGCTCGAGAAGTCTGGGCGCCGGCCGGAGGAGATCGGCGCGGTGCTGTTCTGCTCCTGCACGAGCTCCAAGATGATGCCGTCGCTGGCGACGTGGCTCTCCGGTCAGCTCGGCATGTTCCAGACTCACACGTCCTGCGACATCGTGGCCGCCTGCGCGGGGCTGCCGTACGGGCTCAGCGAGGCGGTGCGACTGCTCCAGGAAGTCGAGCGCCCCATTCTCATCGTGTGCGGCGAGAAGTTCTCGGACAAGATCGGGACGGTGCGCACCTCGCGGATGATCTTCGGTGACGGCGCCGCCGCCCTCGTGGTCGGCCCCGCGCCTGCCGGAGCCGCGCCGGATATCGAGATGCTACAGACCTATGCCAGCGGGCCCATGACGGAGGTGGACTCGATCATCTGGCCCAACCCTGAGTTCGACAACAACATCACGGTCTACGGGCCCGAGGTCCGCGCGCTCGTCAAGCGCTACCTGGGCCAGATGCTGGACGAGCTCCGCGCTTTGCCTCACCCCGATGGGACCACCGGCGCCTCGCTGCTGGACGCCGTGGACCTGATCGTCCCGCACCAGGCCAACAAGATCATGGTGGTGAACATCGCCAAGGCCGCGGGCGTCGCGCCCGAGCGCCTCTATTTCAACATCGGGCGCGTCGGCAACACCTCCTCGGCCAGCATCCCGATCGCGCTGCACGACGCGGTGCAGGAGGGTGTCATCACGCGCCCGATGCGCGTCTTCGCGCCGGGTTTTGGCGCGGGCGCCGTCGGCGGCTACGCGGTGCTTCGCGTCGATCCCGCCGTCGTGGCGTAGGCAGAATGTTGCGTGAACACATGCGCCACCCTCACGAGAGGGAGCCGTTTCGATCCCCTCGCCCCCGGAGGGGGAGAGGGACAGGGTGAGGGGCCGCATAGGTCGTGGCACACGCGGTCGTGAATAGAGCGGCCTAGACGTGAAGCTCGGGATCTACCTGAACGCGCAGCACCCGGCCGGCGACGACCCCGCCCGCCGCTTCGCGGAGACGCTCGAGCAGGCGCGCCTGATCAAAAGGCTCGGGTTCGACTCGATCTGGGGCGGGGAGCATCACGTCACCCCGGGCTTCCACTACTTCCCGCTGCTGCCGATGCTGGAGCGCCTGGCTGCCGAGGTCGAGGGACTGTGGATCGGGACGAACCTCATCCTGCTGCCGCTCCACAACCCGGTCGAGCTGGCCGAAGTCGGGGCGTTCCTGGATGTGATCACGGGTGGACGCTTCATACTCGGCGTCGGACTTGGCTACCGGCCCGAGGAATTCGCCGTCTTCAAGGTGCCGATGGCCGAGCGCGTGAGCCGTCTCACCGAGGGCGTCGAGATCATCAGCCGGCTCTGGACCGAAGACCGCGTGACGCACCATGGGCGCCACTGGCAGCTCGACGACGTCGGAATCCATCCGCGGCCATTGCAGAATCCCCGGCCGCCGATCCTCGTCGGCTCGCAGGTGGCGGCCGGGATCGCGCGTGCGGCCCGCATCGCCGACGGCTGGCTCGTGGTGCCGGTCCCCACGGTGGACGAGTTCGCCGCCCAGGCAGCCGCCTTCACCAAGGCGCGGACCTCCGCGGGCCTGCCGCCAGGCCCGCACATCTGTCGCCTGCTCGAGGTGGTATGCGCGCCCGACGAGGACACGGCGATTCGCCGCGCCGCGCCGTTCCTCCTGGACAAGTACTCGGCGTATCTCTCGTGGGGACTCGCGGGCATCACGCTCGATCCCGCCGCGAAGCCTGAAGACCAGCTGCGGACCCTGGCCAGGAACCGCTTCGCGCTCGGCTCTCCCGCGCAGGTGACGGACGCCCTGGTTGCCCAGCACAAGGCCGGCGCCACCCACCTCACCATGCGCGTGAGCTGGCCGGGGATGCGCCAGGAGGACATCCTGTCAGGCATCGAGCTGCTCGGGCGCGAGGTCCTGCCGGAGGTCCGCCGAAGGACATCGGCGGAGCGCGGCTAAGCAGTGTAAGTTTGGGCTCAGATGTTCAAGCTCCTAGCCGTCGTGGACTGGGGTCTCGTCATGGCAGCCGGGATGCTCATCACCATCCCCGCGCTCGCTTTCTTCATGGCCGTCCAGCGCCACCTCGTGAAAGGCTGGGGCACAGGAGGCCTCAAAGGCTGACGGCGGGGTCAGGTCTTACATTCCAACATCCGACTCGGGGTGTCGCTTTAGAACCGCGACGCCGATGGGCTACGAGCGTCGTGTCGACGCGGGAGGCTCAGTACCCCAGACTCGGAGGCCGATGCGCTCCGCTGCTTTCCGAAGGCGTTCGTCGGCAGTCGCGATGGGGACGGCGTGGGCTGCAGCGAGTGCGAGGTACAGACAGTCATAGACCGGATGACCGAGATCGACGGCGAGTCGGGCGGCAGGCCTAAGGAGGGCCGCCGCAGGCGTCCAGGCTATACCCAGGGCGAGCAGCAGCGTGACGGCCTGGTCGACATCGGAGGGCTCCATCTCGCCGCGACGAAGTTTTTTCCACCAGGCATTGGTTGTCTCGACGGCCATGAGGTCGGGGGCGAGAAGGTGCGAGGTGCCGTCGAGCAACCGGCGGGCACCGGATCGATCCGGCTCGTTGGCGAACCAGAGGAACGCGATCGAAGCGTCGACGACGACGGGCCCCTCGCTCGCGGAAGTGTAGCGCGAGCCGCGCTCTCTCACGCGCCGGGCGGGAGCCCGCGCCCCCCGGCGTGGAGTCATCGCTCCCGGTCTTCCCTGATCAGGTCCACTCCGCGCGAGCGGTGAGGGCGTTGGCGCGCCCGAATGGCCGCGGCCCGCTCGGCGATTTCGGCCCGGCCGATGTGCGTGCCTTCCGCCAGGACTCGCCGCGCCTCCTGCTCGACCGAGACGCCGCGGAGACGGGCCTGAAGCCTCAGGCGCTCAGCCACCTCGTCGTCCAGGTTTCTGATGATGATCGTCGCCATGGTGGCGATATCATCTCATGTCATCATCGATAGCACAATGTGCTATCAGGATGCACACCCGGGGCCGCCAGCTCAGGCAAATGTGTGAATGTAAGACCTGACCCCTACTTCGCCGGGCGCCGTCGGCGGCTATGCCGTGCTCCGTCGACCCCGCCGTCGTGGCCTAGGCGGTGACCTGGGGCGTGTGGGCGCTGTTCGTCGTGACGGAGACGGCGCTCTGTTTGTCCCCCGGGCCCGCGGTGCTGCTGATGCTGTCCCAGACGCTCGTTCGAGGCACCGGCCCATCGGTCTGGTCCAACCTCGGCGTCCTGACTGGCCAAGGACCAGGCAACGCCGATCTGTTGACCTTCGTCATCAACCCAGCCTTGGGAGTCGGCATAGATACATGACCGTGAACCGACGGCCAGGTCGAACCCTCTAGGTTCAGAAGACAGTGCCCTTCAAAGGGAACCGCAGGAAGTGGCCCACCAGGTGGCAAATCCCGTCGGGGCCACCACGGTCGGGCGTGTTCTGTTGTTTGGAAGACGTCGCCTTCGCCAAGACAGCCCATAGCGAGTGGCTCCACCAGCGCTTCGGCGGAGCCCCCTCATCCCCGGCTACTCGCCCCGCAGGGTCGGGTCCGGGACGTCCCAATCGCCCGTCTCCCGGTCCCGGGAAGACGAGCGATTGGGACATGGCACGGCAAGACCGAGACAGGCGGTCGGGGCCTGCTACGCGAGCTGGATCTCGGAAGGGATCTCCGGGTTCATCAGTGACGCGCCGCCATCGGCGTAGATAACCTGCCCCGTGATCCAGCCGGCGTCCTCGGAGCAGAAGAGCGTCACCACCTTGCCGATATCCTCTGGCGTACCCAGGCGCCCCATCGGCGTCCACCCACGAGTGTGCCAGCCCCGAATCAGCTTCTGCACCTCTTCGGGCAAGGTGTTCAAGACGCTGTCTTCGGTCCACCCTGGGCTGATGGCGTTGACGGTGATGCCGCGCTTGGCAAGCGCCACCGCAAAGTAGCGGACGAGCGATTCCAGGGCGGCTTTGGCGGACCCCATGCCCACCCAGGGCTGCAGGCCGCCCGTGCGGCTGCCTTCGGCGTAGGTGATGGCGACAATCCTCCCGCCGGTGCCCATGAGGGGAATCGCCTCGCGAGCGCCGACGAGAAAGGCCTTCGCCTGCGAATCGAAGGCGGTATCCCATTGTTGGAGCGTGATCTCCATGGGCGGCGAGAAGAAGGCGGGTGCCTCCGGCCGCGCATTGCTGACGAAGACGTCGAGCGTGCCGAATTGCTCCTTCACGGTGCGGAACATTCTGGTGATCTGGTCCGGCTGCGACACATCGGCCTGGACTATCAGCCCGTCACTGCCGCGCTTGCGCACCTCGGCCAGGGTGTCGAGTGCAGCCGCCTCGTTCTGGTAGTAATGGATGGCGACCCTGACGCCGCCTTCCGCCAGCTTGAGGGCGATTCCTCTCCCGATGCCTCGGGAGGATCCGGTGATCAGTGCGTGCCTGGAATTGTGGGCCATGTTGACCTCCCTGAGTGCTCCATCAGGTATGTCCGGGAAGGGGCCATCGCCGCGTGGGAACCCGGGGAGAAACCTAGCCCCGGGCCGCTGCTGGCCGCCACCATGCGTCGGGGGGGCGGCCGTTGTCAAGCGAGATTTCCGATATGGACCCACGGCCGCCACCCGTGAGGGCCTCCATGGAGCCGCCCGTCCCGCTTGGTTAGCTCGTCAACACAACGATGAGCACGCGCTCGCTGGCCGCTGCCGGAGGGGGTCAGGTCTTACATTCCAACATTCGCCCTTGGCAGAGGGTCGTTCGCCGCAGCGAAGTCCGTCGGGAAATGTAGGAATGTAAGACCTGACCCCAGTTACTTCGCCGCGATGCCCGCGATCTCGACGAAGTATTTCGGCGCGGCCAGCCTCGCCTCGACGGTAGCGCGGGCGGGCGGGTTGGCGGGGTCCATCCAGGTGTCCCACACGCTATTCATGTCCTCGAAGTAGCGCATGTCGGCGAGCCAGATGGTGGCCGAGAGGAGCTTCGACTTGCTGCTGCCCGCCTGGGCCAGGAGCTCGTCGAACTTCTTGAGGATCTGCTGGGTCTGTCCCTTGACGTCCGTCGATGGGTCGCCGGCGATCTGACCGGCCAGGTAGATGGTGTCGCCGTTGACGACGGCGGCGCTGAGGCGCTTGCCGGGCTGTATCCGATTGATGCTCATCTGCGCATCCTCCTTGGGATCAGCCCCTCACCCTGCCCTCTCCCCATAGGGGAGAGGGAGCCAAGAGACCCCCTCTCACCATCGGGGAGGAGGGAGCAAAGAAACCCTCTTCCCACTGGAGGAGAGGGAGCAAAGTTACCCTCTCCCCCATTGGGGGAGAGGGCAGGGTGAGGGGGTTTGGGGTTATCGTGACGGCGGGTTGGCGTAGTGCTGCATGATGTAGCCGGCGATGCTGTGGCGCGAGGGGCGGTTGGGCAGAGCGTCACCGGGAAACCAGCGCGCGTCTTCGAGCTCGGAGTGGTCCACGCGAAGCTCGCCGCCCGCGTAGGTCGCCACGAAGCCCAGCATGATCTGGCTTGGGAAGGGCCAGTTCTGGCTGCCGACGTAGTGGATGTCCTTCACGTCCACGCCGACCTCTTCCTTGACTTCGCGCGAGCAGCACGCGATCGCCGTCGCGCACCATGATGATCACGGCCGGGTGCAGGTGCGGGTAGTGCTCGTATGTGCAGCGCGGGCAGCTCTTTCCCCATTCGCCCTCGATGCGGGAGGTCGGCTCGCCGCAGCGCGGGCAGAAGCCGCTCGTGCTCTGCCACCACAGCGCCTGCATGGCCATGCCGCCCAGCGACAGGAGGTCGTCAGGCAGCTTCGTTCCGCGCATCGGCACGAGGGTCTGGCGCTCGAGACCCGGCGGAAGCGCCTGGCCCTTCGGCACCGCCGCCGTCCAGCACGGCTCGCCGCGCCACGTTCCGAGCCAGAAATGCTCCTTGGCGGCCCCCTCGAGCCCAGTGGGCGGAGCGCCCGAAGGAAGCCGGAATCCGTCGCCGTCCGGGACGACCAGCAGCTCCTGGTCCTGGACGAGCAGCCAGAGTCCGGTGGTCTCGGGTGGCGTGCCGCCTTGCTTGGCGGGCTCGAATTCGGCGCCCAGCACCTCGCGGTTGAAAGGCAGGTAGACGGAGAGCGGTGTCGTCACGCCGGACTGGGCTTGCTCTCGAGCCGCTGGAGCGCGGGCATGACTTCCTTCGCGAAGAGCCGCATGTTGCGCTCGGCCTCCGCGGCCGGCATGCCCGCGTAGGAGAACACACCGACGAAGTGGTCGTTGCCGACGCGACGGCGGATGTCCAGGATCTTGTCGTAGCACTGCTCGGGCGTGCCCCACACCTGCAGGTCCACGAAGTAGTCGGTGACCTTCTCGTCACCATACGTGTGGATCTTGTCGGTCATCTTGGCGTAGTACTCGTAGCCCTTGGTTTTCGCCATGTGGTCGCCCGCGAACTGGTAGTGGTCGAGCACGGTGCGGAAGTAGCCGCCGATCCAGCGCCTGGCCTGCTCGCGCGCGCGCTCGGGATCGGGATCGCAGAAGGTCCATCCGGCCGAGACGGGCGGCGGCGCCTCCACGCCGTTGATCTGCCGGTAGAGCGTGTTGTACTCCTCCAGCTCCTTGGCGACCTCTTTCCACGGCTTCTGCGGGATGATGAGGATGCCCACGCCCAGCTCGGCCATGATCTTGACCGACTCGGGGGACACGGCCGCGGCATAGGTGCGGCCGCGGAAGCTCTTGAAAGGCGCCGGGCGAATGTCGGTGCGCGGCTGCCTGATGAACCGCCCGTCGAACTCGCAGTAGCCCTTCTCGAGCCCTTCCAGCAGCATCTGCGCGGATTCCACGAAGCGCTCGCGGCTCTCGTCCATGGAGAGGCGGAAGCCGTCGAACTCGACCTTGCCCGCGCCGCGGCCCAGCCCGAGGATCATCCGGCCGCCCGAAATGTTGTCGAGCATGGAGACTTCTTCGGCCACGCGCATGGGGTCATGCCACGGCAGTACCACGACCATGGACCCGAGGGCGACTCGCGTGGTCCGCCCCGCCATGTACGTCAGGAACTGGAGCACGTCGGGGCACATGGTGTAGTCGGTGAAGTGATGCTCGACGCTCCAGATGGAGTCGAACCCGAGCGGCTCGCAGAGATCGGCCAGCTTGAGCTCGTCGCGGTAGACGTCGAAATCGCTGCGGGTCCGGCCCGGGTTCTGAAAGACGGCGGCCATGCCTACTCGCATCGGGTCTCCTCCTGGGTTGCCGAGGCGTGCGCCTCGGCCCGCCAATCTTGCCCCACGACGGCATTTCGCGCAAGGCCGCACACGTCGGTGCCGCCGCCCTGTCGGTTGACAATCCGCGCCTTTCGACTAGGCTATAGCGCGCCTCTGTTGATGCGCAAAGCTTCCCGGACCCTAGGGTGGAGGTTCAGCAATGAAGCATCGCGACGTGTACAGGACCGAGCTCACGCCGATAAGCTTCCTCGAGCGCAATGCCTACGTCTTCCCGGACAAGACGGCGGTCGTCCATGGAAGCCGGAAATACACGTACCGGCAGTTCGAGGAGCGCGTCAACCGGTTGGCCTCCGGACTCCGCGAGGCAGGGATGAAGAAAAATGACAGGGTCGCGTTCATCTGCCCGAATACGCCGGCCATGCTCGAAGCGCATTACGGTGTCCCCCTGGCGGGCGGCATCTTGGTCGCGATCAATATCCGTCTCTCCACCGATGAGATCGGCTACATCCTCAAGCATTCGGGGTCGACCTTCCTGTTCGTGGACGCCGAGTTCGAGCCCATCGTGAAGCCGCTGGATCTGTCCGGCATCAAGATGGTGCGCGTGGACGACACGGGCGCCGCCGGCGACCCCTACGAGGACTTCCTCGCCACGGGTTCGCCCGCGGCCGTCGAGCCCGTGCTGGACGACGAGGAAGAGACCATCTCGATCAACTACACGTCGGGCACGACCGGCCGGCCCAAGGGCGTCATGTATTCCCACCGCGGCGCCTGGGTGAATGCGATGGGCGAGGTCGTCGAGACCGGGATGAGCTTCGACACGAAGTACCTCTGGACGCTGCCGATGTTCCACTGCAACGGCTGGTGCTTCACATGGGCCGTGACGGCGGTTGCGGGCACCCATGTTTGCCTTCGGCGTGTCGAGTCCACGCGCATCTGGGACCTGCTGGAGTCCGAAGGCATCACGCATTATAACGGCGCGCCGACGGTGCAGATCGGCGTGGTCAACGACCCCAAGGCCCACCGCCTCGCGCGTCCCGTCACGGTCACGGTTGCCGGCGCGCCGCCCTCGCCGACGCTTCTCGGCAAGCTGAAAGAGCTCAACTTCAAGCCGGTGCACGTCTACGGCCTGACCGAGACCTACGGCCCGCACACCGTGTGCGCATGGAACACGGGGTGGGACAGCCTGCCGGCCGAGGAGCAGGCACGGCTGGCCGCGCGTCAGGGGCAGGGCTACGCGATCTTCGACCTCGTCCGCGTGGTAGACCCCGAGATGAACG
>WNFS01002476.1_pt1 | contig 13938 bp, 14 predicted proteins | sample 5400141 | NCBI WGS metagenome assembly WNFS01 (sample SAMN13153358, study PRJNA577476) | soil metagenome | isolation source: 60 cm saprolite under Madrone tree | place: USA:California | collected 2016-06-14
CGAACTGCGCGACCGTCGACAGCTTCTGGCCGACCGCGACGTAGACGCAGTAGAGCTTGATCTTCTCGTCGCCGGTGGCGTTGAGCGGCTTCTGGTTCAGGATGGTGTCGAGCGCGATCGCGGTCTTGCCGGTCTGGCGGTCGCCGATGATCAGTTCGCGCTGGCCGCGGCCGATCGGGATGAGCGAGTCGATCGCCTTGAGCCCCGTCGCCATCGGCTCGTGCACGGACTTGCGCGGAATGATGCCGGGCGCCTTGATGTCCACGCGCATCCTCTTGTCGGCTTTGATCGGGCCCTTGCCGTCGATCGGATTGCCGAGAGCATCGACCACGCGGCCGAGCAGGCCTTTGCCGACCGGCGCGTCCACGATGGCGCGGGTGCGCTTGACGGTCTGGCCTTCCTTGATCTCGCGATCGGCGCCGAAGATCACGATACCGACATTGTCGATTTCGAGATTGAGCGCCATGCCGCGGACACCGTTCTCGAACTCGACCATCTCGCCGGCTTGAACGTTGTCGAGGCCATAGACGCGCGCGATGCCGTCGCCGACCGACAACACCTGGCCGACTTCCGACACTTCAGCTTCCTGGCCGAAATTCTTGATCTGCTCCTTGAGGATCGCGGAGATTTCCGCCGCCCGGATATCCATCAACCAACCTCTTTCATCGCGTGCTTGAGTGCATTGAGCTTGGTGCGCAACGAACTGTCGACCATGCGGCTGCCAAGCTTCACCACCAGTCCCCCGATAATCGATGGATCGACCTTCACGTCGACCCGGACATCCTTCCCGGTCACCGCGTTGAGGGTGTTGCGGATCTCGTCGCGATGCGCATCGGACAGCGGCTCGGCGACGGTGACATGCGCCGTCACCTCGCCCTTGTGGCGAGCGACCAGGGCGCCGTAAGCCTTGACGATGTTGCGGACCGCAAACAGCCTGCGGTTGGATGTCACGACCTTGAGGAATTGCGCCGCGAGCCCCCCGATTGGGGCCTTGTCGAGCACTGCGGCGAGGGCCTTCGACTGTACGTCGGCGGTGAACACCGGGCTGCGGACGAGGCGCGTCAAGTCCGCGCTCTCATCTAGGAGTGCGTCGAATCTCTTAAGATCGGCGAGGACGGAATCGACCGCCCCCGTCTCGAGCGCCAGCTCGAACAAGGCCGTGGCATAACGGCCCGCCATTCCGGAATCGATTGGATACTCCCCTGCCACAGGCTCACCAAAAGGCTTTGTGCTATTTCCGTAGGCGAAGCGCCCCCCGAGTTGAGGCGCAAGCCCTTGAAAATGTGTGAGGACTTGGATTTTTCGGGAACGCCGGGGTCAGCGCAGCCCAGTCAAATCGCGGGTTTGCTAACACAGCAGCAATTGCGGCGCAATACGGCGGTCGACCGTTGCTCATCGCATCTGCCGACGTGATGCAGGTTGATCACAGCGAGCCGTCGGGCGGGTTCTCTTCAACCCGCCATCTCCGGGCGCGGGACACGGCGGAATTCGCTAACGCCAATCCGCCCTACGTTGCTCATCCGCCCGCCCGGTGGCGGCGGATCACCTCGAGAAATTCGTCACCGTAGAGCTTGAGCTTCATTTCCCCGACGCCGTGTATTCCTCCCATCTCCTGGAGCGTCGCGGGCTTGCTGCGGGCCATCTCCAACAGGCTGCGGTCAGGCAGAATGACGTAGGCCGGCACCGCCTGCGCCTTGGCGAGGGCGGAGCGGCGCGCGCGCAGCCCCTCGAACAGGGCATGGTTGGCGCTGCCCTCGCCGAGCGTCGCGGCGGCTGCGGCTTTTCGTGCGGCCTTCTTTCCCGGCGCCGTGACGGCCTGCCGGCGCAATTCGATTCTCGCCTGGCCCTTGAGAACCGCCCTGCCCGCCGGCTGAATGGTCCAACGCCCGTAGCCCGTGATATCGAGCGACAGCATCCCGGCCGCATAGAGCTGGCGGAAAATCGAGCGCCATTCATTGCGGTCGTGCTCCTTGCCGACCCCGAAAGTCGGCAACGCGTCATGACGAAAATTCCTGATAGCCTCGGTTTCTTCACCGAGGAGCAAATTGATCAGGTGCTCGGTGCCGAAGCGTTCCCCGGTGCGCACAATGGCCGACATTGCCTTCTGTGCCGCGATGGTGCCGTCGACCACGGCGACGCTGCCGGTGCAGATATCGCAATTCCCACAGGCCGACAGAACAGTCTCGCCGAAATAGCCAAGCAGGGTCTGGCGCCGGCAACGCGGGGATTCGCAGAGCGCCACCAGGGCGTTGAGGCGCAGCCGGTCGACCCGCTTCTGGTCATCCGACGCGGTGCTCTCCTCGATCTGGCGGCGGCGCAGACCAATGTCGCCGGTGCTGAAGAGAGTGAGCGTGTCCGCCGGCAGGCCGTCGCGACCGGCACGGCCGATCTCCTGGTAGTAGCTCTCGATGGTGTTCGGCAAATTATGATGACACACGAAGCGGACGTCGGGCTTGTCGATGCCCATGCCGAACGCGACGGTCGCCGCCATCACCACGCCGTCCTCCTGCAGAAATACGTCCTGATTGCGCGAGCGGTCGGCCGCGTCCATGCCGGCGTGATAGTGCAGGGCCTTGACGCCCTCCCCCCGCAGAAACGCGGCGATATCTTCGGCGTGCCGGCGCGTGGCGCAATAGATGATACCGCTGTCGCCCCGATGCCCAGCGATAAATTGCGCGAGTTGGCCGCGGCCATGGTTTCGCGCACTCATGGCGAGACGCAGGTTGGGCCGGTCGAAGCCGTGGACAAAGACTTGGGGCTGCTCTTGGGGCTGCTGACGGAACAGCCGGGACAGGATATCGGCCCGCGTCGCAGCGTCCGCGGTTGCCGTAAACGCGATGGTTTGCAGAGCGCCGAGCTCGTTCTGCAGGGCCGCGAGATTCATGTAGTCGGGGCGGAAATCGTGGCCCCATTGCGAGATGCAATGGGCCTCATCGACCGCCAGCAGGCCGACATTGGCACGGCGGAGGAGCGCAACCGTTTCCGGCTTGGCGAGCCGCTCGGGCGCCACATAGGCGAGCCGCAATTCGCCCCGCGCGATCTGCTCCACGATGGTGCGGTTCTCGTCGAAATCATTGGTGGAGTTGAGAGTGGCCGCGGCGATGCCGTAGCCGCGAAGCTGCGCCACCTGGTTGCGCATCAACGCGATCAGCGGCGACACCACGATGGTAAGCCCGCCGCGCATCAGCGCCGGCAGCTGATAGCACAACGACTTGCCGCTGCCGGTCGGCATCACGGCGAGCACGTCGCGGCCCGCGAGAATCGTCTCGATGATCTCGGCCTGGCCGGCGCGAAACTCCGCGAAGCCGAACACGGTGCGCAACAGCTTCTGGGCGGCGGCAAGATCGGCCATGGGCGGGAGGCTAGCGGTTTGGGTCAGGCTGGGGAAGCGGGCCTTGCAAGGTGCTCAAGTACTCGCCCAAGGTCGCGTCCAGTCGCTCATACAAGAAACGCCGGAATGGTTGCAGATCGTCTGCAAGCGACCCGCGCTCCAATGCGTCAAGATAAGGCTTGCGATCCTCGGGACGAACGGCGACCGGCGGATAGCCGCCTCGAATCAGCATGAGGTTCATCAAGAGACGCGCAGCGCGCCCGTTGCCGTCGCTGAATGGGTGAATCGCGGTGAGCCGAAAATGTGCCCCGAACGCGCCTTCGGGCGTTGACGGTGTGCTCGATAACCACGCGCCAAATTCCTCCATGAGCTGGGGAATCTTCAGCGGGTTCGGAAAAATCACCGGCGATCCGGCGATCCGGCGCGGATACCGGCTGTAGATGCCGCCGATGGCCGGTTGGCTGCGGGCGACAATGCGACGGTGCAATTCGCACACGGTGTCTTCGCCAATCGGCGTCGCTTGCGCGGCGAGACCGCGCATCCATTGCACGGCTTCGTAGTGATCGACTGCCTCAAGGTGTTCGCGCAAAGACTTGCCGCCGACCGTGATGCCATGCTCGATGATTTCGGCTGTCTCGCGGTGCGTGAGCGTGTTTCCCTCAATGGCATTCGAGGTATAGGTCAGCTCGACATCGTAATATTTCTGGAGCTGTGCGGCTGCGCCACCCGACAGCGGGCGCAGCCGGTCAAGCTCTCCCTTCTTCTGCTCGATGCCTCCGATAAGGGCCGCAAGCATTTCGCAATTATCTCCCGATTACGTCCTTTTGACATAATCCTTGGTCCGTTCGCCCCCAAGGATGTTCACAGGTCATCTTTGTGATACCCTGGCAAAAAGATGCTGGCTCTTGGCCCATCCGCCATGGCCGACTCCTATAGGTGACAAGCGATCGAAAGACCAGAATCGCGGGCGGAGCCGCCCCGCCGGAGGTACGCGCGCCATTTCTTGCCTTCGCACCGACAAGCCATGAAAGGGAAACTGTCATGCACAGGCACCGTCATCTCGGCTTACTGATGATGTTGGCGGTAGCGGCGGCGACGCCTGCCTTCGGGCAAACGGCAGGAACTGCGGCCGGGCAAGCTGCCATCCCGGATTTCTCCGGCATATGGTCACATCCCTCCTTCCCGGGTTTCGAGCCGCCGGCGTCGGGCCCCGGCCCGGTGGTCAACAAGTCACGCCGGCCGCAGGGCGCCGACGTCGACGGCCGGACATTACCGACCAACAACAACATCCTCGTGAGCAACCCCGCCCGGCTGGTCGGCGACTACACCAATCCGATCTTGAAGCCCGTGGCGGCGGAAGCCGTGAAGAAGAAGGGCGAAATTGAGTTAGGCGGAACGGTCTCGCCGACTCCGACCATCCAGTGTTGGCCGGAACCCGTTCCCTACATCTTTAACGGCGTTGCGATGCAGATGCTCCAGCAGCCGGACAAGATCACTTTCCTTTATCCCAACGATCATCAGGTGCGTTACGTGCGGATGAACCAGCCACATCCGGCGCAACTGACGCCATCCTGGTATGGAGATTCCGTGGGCCACTACGAAGGCGACACGCTCGTGATCGACACCGTGGGCGTTAAAATCGGGCCGTTCGCCATGGTCGATTTCTACGGCACCCCCTATTCGCGGGCTCTCCACGTTGTGGAACGCTACCGGCTCCTCGATTACGAAGCCGCAAGGGAAGGACTGGAACGGGATGCAAGGGAGAATCGGCGGCCCCCTGGCGGCGCCGACGCAGGCTCGGCGCCCGATTACAGCTACCGGGGCAAGCACCTGCAGCTCCTGTTCACGGTCGAAGATGAAGGCGTCTTCACCATCCCCTGGTCGGCTACCATAACCTACCGGCGCGGCCGCGAAGCCTGGCGGGAAGTCGTCTGTGCCGAGAACCTGCAGGAATTGGTTTTAGCCAGAAGGGACACCGCGGTGCCGCGAGCGAGCAAGCCGGATTTCTAAAGCGGCGACAAACGGGCGCAAGCCCGGCTGCGTTGCGCAAGCGATTAAGCCATCCCCACGCAGGTGGGGGAGGGCAGGGAGCGGGCTCCGTTCGGCAATGACGCGCCATGAAGATCATCAGCGGCGGCCAAACCGGCGTCGATCGCGCCGCGCTCGACATTGCGATCGAGCGCGGCATGTCCTGGGGTGGCTGGTGCCCAAAGGGCGGTTGGGCCGAGGACCTTCCTGACCCGCCCGGCCTCCTGAACAAATATCCCAAGCTGAGAGAAACACCATCCTCTCAGCCCGAGCAGCGTACGGAATGGAACGTGCGCGACAGCGACGCAATACTCATCATCACCGATCGCGATGGACTCGCCGCCTCCAAAGGAACGAGGAGCGCCCAAGAATGGGCCGACCACTACGGCAAGCCGCTTCTTGTCGTCGATGCCGGCCAGCCGGATGCGGCCGCGCAAGTTGCCCGCTGGCTGCGCGCGCAACGCGGGCGATTTGGCGTGCATATGGCGCTCGGTGTCGGCGGACCGCGCGAGAGCGAGGCGCCGGGGATCTACGCACGCACGCGGGAACTGATGGCCGGCGTGCTTGATCACGTGGAGCGGTAAGGTGGCGCGCGGCCATCCCGTTCAGTCGAAACGGCCGTCCGGCGGAAAGCGGATGGTCTGGTCGTAGCGCGAGGGCGTGGTCATATCCTTGTCGCCACGGGCAGGGAGCACAATCGCGTCGGCAATATAAAGCCTGCCCTTATGGTGATAGAGCGAACTGCGCACGCGGCTCCCGTCGGTGCGATCGACCACAAGCGACACCCCGAAGACCGACCTTGCGTCCTGATAGACGCGCGGAAAGTCGGTGAACAGCACCTCGCCCTCGCGTTGCAGCCGATTGGCTGCTTCGTTGAGGAAATTCGCCCCCATGTCGGGCCGGGCGGTCAAATCGACGACGGTCAGCTTGTAGACGACATGATCGTCCTCGGCCGAATAGATCATCGACGCAAGACCCTTGGCGTAGACCGAGTCATAGGTCGATTTCATCGCTTGTGGCTTGGCGGGAAATTGGATCGCCACGCCTTGGTCGAGGTATTTGTATTCCTCCCACGCCGATGCCGGGCGGGCGGTTAGCAAAAGCGCGAACACGACGAAAGCCAAAATGCGCATGGTCACCCCCGAGTGATCATTCTTGAGGCCGGTACGCGCCTGGAACAATTTCGCCAGTTCCGTCGCCGCAGCCGCGGTTAGAACACACCTTCTGCCCGCTCGGGAACTTGACGCTCATGAGCTGACCGCCGCGCGAACCGTCCTTCATCGGACGAAAGCCGACTTCTATCATTTCGCCAACTCTGGGGTGGTCCTGCGCCCAACCGAGCGAAACCAATTGCGAGGGCGAACCGCCCTCGAAGGACCACGTCGCGGTATTGCCCTTGTCGTTGACGATGGCAACGTGAAGCCAAGCATGCGGGTTGACGAATTCGAACTGCTTCACGGTGCCCGACATGTAGAGCACCTTCGACTGATCGAACATGGCGAAGGCATGATGCGCGACCGCGGGCGCCGCAAACAGCATGGCGGCTACGCCGGCAAGACCGAGAGCTTTCCTGGTCATGATCCGCTCCATGACGTGAGAAAGGGCGAGCGTACCACGAGTACAGCCGCTCAGGAATCCGATTTGTCCACGGTGCCAGCTTCGACGGCATTGACGGTATCGTGCGGCCCTGGGACGGTGCGCCGATGCGATTCGAGATGTTGGGTGAAATTTCGGGAATCGAGACGTTCGCAACGGCGTCTGGAATCCGCGAGATTGCTCGACTGCGAAGGGTCTACGGGCGCGGTCGCTGGCGCAAACGCAAGGGAACCGCTCGCGTTCAGTTGGCCGATGGCTCAATCCATTTAGCTGAGATACACTCGTACGAAGCGGCCGGAATCGGGCGCAAGGAATTCAAGATCAAGCATCTGCTTTGAGACACAAAGTTATGGCAAAGTCGCAATCAAAACAGCTCGTGGTGTGCGTCGACAATGAGGGCTACGCGGCATCGCTTGAGAAGCGGAAGATCTATGTCGCGCTCCGCGACCCGGCCGCCGAGAAACATGATCTGCTTCGGGTCATTGATGAATCCGGTGAGGGTTATTTGTATCCGAAGGGGTTCTTCCGTGCGATAGCGTTGCCGCAGGCGATCAGGAAGGCCGTATTGTCCGCCGCTTGACGAGCGGACTTGCGCCAGTTGCGACGAAAATAGCTACCACCTCATAAAAAGCTCACCGGATCGATATCCACCTCGAGCCTCACCCCCGTCTCCGCTTTCGGCGCGCGCGCGAGCCAGCCGCGCACGTAGCCCGATAGATCGAGGCTCCGCGGAGCCTTCGCCAAGAGCCGAAATCTGTGCCGGCCGCGTATCACCGCGATCGGGGCCTCGGCGGGGCCGAGCACCCGCACCGCCTCCGCCGGCGGCGCTGCACCGGCAAGACGCCGCGCGAAGCCTTCAGCCGATGGACGATCGGGCCCCGAGATGATGAGGCTCGCGAGGCGCCCGAACGGCGGGTAGCCGGTGCGCTCGCGCGCCTCGATCTCGGTCGCGTAGAAGGCCTCGCGATCGCCGGCAACGATCGCACGCATCACCGGGTGCTGAGGCTGATGGGTCTGGAGATAGCCGTGGCCGCGGCCGGTTTCGCGGCCGGCGCGGCCCGCCACCTGATGCAACAGCTGAAAGGTCCGCTCGGCGGCGCGCGGATCGCCATTGTTCAGGCCTAGGTCGGCGTCCACGATGCCGACCAGATTGAGCCTCGGGAAATGATGCCCCTTCGCCACCAGTTGGGTGCCGATGATGATATCCACCCGGCCTTCGGCGATTTCCTTGAGTTCCTCGCGCATGCGTTCCGCAGTGACGATCAGATCGCTCGACAGCACCAGGATCCGGGCCCCCGGGAACAGTGCTCCGGCTTCCTCCTCGAGGCGCTCGACGCCGGGCCCGCAGGCGACAAAGCTGTCGCTCGCCTGGCATTTCGGACATGACGGCGGGCGCGGCGTGAAGAAGCCGCAGTGATGGCACACGAGCTGGCGCCGGAAGCGGTGGTCGACCAGCCAGGCGTCGCAATTGGGGCAGGAAAACCGGAAACCGCAGGCACGGCACAGCGTCAGCGGCGCGTAGCCGCGGCGGTTGAGGAACAAGAGCGCCTGTTCTTTGCGCTCCAACGCGATCTTGACCGCCTCGGCGAGGCGCGGCGCCACGAAGCGGCCGCGCGGCGGACCCTCGCGGGTGAGGTCTATCGCCTCGATGGCGGGCAGGTGCGCGCCGCCGAACCGCTCCGGCAGATGCAGCCGCCGGTAGCGGCCACGCCGGACGTTGACCTCGGTCTCTATCGAGGGCGTCGCTGATGCCAGCACCACCGGGATCTTTGCAATATGGCCGCGCACCACCGCCATGTCGCGGGCGTGATAATGGACGCCGTCCTCCTGCTTGTAAGCTCCGTCGTGCTCTTCGTCGACGACGATGAGGCCGAGATCAGCGTAGGGCAGGAACAGCGCCGAGCGCGCGCCGGCGACCACGCTGACTTCGCCTGTCGCGATCGCGTGCCAAGTACGGGCGCGCCGCCGCGGATTGAGCTGCGAATGCCATTCCGCCGGCCGCACCCCGAAACGCGCCGCAAAGCGATCGAGGAATTGCCCGGTGAGAGCAATCTCCGGCATCAGGATGAGGCTCTGCCGGCCGCGCGCCACGGCTTCGGCCACGGCCTCGAAATAGACTTCGGTCTTGCCGGAGCCGGTGACGCCGTCGAGCAGCGTCACGGAAAAACCGCCGCGCACGGCGTCGCGCAGCGCGGCGCCGGCGCCGGCCTGGGCAGCGGTGAAATCCGGCACCGCATAGGTGGGATCGGGAGCGCTCGCGACCGGCGCCGCCGGCAGTTCCAGCACCTCGAGCGTTCCTTCGTCGACCAGGCCGTTGATCACGGCGATCGACACGCCCGCCTCGTGGGCGGCTTCAGTCTTGCCACGGGCAAGGCCGTCGGCAAGCAGGCGCAGCACCGACCTCCGTGCGGCCGTCAGGCGCTCGGGAGGCGGGCCGGCGAGCCGGATGCCGACCTGCAGCCGCTCCGGGCCCAGATGCTCACCCATCCGCAACGCCATCCGCGCCACCATGCCGCGCGAGCTCAGGGTATAGGCCGAAACCCAGTCGACGAACTTGCGCAACTCCGGCCGCAGCGGCGGAATATCGAGCTTTGCGGCGACATCCTTGAGGCGATTGTCGAGCCGTGGATTGGGCGCTGCATTGTCGGCCCACACCACGCCCATACATTCGCGCGTGCCCAACGGCACCCGAACGAGGTCACCGGGGGCAAGCTCAAACTGGTCCGGCGCCCGGTACGAATAGGCATGATCGAGCGCGACCGGAATCAGCACATCCACGATGCGTTTTGCCATGGCCTTATTGTCACGGTCCTTTTTGTCATGGTCCTTCTTGTTATGGTCTTGGGGCCGATTCGGCGTGTTAAAGAAGCTGACACCAAGGGGTGCGATAACGCACGAGGTGTCAAGACTCAAAAAGGATTTCGGTCCTGCCGTGAGCAAACTCAAAAATCCTGCTGCCAATTCCGCAGCCGACCTGCCTTTCACGGCGCCCGAAGTCGCCGCCGAAGTCGGCCATTGGCTCTCCCATCTCGGCGCCGAGCGGCGGATGTCGGTCAAGACCGTCGATGCCTATCGGCGCGATGTTCGTCAGTTCCTGGACTTTCTAGCCACGCATTTCGGCGCGCGGGTGACTCTCGCGGGCTTGCGCGCGGTAGCCGTGCAGGATGTTCGCGCCTTCATGGCGCATCGTCGTAGCCGAGGCACCTGTGGACGGTCCCTGATGCGATCATTGGCGGGTGTCCGCTCATTTGCGCGTTTTCTCGAGCGGCAGGGCAGCGGCAGACTGGGCGCGCTCGCTGCCATCCGGGCGCCTAAAACGCCGAGGACGCTACCGAAACCGCTGGCGATCGCGCCCGCCAAGCGTCTCGCCGACGCGGGCCTGCGCGCCGGCGAAGAACGCGCGCCCTGGGTGCTGGCGCGCGATGCGGCCGTGCTGGCATTGCTTTATGGATCGGGTCTGCGCATCTCTGAGGCGCTCGGCCTCAAGGTCAAGGACATTCCAGCGCCGGGCCGGGGCGACACCATCACGGTCATCGGCAAGGGCAACAAGACCCGCATGGTTCCCGTCCTCCTGCCGGTGCTGCAACTCGTGGCCGATTATTTCGCGATCTGCCCCTACGAGCGCGCGGCGGACGCGCCGGCGTTCGTGGGCGCGAAAGGCCGGCCGCTCTCGCCTCGCATCATCCAACTCGTGATGGCAAGTCTGCGCAGCGCACTCAACCTGCCGGAAACCGCAACGCCCCACGCGCTGCGGCATTCCTTTGCGACCCACCTGTTGGCGCGCGGCGGCGATTTGCGCTCTATCCAGGAACTTCTCGGCCATGCGTCATTGTCGACCACGCAGGTCTACACCGCCATCGATGCTGATCGGCTCATGCAGGTCTATCGCAGCGCCCATCCCCGTGCGGCGACCTGATCGTGGACAAATCAGGCGCATAATGGTGTTGTCTTGCACGAGTCGCAACGTTTGCGCAATTTTTCCCGCGCGCTACCCTATTGTAGGGGCGACCCTTGTGGTCGCCCTGTTGCCGGTGACGCGGCGCGCAAACCGGGCGACCACAAGGGTCGCCCCTACAGTAGGGTAGGGTGGGGACCAGAGGAGGGGTGAGCCATGGAAGCGCACGAAAAGTTGGAACAAGCCGAAAACACGGAGCATGTCGGTGGCGTGAACAAGAAGATTGCGCTCATGATTGCGGTCATGGCGCTGTTTCTTGCGTTTTCCGAAACGCTCGGCAAGAGCGCCAACACGGAGGCAATCACGCTGAACATCAAGGCGTCGGACACGTGGAGTTTCTTTCAAGCCAAGACCATCCGCAGGACCATGATCCAAGCAATGGCCGACCAGATGAAGGTCGAATCGCAGGGCACGAAAGACAACATCGTCAAGGTCGCGATGACCAAGCAAATCGACGATTGGCAGAAGACGGCCGCGCGCTACCGCTCCGAACCCGAAACCCAAGAAGGGTCTGAGGAACTCATGAAGCGCGCCCAGGCGGCCGAGCATGAGCGCGACACTGCGCTCTCGCGCTACCACAATTACGAAATTGCATCGGCCGCCTTTCAGATCGGGATCGTGCTCTGCTCGGCTGCGGTCATCACCGGCATGTTTGTACTGGCCTGGGTTGCCGGCGGCGTCGCGATTTTGGGGCTCGCATTTACGGCGCTTGGGCTGTTAGCTCCCCATGCGCTTCATCTCGGTTAGCTGAGAGCTCAGGACGCCGGCGCGCGCATGCGGCGGCGGATTCGCATCAGGCGCTGCAGAAGCCTGCCAGCATGGCGGGGTTGGAGCGCCCGCCGCCATCTCCGCAGCCGTTGTGCGACCGGATCGACGGTTTGACGCGACCACTCGCGAATCCGCTGCGTGATCGGCATGATCTTTTCGTGTGCCCAGTGGCGCGCCCACAGGAAGAATTCATAAAGGCGGCGAAACCAGGCCATTTGCAAAAGTTTGTCCTTGGTCACCTCGAATATGAATGCGGTGACACCGATGCCGACGAGCTTCGCCAACACCAGAACCGCAATTGTCGCAATCCACTGGCGGTGCGCCAGGAACCAGAATTCAAGGAATTTGAGCGGCAGCAAGGCGATGAACGGAACGACGAAAACCACAAGGGTTGCTTGCGGCGACAGGCGATCGACCAGCCTGACGAGCGCCGGCTTGATCCGTCCCCACGGGATAACGGCGACAATGCGCCCGACGATCGGCGCAAGGCGGTCCCACAGCCATGCCTCGAAGAGGAATAGCAGGGCAAGAATGACCCAGAACGGACGCGCAAGACGTTTCATGTGGCAGCCGGGGAGATATCGCCAGTTCGCATCAGTATTAGTAGCTGTAGCTTAACACCGCGTTCGGCGAGCCGGCTGCGGCCTGGGATCGCGGGGCGTCCCGCCCGCTCTTTTCTCGCCATCCCCGCAGACAGCGATGGACTGGGAAGGGCGGGCGGGACGCCCGCGGTCCCAGGTCGAAGGCATCACATATGGATCGCACGCATATCGACGGCGAGCGCGGCTTCCTTCACGGCCTCCGGCAAAGTCGGATGGGCATGGCAGGTGCGGGCGATATCTTCCGCGGCGGCGCCGAGCTCCATCGCGATCGCGGCTTCCGCGATCATATTGCCGGCGTCCGAGCCCATGATATGCACGCCCAGCACCCGGTCGGTCTTGGCATCGGCCAGAATTTTCACGAATCCGTCGGTCTGTTGATTGGCCTTGGCGCGGCCGTTGGCCGTGAAGGGAAATTTCCCCACATTGTATGCGACGCCGGCGACTTTGAGCTCCTCCTCGGTCTTGCCTACCGAGGCCAACTCCGGCGAGGTGTAAATGACGTTCGGAATGACATCGTAGTTCACGTGGCCGGCCTTGCCGGCGATGATTTCCGCTACCGCAACGCCTTCGTCCTCGCCCTTGTGGGCCAACATCGGCCCCGCGATGACGTCGCCGATGGCGTAGATGCCCGGCACCGAGGTGGCAAACCGGCCGTCGACCGGAATACGGCCATGGTTGTCGAGCTTGAGCCCGATCGCCTCCAGACCAAGGTTCTCCGTATAGGGTACGCGCCCGATGGCGACGAGCGCCACGTCGGCCTCGATTGCGGCAGCCGCGCCACCAGCCGTTGGTTCGACAGTTGCCTTCAAGACCGCCCCGCTCGAATCGATCGCAGCCACCTTGGAGGCAAGCTTGAAACTGATGCCCTGTTTTTCCAGGATGCGCTGGAACTGCCGCGCGACCTCCGTGTCGATGCCAGGCAAGATGCGGTCGAGAAACTCCACCACCGTGACCTCGGCGCCGAGACGCCGCCACACCGAGCCGAGCTCGAGACCGATCACCCCGGCACCGACGACCAACAGATGCCGCGGCACTTTCTCAAGCGACAGCGCGCCAGTCGACGATACGATGCGTTTCTCGTCGATGGCGATCCCCTTGAGCCGCGCCACATCGGACCCGGTCGCAATGACGATCGCCTTGGCGTCCAAGGTGCTACCCGGTTCCCGTGCCGGCTTCACCTCGACCTTGCCGGGCGCCACGATCCGGCCGACGCCGTTGTGGGCCTCGATCTTGTTCTTGCGGAACAGGAAAGCGACGCCCTTGACATTGCCGTCGACCGCCTCCTCCTTGAACTGCAGCATGGCGGGAAGATCGAGCGCAGGCGTTGCGACCTTGATGCCCATCTTGGCGAAGGCTTGTCCGGCCTCCGCGAACCGCTCGGACGCATGCAGCATCGCCTTCGACGGAATGCACCCGACATTGAGACAGGTGCCGCCGAAGGTCCTGTCCTTCTCGACGACCGCGACCTTCATACCGAGCTGCGCTGCCCGGATGGCGCAGACGTAGCCGCCGGGGCCGGTGCCGATGACGATGAGATCGTAGGAGGGCATGCGCGGCCTCGGAGACTTGTCAGCTCGCTATGAGTTTGTGTAGTTCGGCTTGTTTTTCGGCATCGCGCCGGAGGCCATCCGCGCCGAAATCGATCTCGTATCCCTTAT
>WNFS01002482.1_pt1 | contig 13914 bp, 13 predicted proteins | sample 5400141 | NCBI WGS metagenome assembly WNFS01 (sample SAMN13153358, study PRJNA577476) | soil metagenome | isolation source: 60 cm saprolite under Madrone tree | place: USA:California | collected 2016-06-14
TAAAGGGGTTAAGGGCGTCACAGTTGTAGGGCACTAACCACCTCATGAAATTTGTACTTGCTCTCAGGATAAACGCGCAGCATGACGCAACACGGCGAATCTAGGCCGTTGCGCTCAGACGCTGAATACCGTTTCTCCCAAAGTCTTCTGGTATTCAACCCAGATTCTTTGCAGGCGGTTGAGTCTCTCGGGGTCTGTCTCCGATGCTCCCGCACGCTTCTCCACTCCCGCTTCCATCATATAGCTCGTGACCTGCCGATATGAGTGCCCACCGTCGTCCGTGATGTGTTGAAGTGGTGTGCTGTCGTCCTTGTCTTCCATCCACTTGAACAGGACACCGAATGGCCCATTTTCGTTTTCGTCCAAATAGGAAACCCATACTTGTAGCCCATCAGCTAGAAAGTGAAGTGGTGTGCGCTTATGCGTATGGGTTTTGATTGTGTTGTCCATGTCTCAAGGTACCACATTTTGGGGTGCCTTTACTCTGCTCCATTTTGGGACCGGAAGCATTTGGCCTGTGATTCTCAGGTACAAACTGGAATACAAGAAGAACGTCTAAGGAGGGTTTAGATCGGACCTAAACAACGCAGAATCAGGAACATACGCTAGGGCGTGATTTGAGTTGTGTTTTTTTCTTGACTCATTGACTCAAACAAGTATAAATAATAATAGGAACTGAAATATGACCTCAAATAACTACAGGCATGCCTTGGAACAAGCGAGGCGTGACCTAGCCAACGCAATTACGCAACGAGACGCCTGGAATTTGAGAATTGTTCAAGCGCAGAACGCTGTTCGATCTTTGTCGGCCATGGTGTCGAACGCGGAAATGGCGGAAGGGGCAGAGCGGGAAATGCAGAAACAAATTGGAATCGCTCAAGCTATCGAAGCGTTGGTCAATGGTTCTCCCGCCCCTGTCAGTCCCCCTGAAGTAAGAGAGGGTCTCCTCTTTTACGGCTACGACATCGACCGTTATGCAAATCCTGTTTCTCTCATCGGGCAGACGCTCGACCGTCTTGCTCTCTCTGGAAGAATAAGAAAGGAGCTGGATGGTCGATTCACCCGTACGGCCTTCTACAACGCGCTGCTTCAGGCGTAGAAGACCACGTTCCTTGATCCAAGTCTAGAAAGGAGGTGACGTTATGAAAAAGCAGTTCAAACCAGGCGAGACCGCTCCTGTGTCCGCGTTTTACGAGCTTATTGGGCGTCGCGGCGGGCACACAGGAAAAGAGCGGACTGTGGCAAAAGGCCAAGCCTTGCCTCCGACACCCAGCCCTGGGATGCGTTACGAAATCTCAGAGCGAGCGCACAATAAGAGCTGACCTGCTCCCCGAAATTTAGTCCAGTCAAAACTTAGCTTCTCCGGGTATAAGACCACGAGAGGAGAAGCGCCATGAAAAGGAGCCGCTTTAGTGAAGAGCAGATCGTCGGGGTGTTGAAAGAGGCGGAGGCCGGAGTTCCCGTGAAGGACCTCTGCCGCCGAGTGGGGATTAGCGACGCCACGTTCTACCATTGGAAGGCGAAGTACGGGGGCCTGGAAGTGAACGAGACCCGGCGGCTACGTCAGCTGGAGGAAGAGAACGGACGGCTGAAAAAGATCGTGGCGCAGCAGGCGCTGGACCTCGACGCGCTGAAGGTGGTGCTGGCAAAAAAGTGGTAGGCCCGCGGGCGGAACGAGAAGCGGTGCGTGTCGTGCGAGAGGAAGCACGGCTCAGCGAGCGACGCGCCTGTGGGTTGATCGGGATGCACCGTGGGAGCTGGCGGTACGAGCGAAGGGAACGGAACGAAGCGGCGTTGCGGGCTCGGCTGGGCGGTGGAGTCTCTTCTCGTACCTCTACCCCCAAATCGAGTCTCATCGCCTTATTATTATGTGTTGCCCGTATGCCAAAACATAACGGCGCTGTGGGACTAGATAAGATGTGTCATTATGAAGAAGCGCGTGACATTTGAGATTTTCCAATTGTCGTTAATTACGTCGAACATCGAGGGGTAACGGAAGAGCTTTTCAATTTGGGGATGAACCTTGGGAACCTCGAAGATGCGGATCATGCATGTGATCAACACTCTCGCCACCGGCGGAGCCGAGATGATGCTGTTGAAGCTCCTCTCCGCCACCGATGGAAATTGGGATCCCGTAGTCGTATCGCTCGCGGATGAGGGAACGATTGGACCGCGGATCTTAGCACTCGGTATCCCGGTCTACAGCCTGGGTTTGCGTCGGGGCGTCCCGAGCCCCTTTCGCGCGCTCTCCATCATTCCTTTCGTGCGCCGATTCCGTCCGCAGCTCATCCAAGGCTGGATGCCTCATGGCAATTTCATGGCGAGCCTGGCCGGGGTCTCTTCACAAAACCGCGCGCCGGTGCTCTGGAATATTCGGATGTCCGTTTACGACATTGCCAAGGAGCACCTGCTGACTGCGGCTGCTATTCGGCTCGGAGCCTTTCTGTCCCGGCACCCAGCGGCTATTGTTTACAACAGCCAGATCGGCGCAAGGCAGCACGAGGCGTTAGGCTACCACCCCGCGAAACGAATCGTCATTCCCAACGGATTCGATTGCCAGATGTTTCGTCCTGACGACTACGCGCGCCGACAAGTTCGCGCCGAGCTGGGAGTCGGAAACGACACTATCTTGGTCGGATTGGTCGCACGCTATCATTGCTTGAAAGACCACGCTGGCTTTCTGCGGGCTGCTGGCTTGGTGGTCCAAGCGCATCCTGCAGTTCACTTCGTGCTCGTCGGAAAGGGTATGAGCAGGGAAGAGTCTACGCTTATGAAGCTCATCTCCGAACAGCTATTGCAGGACCGCATCTCCCTGCTTGGAGAGCGATATGACATACCGCCCCTTACCGCTGCCCTCGACATCGCCTGTTCTGCTTCGACGGGCGAAGGATTTTCCAACGCCATTGGTGAAGCCATGGCATGCGGCGTTCCCTGTGTCGTCACAGACGTGGGTGACAGCACGTATATCGTCGGTGATACCGGCCTTTCGGTACCGCCACGCGATCCCGAGACCTTGGCTCAAGCCATTAGCCGGCTCATTGATGCTGGCGTTACCCGCCGGAGACAACTCGGGGCTGCAGCGCGGCGTCGTATAGAAAGCGAATTCTCACTCCCGGCAATCGTCCGTCGCTACGAAGATCTCTATGAAAAACACCTGTCGCTGATTTGAAGGGGCACGGCTTTCAGCCGTGCCGCAAGTTCAGCCGGTTTGCGGGAATGAACCAAGGAGAAAGGGCCAAAGCGCCGGAGGCGCGACTGCCTCACAAAGTAGACCTGGTTGCAGCGCATACCCAGTAAGGCTCTGAATCGGAAAATCGAATGTTTGTGAGCCCGGCAGACTCTAACATTTCCATGATCTGTTGTTGGGTAAATCGCTTCTCGAGTTTTGTTCCGAACCTGTCCAGTGCATCAGTTCGCATGGAATAAAAACTTCGATCTGCATAGAACTTGAGTGGCCAGGAATCGGAAACTGGCAGGTACTTTGCGGTACGGGCCAAGGGCCAATACACACATGTAGCGATGATTTGGGAGAGCGCATATCGGAGGGAAAACGGAAGCGTGCTAGTGAAGCGGCGCACTAAGTCGGTAACCTTCCAAACTGCCCTGAACCAGGCTGGACGATTGTCGAACGCGTAATAGAGGTAGAGCAGCAAGGTCCCGTCGCGGCAGAGTTTCTTGGCAAGGCTGTGTATTGCGCCTTCCGTATCCGGTACGTGGTGCAGGACACCTAGGGAGAAGATTAGATCGAAGTACGCATCGGAAAACGGCAAAGTGTCAGGGCTAGATTCCACGAAAGAGACGTTAGCCGTTTGGACGTTGCGTCGGGCAACTTGCAGGGCCTCCCGACTGGCATCTGCAGCTACCAGGTCGCCGACCAGCGGAGCAACAAGTATATCCCATCGCCCGCTGCCGCATCCCATGTCTAGGGCTCTTGCAGGCTTCTTGCTCCAGTCTATTAGAGAAAAGTATTTGCGGAACATTTCTGCGCGTTCGCAATCGTCCATCCCCGCCTGGGTAAATGCGCTCCACTCTTGGCCAAAGCCTTTGACGGTTTCGACGTCAAGGTTGTTAGTCTTTGTCGTGGTTTCTGTCATTTTACTTCAGATTGTACGCCTGAATCCGAAAACGACACGAGGATGTTGCACAAATTCCTCTGGAGACTATCGAATACTCTGGACATTGCTATCTTACCATTTATACTGCTGCGGAACGGGCATGCTCTTGAAGGAGATTCGATGGCTGGCCATCGAGGCCATATCGTAGCCCTCTTCTGTGCGTCTTGTGGAATTTGTGCGTGCGCCAAACAGATGGCGCCCCTCACAGAAGGACCTATTAATCAGATTCCAAAATCTCCCGCGGCTCTGGGAGCGCTAGACTTCTTGGGAGGAATCTACGGTCAACCGTTCACGATAGCGGTCGGCGACATCTACTCCAATGGCTCTGTTCAACCCCTTGGAACAAAGAATGATGGATTCGGAAGCTTAACTCCGCTTATACCTCCCGGTCTGGAAAGTCTCATCTCCCCGCCTCTTGCACCTCGCGAACAACATATCGGTCGTAAGAACAGAGACACCCGACTGGCCGATTTCACCAATGACGGATTTCTCGATGTTATTAGCAATACGTATGATTGCGTTGATCCGCTAAATCCAGACGATATCGCCAGACTATACAAAAACAACGGCGATGGCACGTTTACGGAAGTCTTGAATCCGTTCAGAGATTTGAATGGAAATCCCATCAAACTCCAAGGTCGCGGCGAGACAATTGTCGTAGCGGATTTTAACAACGACGGATTCTTAGATATATTCATTCCGTACTATACCTATGAATCCGCGGATCCTGATCCGGATGGTCCTCGAGGCGCAATTTGTGAAAACTCCCCGCAGTCTTATCTTTTGATTAACGACGGTACCGGACATTTTACGGATGTGGCCGATGCTGCGAAGGTGAGCCTTAGAAACTTAAGTCCCACTGTCGAAGGAGCTCAGGCGCTTGATTTCAAGAATGATGGCCTAATCGACCTATATGGTGGCAGCCATCTGTTTATCAATACTGGCATAACGAACGGCATCCCGCATTTTGTTGATCGGGCGGGTGCCCTGGGCTTGCCTAAGTTTTCCGATGAGGGCGCAAAATTCATCGATGCATACAATGACGGCTTTCTCGATCTGGTTCTTCTCGACCCCAATAAAGGACCCACTCTTTTTAAGTTTGAACAATCCAGATTTGTAGCGCAACCAACAGCATTGTCGACAGACATCAACAGCAGCGTTTTTGGCTTAAACGCATATGATATCAATAATGACGGCTCAGAAGACTTCGTAATTGTTGGGGGTGACAACTGCGACCCAAAGATATTCCTCAACACCGGTTCTGGCTTTGCACGTGTATCGCCCCAGCCTCGTCCACTCACACTGGATAAATTCGGCGATCCCCTTGGTGGATTTTGCCGTGCAGCCGGAGCTATGGCATTCGGTGATGTCAATAACGACGGTCGAATAGATATTTTTTATCCGTCTTTTATTTTTATGTACGCATTTATTAACAATACTAGCAATCATAACCCAACATTTCTTATAGACGTCTTGGGTCCCAATGGAGAACACAACCAGCAGGGACGGGTTGTTAGAATGTCTCCCCAGTCGAGACCCGACGTGATCTTTACAAGAGTGGTGGACAGCGGATCGGGTTATCTGTCTCAGAATCAATATCCATTGCTAATCGCGAGCCCATACTCAGAGCAGCATGTGGTCACGCTTTCCCTCCCTCAAAACTTTAACTCAAATAAATTGGCAAACATAAGTTTCACAATTTCGCCGGGACAGAGGGCGCGGGTGTTTGCACCTTCAGTGGCGAACCCGAATGGACGAGTGGAACTTGCCCCGATGCGGCCGTTCACCTTCGATCCAGCCCTGTACCCGGCGGCGCAGGGAATTTTGGAGTGAAGAATTGCGAAGTATTTCTGGCTAATTGTGTTCCAAGCAAATATGAAGGAGGATTTGTCAGTGAAACGAGCATTTTTGATACTGGTTGTTGCAGTTCTTTTTGTCGTGTTTTATCCAAGCTCGATGGCACCAGGACAGGCATTCCCTGTAAACATAATTGCAGTCGATGTGCGGAACGACGGCTCGTTTATCATCGATATTTCTCAGGCAACCACGAGCTCCCCGGCATGTGCATCTGTCACAAATCGATTGTCGGCCAATTCAAATACTGCGGGCGGTAAGGCCCTATTGCAGCTAGCGATCTCGGTGTATCTGTCTGGCAAGCTTGTTTCTATTGATGGAACAGGTGCGTGTAGCGAATATTCCAACATCGAGTCTATTTTTCGAATACAAGCTGGTTGAGGATTTTATCGAGGGAAGCAGTTCGGAAGCCGGAAACTGCTGGCACGAAAACTCAGGAACTGGGAGAAAGAGTACAACGAGATCGACCGTATCTTGCGCCCAAAGGGAAAACGCCTGCCGAGCGAGTTCGCGAACTCGCTCAGCCAGCTCAATCTATAAGGAATCTCTCTTGACTAATACAGAACCCTACATTTGTCGGATTCAACTTCGGAGACGAACAACGGGAGGTCTGGGATAGTGAACATCTTGGTCACGGGCGGGGCAGGATACATTGGGAGCCACGCCGCCGCCGCCATAGAGAAATCTGGCCACACTCCTATTATTTTTGACAACCTTTCCGCCGGCCATTTGTGGGCTGTCGAATCAAGCAAGTTCATCGAAGCTGATTTGGCTGCTAAGTCCTCTATCCGGCGAGCAATTGAGGAGTACCACATCGATGCAGTGATCCATTTTGCTGCGCACGCTTATGTTGGAGAATCGGTCGTCCATCCACGCAAATACTTTCAGAATAATGCTGTCAACACTCTGAACCTCTTGGATGTGATGCTGGATCTTGCTGTGAAGTGCATCGTGTATTCGTCAACTTGCGCCATCTACGGTATTCCCGAAAGAATGCCAATTTCGGAGGAGCATCCCCAGCGCCCCGTGAATCCTTACGGCGAAAGCAAATTATTTATTGAACGGGTGCTCGACTGGTACGGGAAGGCCTACGGTTTGCGGTGGGTAGCATTGCGCTACTTCAACGCGGCAGGCGCTTCGGGGCAACTCGGAGAATGCCACGACCCGGAAACACACCTCATTCCCCTCGCAATCGACGCGGCACTGACTGGGGTTCCTATGTCGATTTTCGGTACAGATTATCCGACTGAGGATGGAACCGCTGTCCGGGACTACATCCACGTGGATGATCTCGCCTCGGCGCACATCGCCGCATTGGAATATCTTATTAAGAAAAGTGCAAGCCGCGCTTTCAATTTGGGCACCGGCCGTGGATACTCCGTCCGTCAGGTACTTGATATGGTGGAGCGTGTCGGCAAGAAGCCCGTTCCTTATCGCGCCGCTGACAGACGTCCTGGGGATCCGGCTGTATTGGTAGCTGACAATCGGGCAGCGATTGAATTACTTGGCTGGAAGCCCCAGCGTTCGTCACTTCGTGAGATCGTCGAGAGTGCTTGGCTCTGGCATGCAAGCTCGGCCAAGCAAAAAAGTACATGCAAACTGTAGTTTTTGTTTTTCTAATTTTGCGGACGATCCGTAGAGGAGAGTAGGCAGTTAGACTTTGGGGCAAATAGCCCGATGCAGCAGGTCTCATCCTCTGCAGTCAAACTTACTGCCCTGCACAACTGTCATTCATTATGTGTGGAATCGCTGGGTTCTGGCAAACCAAACGAGGAACCGAAGATCCTCTTGAAACCCTGGATCGCATGGGGACGGCTCTGGCGCATCGCGGCCCCGACGATTCCGGCACCTTTCATGACGACGTAACCGGAATAGGTTTGGCATTTCGACGACTTTCCATTCTGGACCTCTCACCCGAGGGACATCAGCCGATGTTTTCCCTCTCCGGCCGCTACGTCATCATCTTTAATGGTGAAGTCTATAACTTCGAGGAGGTCAGAGCTGAACTTGGAGCGCGCCGATGGAGGGGCCATTCTGATACCGAAGTTATGCTAGCGGCGATTGAGCAATGGGGAGTAGAATCCGCTGTGAAACGGTTTGTTGGCATGTTTGCCTTTGCTCTGTGGGACCGCCAGGAAAGTACACTTTACCTCGTTAGAGACCGCCTGGGAATTAAGCCGCTTTATTATGGACACGCCGGCGGGGACCTTGTTTTTGGCTCTGAACTGAAAGCCATCCGTCAGCATCCAGACTTTTATGGTGAAATCGATCGCGATGTCCTTGCCCTCTACCTCCGCCACAACTATGTTCCCTCGCCACATTGCATCTACAAAGGCCTCTACAAGTTGCGGCCGGGCCATATTCTGATGCTTAGCTCTGCCATGGCCGCACCGGCGTCGCACCCATTTTGGTCGGGCAACGATGTGGCTCGGGAAGGACTGCGGTCACCGTTCGCTGGCTCAGATGCGGAGGCAATCGAGCAGCTCCAGCAGCAGCTCCTGTCGGCTGTCCGCCTTCGCATGATTGCCGATGTTCCTCTTGGGGCTTTTCTTTCTGGCGGAATCGATTCCAGTGCCGTTGTCGCGCTGATGCAGGCGCAAAGCAGCAGCCCGGTGAAGACCTTTACAATCGGTTTCCACGAAGACGGATATAACGAAGCAACCTACGCCAAGAAGGTCGCAACTCATTTGGGAACCGATCATACTGAGCTTTATCTAACACCCAACGACGCACTGAATGTTGTGCCGTTGCTGCCCTCGATGTACGACGAGCCATTCTCTGATTCATCCCAAATACCCACATATCTTATTTCCAAGCTCGCTCGGGAAAGTGTAACGGTGAGTCTTTCGGGCGACGGCGGGGACGAACTTTTTGGAGGGTACAATCGTTACCTCTTTACCAGACGGATTTGGAATTCGATCAAACGACTTCCCAAGTTTGCTAGCAAGACTCTTACGGAACTATTGCGGGCCCTCCCACCGTCCAGAATTGATCGTGGTTTTCGACTGCTTCGGCCGATTCTTCCTGGAAAGCTGTGGCCGGCCACTCCTGGAGACAAAGCCCATAAACTCGCTGATGTATTATCGCTAGAAAGTCCGGAAGCACTTTACTACCGGGCTCTGTCTCATTGGGCGAGTCCAACAGAAGTTGTCCTCGATTCGCAAGAACCTGGAACGGTCCTCGAATCTATTGCCGAATCATCCTGGCCTTCAAACATAGAAGAAGTCATGATGCTGACCGACCTGCTCAATTACTTACCCGACGACATTCTTACCAAAGTGGACCGGGCCAGCATGGCGGTTAGCCTTGAAGCGCGAGTCCCCATGCTGGACCATCGCGTTGTAGAGTTCGCGTGGAAGCTGCCGTTGCACTTTAAGATTCGCAATGGGAATACCAAGTGGATATTGCGTCAGATCCTGTATAAGTATATTACGCCAGAGCTGGTCGAACGTCCCAAAATGGGATTCGGCGTGCCAATTGATCGCTGGTTGAGAGGGCCGCTGCGAGACTGGGCCGAGGATCTGCTGTCCGCAAGAAATCTCGAACAACATGGTTTACTCGAGGTGAATTCAATCCGTCTTAAATGGCAGGAGCATCTCTCTGGGGTTAGGAATTGGCAATACTTGCTCTGGGATATACTGGCTTTTCAAGATTGGTTTAGGCACAATACGCCAGTCTGGCAAGCGCCTAGTCCTTATTGCCCTAAAGACGCGGGAATGATGCGAGCAGGGTTGCGCTGAGGTCGAAACGACTTGATTTCGTTTCCGCTGTTCTTACACGAGGTGAGTACATGCCTAATTCGAATGGAAACCGCCCTTCATTGCTTGGCGAATCTAAAGCCCGCGTCTTGATAACGGGGGGAGCGGGATTCTTTGGGTCGCACCTCGCGGAAGTCTTGCTGAAAAGGAACCACGATGTTTTCATCCTCGATGACCTATCGACAGGGAGCATAGAGAACATTCGTCATCTGAAGGCCCACAGCGGTCTACAATATTGGATCGATTCCGTGAAAAATAAACCTCTGCTCGCTGAACTGGTGGATGAATGTGACATCATCATCCATTTGGCGGCGGCCGTTGGCGTGCGCTTGATTGTGGATAGTCCTGTGCACACCATCGAAACGAACGTGAACGGGACCGAAATCGTTCTGAAAGCCGCCAGCAAGAAGAAGAAGCTCGTGTTCGTTGCTTCCACTTCGGAAGTGTATGGGAAGAGTGCGCAGGTGCCCTTTCATGAGGATGACGATCTGGTCTTGGGAGCGACGACTAAGGGCCGCTGGAGCTATGCCGCCTCGAAGGCCCTCGACGAGTTCCTGGCGCTAGCCTACTGGAAAGAAAAGAGACTTCCCGTTATTGTCGGACGCTTCTTCAACATCATAGGGCCTCGGCAGTCGGGGCGGTACGGCATGGTACTTCCAACCTTTGTCTCGCAAGCGATGGCGGGTGACGACGTGACAGTCTTTGGCACCGGCCAACAATCACGCTGCTTTTGTTATGTCGGCGATGCCGTCCAAGCTGTCCTAAAACTGCTGGAAAAGCCAGAGGCCGTAGGAGAAGTCTTCAACATCGGAAGTGATCGAGAGATTTCCATCGAGAACTTAGCTCAGCTGGTCATCGAGCAGCTCGGTAGCGAGTCAAAGATCCGCCACATACCTTATGAAAAGGCTTACGAAGAGGGGTTCGAAGACATGCCTCGGCGGAAGCCATCCCTGGAAAAGATTCAGGGCTTGACTGGATGGTGCCCAGTGACCTCGCTCGATACTTGCATCGACCTGGTTGCTCGCCATTTTGAAGAAAAAGCAAGCAGACTGGTCGGCAACCCTTTGCCACCGCAATCCAGCTTCGCTGTCGGCTCCTAGGAGATACGGGATCGCGCGGGACAATCTAGCCTCCTCATGAATCTGGCCGTTTTCCTTGTTTCTTTCCGTTCTATCATTGCCCCGACTGGCTTCACCTGCATGCTTGCCACGTGTTTGTAATGGAAGCCGCGGCCGTACTTCTCCCCGATAATGGGCATTTGTATGCGGCGTCCAGACAATTAATTTTCACTCTAGGGTCCCTGGCAACTGAGTGGCCAATTCGTTGGGGTGCATCCACCGCATTCTGTCTGGCCATTATCGGGAATAATCATGCTCCAGCATCCAACTTTGGGCATCGAAACTGAACTCTCGGCTGAATGTTCAGGATAGAAAATGTCATAAGTCATTTTAAGGAATACAATAGCTCGACTCGTATGGAAACTGAGCCCTGTCAAATGTCGCAACAGTAGGTGATTCGAGGCAGACGATCTGGGTCAGTCAAGAACTTAAGGGGAAGTGGAGGCTGATTTGTTTAGCGGACTTGGGGGCAAGATAGTGTGAATGCCGTTTCGCAACCCCAGCGTCAGGAAGGGCGAAAGCCGAAACTCGTTCGCATCACCGCTCGGCTCACCATGAGCGGGGCCGCGCGGCAGGTCTGCATGCTTCACGAACAGCTCGCGCCCTTTTTTGAGACTAGCCTGATAATGGGCAGCCTGGCTCTCGGTGAGGGGGACATGAGCTATCTGTTGCCCTCCGAGCATGACGTGTTCCGATTGCCCGAGATGTCAAGAGAAGTGTCCGTCTGGTCTGATTTCCTTGCCTTTTGGAAGATCCTGAGAATTCTCCTTTCAGAGCGGCCCGATATCGTTCATACGCACACGGCAAAGGCGGGCGCCCTTGGAAGATTGGCAGCCTGGATAGCTAGAGTGCCTGTCATTATACATACCTATCATGGGCATGTCTTGCATGGCTACTTCGGCGCTATGAAGAGCAGGTTTTACTTGGCCCTTGAGCGCGTGCTCGGGCGACTCTCCACCCGGCTGATCACCATCTCTGACTCACAACTGGAAGAGCTTTGTGAAGGCTACCATGTCGCTCCACGCGAGAAATTTGTTGTCATCCGGAACGGATTCGAGCTGCAGGGCTCTTCTGAACCGTGCCGCGAAGACGCACGCAAGAATCTCAAGTTGCGGCCAAGTGACTTTGTAGTTGTTTGGGCGGGGAGAATGGTGCCCGTTAAGGATACGCAACTTCTGGCCCAAGTGATCAGGACAGCAGTTGAGAAGCGAAGTAAAATTTGTTTTTTGGTGCTCGGGGACGGCACGGAGAGGCCGGAATTCGAAACATTGATTCAGGACTGTCAGAATGTACGTCTTCTAGGATGGCAGCGGGACATGGAACCGATCTGGGCTGCCGCTGATGTAGCGCTCTTGACGTCGCGCAACGAGGGTACTCCGACTGTGTTGATTGAAGCTATGGCTGCTGGCCGCCCCTTTGTATCCACGAATGTAGGCGGGGTCCGTGATCTGGCTCTCGGTCCGTTGCAAGTGCTACCTGATGGCATGGGGCATAGGGCCGCCAATGGCTATCTCACTTCCCGGGCACCAGAATCGGTGCTATTTTGTATCGAGCAAATTGCGAATGACCCTCAGGCTGCGCTGAAGATGGCATCGGTGGGGCGCTCGTTCGTGCTGGATCGATTTTCTGCGCGGCGCCTTGTTAAGGAAATGGGCTCGCTTTATCAAACACTCCTCGCAGAGAAACGGATCATGGTTTCCAGGGTCCTCCGAGAATCGGAAACAAGTGCTGGACGAACCGGGGATACAACCTGATTTCCAGCGTCGGCAACTGAATGAGGATGAAGATATAGACCAACTAAACCGAATGCCGGGCGGATTGGCTCAATTTACAGAACTGCCGAACGCGCGGGCTGTGCTATCTTTGCAGGTCTTGGTTGTGCTCCTTATTCCGAGGATTACTCTGGGCGTTGGAAATTTGTGATTTGGCAACATTCTGCATCTGTTTTGAACGGCTTTGCAGCCATTGAATGAGTTGTCTGAGAGTGCGGTAGCAAACCTTGCACGCGAGCGAAAATATTAGGTTGCAGAGGCAACTTAATTGATGTCAGAGTACACAACTTGGGCCGGGGTTCTGCAGACTGAGGGAATTATGAATGCAAATGGAAGGCTGAGGGAGCAGTCTGGCTTTCAATCGCTTTGTTCGTACGCTGCAAGCCCGTGGTGCAACTCAACATGGAAACGCGGGTACGACATTTTCGGAGCGATTTTGCTGCTGATTGCATTTCTGCCGCTGATGATCGTCGTCGCACTGGGAGTAAAATTCACCTCAAGAGGACCTATATTTTTCCGCCAGCGCCGTCCGGGTAAGAGCGGCCACGAGTTTTCTATCCTGAAGTTTCGGACGATGAAGGCCGGCAGTTGCCACGCAGGTCCGGTGTTGACGCAGGCTGCAGACCCGAGGGTCACCTGGTTTGGGAGACATATACGAAAATGGAAGCTGGACGAACTACCGCAGCTTTTCAATGTACTGCGCGGCGATATGAGTTTTGTCGGCCCTCGCCCGCAACCCACAAAACTTTGGAAGGAGCCTTTGATTCAGGAAGAAGCGTCGTGTATCCTCTCCGTCCGCCCCGGGATCACAAGCCATGCAACGCTGAGTTTTCGAAACGAAGAAGAACTGCTGGCGCCATTGTCCTCGGAAGAGCTGGAAGAAGTTTATACGACCGCCATCATGCCTTTGAAGCTGAAAATGGATATCGAGTATCTACAAAGCGCGAACTTAACAAGCGACTTGGGCATAGTCTTCAAAACCATGTTCCGGATATTCAGTCGACAAGAGGAGAATAACGAGATACTGATAAGAGGAAATGTGCCTATCCTGGAGCAGAGAAAGTATCAGCCTGTCGTCGAACAATCGGACTAGCAGAACGACCCATTTTGTTAGTTTTGGCCAAAATTTAAGAGGTTCTTGGGAAGTGTGAGCTTGTGACACTCATGAGCGCGAGTGGTTCAAAACTTCGGCTGTCACCCAATTGTCACTAAACTCGGCCCAAAAGGGGCCAAAATCGCGCAACTCTAAAAAACTGGAACTTCCGCTATCTGACGGCTGGCAAAGGGATTTAGTTTA
>WNFS01003805.1_pt1 | contig 13913 bp, 12 predicted proteins | sample 5400141 | NCBI WGS metagenome assembly WNFS01 (sample SAMN13153358, study PRJNA577476) | soil metagenome | isolation source: 60 cm saprolite under Madrone tree | place: USA:California | collected 2016-06-14
GCGCCTTTAGCAGCCGTTTCGCCGGGCTCTTCCCCTTCCGGATCAGCGTTTGAAGCTGTTCACGTTCTTCGACGCTCAGCCTCACAACATATTTCTTCACAGACTTCTCTGTTGCCGCCGCCATAGTCCCCACCCGTCGCCGCATTGCAACGGGAGCGAATCATCAAATCCTTTCAAATTGGTTGAAGCGGGCGACTAGCAGGAAGTGTTCGACATCCGCGACGACTTCCGGTTATGGCCCGACTCTGCCGACTTGGGCATTGCAGCAAGTCGTCGGCTATCGGGGGTACAGCGGTAGTGATGCAAACGTAGTCGCGGAGGCGGCACTTGACCCCTCTCGGACGGCGAGCGTGCATCGCATCATGAGAGGGCTACCCAATGGAGTAGCCTGCCAAGAAGTTGTCGCGATCTCAGTGGTGATGCTTGATGCCGGTCCTTCCATGATGGCGATAGTATCCGCTTTCTGTCACTGAGTTGGGTCATCACGCTGCTCAACCATCGAGTGTGCGCCATCGTGGGCGGCTTTCTTTGACTGCTTCTTTGACTGCTTCTTCGCCTGCTTCGCCACGACCATTTCCTCGATACTTCTCACTGCATTCGGCCTCTCTTTACCAAAGCGCTTGGAATAAAGCTTCCGAATGAATTGCGGCAGAGGCAACTTCCATGGCTCTTGGTAATGGTTGTCCAGCTTCCCGAGCTTTTTTGGGTTCATTCCAAGTTCACGTGCCATCTGCACGTGCTCATGCGACAGGTGGAACCGGCGCCGCGCGTCGATCCAAGGCTGCAAGCTTGCAGGTATCCGTTTTTGATTCTTCTTCACCATTGAGGTGTGCCTCGGCCCGGCTCTGTGTTCGGTAGCAAATGGCGGCTGTATCCAATGGCCGCGGCCTGAATCTGTGCGGGGCGGTCAGTAATGGCCGTCTCCATCACGACTCTGTCGCTTTGGCGAACGAGCACATATCAATTGCGCACGTTATTCGTGAGGGGTTCGGCGCTCAAGTCGATCGGCAAATTTTGGTCTGGAAAAGTGGACGGCAGCGGTGCCTGCGTTTGACATGCCGATTGGTCTGCTCATCATGGTCGCATGTGCGACCAACAACTCGATCTGTTCTCCTCGTCCGGCATCCAGGCGGAACGTCCTCTGCCGCAGAGCACGGAACTCCGTCCCACGGCTACGGCTCTGGACGATCAAGCGTTGATTGCTGCCATCCCAGAGTCAAACCTTGCTGACAGCATAGCGTTGGCGACTGAGGCCGGCAGGCGGCGACTGGCAGCGGCCATTCCCAGCCTTGAGACGCTATGCCGACGTTTTTCCGGCTTTGGCATTGACCGTATGGTGCCGGAGCAGGCCGCAGCGCTTCAGGCACTCGCTGTGATCAGCGGCCGCGAGGCGGCACAGGCGGTATCACGGTTGATCGTGCGAGGGGTCGTGCAGGGACCGGCGCTGAATCTGGCAGTGAGCACAGCCGCACGGATCGGCTCGACCCTGCCCGCTGATGTGTTGCGGTCCCTGCTTCGACACCCCGATCCCGGTATCCGGGCCAGCGTTTGTGGCTGCGCGCGCCGGCGCCCAGAGCTCATCTCCGTGATGATCGATCTTTTAGAAGACCTGAACCAAGGCGTAGCGAGGTCGGCTGCATGTGCTCTCGGACAAATGGGCAGAATCGAAGCTCGCCCGACCGACGCGGCGCTCAACGCGCTTGAGGGCATCGACCAACCTCGTGCCAATGCGATAGCAACAGCGATTCACAACGCGCTGCCGCCATGTGCCAAATCGGGAGCGATTGGATGAGTAGCGGACACGTCTCTGACATCGTGAATCCGCCGCTGATGACCCCGCAGCGGTCATCGAAGTGGGCGTGCGCAAACACCTGCGGCATCGTCCCGATCTGGACGCTGTCGCGTCCAATTGCGGTGCCCGGCCGGCCTTCGAGAGCAAGCGCGGAAGCGGCCAAGCTTTCTAGACAGCACGAGGGCGGCCGGGCAAGAAGCGCTGAGCGGCCCTCGCGCACCCCTTCTCACAATTGCTCCCCCGATGTTTGTTGCCTTTATTGGAGGGCTTCAGGTTTGCAAAAAAAACGCCTCGTGCGTGTGTATCAGTTGGGCGGTGCATTTTTCTGATTAGTGTATCGTCTATTTAAGACACGTGTGCTGCACTAAAAACTTGCTGTTGCCTAACGGTCGGCCGCGAACGGTCGCAGTCTGGGCAATTTGTGCCTCCAGAGTGGACACTCCGCGATTCCTAAATTAACGGAACCGCAGAGGGGGGAGCCCCCCGTTGGGAAACGGGGAGAACACGATGGCGCTTGAGATCGTTCCTTAACCATGTTGTTCGCTGCGATCGTTGGAGTTGCGCGCGGCGATAAGTTTTGGTCTATCGCCATAGCAATGATTCTGCCCGCGACCGCTATTCAAGTGGGATATCTGGCTGGAATCCTTATTCGAGCCAAAATCGAGCGCAGCGAACGGCGGTCACAATGTAGAAGTGCGGTCACAATGTAGAAAATTGTGGCGGTATCCGGGGCTCGCGCGTCTACGCGGCTTTACCTTCCGTTCTCTGTGACAAAAGAGTAAAAGAATTTTCATGTCGAACGAGAACGAGCGGTTTTCGAGATAATAGCGATCATATTCAATTCGGCGGTCGAGCCTCTCAACCGAATTGGCAGTCTCGCCCTCATCGTCGTAGACTTGCGCCCAACTGACAAGTCCAGGCCTGACTTTATGCAGTTCGAGAAGGTGGAAAACCTTCCCAGGCGCAGTAGCAAACGGGTGGGGCCCAACGATTGACATTTCTCCACGAAGAACATTCACCAGTTGCGGAACCTTGTCGATACCAGAGCGGCGCAGGAGCTGACCGAATCGTGTAACGTACTGAATCTTGTTGGGTATGTGGTTGAATGTCTTTTCTTCCTGACCAACGAGCGTCGTTCGAAACTCGAATACCTCAAATGCCGCGTTATTTAAACCATACCGCTTATGTCGACACACAATAGGCCCAGGAGATTCGCTCTTGATTCCTAAAGAAATGAGAAGCATGAGCGGCGAAAGTAGCACTAGCCCAGCGCTTGCAAAGGCAATATCGAATCCTCTTTTGATGATTTCTTGGGAGGGAGACATCGTGCCCCGAACTCGTCGGCGCTCGCAAATCGCGAGGGAATGCTTGCCTAATTCAGACATGACGCGACCACCATATTTTTATTTTTCTCGAAGGACTAACGGGTGACCTGCTTCCCAATTCATCGGCGCGAGGTAGTTAGGCAAGGAAATCACCCAACGCCTTACTCCCACCCCACCAATTGCCGCGGTCACAATTCTTCCCCTGCCCAGAATGTTCCGGGCCACATGGCAGGATGTCGAACATCGACTATTGGAATTTTAGATTCCGCCGCCTCGTTTCGAATTAGAATAATATAAAGTTGACCTAATAGAGGCTCTATCGTGTCGATGTGTGGCAGACAACGGTAACATGACGGCGTTTTAACGGTATCGGCTCGGCGTTTCAAAGGCTTGGTTGCCCAACACGTCGGACACACGCAGTTCTGCGAAGAGCACGCGCGGAGGTAGGCATGCTCGATCACGTGGCCAATCTCCGTAGCCTGTTCGTCGGCTAACCCCAGGCATCCACAGCCCACCGACTGCGGAGTCCGGGTGTGGCCCAACTCTTCCGTCACCGGCATCCGCCTGGCATGGAAGCTGTCCGGGGATAAGCTGCCGGCAGCGGGAACGGAGCACGACGGTTGAAGATGACCCGGAGCGGGCGCTGGCAGTCTTGGCACGTGGCCGACGGCCTCATGTGCGGATATACAGACTGGTTGATCTCGCAAAGAAGCCCCGGCATTCAAGCCGGGGCGCTGATAGCCAAATAGGGTGGGGCCATCGCAATCCGTTCGTTCATAGGGATCGTAGAAAATTCAGAAGGTCCTGCTTTTGTTTGTTGTCCAGTGCTCTGTAGAGGTCGATGACATCGTTGGCTTCTGATCCTTCGCTAAAATGCAAATTAATCGCTTGCGTCAGGTCCGTCGCGTTACCGTTGTGCATCAGGAATTTGCGGTGGCCCAGCCCCCATAGCGGCGCGCTTCGAAACTGATCACCTTGCGCCTGTCCTTGAGATATTCCGTCATCAAGCACTTTGCCCATTCTATGAAGTGCCAGATCCGAATACAAATGTACTGGTTTGTTCCGCAGTGCGGTGACTGCGCCGATGGGCGATGTCATAAGCATAGGCGTGTGACACGCGGAACACCCGATGTTATCGAAGATTCTTTCGCCATCCCTGATCGATGGTGCTCCACCAGGGGTATTGGTCGATCGCTCCGGCGGAGCAAGGAAGCGCATAAATGCGGCGAACTTCTCAACGTCGCTGAATGCATCCAAGCGTTTTTTCGGGTCGGGATCAAAGGCATCTTCGGGGTGCGATGTATCATTTGGAACGGTATGGAACTGACACTCTTTTGTCTCATTGCGCTCCGTTGGAAACACCTCGTTGCTTATGCCCATTTCGACATTATAGGCTTCTCCTGCAAAAACCAGCAATGATTTGTTCTGAGCTTTCCAGCCGAAGCGCGCAATCGTTCCGTCGTTGCCGTTTCTATTTTCCAGGCCGCCATTGGCGTGAACACCATTCGCATGAAATGGTTGGACAATATTGAGACGACCCGCAGCTACTCTAACATTGTCTGCGAAGACGCGTCCTGCCTGGTACTTCACGTTCTCGTCGATTGTGCTGTCGTCAATTTGTTCGATTAGTCCGGCTCCGAAAGTTGGAGTAGGAATTCGAAGAGTCAGGTTCTTTTCTAGTGCTTCTGTTTCTTTTTCAAAGTTGTCTTGCTGTTTCAGGAGACAGCCCTCGGCCCCGGCAAGTCCCATGATCGTGAATAGCGAGTGCACCCCACCGTCAGGAGAATTCATGGTGGGCCCTAGGCCGTCATCCTTGACCGTATCCACTTTCGCAAATTCGTCGGCCCCTGCGCAGAACAGCTTCGTTTCGTTCTCCGTTAGCCCTGCGATAGGCTTCGTAACATCAGTGCAGCTTAGATCGCTAATCCGGCTCAAGTCTGTCGAGGGGCGTAGCCCGGGGTCGTGTGGCGTTTGTGCATAACCAATAGGAATCACGGTGTTTAGCGCGGACCAGACGAACGCGGAACTGATAAGCCATCTGCGGACACCGAGGCACATAGCACAGTCTCCTCTCTTTGGAGCGTCATCGTGGGAGTGAGGGGGTAATAAGCCAGTTTCGATCGGCAGTAGGGAGCTGTTGTTGCAGCATGCATGCACCACGCTTGTATGTGTTTTGTGTGATCTACCTCACAGAGATGTGGCGATTTTGACTCGGCGGCTTAGGTTCGCTCATTTCTCCTCGGGCCCGACTCGGGCGCTCACATCGGGTTCGGTCGTTGGGGTAAACCCACCGCGCCATCTATGTGCTCGGCAAGGCCGCCCGTGACCAGGCCGTGTAGAAAGGCGCACGATTGTCGTCTCGATTGCGTGCGTGGTGGCGCGGGCGAGGATCTGGAGATCGGCGCTGCGGCATTTCGTGAATCGAGCCCTGCGAGCGCTGCCGGAGGCAAACCGACAGTCGGGGGGTGTGCGTTGTCACGGATGAGGATGACCCACACGACCTGCGCCGACTTTGCTGTTCGCAAGCAACAGATCAGCAGGGCCTGCCATTGACGTCGCGAGGCAACGCGCGCCACCGTGTGAAAAGCTGGGGAGGACCAGAACCGTTCTCACGCCCGCGGGCGGAAGCAGGAGGATGCACCGATGACCGCTCAGGATTCGCCCAACCTCTACGACCGGCTCGGCGGTGTGTACAGCATCGCCACCGTGATGGATGATTTCATCAACAGGATCATGGTCGATCCCCGCCTGAATGCAAATCCAAGGGTAGACGAGGCCCATCATCGCGTTCCCCCCGCAGGCTTCAAGTACCTCGTCACGGAAATGGTCTGCTGGGCCACAGGCGGGCCGCAAAAGTACACAGGCCGCTCCATGAAGGAGTCACACCAACATCTCATGATCACGGCGGCGGAGTGGGAGGCCTTTCTCGACGACCTCCAGCAAACCCTTGACAAGTTCGCTGTGCCCCAGGCTGAGCAAGCGGAGATCAAGGCTATAGTCGCCAGCACTCGGGGTGATATTGTTGTTGGGTCTTCGTGGAATCGAGTGGGCGATTTTTAGAGCTGGCTGGGTGAGAAAGCTGTGCATTGCTTAGGTATCTTGCATTACGGCTGGGCGTGGAATTTGGCAACAATAATGGATGGCACGAGCAGCGAAGCGGCGCCGGCGGCTTTGAGATACGTATTCGTTCCCTGGTTTTCGACCGGGGCAAACAGTGCGGGGGATTTTCGGTGACCCGAAGATCCGCGTCATTACACTCAAGCGGCGCTCAAAAAAACGACTTGTGGCTGTTGCGGTCGCGTTCAGATGGGGTGGTACGATCGCAAGGTCCGCCGTGTACGCGATCTTTCGTGCGGCGACACGCGGAAATTTCTGGAATTGGAGGTGCGGCGGATTGAGTGCCACCGTTGTGGCAAGGTGAAGCGGGAACGGCTCGATTTTCTGGCGGACAATCCGCTCTACACCAAGCGCTTTGCTTACTTTGTCGGCCGGCGGTGCCGAGGGGCGACGATCAAGGAAGTTGCGGAAGAATTGGCGCTGGACTGGCACACGGTCAAGGCGCTGGACATGCAATACATGGAAGCCCAGCTCAAGCGCGTAGGCACGCCTGGACCGCAGGTGATCGGCGTCGACGAGATATCGATCCGCAAAGGGCACACCTACCGGATTGTGGTCAGCGACCTTGTGCGCGGGCGGCCGATCTGGTTTGGCGGCAAGGACCGCTCGGAGGCAAGCATGAGCCGGTTCTACGCCTGGCTCGGCAAGAAGAAGAGTTCGCGCATTCGCCTTGCCGTCATGGACATGTGGAAGCCTTTCCGCCTGGCGACGAATGCGCATGCACCGCAAGCCGCGATTTTGTTCGACAAGTTCCATGTCATCCGCCATCTGGGTGAGGCCTTGGATGCAGTTCGCAAGAGCGAGTATGCCCGGCTCCAGGGCCGCCAGCGGCGCTATATCAAGGGCCAGAAATACCGTTGCTATCGCGCAGGGAGAACCTCACGCTCGACGGCAAGAAGGCGTTGAAGACGTTGTTGGCCGCCAACAAACGGCTCAATACGGCCTATGTCCTCAAGGAGAGCTTCGGCCAGCTGTGGGGCTACGAACGCGAAGGCTAGGCGCGGCGCTTCTTCGAGAACTGGCGCGCAAGCCTCAAGTGGCAACGGCTCGCACCCTATGAGAAATTCGCCGAGATGATCGATCGTCATTGGGACGGCATTGCGGCTTACTGTCAGGTGGAGAACAAGGTCTCGCTCGGATTCGTCGAGGGGCTCAACAACAAAATCCGCGTGATCCAACGCCGCGCCTACGGTTTGCGCAACGAAGATTACCTGCGGCTCAAGATCCTGACCTGCATGTTACCTGAACTATAGGCAACTCACCCGGCCTTTCCTTTGCGGTCCTGACCAAATGTGAGCAAGTCACTGCCTTCTCACAAACGCTACAACGCGAAAGCGCCGCATCGCTATGGACATGATGGACAACGCAAGCGCGTTGCCCACATGCCCACAGCGGCAACAACAGCAGAAGACAGTTGATCGGAATTGGCAGATAATCACCCACACGACTTCACGATGAAGCTTGCTGTTTAAGGGCGTCACGCTCCGGGTGAAGTCCCGCCTAACCGTGGACGCTCGTTAACCCCGGCTGCTTCAAACGGGTTCGTCGCCAGGAACATCCGAACTGCTCAAGTAATCTCGTCGCGTGTGCTCATCCAAGACAGAGAACCTACACTGGTCAGCGCGTGTCGGCGTAATTCCGCTTATGGCCGATTGTGTTGCAAAAGTCAGCGCCTGGTAGCTTGGGCGCAACATTCGAATCTCAACGAGCGAATTTTTGAATCAAGATTGCGTGCCGGCGGCCGACTTTGAATCAATGTTGCTCTCTCGGATGCTCAAAATCCTTTTGCAACAATATCGGCCCAATGCTGCCTCGATCTGGCCGCCCGCATGGGTCCGCTTACTGGGGACCACCGGTCGCGCATAAGCGAACCGGGAAGGTGGTCGGCGCGGCCGAGTCTGACCCAAATGTATGGTCCGGCCGTGCGTCGCAAGAGGTTTTCATCGATCTGTCGGCTTGCGGTCTTGCATCAATGTATCCGGCCTCTGATTGGAGCGTGTTGTGCTCCGGGCCATCATGGATATCAGCGCGCCTGCGGTCTCATTACCGGACAGGCCTCGAACGGGCCATTTGGGTCACCAGGGTTCGCAGGCGCCGGGAAGACCGGTCCTCCATCTCGTTTCATCCTCTCGCAGACCTCGGCAGGAAAACGGGGACTATGTCATCGCTCTCTCCCTGATCGGTGCAGTTCCTTTGTTCGTGCCGTGAGGCCGTTCCTTCGTCCCGGCCTGCAGGTTGTGCGGGGCATCGCGCGCAGGGACCGTCAAGGCTGGCCGTCGCAGTTGCCTTTGTTCTTGCTCCAGCGTTTGCAGGCCACGCGTTGACGGTCCCGAGCACGGTGCCACCCTCACGCAGGTCGGGATGACGGCGCAGTTGTCCTCGTGACCTCGAAGTTGCGCTCCTTGTTGAGAGCCGCCCAGGCGATACGGGCGAGCTTGTTGGCAAGCGCGATGGCGAGCACGTTGTGGTGCAACCGCTTCTTGGCGGCTTCGATCCACGGCTTGAGCCCGTAGCGCTCCCAACTCTGCGGCCGGATCAATACCACCCAGGCCGCCTGCACGAACAAGACCCGCAGGTAGCGATTGCCGCGCTTCGATATCTTGCCGAGGATGGTGCGGTCTCCGGTCGAGATCTGCCGGGGCACCAGTCCAAGCCAGGCGGCGAAGTCGCGGCCCTTCGAGAACACATCGCCGGTGCCGATCGCCGCCACCGTTGCGCTCGATATGATCGGCCCGATGCCGGGCACCGTCATCAGACGCTCGCACGCCGGGTCTTGCTCCACCACTCTTGTGATGTCGGTGGACAAGCCTTCGATGCGCTCGTCAAGCCGCCGCCAGTCGCCGGCCAAATCCTCGATGATGCGCATCATGCGCGGCGACAGCACGTCAGAGCGCTTGGCAAGGATGCCCGGCAATTCGGTGCGCAGGAAGTGCCGCCCCTGGCGCACCGCAACCCCGCGCTCCAACAGGAAGGCACGAATCTGGTTGATGATGCTGGTGCGCTGCCTGACCAGCCGTTCGCGCACCCGGTGCAGCGCCTGCAAGTCGAGCTGATCAGCCGTCTTGGTGGCGACGAATTTCATCGTCGGGCGCTGCACTGCCTCGGCGATTGCTTCCGCGTCCCGGAAATCGTTCTTCTGCCCTTTGTTATACGCGCGCACATATTTCGCGGGCATCAGCCGCGCATTGTGACCGTGGGCTTGCAGCTTGCGGCTCAGGTGATGGGCGCCGACACAGGCCTCCATGCCGATCAGGCACGGCGGCATCGCGGCGAGCCGCGCTTCGATCTGGCCGCGTGACCACTTCTGCCGAAGTACGATCGCGCCGCGTCGATCGAGGCCAACGACGTGGAACGAATTCTTGCCAATATCGATGCCCATCGTGGCAATGGTCGCGATTGATTTGTTAGACATGGCGGTGCTCCGTTTGACACTCGCCCCTTCCCAGCATTACTCGCCGGTGGGGCAGGAGCACGGCCGGACCATTCCATTAGCCGCCGTCGGCGATCACTCATCGATCAATTCACTGCCGTGGCGAAGGGCGTCAGTGTTGGTGAGACCATGCTGCTTTTCGGGAAGATTCTGCGATGATCCCATAGAGGCACACCTGCGCGATCTCTGCGCTACTGTGAGCTTTCATGCCGCTGCGGTGACTTGAGCATCGCTGTTGCGTCTTTTGCCGTGCCGGCCATCGACGCCGACCGATACTGGCCCATCGATGGTCACGCGGCGCACGATGCGCGGCTGGTTGCCGTAATCATCGATCGCCTTGTGCTGCGTTGCGCGATTGTCCCAGATCACCACATCGCCGGTCGACCAGTGCCAGCGCACCGTGTTTTCCAGCTGCGTCACGTGATCCTGCAGCATGGCAAACAGATGCGCGGAGTCCGCCGAACTGACGCCAAGGAGCCTGCGAACGAAATAGCCGAGAATGATGGCCCGCTCCCCGCTCAGCGGATGCACCTGCACGACCGGGTGCTCGGTCTTGTACATCGTCGATTTGAACACGGTCTCGTAATGTTGCAGCTGCCGGGCCGTGGCGTTGGGACGCGTTGCGGCATAGTCGTAACCGTTGCTGTGGAACGCCCACAACTGATCGGCGAGGTCGCGGAGCAGAGGCGGCAGCGTTTCATAGGCTGCGACCGCATTGGCCCACACAGTGTCACCGCCGACAGGGGGAATCACGACGCCGCGCAGGATGGAGAACAGCGGGAACGCCTCGACGAAGGTGACGTCCGTATGCCAGTAGCTCGCTCGGCTGTTCTCGGCATCGATGTCAAGGACCGCTTCGGTGCCGGCGACTGACGGTACGGTCGGGTGCGGAACAAGCGGGCCCAAGAGCCTTGCGAAGGCCTGATACTCGGCCTCGTCGAGATGGCCCTGGCCGCGGAAAAAGACGACGCGATGGCACATCAGGGCATGGCGAATCGCGGCCACCGTCTCGGCCGGCAGATCGCCGGACAGCCGTACACCGTGGATTTCCGCACCGATCGCGGGCGTGATCGGGCGAATATCGAGGGCCGCGTCGGCGGAATTGGGCATGGAGGAAGAGCTCCATTTTTGGTGATTCACGTTTGATCCGAAGGGTGGAATATCCGGCCGGGATGCTGCGCGGGTCAGTCCGGCTTCGCGCCCGAAAACTTGACCACCTTGCCCCACTTCTCGGTTTCTTCGGCGATCAGCTTTCCGAACTCGGCGGGCGACCCCGCCAACACCGTGAGGCCCAGGTCGGCAAGCCGCGCTTTTGTCTTGGATTCGGCGAGAGCCGAGTTGATCGCCTTGTTGAGACTATCGACGATCTCAGCGGGCGTGTTCTTGGGTGCGCCTAGGCCATGCACTGCGCTGGCCTCGTAGCCCGGCACGAAATCGCCCACGGTCGAAATGTCTGGCAATGCCTCCAAGCGCGTCGCGGTGGTCACCGCCAACGCGCGCAGCCTACCGGCTCTGATGTGCTCGATTGACGCGGGTAGACCATCGAACATGACCTGCACCTGTCCGCCAATGAGGTCGGTCAGCGCCGGCCCGGCGCTGCGATATGGCACGTGAGTCATGTCGACCCCCGCCATCATCTTGAACAGCTCGCCGGCAACATGCTGCCCGGTCCCGGTGCCAGCCGACGCCATGTTGATCTTGCCCGGGTTGGCTTTGGTATAGGCGATGAACTCAGGAACACTTTTGGCCGGGAACGCCGGATTGACCTCCATGACGAGGGGCACGCGGTCGGTGCTCGCGACGGGAGCGATATCGCGGATGAAATTGAAATTCAGCTTCTCGTAGAGCGTCGCGTTGATCATGTTTGGCGAACCGACCAGCAGGAGCGTATAGCCATCCGGGGGCGCACGCACGACCGCCTCGGTGCCGATATTGCCGCCAGCACCCGGCCGGTTTTCAACGACGAATGGCTGGCCGAACCGTTCCGACAACCATTGACCCAGCAAGCGTGCAATGATGTCTAGCGTGCCGCCAGAGGCAAAGCCGACGATGATGCGCACCGGACGCGTTGGATAGGCTTGCGCCGCTGCGATAGGGGACACGAGCGGGAGTGCGGCAGCGCCTGCTGTCAGTTTCAGAAATCTTCGGCGCGGAAGAGACATGGCGTCGTCCTTTGCTCTCAGGGCATTCGAGGCGCGCTGCCATCTATCGAGTATGGGCGAGACTAGACGGTGCCCCATATTCTGTATAATGCTATGTTTTTATAGGGTTATGTGAGTCCCGCATAGGTGTCGAAATGCAGTTCGGCGATCGCATTGCACGCCGTATGAAGCTGCACGACCTCCGTATCCTGATGGCTGTCGCGCAGGCCGGCAGCATGAACAAGGCGGCCGTTTTTCTCCATATGACTCAGTCCGCCGTTTCCAGATCGATCGCGGAACTGGAACGGACAGTGGGCGTGCGTCTGCTTGACCGCACTGCCCGGGGCGTCGAGCCGACCGAGTACGGTCGGGCGATGCTCGAGTGCGGAGTGGCCGTATTCGATGACCTGCGCCAGGGCGCAAAGAAAATTGAATTTCTTACCGACCCCGCTGCTGGGGAAGTGCGGATCGGGTGCCATCCTGGTCTGGCCGCGAGCTTTGTTCCTGCCGTCGTCGATGGGATCGCCCGCCGCTATCCGCGCATCGTGTTTCATCTCGTGGTCGCGGAGCTAGGGACGCTGCACCGTGAACTGACCGAACGTAATGTCGATCTTCTGATCACAAGGGAATTCGGCCCCCTAGCAGACGAACGGCTCAGCTTCGAATTTCTCTTTGACGACTCGTTTGTTGTCGTGGCGGGCGCGCAAAATCCATGGGTTCGGCGGCGCAGGATCGTGCTTACCGAGCTGCTAAACGAAGCGTGGGCGCTGCCACCGCCGGAAACCGCGTTTGGGTCGGCCGCAATGGAAGCCTTTCGTTCCCGCGGCCTTGATTATCCTCGCACGACGGTGGTCACCATTCCTCTAGACGTACGGATTAGTCTGCTGGCGACCGGGCATTTTCTCACGATTTTCGCTGCTTCCGTATGGAGGTTTTCCATTAGACGCCCGGAGCTGAAGGTCTTGCCCGTTGAACTGCCGATGGCCCGCGTGCCAAGCGGAATCGTCACGCTGAAGAACCGCACGCTAAGCCCCGTCGCGCAGCTTTTCGTCGAGCACGCCCGCGAAGTCGCAAAGCCGCTGGGGAAGAGAAAATGATAGACGCGATGTCGGGTTGTGGCCCTCTTTCACCGTCGGCGGTATTCGGCCAGCACGGACGCAGTCGGGGGATAAGCTGCCGTCAGCGGCGATGAAGCACGATGGCTGAAGATGACCCCAAGCCGACATTTGTGCCCCGGACCATCTCACACAACCATCAAATCCTTTCCGATGATGATCTCACCCTTAAAATACTTCGCCGCCGGGGCGCGCCACGTGTCGTCGCTGATGCTGTCGAAGGCCGGGATCAGATGCGACAGTACGAGTGTCTTGACCCCCGCCTCCTGCGCGATACGGCCGACATCTTCGACCGGCGTGTGATCGGCCTTCATGTGCGCCATGAGATCTTCAAACTTGATCGGCCGGCCTTTGGCGATCTCGCCGCGGATATAGGTCTCTATTGCCGGCATGTACATTGCCTCGTGCACAAGGACATCGGCGCCTTTGGCCATTTTTCCCACCGCATCGAGCGACGCGGTATCGCCGGAGAATGCTATCGCGCGATCCTTGAAGTCGAAACGGTAGCCCAACGCCGGCTTCACTGGCGGATGCTCGACGATGATGGCCGAGACCTTGACGTTGTCATCCTGCGTCACCGGTCCGGCCACTGACACTTCCTTTACGTCGACCGTGACCAGTGGCTTCATCTTGAGATCCTCGGCCCAGAAATCGACCGTCATCTTGTAGGCACGCAGGAAATCCTCCGTCATCTGCTTGAGCGGCGGCGGACCGAAGGCGCGCACGTCAAGATGCATGCCATTGATCCAACCGACCACCAGCAGTGGGCCGTACTCAATATTGTGGTCGGCGTGATGATGGGTGATGAAGATCGAACGCAGTGCGGAGAACGGGATGCCAGTGCGGGCGTATTGGTCAGTAACGCCGATGCCGCAATCGAGCACGTAGGCGGCGCCATTGCTCAGCATCGCGTGCGAAGTCATTTTGCGGGTCCGTTCTGGGCCCTGGCCACCGGGGCCGGCGCCGGTGCCGAGCAACACTAGCTTGGTGCCC
>WNFS01008483.1_pt1 | contig 13911 bp, 14 predicted proteins | sample 5400141 | NCBI WGS metagenome assembly WNFS01 (sample SAMN13153358, study PRJNA577476) | soil metagenome | isolation source: 60 cm saprolite under Madrone tree | place: USA:California | collected 2016-06-14
TCCAGCTCACCGTGGCGCGGAAGGAGCTCGGCCGGCTCCACCCCGCCGAGCTGGCCGACATCCTGACCGAGCTCGACGGCCGCGAGCGCGAGTCGCTGTTCCGTGCGCTCGCGCCCGAGGCGGCCGCCAAAGCCCTCACCGAGGTGGAGCCCAAGGTCCGCCGGCGCCTGATCGCCGCTCTGCCGGCCGAGCGCGCGGCCGACATCGTCGAGCGGATGCCACCCGACGAGGCCGCCGATCTGCTCGCCGCGCTCCCCCAGCGCCAGTCGGACCTCCTGCTCGAGAAGATGGAGCGCGACGAGGCCGCGGACGTCCAGCAGCTCCTGAGCTACGAGCCCGACACCGCGGGCGGCATGATGACCACCGAGTTCGTCACTCTGCCCGCGCACCTGACCGCCGCCGAGGCGCTGGAGCGCCTGCGCGGGCTCGCGCGCGAGGTCGAGCTCATCTATTACATCTACCTGGTCGACCCTGCGGCGCGCCTGCAGGGGGTCGTCACCATCCGCCACCTCCTCCTCTTCGATCCCGGCGCGCGCCTGGAGGAAATCATGCGGCGCGACCCGGTGTCGGTTCGCCCCGACGACACCCCCGAGCGCGTCGCCGAGATCACCGAGAAGTACAACCTCCTCGCCGTCCCGGTGCTCGACCCCCAGGGGAAGCTCCTCGGCATCGTCACCGTGGACGACGTCCTGACGCACATGACGGCGCTCGCATGGAAGTGGAAGCTCGGCCACGCACGCTGAGCGCCCGCGGCAGCGGCCGCTGGCAGCACGTGCTGCGCTTCCTGGTCATCATGGGCCCGGGGATCATCACCGCCAACGTCGACAACGACGCGGGCGGCATCACGACCTATTCGCTCGCCGGCGCGCGCTACGGCTACGCGCTGGTGTGGACGCTCGTGCCGATCACCATCGCGCTCGTGGTCGTGCAGGAGATGTGCGCTCGCATGGGCGCGGTCACCGGCAAGGGCCTCGCCGACCTGATCCGCGAGAACTTCGGCGTCCGGCTCACTTTCTACGTCATGGTCCTGCTCCTGCTCGCGGACCTGGGCAACACCGTGGCCGAGTTCGCGGGCGTGGCGGCGAGCCTCGAGATCTTCGGGCTGTCGCGCTACGCGACCGTGCCGCCGGCTGCCCTCTTCGTGTGGTGGCTCGTGGTCTATGGGAGCTACCGGCGCGTCGAGAAGGTCTTCCTCGCGGCGTGCCTCTTCTACCTGGCCTACGTCGCCTCCGGGGTGCTCGCGGCGCCCGGGTGGTCCCACGTCCTCGGCGCATCGGTGGCGCCGCGGGCACGGGTCGACGCCGCCTACCTGACCATGCTGGTCGGGCTCGTGGGCACGACCATCGCGCCGTGGATGCAGTTCTACCAGCAGTCGGCGATCGTCGAGAAGGGCGTGCGCGTCGAGGACTACCCGTACTCGCGCCTCGACGTGGTGAGCGGCTGCATCTTCACCGACGTGGTCGCCTTCTTCATCATCGTCGCCTGCGCCGCGACGCTGCACGCGGGCGGCGTCGCGATCGAGACGGCCGCCGACGCGGCGCAGGCGCTCCGTCCGCTCGCCGGCGCCTACTGCGCGGCCCTCTTTGCCTTCGGGCTCTTCAACGCCTCGCTCTTCTCCGCCTCCGTCCTGCCGCTCGCGACCGCGTACTCGGTGTGCGAGGCGCTCGGTTGGGAGACGGGCGTCAACAAGCGCATGCGCGAGGCGCCGCACTTCTACGGGCTCTACACCGGCCTCATCGTGCTCGGCGCCGCGATCGTCCTGGTGCCCGGCATCCCGCTCATCCCGGTCATGTACCTCTCGCAGGTGGCGAACGGGGTGCTGCTCCCGGTCGTGCTGGTCTTCATGCTGCTCCTCATCAACCGCCGCGACCTCATGGGGCAGTACACCAACGGCACCGCGATGAACGCCGCCGCATGGGTGACGGTCATCGTCACGAGCGGCCTCAGCCTCTACCTCGCCGCCACCGTTTTCTTCGGGACGGCCTAGAGAGAGGTGGCCGGCGCCGAGAGGCGCCGAGCTGCGCGCGGCGGACGCCGCGCGGGTGTCCATCTGGGGCGCGCGGCGGACGCCGCGCGGGTGTTTGTACGGAGCCCGCGAAGCGGGCGAGCACTGGACGGGCCCCCAGATGCGTTGAGCTGGACGAACTCGCGTGGTTGCGCTAACCACAGGCGATCCATGAGCAGCGACGGCCAAAGCCGTCCATCGGAACCGTAGGACCGCCCGGGCGCGCGGCTGGCAGCACCCTCCCGCCCCGGGTGGTGAGGAGGACGCGAGCGTGCCCTGTCCAGCGAGAGGAGGCTCATGACGCCGGCCGCCGCCGTCGAGCAGGCGCGCGAGCGGACCCTCCGCGTCACGGAGCTGCTGGACGCGTGGCCGGTGCTCTCCGCCGAGGAGCGCCTGGAGGGGCTCCGGCTCCTGCCCCACGCCGACGCAGAGGACCTGCTGCTGTCGCTGCCTGCCCGCGACCAGGCGGAGCTGATCCTCGAGACGTCGGCCGGCGAGCGGCGCTCGTGGATGCGGCTGCTCCCGCCCGACGACGCTGCCGACGTCGTGCAGGCGGCGCCCCAGGCCGAGCGCGAGGGGCTGCTCGCCCTCCTGGACGAGCCGACGCGCAAGGAGGTGGCGGCGCTCCTCGCCTATGCCGAGGACGACGCGGGCGGGCTCATGAACCCGCGCTACGCACGCCTGCGCCCCGACATGAGCGTCGACGAGGCGATCACGTACCTCCGCCGCCAGGCGCGCGAGCGCCTGGAGACCATCTACTACATGTACGTGCTCGACGCCGAGCAGCGCCTGCTCGGCGTGGTGTCGTTCCGCGACCTGTTCGCCGCGCCGCCCGAGAAGACGGTGCGCGACATCATGCATACCGAGGTCGTCACCGCCCCCGAGAGCATGGACCAGGAGGCGCTCTCGCGCCTGTTCGCCGAGCACGACTTCCTCGCCATCCCGGTCATCGACGCCGAGCGGCACGTGAAGGGCATCGTCACGGTCGACGACATCGTCGACGTCGTCCAGGAGGAGGCCACCGAGGACATCCAGAAGATCGGTGGCATGGAGGCCCTCGACGCGCCCTACCTGGAGATCGGCTTCGCGAGCATGGTCCGCAAGCGCGCCGGCTGGCTCGCCATCCTGTTCGTGGGCGAGATGCTGACCGCCACGGCGATGGGGTTCTACGAGCGCGAGATCGCGCGCGCCGTGGTCCTGGCGCTCTTCGTGCCGCTCATCATCTCGAGCGGCGGCAACTCGGGCTCGCAGGCCTCGACCCTGGTGGTGCGCGCGCTCGCCCTCGGCGAGGTGAAGCTGCGCGACTGGTGGCGCGTCGTGCGCCGCGAGATCGGCGCCGGGCTGTCGCTGGGCGCGATCCTCGCCTCGATCGGCCTGGTCCGCATCCTCCTCTGGCAGGTCCTCTTCCAGACCTACGGCGACCACTACCTGCCCATCGCGCTCACCGTGGCCACGAGCCTGATCGGGGTGGTGATGTGGGGGACGCTCGCCGGCTCCATGCTGCCGCTCGCGCTGCGCCGGATGGGCTTCGACCCCGCCAGCGCCTCCGCGCCCTTCGTCGCCACGCTGGTCGACGTGAGCGGGCTCGTCATCTACTTCTCGGTCGCGAGCCTGTTCCTGCGCGGGACGCTGCTGTAGCCGCTTCGACGTGCTCGGCCGGGACCACGATCGTGTCGGCGCCGGGCGTGGCGTTCGCCTCCTCCACCGCGGCCCGCAGGGTGCACTGCTCCCCGGGCGCCGCCGGGTCCGCGTCGCAGCTCCCGTCGCCGGGCGCCGCGTCCCTGCGGTCATCGACGGCGTTCACGGGGTGAAGGTCGCCGCGAGCGCCGACGCAGAGGGGCCGAGGCAGGCGAGCGCCAGGAGGAGGCCGCCCCTCACGCTTTCCATGGCGACCCTCCGCGCCCCGCCGGTCAGCTCACCGGGAAGATCTTCCCGAACCGCATCATGAACATCAGGTCGCCATTGACCTGATACTCGCCGTTCATGAAGGCCTCGCGGCCGCTCTTCTCGCCGCGCGCGATGGCGAGCCACACGTCGGAGTCCATGACGAGGGTGACCGTCGGCTCCATCGTGCGCCCGTGCATCACCCGGCAGGTGCCGTCGTGCAGGACCACCGTCCATTGCCCGGGCTCGCGGCCCGACAGGTCGAACAGGATCACCGTCTCGACCCCCGCCGCAGCCGCGGGATCGAACACCTGCGGCAGCCCCTCGACCGCCGCCGACGCCGTGGTCGGCTGGAAGGTGGTCACCATGCCCGCCCCCTCCTCGGCGGCGGAGCGTAGCGGCTCGGTCGGCGCCCCGCAAGCGCAGAAGTACCTTGCACGTGCACCGGCACGCGACTATTGTCGGCGGTAACCGGCATGCGGAGCGATCGCAGCGTCACCGAGCGCATCCTCAACGTCCTCCGCCCCTACGCGTCGAACTGGAGCGGCACCCTCGGCCGCGGCGACCTGGTGATCCCGCAGCGCGAGATCCCGCGCGTCATCCACGAGATATTGGACGCGCTGCACGAGGACGCCGCCACGCGCAAGGAGGCGGGCGACCGCGAGCTGTTCGACGTGCTGATGGCAGCGCGCCGCAGCGCCTCGGTCCAGGACCAGGCCGACCTCCTGCGCCGGCACTTCATCATTCTCCTGCGCTAGGAGTCCGTCCGGGTAATCGTGGCGAGCGAGGCGAACAAGCCGGGGAGCGAGAGCGGCAAGCGCAGCGACGACCGACGAGGCGTGCCTGTAGGCACGCCGCAGGAGGGAGGAGCGAGCACGCCGCTCGCAGCCCCCGGATCGTTCGCCGCAGCCGCCATGATTACCCGGACGGCCTCCTAGCATGGCCGGCGCGGCCGAGGGCTACCGCCCGGGCAGGATGCTCGGGCTGATGGCGCGCTCGCTCGTCCTGCCGACGGCCGCGCCCGCCGGCGCGGGCGTGGCGGCCGAGCCGGCGGGCGGGATCAGCGTCACCTACGTCGGCCACGCGACCGTCCTGGTGCGCTTCGACGGCGTCGCGCTGCTCACCGATCCGGTCTACTCGCAACGGCTCATCCTCCCGAAGCGCCTGGTCGAGCCCGGCGTCCCGCTCGCACAGCTGCCCCCGCTCGACGTCGTCCTCGTCTCGCACGGCCACATGGACCACCTCGACGTGCCTACGCACCGCCGCCTCCCCAAGACCGACACGGTCGCGGTGGTGGCGAAGAACCTCTCGGACCTGGTCGCCGGCTGCGGTTACCGCGAGGTGATCGAGCTCGCCTGGGGCGACACGGTGACCATCCGCGGCCTCCGCGTGACCGCGCTGCCCGTCAAGCACTGGGGTACGCGCAACCTCTGGCCCGACGACCGCGGCTACACCGGCTTCCTCGTCGAGCACCGCGACGGCACCGTCTTCTTCCCGGGCGACACGGCCTACTTCCCCGGCTTCCGCGACTACGGCCGGCGCCACGCGATCGACGTGGCGCTCCTCCCGATCGGCGCCTACCGTCCGCCCGCCTTCCGCCGCGTCCACATGAACCCCGAGGACGCGTTGCAGACGCTCGTCGACCTCGATGCCCGCTACATGGTGCCGATCCACTGGGGCACGTTCGTGGTCTCGTACGAGCCGATCGACGAGCCGGTCGCCTGGCTCGAGGAGCTGGCGCGCGAGCGCGGGCTCACCGAGCGGGTCGCCGTGCTGCGCCACGGCGAGTCGCGGCGGTTCGCATGACCCATCCGCTCTCCGGCGCCGCCGCCATCGTCGGCCTCGGCATCACGCCGCAGGGGCGGGTCTACGGCAACACGCCGCTCGGCTTCGCGGTCGACGCCGTGCAGCTCGCGCTCGCGGACGCGGGCCTCGAGCGGGGGGACCTCGACGGCCTCCTCCTGAACCCCGGCCTCGCCTGGGCCGACATGGGCATGGGCTCCTTCCAGCTCCAGCAGGCGATGGGGCTGCGCGACCTCCGCCTCTCCGCCACCATGCACCTCGGCGGCGCCACCGCGTGCGCCATGATCCAGCACGCCGCGCAGGCGATCGCAGCCGGCCTCTGCACCACGGTCGCGTGCGTGTTCTCCGACGCGCCGCTGAAGCCGCCCAAGCCCGAGGGCGAGCGCAGCTCGAGCGGCAGCGCGTACGGCTTCGTGCGCGGCTGGGAGGCGGCCTACGGCTACTTCGGCGTGAACGCGATGTACGCGCTCGTCGCGCGCCGGCACATGCACCGCTACGGCACGACGCAGGATCACCTGGGCGCGGTCGCCGTCGCGCAGCGCCGGTGGGCCAACCTGAACCCCGCGGCCCAGATGCACGAGCAGCCGCTCACGCTCGAGGACTACCACCGCTCGCGCTGGATCGTGGAGCCGTTCCACCTCTTCGACTGCTGCCTGGTCTCGAACGGCGGCCTCGCCGTCGTCGTGACCGGTCGCGAGCGGGCGCGCGAGGCGAGGAAGCCCCCCGTCTACATCCGCGGCATGGCGCAGGGGCACCTGGGCGGCGACCCCTCGGACACGCTCTCCTCGGGCGCCGTGCTGTCGCGCGAGCCGGCGTTCCGGATGGCCGGCCTCACGCTGCGCGACGTGGACGTGGTCGAGCTCTACGACTGCTACACCTTCACCGTGCTCGTGACGCTCGAGGACTACGGCTTCTGCCCCAAGGGCGAGGGCGGGCCCTTTGCCACCGAGCACGTGACCGGCCCCGGCGGCCGGCTGGCGGTGAACACCGGCGGCGGCCAGCTCTCGAGCTTCTACATGTGGGGCATGACGCCGGTGTCGGAAGGCGTCATTCAGGTGCGCGGCGAGGGCGGGCGGCGCCAGGCGGCGAAGCACGACGTGGCGCTCGTCTCCGGGAACGGCGGCGTCCTCTCCACGCACTCGACGCTCATCCTCGCCCGGGAGCCGTCGTGACGGCGGCGTACACGAAGCCCCTCCCGCAGGCCACGCGCGAGATGGCGCCCTTCTGGGAGGCCGCGCGCCGCCACCAGCTGGTCGTGCAGCGCTGCCGCGGCTGCGGGGCCCATCGCTTCCCGGCGCGCGATCTCTGCAGCCGCTGTCTCTCGCGCGAGGCGGAGTGGGCGCCCGTCTCCGGGCGCGGCACGGTCTTCAGCTACGCCGTCATGCACCAGGTCTACCACCCGGGCTTCGCCGCCGAGGTGCCGTACGCGGTGGTGGTGATCGAGCTCGAGGAGGGGGCGCGGCTGGTCTCGAACCTGGTCGGCTGCCCGGTCGGGGCGATCGCGATCGGCATGCCGGTGGAGGCCGTGTTCGAGGACGTCACGCCCGATGTGACGCTGCCGAAGTTCCGCCCCCGCGCGCGGCGCTGAGCCCGGCGGGCGAGCGGATCGGCCCGCGTTTTCGACCGTTCGCACCGAGATCCTGGCGTCGGGCGCGGCGCCACCCCACTGTGGTCGCGGCCGACGCGCCTGGGCTACAATCCGCTCCATGCCGCCGGCGCTCGCCCCCATGCCGCCGCCGCGCCGGACCGACCGCATGCTGCTGCTCGTCTTCGGGACGGGCGCCGCGATCGGCCTCCAGCTGGGCTTCCTCCACGCCTTCCTGTGGCACAACACCTGGGCGGCGCTGAGCGCCTTCCTGGTGCCGGCGCTCGGCTATGCGGCGGTCGTGTACGCCCTCTGGCGCTGGGTCTTCCCGCGGCTCCGCGCGCGCACGCTGCTCGGCGGGATCACGCTCCAGGTCCTGGTCTCGCTCCTCACCTTCGCCGTGCTCTCCACGCTCACCACCGAGCTGATCGCCACTCTGCGCGGCGCGCCCTCGCTCTTCGGGGCGCCGACCGGCCTCGGGAAGCAGGTCACGATCACGCCCGAGCAGCAGCAGGCGGTGGTGCGCCTCTATGCATTGATCCCCATCATCCCGACCGTTCTCCTGGCGCTCATCGGCTACCATCAGTACTGGCAGCGCGTGCTCGGGCTCCGGCACCGCGAGCGCGAGCTCGTCGAGCTGGCCGCGACCGCGCAGCTCGCCGCGCTGCGCGCCCAGATCTCGCCGCGCTGCGCGCCCAGATCAACCCGCACTTCCTCTTCAACAGCCTGAACTCGATCGCGCAGCTCATCCGCGCCGACCCCGACCGGGCCGAGGCGTGCGTCGAGCGGTTGGCCGAGATGTTCCGCTACGTGCTGCGACACGGCGAGCTGGACTTCGTGCCGCTTGCCGACGAGCTCGAGATGGCGCGCGCCTACCTCGACATCGAGTGCGCTCGCTTCGGCGACCGCCTGCGCGTCGAGACGCGCGTCGACCCGCCGAGCCTCCAGCACCCGATCCCGAACCTGATCCTCCAGCCGCTGGTCGAGAACGCGGTGAAGCACGGCCTCTCGCGCAAGCTGGGCGGCGGCACGGTGCGCATCGAGGCTATCCTGACCGACGGCTGCCTCGAGCTCAGCATCGGCGACGACGGCCTCGGCATGCCGGCAGCCGCCCTGGAGCGCGTCTACGAGTGCGGCATCGGGCTGCGCAACCTGCGCGACCGGCTCGAGCGGCTCTACGGTCCCGCCCACCTGCCCGAGATCACGAGCGCGCCCGGGAGCGGTACCCGCGTGCGGCTCCGCCTCCCGGTTCGCCCCGCCCAGGCCGCGTAGCGATGGGCGCCATTCGCACCGTGGTCGTGGACGACGAGAAGCTGGCGCGCGACCGCCTGGTCGGCTTCCTCGCCGACCTGGACGACGTGAGCCTCCTCGGGCAGGCGGCCGACGGCGTGGAGGCCCTCAGGCTGATCGAGGAGGAGCGCCCGGACCTCGTCTTCCTCGACGTCCAGATGCCGGGGATGGACGGCTTCGAGGTGCTGAAGGCGCTCCGCGAGCCGCCTCCGCACGTGGTGTTCTCCACCGCCTACGACGAGTACGCGATCCGCGCCTTCGAGGTTGGCGCGGTGGACTACCTGTTGAAGCCATTCGGCCGCCGGCGCGTCGAAGAGGCGGTGGGGCGCGTGCGCGGGCGCCTCGGTGCGCCGAACAGCGCCCCCGACTGGGAGAGCGTGCTCAGGCGGCTGGAAGAGCAGCGCAAGGTCTACGTGAGCCAGGTCCCGGTGCACAGCGGGAAGCGCATCCTGATCGTGCCGGTCGCCGACGTGCTCTGGTTCGGGGTCGAGTACCGCCTGGTCTACGCGCACACCGCCGAGCGCGCCTTCATGACCAACTACACGCTGCGCGACCTCGAGGAGCGCCTCGACCCGGCGCTCTTCTTCCGCGCCCACAAGTCGAACCTCGTGAACCTGAAGCACGTGAAGGAGATCGTCCCCTGGTTCGGCGGCCGCTACAAGCTCGTCATGCGCGATGCGGCGGGCAGCGAGGTCGCGCTCAGCCGCGCGCAGACGCGGGCGCTGCGCGCGCGGCTCCGGTGGTGAGGGCGTGCCGGTGCGCGCCTTGACAGCTTTTCGGTTTGCGGGGCAGCCATAGGTCCTACGCTCACCTCGCTCGACACGACGACCGGGCCGCGCCCGCGGCGACTGCTGGCCGCCCTCGGGATCTCGACGGCGGCGCATGCGCTCCTCGGCCTCATGGTCTTCTTCGACATCCTCGGCGCGGGCGGCGGCTTCGGCCTCGGCATCGGTCCCGGCTTCGGCGTCGGGTCGGGCGGCGGCATGGGCCTCGGCCCGCAGCGGCGGCGGGAGATCTTCTCGCTGGAGGACCTGCCCACGCCGGTGCCGCCGAACGATCCGAACGCCGAGCAGGCGCTGAAGGAGCTGCTCAAGCCGGCGACCGCCCAGGCGATCGTCGTGCCGTCGCCGGCGGTGCCGCGGCCGACCTCGCCGACGGTGCACTTCGCGCCCCCGGCGCGGCCGGTCGGCGCCGGCGTCGACCTCGGCTCCCGCTTCGCATCGGCCGGCGCCGGCGTGGGCGGCTTCGGCGTCGGGGGAGGCGGCGGGGGCGCCGGCTGGTCGCTCGGCACCTCCTTCGGGAGATACGTGGGGAGCCTCCGCAAAGTCGGGCTCGACGTCGCCATCGTGGTCGACTCCACCGGCAGCATGCAGAACGTGATCGACGACCTGAAGCGGCGCATGGACGACCTCGCCGCCACCATGCAGCGTCTGGTGCCGACCGCGCGCGTCGGTGCGGTCACCTACCGCGATCGCGACGACGACCAGGGCGCGAAGGGCGGCCCGCGGCAGAGCGAGGCCTTCGTCGTCAAGTGGACGGACCTCACCTTCAACGTGAAGAAGGTGCAGACCTTCCTCGACGGCATCGTGGCCGAGGGCGGCGGCGACTGGGAGGAGGCCGTGAAGGACGGCCTCGAATGCGCGATGCGCCAGCTCAAGTGGCGCAGCGACGCGAAGAAGGTGATCATCCTGGTCGGCAGCTCGCCGCCCCACCCGCAGGACGTGGCCGCCATCCACAAGCTGATCGCCGACTGGCGCGCGAAGGGCGGCGTCGTGAGCACGATCGACGTGAGCCTCATGCTGCACGAGGAGTTCGAGCGGCAGATGGCCAGGTGGCTCCACAACGAGGACCTGAAGGAGGTCTCGCCGCTCCCCGACTTCTACAAGGAGGTGAGCGCCAGCTTCGGCGAGATGGCCCGGGAGGGCGGCGGGCAGACGATCGCCATGGGCCAGCAGAGCACGCTCGTCCGCCACCTCCTCGTGCTCACCTTCGGGCCCAGCTGGGAGCGCGACGTGGCGCGCATCGCGCGCGGCTTCTGACGCGCAAAGGAGAATCGCGATGGAAAACGTCAACCTCGATTTCGTCCACCTGATCCACCAGGCGGCGATCTCGACCTACCCGCTGATCGTGTGCTCGGTCGTCATGCTGGGCGTGGTGCTCGAGCGCCTGTGGACGCTGCGCGGCGCGGTGTCCTCGACCGGCTCGCTCACCGCCGAGCTGGTCCCGCTGCTGGCGCGCGGCGATCTCGCCGGCGCCGCGGAGGCGGTGCGCCGGCACCGGCTCTGCCCGGCGCGGCGCGTGTTCAGCGACGTGCTCGGCGTGGCCCCCGAGGCGCCGCTCGAGGAGCTCGAGCGCGTGGCCGACGAGCGGCAGTTCGAGGAGGTGGAGGGCTGCGGCGCCTACCTCTGGGTCCTCGGCACGATCGGCTCCTCGGCGCCCTTCATCGGGCTCTTCGGCACCGTGGTCGGCATCATGCGCGCCTTCCACAGCATGGCGATCGTCGGCACGGGCGGCTTCGGCGTGGTGGCGGGCGGCATCTCCGAGGCGCTCATCGCCACCGCGCTCGGCCTCGCCATCGGCATCATCGCGCTCGTCTTCTACAACTACCTCCAGAACCGCGTGGAGCGCATCGACGGGGCGCTCCGCATCGGCTGCGCGCGGCTGGTCGAGGCGGTCGCGGCGGCGCGGAGGGGCCATGGCGCTGTTTAGGGGGCATACGCGCGGGCACATCGTCGCCGAGATCAACGTCACACCGCTGACCGACGTGTTCCTGGTCCTCCTCATCATCTTCATGATCACCACCTCGGCCATGGTGAAGCCGGCCGCCGACGTCGATCTCCCCAAGGCGGCCGAGAACGAGGAGCAGCCGAAGGGCGTGCTCGTCACCATGACGCCGACGCACGAGGTGTTCGTCAACCAGCGACCGGTCCCGAGCGACGACGCGTCGCTGGCGAGCGTGCTGCGCGACACGCTCGCGCGCAGCCCGGACAAGGTGGTCGTGCTCGCCGGCGACCGATCGGTGGTGCTGGGCGAAGTGGTGCGCGTGCTCGGGCTCGCCAAGGAGGCGGGCGCCACCGGCTTCGCCCTGGCCTCCGAGTGACGGCGCGCGCGGTCGTGGCGCTGGCCGCGGCGCTGGCGGCCGCGGCGCCGGCGCGCGCCCAGGAGGGCGGCGAGCGCGCGACGCTCGCCCAGCTCGAGCAGCGGAGCCGCGCCTTCTATGCGCTCCTCGAGCACGGGGAGCGCGAGCGCGCGGCCGCCACCTGGCCCGGGCTCGAGGCCGACCTGGCGCGTTTCCAGGGCGGCCTCCAGGGGCGCCTCGACCGCATGCGCGACGAGGTGATCGAGCGCGACGGCGACCTGGAGGAGCTCTTCCGGAGCCCGCGCTTCCGCGAGCCCGAGGTCATGTCGCTGGTCGCCGCCTACCACCTCGCCTGGGTGCGCTACCACGGCGCGCAGCTCACCGGCGACGCGGCGAAGAAGCGGGCGCTCCTCCAGAAGGCGGTCGAGGGCTTCTCGCAGTTCCTGCTCGTGAACGAGGTGCCCGAGATCTACGCCGACAGCCTCTACGGCCGCGGCCTCGCCTTCCTCGAGCTCGGCGACACGGCGAAGGCGATCGAGGACCTCTCCGCCGCCGCCGACACGCCGCAGGTGGGCGCCAAGGCGCGCGCCGCGCTCGAGGAGGCGCGGCGGCGGGCGAGCGGCAGGAAGGGTTCCGCCGAGGAGGACCCCGAGGCCCTCCTCGCCCGCCTGGGCGATCTCCTACTGCGCACCACGGCCGGGGACGCGGCCGGCGAGAAGGACGCGACCGCGCTGGCGCGCGGCCTCGCCGCGCGCGGCGGGCCGTGGCCGGCGCGCGTGTCGAGCCTGCTCGCGGAGAAGCTCGGCGGGGGCGCGCCGGCCGGCGTCCACTCGACCTACGGCCTCTTCCTCCTGGCCCAGCTCGCCGTCGACCGCGGCCGCTGCGGCGACGTGCCGCCCTTCGCCGACGCGAGCGAGGGGGTGCACGACGGCACCCGCGCTCGCCTCCGCCCGGAGATCCTCTACCTCGACGCCGGCTGCCGCCTGAACACGGGCCAGGCGCGCGAGGCGGCGGAGCGCTTCGCGACGCTCCTCCACGAGTTTCCCGACTCGGGGCACGCGCGCGACGCCGCCTACTACCGCTTCCGCGCCCTCGACGTCGCACGCGCGAGCGACGCGTCGCTCACGCCGGCCTACGAGCAGGCGCTCGACGCGTACCTCTCCGCCTACCCCAGGGCCGAGGGCGCTGCCGAGGCGCGCTATCTCCTCGCCGAGCTGCACCGCGCGCGCGGCGACTGCAAGCGCGCCGGGGCCGAGTACGGCCAGGTGGGCGCGGGCCCCTTCGCCGCGCGCGCGCGCCTCGGCGACCTCGAGTGCCGGGTCCTCACGCTGGGCAAAGGGAACGAGGGACGCAAGGAGGTGCTGGCCGCGCTCCGCACCTTCGTGCACGACGCCTCCGACAAGGGGCTCGGCGCGCGCGCCGCGCTCCTCGGCGCCGCCGTGGCCGCGGGCGCGACCCCGCCCGACCAGGGCGCGGTGGTCGAGCTGCTCGACGGCTTCGAGCAGCGCTACCCCCACGTGCAGGACCTCCACCCGCGCGCCCTCGAGCTCCGCCTCGCGGCGCGCGTCGCGACCGGGCGGCTCGAGGAGGCCTCCCGCGACCTCGACGCCTTCCTCGCGCTGCGCGCCGGCGCGGCCGAGCGGCGCGGCACGCTCGCGCGCGTGGGCCGCGAGCTCGCCACGCGTACCGAGCGGGCGGCGCCCGCCGACCAGGCGCCCGCGCTCGCCCTGGCGCGCAAGGTCTACACCGTCCTCGTGCGCGAGAGCGGCGATGCCGGCAGCCGGATCGTCCTCGCGGATCTGGATCTCCGCGCCGGCGACGCCGCCGCGGCGCGCGCGCTCTACGAGGAGGTGCTCAAGACGGACGGTGCGTCGGCCGAGGCGCTCCGCGGCGCGGCGCGCGCGGCCGCGGCGCAGGGCGACCGCGCACACGCCCTCGCCTACTGGCGGAGCGTCCTCGACGCGAGCCCACCGGGCGGCACCGCCTGGTACGAGGCGCGCGTCGCGCAGGTGACGCTGCTCGCCGAGGACGGGCAGAAGGCGCAAGCATGCGAGCTGCTGCGCGCGGCCCGCGGTCGCGCCACGAGCGCGGGCGGCGACCAGCTGGAGGCGCGGCTGCGGGCGATGGAGCCGCGCGTGTGCCGGTGATGGGCTCGTTCCGAGGCAGGCGTGTGCGGGCGCGGGGGCGCCGGCTCCGCTTCGATTCGGCGCCGATGCGCGTCGGCACCATGCCGCGCGGCGCGTTCGGCGCCTCATAGGCGCTGCG
>WNFS01009976.1_pt1 | contig 13908 bp, 12 predicted proteins | sample 5400141 | NCBI WGS metagenome assembly WNFS01 (sample SAMN13153358, study PRJNA577476) | soil metagenome | isolation source: 60 cm saprolite under Madrone tree | place: USA:California | collected 2016-06-14
TTGAGGCTTGAGGGTTCCCAGTAATGCGTTCGCAAACGCCAGCACATTGGGATAGCGGTCCTCTGGATACACAGAAAGCGCCCGCAGTAGCATCCCTTCTTGCTCAAAAGAGACCCTGGGATTGAGAGTGGACAGAGGCGTAATAGTTTCTGTGAGCTTCAAATGCTGTATTTCTTCTGGTGTGCCCACGTAAGGTGGACGGCCTCCCAGCCAGAAATAAAGCACCACTGCCAGGGCAAACTGATCACTGGCCGGTATAACGCGCTTCCCTAGTTGTTCTGGCGCTGCAGTGACGGGTAGAGGTAAATGCGGTTGTTGACCAAAGCGGCGCACGAAATTTGTCAAGCCGGCGTCGGCAAGCAGGAAAGGAGCGTAGTCGCTTTCATTCTCCAGGCTGGGGCCACGTAATACCAGGATGTTGGAAAAAGTAAGCGCACCATGCAAAGAACCGCGATTGTGGATAAATTGGAGCCCCTGAGCCAGTTGATTCGCATAATGTATGGCATCGGGTACACTCAGAGGCGTGCGAAACCACAATCTGCCATTGGTGCCAAGAAAAGAGCCGTTGCTGACGTAGCGGCGAGCAACATATAATTTGCCATCGATCTCACCATAGTCAAGCACAGTTGCCAGGTATGGATGATTCAAGATACTGATGCCCTGCATCTCGCGGAAAAATTGCCTTCGAGCTGAGTCTGGCAAGGTCGCCTGTGGATGGATGAGTTTGAGCGTTACCTTGCGCAGGAGCATGGTATCTTCGGCCTCGTAACTCTCGCCCGATACTCCACTACCTAGCAACTGTATAATGCGATAGCGTTCAAATACTTGACCTGATTCCAGTGTTGACATGGTACATCCTCGCTGTAAAATACATAGATTTTTGTTTAGGGCGGGTCAATGTCTCTAGACGTCTCCTTTGAGCCGACTGGTGCTTCTGATTTCTCGCCGCTGGTGGGTGCAATCTCTAGCCGGGGAGCTTCTCCTTTGTGATTGAGATGATCGGCAACAGGTTGAGCCTCAACCTCGGTTGTGTTTGCCTCGCCTCCAGTAACCTGCTCTGCCGGTGTTTCAGCGGTAGATTGAGCACGGCGGCGCTTTCGTCGCAGGAGATAGATGAAGTAGATCAACAGAAAAGCGGCCCAGGCGCGTAGTACAGCGATGAAGCGGCCAAAGAAGACTGTTTTATTGCCGTGTTTGGCGAAGAATTTTTCAGCGCGATCAAGATGCTCCGGCTTGATGCGGACATATTTACCATAGCGCGTGACCAGGGCACGTCCGCCGGTGCGCCCGATGTAGTAGCCGATATTGTCGCCTATGATTGCTCCCAGAGCAGCACATGCGATCACGATGGGGATTTGTAATTGCTGGCTGACGGCGGCATAAAATGCCGCCAGCAAGAGCATCGTTTCGCCGGGGAAAGGAATGCCGGAACTTTCGATCATCACGAAAATTATAACCGCTGGATAGCCCAAAACGTTCAGGGCATTTAGTAATGTCTGGAGCGAAATGAGTGCGGCTAAGGGTTCGCCAACCCACGTGAGCGGCCTCATATGTAAGATGGGTAGCCAGCGCATTCTATACCCCTTCGGTGTAATTGAGATTGCCCAGATTGATCGAATAAACAGGATTACCAGGCAATTATAAGCTTATTCTAGTGGTGACGCAACCCGGACAGGATATTCTATATGTCAACTTCTATTCTCTCAACGCCCAGGGGAGTTTGTTTTACAGGTCGCCATGTCAGGAAAGTAATGAGAAATGCGAGTAGTGGTAGCGCAATTGTAGTCAGTGGCACCCATCCTATCCATATACCAAATGGTGGAATCCCATCTTTAAAGAGATACGTCGAGAAAGCCGAGATGGAGAATGCCAGTGTGAATGCCAGCAAAGATCGGCCCAGCCGGTTGTGCGCAAGTGGCAGGCACACCACGACCAGGCCTATCAGCCATGTGATGTACCAGGAGAAGAACCAGGGGGTTATTATGAGCAAGCCACCCAGTGTCGCCAGCGATGCAAGTATGAACGTGCGTATAGTGGGAGCGCGCCACAACCAGAAGGCACCTGTAAGGAGGAAACCTGCTAAGACAACGGTGTTGATAGTGTCCCAGGCCCAACGGGCGCTAAGCACTTGAAGCACCAGGTAGTCCGGTTGGTTGTTGTTCGCTTCATACCATTTGAATATCGCCAGCAGAATAGAATCCTCTGCAAATTGTGCGGATGGCGTTCTGGTGAAGGTGTGTTGTATGCCAGTAAAGTTATGAGGAATCCAGAATGGCGCATACAATACAAGTGCCAGTAAACCGCCGCTAATGATTGCGATACATATTGTTAACAACGCTGGCCGCCAACGCTGCATTACTGCTTTTCGAAAGGGAAGCGCAGGTGATTGTGCTGGACGCAGTACTCTCCAGGTTAGAAAAATGATGAAAAGTACAATCAGTGGCAACGTTGTAAATTTTATCAGCGCCGCCAGCGTGAAAGCGATGAGAGGTGGTACGTACCCACGAGGATGGGTAAACTGGCCTCGCTTTTCTGCCCGAATGCTCAGCAGTATTCCCACCAGTAGGAGAGTAACCATAAATACATCGTTGTGACCACCAAAGCTGCTTTCCATTAAGACGAGCGGGTTCCATGCGTAGAGCAGGGTGCCGAGTAACACTACCCGTGAAGATTGCCCACTTGTGCGCAGCGTGGTTGCTACCAACCAGGTATTCAAAAGATGCATGGCCAGTGCAAACAGGCGAAAAGCCAGCACATAGCCAAGAGCTTGAGGTCCTAATACGAATCCCCACAGTGAACAGATGTATATCCAGACTGGCCCATAAGCGGCTGTTGCATTTGCCCAGTAGTTTAGCGCGTTGAAAGGGTCCTGCGGAAAGGCTGATAACGGCGCAAAGTAAGGGTTGTTATGGTATACGGCCAGTACGCGGCCATAGCTGGCATAGACAAAAATATCGTGCGAGAGCATTGCCGGTGTGAAGACATATATCAATCCCGCCACGATGGTTGCCAGCCAGATCAGGCGTAGCGCCGGCTGATTGTGCGCAGGTGCTCTTCGTTGGATGAATAATGCGCATAGTCCATAGATTGCGAAAGCCAATGCAATCAGCGCCAGGAACTCGATGTAGCCTGTACCAGCTAGCGATGCCCGCCGGTACGGAGTCAATCCTATGTCGGTAGGAAGCCAGGCGCCCACCTGTGCAAGTTGCGTCCCAAAGGGCGTTTGCAGCTGTATTACCGGGTCTAGTATTCGGCTGAGTGGAGCGACACTGAGAAGTGCACATAAAACGAAGGCCAGGGCGCAAAGTGCAATTACCAGCGTTGATATTCTTCCCACAGGCTGTTTTATTGATACAGGCTCTGCCTGTTTTACAGTGAGATTGAGTCCTTCGATATGCTTTTCGATCATACACTAAACCATCCAACGATTCAATACAAAAAGCACTGCAAGCGTTGCTTGCAGAAACGGGAATGCGATTAGTAGCCCCTGGTGCAGGCGGGGATGTTTAACGCTCAGCGCCGCTAGAGTAATGAATGCTGGAAACATTTCGAGCACGAAGCGCTGGTTAGATACCAGCACATCGGCCTGGGCAATCGCCGGGCTGATCAGCGTATAGAAGAGCAATAGGGCGACCCAGATGCTATAACTTGTGCGTAACCTGCGCCATCCTAAGATTGCCAGCGCGATGAAGCCAACAGTAGCGGTAAGGTCAAGCAGTAGATGGACTTCGTAGAACGAGCCGAAGGGCTGAATCCTGAATATTTCGCGCAGGGCCTCCCATATTCCTACCCACGGCCACGTTAGATGTCGGTCCCAGTGGCTTTGTACGGCGGCGAAAGCAAAGGGGTTATTGAAGGCTTTCCAGCAGTAGACGCAGTAGAGCAAAGTACCTAGTGGAATAAGCACAACCGGCAAAACCCTGGGCAACATATCCAGTAATCTGCGCATGGTGCTTTGCTCGCTGCCGATGATAGTTTCTCTTGCCATCCACAATTCCCAAAGAAATGGGATCACAAGAAATAGGCCGGCTGAACGTGTTAGAGCGGCAAGGAATCCCAGAATGCCGGCTAGCCACCACTTCTGGCGGCGCATAGCCAGAAACGCGCTGGCAGTTAATAAGAGAAACAGGGATTCATTATAGGCTGCAAAGAAAAAAAATGCGGTTGGGAAGATACATAAGTAGAGCAACGTACGCCGCCCGACCTGCTCGCCCAGGGCATCGACTGCAATCTGGTAGAGCACGAATAATGTGCCCAGAAGCACCAGGTTGCTGAGAATCATGCCGATTGCTATATAACCCTGGTTGCCGAAGAGCAATGCTATGCCTTTAATCAGTAAAGGAAAGAGAGGAAAGAAGGCAGTATCATAAATTGATTGGTAGCCAAATTGGGCAATCTGGGTATAATGGACGGCATCCCAGCGATTCCAGGAAGTAAGTAATCCTGTTACATCTACTGGCACAACCGGGTAGAAATGTGGGGGCACGGGAAAGAGAATAAAACCAATGTAGGTAACCAGTACCAGCAGAAGGCGCGTTCCTACAAACAACCAGATAATATCAGAAATCGGTGCCCGTTTCATGAGTGTTCACCTGCATCATAAGTTCTCGCGGGGCCGCTTGTATGGACGTGACTTGCCACCGCCGGGTTTTACCCTTCCAGCATGCGCAGTATCAATCTGAGGTAAATAAACTTTGATACGCTCTGTAATAGTAACGTATTGAGATGCAAGTTAGGCACAATCAGCAGAAATTTACCTAAAACCTGGCATCAAGAGCTTCCTCTTGTATTTTTTCTCCCTGGTGACGTTGATACGTTTAGAAGTACCGTTATGAGATCAGGCTATTTTATTCCAGCAGCAGCTCCTCAATCTTCTCTTCGATGGTCTTTGATGTCGGGAAGAATGCCGTCTCTTCTGGACCATCGTAAGGTGCAGCGGGAGCCGGCAGCGCCGAGATGAAGGCGGGCGTGCAGTCGAGGTCGTAGAAGCAGTTCTGCACAATCCATGAATGCAAGTGGCGTCCAAAACTCGTCAGGTCGTATTCCTCTGTTACAACGATCACGCGATTGGCCTCGTGTACGGCAGCGGCTACAGCCTCCTCGTCAAACGGGGCGAGCGTGCGCAGATCAACCACTTCGATAGCGCCGCCATTGCGGTTGACATTATTGGCGGCAGCCGTACACGACTCCAGCACCATCGTACCCCAGCTAATAATAGCGATGCTGGTTGGTCCATTGCCGATACGCACGCGTCTGGCCTTGCCTATGGGTAGGGTGTAATACCCGTCGGGGACGTTCCAGTACTCTGCCATGGCCGCTATAATGTTGCCTTGATTGTCTTTGGGAGGCTCGGAGCGATAGAGACGCCCGCGCTCCAGGAACGCTACGGGTGATTGCGCGCGTGCCGCTTCGAGCAGCAGTCCCTTGGCATCAAAAGGGGTAGCCGGGCAAATCGTAATCATACCTGGTACGCTGGTGAACCACTGCTCGCCTGCGTTGGAGTGGCCAAAAGCGCCCCCTCCGGCGCCACCGCTTGAGATGGGGCCACCGCCACCGCTGCCGGACTTCGTGCGGATAAGCAGGGGAACAGTCCAATCGCCGTTGCTCTGGTACGAGATACGGGCAGCCATACGTATGGTCTGCGCTGCTGACTGGTGATAGTCAACAAACTGGATTTCCGCGCAGCGCGCCTTTCCATCGACCATACCCGCACCTGCAGCGATACCCACGATGACCTGTTCGTTGAGTGGGCTGCTAATGGCTCGCCCTGGGAATTGCGTGACCAGCGAAGAGGTCGCGCCGAATACTCCGCCTTTGGGGCTACCTACATCCTGCCCGTAGACGAAGAAGCCGGGATCACGCTGCGCCAGTTCTACCAGCGCTTCGTTGATTGCTCCCAGCATGGGCAATTGCTTTTTTGTGCCGCGCGGGGTATTCTCCTGCCAGTGTGGTACATGCAATACATTCTGCAGGACACGTTCCGGCGAAGGCTCAGGCTCCTGTAAGACCTGGGCCTCGGCGCGTTCCAATTCGGCCCGGACTTCCTTACGGATTCGCTCTAAATCGCCTTCCTGCAGGTGACCATGTTCGACAAGCCAGCGACCAAAGTTTTTCACCGGGTCTTTGGTGGCCGTTGTTGCTTCGATCTCTTCCTTGGTGCGGTATGATCTGATATCGGTGCTGCTGGAATGTGCATCAAGCAGGCCCAGGCGCAAATGCATCAAGACAGGGCCTTGACACGAGCGCACGTGCTCAACGAGGCGCGCACTGGCCTCATAAGTTGCCATAGTATCGGTACCATCAACCTCTTCGGCGCAGACGCCTGCACCTTTAGCCCATTCAACGAGCGATCCACTCCATTGGATGGGGGAAGGAGTAGTAATAGCCCACCCATTGTCCTCAACCACCATCAGCACGGGCAACTTGTGCACCGATGCCTGGCGAAACAGTGCGTTGAAATCGTTGGTCGCCACCCCACCGTCGCCTACAGTGAACATGATGATGTCCTTGCTCTTGTGCCGCTGCAGGGAAAAGCCGACACCGCCTGCAAAGGGACCTAGCGCGCCCACCTCACTAAGAGTGGGCAAGATGCGGTGGCGTTTGCTGCTGTAGTGGGAGGGCATGTTGCGACCGGCGCCCATTGGCCCTGTCGTGCGTGAATAGGCTTCGCGCAGAGGACCATATATATCACCCGTGCGCTGTAACCAGGCTGCTAAGTCACGGTAATAGAGGGACATCCAATCATCCTGGTTGAGAGCCGATGCAACTGCGGCCATACTTTCATGCCCCGCACACCCAATATAAAAAGGAAAACGGCCCTGTGTTTTACGTGTTTTCAGCAGGTCATTGGTCACTCGTGCAGTTACCATCGTACGGTACAGTGCGAGGATATCCAGCGGCTCTGCTGTGGTCGAAGCTTCCGTAGCTCGAATGTTTACGGTCATTTTGCCTCCATAAGTCTACGCTGACTGTCTTGGCTGATTAAGTCGAGGAATGTAATGTTCATTTCGACCCCATTATAAAATTACCTCTCATGAATATGCAACGTCAGGCTAAGCGTGGTTACTTGTAGGACGCGCTCGTTTCTCTCCGCATTTGGACATGTTATAATTGGATTGCTAAAGATCGCAATCGCACTGATCAGGTGGAATATAGTTGGAGAAAACGGTCCTCTCCTCAATTTCAGCGTCCTTTCTAAGAGATATCTATGCCCGTATGCTTTTAACGCGCATGGTGGACGACTGTGCTTGCAAGTTATACCAGCAGGGGCTGATAGGTTTTGTTGCCACCTGTCGCGGACATGAAGCGGCACAGGTGGCAAGCGCGGTCTGCATCGAGGGAGGCGAAGACTTCACATTACCCTATTACCGGGACCTTGGAGTCGTATTAACCATTGGAATGACGCCCTATGAAGTATTTCGCACGTACCTGCTGGCACATCGCCAGCAGACGAGTACAGGAGCAGGCTTTGTGCAAAACAGGCCTGCGCTCCATTGGGGCTACCATAAGCGTAATACGATTACTGGTCCAGCTCCGGTCGCCACACAGATACTCCACGCGGCTGGCATTGCGTTTGCCTGCAAACTGCGCAAGGCTTCTGCCGTCACCGTAGCCTATTGTGGTGATGGAGCAACTGCCGAGCCAGATTTTCTCGAAGGGATTACCTTTGCTGTGCAACACCAACTGCCGGTGGTGTTTATTTGCGAACAGGATTGCTCTCAAACATCGCCTTTACACAGTTTGTCGCTACCTGACCGGCTGGAGCACCAGTCTATCGACGGGGCCGATGTGATGGCAGTCCATCAAGCTATGCAAGCGGCAATGCAGCATGCACGTGACGGGCATGGGCCGGTTCTGTTGGAGATGCGCGTGATGCGGTCTATGCCCGGGCAGCCTGTTGTGTCCCTGGATGAGGGGACAGTTCAAGATGATCCGCTGCTGCGCTGCCAGCAGCTTCTAAAGGAGCAGGGGGTGTGGGATGAGGAGTGGGCAACCCGGTTATATGCTCGCGTTCAGACAGAAGTTGAGCAGGCGATGCAGGGTGCTTTAAGGGATTAGCAGAGTAGTATAATGCAGCAACCTTTTCCCCCCACCATCCTCTACGGAGCCGACTACAACCTCGAGCAGTGGCCCGAAGCCACCTGGCTCGACGATATGCGGCTCATGAAACTGGTACATGTCAACATGGTCTCGATCAATATCTTGCTTGAACCGCAGCCGGACCACTATCGCTTCGATCAACTGGACCGCATCATGGATCTGCTGGCCGAACATGAAATCGCGGCTGACCTCGCCACCGCCACCGCCACGCCGCCGACGTGGATGAGCCGGCTTTACCCGGAGATGCTGCCTGTGACACGCGACGGCAGGCGCTTCAGTCATGGCTCGCGCCAGCACTATTGCCCTAATAACGCTGACTACCGGCGTAAATGCGCCGCGCTCGTGCGCCGCTTAGCCGAGCGGTACCGCACTCATCCTGCGCTGAAGATGTGGCATGTCAATAACGAGTACGGGGATCATGTATCAAGCTGTTATTGTGATCAATGCGCAGTTGCTTTTCGCGCCTGGCTAAAAGCCCGGTATCAATCGCTCGATAAATTGAACTTTGCCTGGGGCACTACTTTTTGGAGCCAGTACTACTATGATTGGGAGGATATCCTGCCGCCTCGTCTCACGCCGGCAAGCAATAATCCTGGGCAATCGCTGGACTATCATCGTTTTATGTCAGACTCTCTACTTGCCTGTTACCTGGTAGAAGCGGATATCCTGCGTGAAATCACTCCAGGTATTCCTGTTACGACCAACTTTATAGTTTCCTTCAAACCTCTGGACTATTTTGCCTGGGCGCCGCACCTGGATATCATCGCTTTTGATAACTATCCTGCCAGCACAACCCCTGCATGGGAAGTGGCCCTCAGACATGACTTAATGCGCTCTTTGAAAGAAGGGCAAGCGCACCTGGTCATGGAGCAGACTCCCAGCCAGTTGAACTGGATGCCGCAGAATCCGCATATGCGTCCCGGTCAAATAAGACTACAAAGTTTACAGGCAGTTGCTCATGGCGCAGATGGCGTGATGTATTTCCAGTGGCGCCAGTCAAGGGCGGGCGCGGAGAAATTCCATAGCGCGATCGTGTCACATGAAGGCAGCGAACATGGACGGATCTTCCGGCAGGCCGCACACATTGGCACGGAGTTGCTGCAACTCTCGCCTGATGTTGTAGGTTCGCGTATTAACGCGCAGGCAGCAATTCTCATGGACTGGCAAAACTGGTGGGCTGTCGAATACCTGCCGGGTCCGAGCAACCGCTTGCGCTACTGGGAACAGATCAAGGCCTATTATCATGCCTTGCACAGGCTCAACGTCGCTGTAGATATCGTTCCGTCCGGTGGTGATCTAAGCAACTATCGATTAGTCATAGCCCCCCTCTTGTATATGCTGCGCCCGGGTGTAGCAGAAAACTTGCAGCGCTTCGTCGAGCAGGGTGGAATGTTACTCACAACCTTCTTTAGTGGCATTGTCGACGAGAACGACCATGTCATCCTGGGTGGCTACCCTGGCGAGTTACGCAAGCTGTTGGGTATATACGTCGAGGAATTTGATCCCTGGACAGGGGTGATGACGAATGCAGTGCTGATTGAAGATGGGCCTCTAAAGGGTATCTATCCTTGCTTGCTTTGGGGAGAAGTGGTCCATCTTGAAGGAGCGCGTGCGCTCGGCCTCTTTGCCGGTGATTACTATGCCGGCGGCCCCGCTTTGACAGTGCATCAATTTGGGCAGGGAAAAGCTTACTACCTTGCGACACAGGCAAATGATGAGTTGTTAGCTGTCCTGGTGCGCCAGCTTTGCCGGGAAGCTGCCGTCTCGCCTGTACTGGAAGCACATGAGTCGCTAGAGATAACGCAACGGAAGCATGCCGATGGGCGTAGTGTGTACTTCCTGCTCAATCATGGCGAGAAAGTTGAAGAAGTGGTCTTGCCGGGTGGGAAATTTACTTCACTACTAAGCGCTGGCGAGTTGGAAGGCAGAGTAGAGGTGGCTGCACGCGATGTAGTGGTGCTGCTCGAGGAGATGAAGCATGAAGCAGTTTGATTGGGAACGCTTTTATACATTTACCAAAGACAGACCTCCCTGGCCCCGGTTGGTGAAGGCTGTATCTGTATTGGCGCACAAAGAATACGCTCTCGATCTCGGGTATGGAGCGGGAAGGGATACGCGCTATCTACTGGGACAGGGATTTTTTGTGACAGCTGTAGATAGTGATCCTCACGCAATAGCGCTTCTCGCGGATCTTCCCCAAGACCGCCTGCGGGCAGTTCAATCTTCATTTGAAGAATTTAGGTTTGAGACGTACGATCTGATAAATGCCCAGTTTGCTCTTCCATTTGTTCCCAAAGAACACTTCAACGAAGTATTTGGGCGCGTTAAACGTGCTCTTATATGAAATCCGTCCAAGTTGTGTATAATGGAGGGATGGCAAAAAGAGTTGAAGTACAAACCGATTTGACAGCAGAAGAGCTCCAGAAGCGGTATCGGCAAACGACAGATGCCGTAGAGCGGACCCATTGGCATATCTTGTGGCAGGCGAAGGAGGGCAAAACGCCACGTGAGGTCGCCGAGTTGCTCGGTTACACGGCCAGGTGGGTTCGCACGATCATGCAGCGGTGGAACGCTGAGGGGGAAGCAGGCATCCGAGATCATCGCCAGGACATCGACGTGAGCAGACCCTTGCTTTCGGCCCACCAGCAGGAGGACCTGGCAGCAGCGCTCCAGGAGCCTCCCGAGGATGGCGGGCTGTGGAGTGGACCCAAGGTGGCTCAGTGGATGCAGCGCACCTTGGGCCGTGAGATCGCTCCTCAACGCGGGTGGGATTACCTGCAGCGGGTGGGCTACAGTTCGCGCGTGCCGCGTCCCCAGCATGCCAAAGCGGACGCGGAAGTCCAGCAGGCTTTTAAAAAAACTGCCCGAGCAGGTCGAGGACGTACGAGCCGCGCATCCGCAAGCGACCATCGAACTGTGGAGCATGGATGAGCACCGCATTGGCCTCAAACCTATTCTGCGGCGCGTCTGGGCACCAAAGGGATCGACAGTCAAAGCGCCGGTAGCCCCGCACTATCAATGGATGTATGTGTATGCCTTTGTCCATCCGGAAAGCGGACGCACCAGTTGGTTGCTCTTGCCGACCGTGAATGGGGAGGTGTTCTCCCTGGCCCTGGCGCTGTTTGCCAGGGAAGTGGGAGCGGGAACCGACAAACAGATTGTGCTGCTGCTGGATGGCGCGGGGTGGCACAAGAGTGCCACGCTCTCGCTTCCCAGAGGCATCCAGTTACTGTTCCTCCCGCCGTATTCGCCCGAGGTCCAGCCCGCTGAGCGGCTTTGGCCGCTCTCCAATGAGCCATTGGCCAATCGGGTGTTCGCCTCTCTGGATGAGTTGGAACAGGTGCAAGCCGAGCGCTGCCGCTGGCTCCAGGATCACCCAGCGGTCGTGCGTGCTCACACCTGCTTCCATTGGTGGCCGTCTTTAGACAGTACTTAAACGGATTTCATATTAAACCCGGCGGGATTTTTGTAGGCCAGTTCTTTGGCCTGCATGACGAGTGGAATACTCCGGGTAGGCCCATGACCTTTTTGACACGCGAGCAGGTAGAAGAATTATTGAGAGGGATGAAGCTTATAGAGTTCACAGAAGAAGACGTTGACAGTCATGTAGCCGATGGGACGCCCAAGCACTGGCATGTTTTCCATATCATCGCTCAGACCTAGTTTTGCTCAGTTTGCGATAAGTCCTTGATCTTCCTCCGTGCTGGTGCGCTGCGCCCGTATGATCGCACTTGGTGAATTCAGTAGCGCATCCTCCACACGCTGGCGATGTTTTGGGAGCGTATTGCGAGGTAGTGCAACGGGCACGAAATAGCGACTTTCCAGTGTCTCTTCGGTTGGATGGAGGTCTCCACCGGTGACGCCACAGCGGAACGTCAACACCACCTCTTGCTTTTGCGGCTTAGAATAGACACCTACCAGTTGTCCCACCTCAACCTCTAACCCTGTCTCTTCACGAACCTCACGCCGCAGCGCCTCATCAACCGTCTCTCCGGCTTCCATTCCTCCACCTGGTAGATTCCACCAATCGATGTCACGCCGCAGGCCTAAAAGGACGCGTCCCTGGTCGTCAAAGATCAAGGCAAAGACACCGATACGAAAAATGGGTGAGCTGCTCTCGGCATCTAAGGGCTTATTCATAGAACCCACGGCGCGGATACCCCTGTGCTTCAGCCAGGGGAGGAAGCGCCGGAGTTTCCAGCAAAAAATACAGAACCCTCTAGGAGCGAGGGTATGAATCAGATGAATCAGTTCCTTTTCTTTCCCTCTCTTGCAGAAACCTGTCCAACTCAGATCGTCTTACACGATATTCACGTGGGGCAATTTCTATGTATTTCAGAACACCGCTCCGCAACATCCTGCGGACGGTTGTGATATGGACTCGGAGTATTTCAGCAACCTCATCGGTGGTCAACAGCTTATCATCATCTTGCATTCTCGTACATCCTGCTTCATCGTGATTAGTGCCATTATAACGGTGAGGCCACGCAAGCGTCAATGCAACGTGAAAGTATCTTAAACATTCTGATATACTCTTATGATCTTGAAAACATCGCAAAATTCTGTTATACTGTGTATAAGTACCAGCTATGAAAATTCCGTGGATCGGAGGTGATAATAAGCGATGACCTTTAGCAAAGGATCGAATACGAGAGGTTTGAGGTGCAGGTAGGCAGGGTAGAGGAAATGAGATGGACAAAAGCGTGGCCCAGAATAGCTTTGTAGAGCGTAACCACGTCGAATGAGAGGGACGGGAGTGTTTCTCGTCCCTCTCGGAAAGCGAACAGCATGCACCAGATCATCACCGCGAAACTGAAGCTGATCACAACCCCCGGCCAGTGGCAGGCGTTACGAGAGGTCCAACTGGCCTATCGTGATGCCCTCAATGCGGTGAGTCGCTACGCCTTCACGCAAGGCAAAACCAGCAATGTCACCCGACTGCACAAAGGCATGTATGCTGAACTTCGCGCTCGATATCATCTTCCCTCGCAACTGGCCTGTAGTGTGGAACGACAGGTGGCAGCTACCTACAAGGGACTCTGGACGAAGCTGCTGAAGAATGTCGAGCACCGCCGTGCGAAGGTCACCAAAAAACGCTTCAAGGGCCTGGACCAGCCGCCCCACTATAGCTCACCGACGGTTCAATACACCTATGAGCGCGACTACACCTTTCAGCGCAACAGCCGAGTCAGTATCGGCACCCTGGGCGGACGGATCAGCGTCCCCTATCAGGGCTACGCTCAGCACACCGCGCTCATTCGAGCCGGGGCCAGGATTGGGGATGCGAAGCTCTGGTACGATACACCGCAGAAAACCTTCTATTTGCTCGTTTCCTTAGAGATCGAAGTGCCGGAGCCTACCTGTGACCACCTGGGCGAAGTGGTCGGTGTGGATGTGGGCGTGCGCTATTTAGCCGTCACCTCCACCTCCACAGGCAAGGCCAGCTTTCATCCAGGGAAACAGGTACGACATACAGCCAACCACTATGCACGATTACGCAAACGCTTGCAGCAAAAAGGCACTCGTGGCGCGAAACGACGGTTGAAGCGGATCGAGCAACGAGAGAGACGGTTGAAACTGCAAGCCAATCACACGCTCGCCAAACAGATCATCAAGCGGCACCCACACACCTTGTTTGGACTGGAACAATTGACCGGCATTCGCGAGCGCACAAAGCGCAAGCAACGCAAGCGCAAGAAGAACGGCAAAGGCTACGAGCGGGTCTCTCCCAAAGCGCGTAAAGCCAATCGGGTCTACTCCCAATGGTCCTTTGCCGAATTACAGGCCCTCATCAGTTACAAGGCGGCG
>WNFS01005395.1_pt1 | contig 13895 bp, 9 predicted proteins | sample 5400141 | NCBI WGS metagenome assembly WNFS01 (sample SAMN13153358, study PRJNA577476) | soil metagenome | isolation source: 60 cm saprolite under Madrone tree | place: USA:California | collected 2016-06-14
AACCTGCGGGGCGTCAAGCTGGCGCGCGACGTGCGCGAGAGCATGGGCCGCGACGTGCTGGTGCTCGGCTCCGTCGGGCCGCTCGGCAAGTATCTGGCTCCCCTCGGTACCGTGACGGCTGACGAGGCGCGCGCGGCCTTTCGCGAGCAGGCCGAGGCGCTGCTGGAGGGCGGCATCGATGCGTTCGTCGTCGAGACGTTCTCGGATCTCACCGAGATCGCGCTGGCCATCGAGACGATTCGCGCGCTGACCGATCTGCCGATCGTGGCGCAGATGGCGTTCACGGACGAAGGGGTGACGTTCGCGGGACGCTCGCCGGCCGAGGTCGCGCGAACGCTGCGCGAGCTGGGCGTGCGGGCCCTCGGCGCCAACTGCTCGGTCGGATCGAGCACGCTCTACGAGGTCCTGGAGGCGATGGGACCGGAAGCCCGCGACGTGCCACTCGCCATCCAGCCGAACGCCGGCTTGCCTCATCGCATCGGCGAGCGGCTCATGTATCTGTCTTCACCCGGCTACATGGCCGACTACGCCGGTCGGATGATCGACGCCGGCGCGCGCATCGTCGGCGGCTGCTGCGGGACGACGCCCCAGCACATCGCGGCGATGCGCCGCGTGCTCGACGCCCGGGCGCCGGCATCGAAGGCCGAGCCCCGGCCGACGAGCGCCGCACGCGTGATCGAGGCGCTCGAGACCCCCGGACTCCGCACGACCCTCGCTCCGACGCTGCTGGGACGCAAGCTCGAGCAGCGCGGCTTCGTCGTGAGCGTGGAGCTCGATCCGCCGCGCGGCCACACCGTGGAAAAGCTCGTGCAGGGCGCCAAGCTCCTCAAGGAGCGTGGCGTGGAGATCGTCGACATCAACGACGGCTCACTCGGCCGCGTCCGCATGGCCGTGCTGCCGACCGCGATTCTCGTGCGCGAGGCGACCGGTCTCGACATCAACATGCACTTCACCTGCCGAGACCGGAATCTCATGGGCATCCAGGGCGACCTGCTGGGCGCGCACGCGCTCGGCATTCGCAACATCCTGGCCATGACCGGTGACCCGCCGCGCACGGGCGACTACGTGAACGCCACGGCCGTCTTCGACGTCGACGGCATCGGCCTGCTCGAAGTGCTGCGCCGGATGAACGAGGGCATGGACGCGACCGGCAACGGCATCGGCGAGCCCACGTCCTTCTGCGTGGGCGCCGCGCTCGATCCCGGAGCGCCGGACCCTGGGCGCGAAGTCGAGCGCTTTCACCGCAAGCTCGAGGCCGGGGCGCGCTGGTTCCAGACGCAGCCCGTGTACGACCTCGAAGTCCTCGATCGCTTCCTGGCTCGCGTCGGCGGCTCGCCGGTGCCCGTGCTGGTCGGCGTGCTGCCGCTCCACAGCTTCCGCCACGCCGAGTTCCTCCACAACGAGGTGCCGGGGATCACGATTCCCGATGGTGTGCGCGCCCGACTCCGCGCCGCCGGTGACGGCGCGCTGCGCGCTGGCATCGACATGGCCCAGCAACTCGTCGGCGAGATCCGGTCACGCTACGCGGGCGCCTACCTGATGCCGTCCTTCGGGCGCTTCGAGGTCGTCGCGGAGGTGCTCGATGTCCTCAGATGACGCACGGCTACTGACCCGTCTCAGCGCTCGCGAAGCCCAGCGGCGGATTCGCGACGGCAAGATCACCGCGGGGTCGCTGCTCGAGGCCTGCCTCGACCGCATCCGTGCGCTCGACGGACAGCTCCTGGCCTGGACGCACGTGGATGAGGCCAGCGCGCGCGCCGCCGCCCGCGAGCGCGATGCCGAGACTCGCGCCGGCCGGATTCGTGGCCCGCTTCACGGCGTGCCCGTCGGCATCAAGGACATCTTCGACGTCGCCGGTATGCCGACGACGGGCGGAGCGCGGCCGTGGAGGCACCGCCGGGCGACCAAAGACGCGACGGCGGTCGCTCGCCTGCGCGAGGCCGGCGCCGTGATCGTCGGCAAGACGGCCACGACCGAATTCGCCTATCGCGATCCGGCGCCCACCCGGAACCCGTGGAATCTCGGCCACACTCCGGGAGGATCGTCGGCCGGCTCGGGTGCGGCCGTCGCTGCGCGGATGATTCCGCTCGCGAGCGGGTCACAGACGGTCGGCTCCGTGCTGAGACCCGCGGCCTACAACGGCGTCGTCGGCCTCAAGCCCACGCACGGCCTGATCCCGGTCGACGGCGTCATCCCGCTCGCCTGGTCGCTCGATCACGTCGGCGTGCTCGCGCGATCAGTTGAGGACGCCGCCCTCGCGCTCGGCGTCCTCGCCGGCGCTGAGTACGACGCCGCCGCAGGCCGGCCCCCTCGGATCGCCGTGTCGCCCGAGCTCGTTGCCCGCGCCGAGCCCGAGGTCGTCACCCATCTGCGCCTCGTCGCCGACGCGTTGCGCGCGGCGGGAGCGACGCTGGTGGAGGTGACGCTTCCTCCGTCCTTCGCCCCGCTGCACGCCGCCGGGCTCACCGTGCTGGAGGCCGAGGCCGCGACGTACCACGAGCAGGACTTCCGGAAGCACGGCGCCGAATTCGGCAAGGAGATCGGCGCCGGCGTGCAGGCAGGGCTCGCCACGACCGCCGTCGCCTACATCGACGCCAACCGCGCGCGGCTCCGCTTCCGCGCCGACGTGGCGCCGATGCTGGCCGCGCACGACGCGCTGCTGAGTCCCACCGTGCCGACGCCGGCGCCCGCCGGACTCGGCTCGACGGGCGACGGCTCACTGTGTGCGCCCTGGAGCTACTCGGGGATGCCGTCGATCTCGCTGCCGAGCGGCCTCGCTGCCTCCGGCCTCCCGTTCGCGATCCAGCTCACCAGTGGCGCGGGCCACGAGCAGTCGCTCTTGCGCGTGGCCGCCTGGTGCGAAGGCGTGCTTCGCTTCTCCGCGGCGCCCACGCTCTAGTGCTCGATCTCAAGATCGAGGGCGCCACCGTCGTCGACGGCACGGGGACACCCGGCGGCCGTGGCGACGTCGGTGTGCGCGACGACACGATCGTGGCCGTTGGCGATCTCTCTCGCGAAGCGGCTGGCCGCACCGTTCACGCCGCCGGCCGCGTGGTGGCTCCGGGTTTCATCGACATGCACTCCCACTCGGACTGGCGCCTGTGGGCCAATCGCCGCGCCGAGTCGAAGATCCGCCAGGGCGTGACGACCGAAGTGGTCGGCAACTGTGGCTTCTCGCCGGCGCCCGTCAGCGACGAGCACCTCGACGATCTCAAGGGCTTCGCCCTGTACCTGCCGCGCGGCCTGGACCTTCGCTGGCGCTCGGTCGGTCAGTATCTCGACGCCTTCGACGCCGGCGGGGCGTCGGTCAACGTCGTCCAGCTCGTCGGCCACGGCACGCTGCGCGTTGCCGCGATGGGTTTCGCGCGGCGCGAGCCGACGGCCGGCGAGCTGGTGACGATGCAGCGCGCCCTCGCCGACGCCATCGAGGCCGGCGCCTGGGGAATGTCCACCGGACTGATCTACGCGCCCGGCTCCTACGCGACCACGGCCGAGATCGTCGAGCTCGCGCGCATCTGCGCGCGCCGGCAGCGCACGCTCTATGCGAGTCACATCCGTGGTGAGGGCGCGACGCTGCTCGATGCGGTCGCCGAGGCGATCACCGTCGGCCGCGAGGCGGAGCTCGCGGTCCAGGTGAGCCACATCAAGGCGGCGGGTCGGCCGAACTGGGGCAAGGTCGCGCGCGCGCTCGCCCTCGTCGACGCGGCGGTCGCCGAGGGCATCGACGTCATGGCCGACGTCTACCCGTACACGGCCTCCAGCACGTCACTGCGGTCGCTGCTCCCCGACTGGGCCCTCGAGGGCGGCATTCCGGCGATGGTCGAGCGCCTGGGCGATCCCGCCGTGCGCGAGCGCATCGCGAAGGAGCTCGACCAGCCGGTCACGGGGCAGAGCTTGCTCGATCGCGTCGGCTGGGAAAACATCATGATCTCGTTCTCGCCCGGACGGAAGGACACCGAAGGCCGGAGGCTCAGCGAGATCGGTGGCCTGGCCGGAGCGCTCGACGTCCTGGTTGCGGAGCCCCGGACTGCGATGATCCTGTTCCAGCTCGACGAGCGCGACGTGCGGACGGCGCTGGCTCACCCGCGCGTGATGATCGGCTCCGATGGGTCATCGCTGGCGCCGTACGGTGAGCTGGGAGAGGGCCGGCCCCATCCGCGGAGCTACGGCACCTTTCCGAGAGTGCTGAGCGAGTACGTGCGCGAGCAGCGCGTGCTCCCGCTCGCCCACGCGATCCACAAGATGACGGGACTTCCCGCGCGTCGACTCGGCCGCCGCGCCGCGTGCGAGACCGGGCGACCTACGAGGCGCCGCATCAATACCCGGAGGCGATCGAGCACGTCGTCGTCAACGGGCGATTCGTGATCCGCGACGGCGAGCACACCGGCAGCCTGCCGGGTCGCGTCTTGAGATTGCCCTAGATCGGACTGCTCCCCGACTGGACCTCGCAGTAGGACAGCGCCGGCCGCCAGACTCCACCGCCGCGCTCGCAGTCGTCTTGGGCTGAGCGACTCGGAACGTTGCCGACGCTGGCCGCGCAGCCCGCGAACCTGGGAAAAGATCCCGCTCCACGGCGTTCCTCCCTGGAGTGATTCGAGTGTGAATGTTGCTGGCCTCTTCGATCCGCGTAGTTAGGCGATGGCGTGGTGTGGCATTGACCTTGCTCCCTCGGGGTCCGCTCCCCGCGGAGCTGAGGAGGAATGGATGAGAACAATTCTCATCATCGATCAAGATCGCGCCACCACGCATCAGTTTGCGCTCGCCTGCCTGAAGCGGGACATCGGGACGGCGCTGGTCGACACCGTGTGCGAAGGTGTTCGCCTGCTCCTGAACGAGAGCGTCTCGCTCATCGTGGTCGAGCCCTCGCTCATGCATCTGAGCGCGCGTGATCACGCCGTGTTGTTCGATCGGGTCGCCCCGGGCGTGCCCGTCGTGATCGCGGCGCCCCCGTCGGCCACGCTCGAAGCCCGTGTGGGCTGGGAGTTGGTCGGGTTCACCGTGGTTCCTCGTCCCGTCGACGTCGAGGACGTGCTCAAGATAACAGCAGGCTAGTCGCGTCTTGCTTGCGCCGAGGCTCGGCCCGTGTACACTTGGTCTGTCTGCCACAAGCCGGCCGGACCTCGCCTCCGCCGAGGCTGCTCTCTTCCGTTCGCGGGGCGTGTGACGTGTGACCGTACCGGGAGAGAGGTCGAGGAGGAATCTATGGCGTCCAAGCTTTACGTCGGCGGTCTCTCGTACTCCACAACCAGCGAAGGCCTGCGGGAATTCTTCGCGCAATCGGGCAACGTACTGTCCGCAACAGTGATCACGGACCGGTTTTCAGGTCAGTCCCGTGGCTTCGGGTTCGTCGAGATGGCGTCCGCCGAGGATGCGCAGAACGCGATCTCCCAGCTCAATGGTCGGGAACTGGACGGTCGCCGCATCACCGTTGAGGTGTCGAATCCCCAGGGGCCACGCACGGGTGGTGGGCGCCCCGGTGGCGGAGGACGACCCGGCGGCGGTGGGCGCGGACCGGGCGGTGGTGGTGGTCGAGAGAGCGGTTACGCTCATCGGCCATCGAAGCCAGTCCGCTGGTAACGCGAGAGCGGTGAACTAACCGAACATCAGAGGATGGTACGAACGCGGGGCCGGCCGCTCGGCCGGCCCCGTTCTGTTTCTACTTCTTGCGCTTTGGTTTCGCGTCGCCCGAGTCGCCGGGAGCCGCCGCGGGGGTCACGGCCGGCGGCGCCGTCTCGAAGATCCGATCGTAGCGGCCGTATTCGTGAGCGGCGTCCATGAACCACCGCACGACCTCGGGATCGGACTTGGGCGGGATCTCGCAGGACGTCGACAGGATGAACGCGGACTGGCGGGCCGCCGCGTCCAGGCAGCGACGCACGTCGGCCACCATCGCGTCCTTCGTCGTCTTCTCGAACTTGGTGGCGTCCACGTTGCCGATGGCCACGGCCCGGCCGCGCGCGACCTCGACGAAGCGCTCGAGCTGGTCGACGTAGAGCGTGGGATCGGCCTGCTGGTCGAGGTCGAACGACACCGTCGTGAATCCGCACTGGATCAGATCCTCGTAGATCGGATACGTCGTGCCGCAGATGTGCGTGGTCACGCCGACTTTCTTCGCCTTGAAATACTCCACCAGCTCCTTGTGGTACGGCGCGACGAAGTCGCGGTAGTTGTCGGGTGAGATCAGGCTGATCGACGCCGTCGGCTCCGAGAACGACAGCCCGATGCCCGTCTTGGCGATGGCGTCGCCCCACGTCTTGCAGAAGTCCGTCGTCACCCGCATGAGATCGTGGATGAACTGCGGATCCTCGAAGGTGTCGAGCAGCATCACCTCGGGATTGCGCATGAGCATGGCGATCGTCCACGGCCCCACCGCGACGGCCCCGATCGCCGTCGGCGGCTTGGCCTTCACGAGCGCCTCGCAGTGCTCGAGGAAGCCGGGCAGGCGCGCCGTCTTGTAGGGATCGGGCATCGGGATCCTGGCCAGCGCGCTCTTGTCCTCGGCGAGCACGTGAGCGTCGATCGAGGGGACGACGTAGTCCGAGTACTTCACCCGGCAGCCGAAGGCCTCGGCCTCCTTGGCCAGATCGTTGTACGCGAGCACCACGTCGGGCTGGTAGCGCTCGTAGTAGTTCATCATCGCCGTGATGGCCCGGGTGGTGTTCGTGCAGTACTCCTCGATCGACAACCCGTCGAGCGTGCCCGCGAACGAGGCGACGATCGGATAGACGGGAACGCGATCGGCGAAGCTGCGCTTGTAGGCCGCGACGACCCGATCGCGCGGGGTGAACTCGTTGCGGCCCTTCTCGGCGTCCCACAACCGGTTGGCTTCCATGTAGCGCGGCGGCAGCTTCGCCTCGTACTCCATGAACTGCGTGATCGGATACCGGATGCCGCCGGCGTGCGTGCCGCGGAGCCCCTCGACGATTTCCTCCATCTGCGCCCACGGGATCGTGAAGGCCATCTCGTGGTCCTGGGTCTGTCCGAAGATCCGGTCGCCGGAGCAGGGGAGGATCACCTGCGGCCGGTCGGTGCGCATCGTTGTGACGATGATCTCCGAGCAGTCGACGCGGCCGCCGAACGCCGAGGCGAGCTTGCCGCCGCGCTTCCAGAGCGCGGCCTGGGTGAGCCGCATGACCTGGGCGGGGTTCGCGTAGATGCACACGAGGTGCGGCTCGAAGGTGGCCCGATCGAGGGGCGCGACGAGGAGCGCGTAGTACTCGCCGGGCGCGAACTGGTCCACCGCGGCTTCCGACCGCCGGCCGGCCTCTTTCGTCTCCGTGTACATCCCTTCACACAGGGTCCCGGAATTGTGCAGATGCGTGGGCTTCTCGAAGCCGAGCGCCGCGATGCCGAGCGAGCAGATGTGGTCCTCGCGGGTGAGGGCGATCATCCAGCCGTAACGACGCGCCATGTCGATGACCTGGCAGTTCATCGAGAGCTTCTTGAAGTCCCGAGCCGGACGCTTGGCCCTGTCCGGAATCGCCTCGCCAGGCTTCAGCATCCGGATCGCCACGGGAAACGTCTGCGGACGGATGTAGGTCTGCAGCTCCCGGTCGGCGGTCTTCACGTCGATCATGCGGCCTCCTCGAGCGTGTGCTCAGCCGGCTCAGCCTACTACGCGTGCGCGAGAGGTCGCAACGCATTGCAGAGTCTGCGGCATCGTCTGGCCACGTTGAAACGGTATGGCGTTTGCGTCCGTGCGTCAGCATGCGGCGCTGCCTGACGCTGGTGGTCGGGGTCCTGATCGGCCAGTGGCTCACGTTCGGCGCCAGCTCCTCGCCAGCCGACCTGTACAGTGTCGGCCTCGCCGCCTGGGAGCGGCGCGACTACCCTGAAGCGCTCCGGGTGTGGAGCCACGGCACCGCGCTCCAGCCCGGCGACGCGGTCCTTCATTTCTGGCGGGCCTCGGCGCTGGCGCGACTCGGCCAGCGCCACGCCGCGGCCGACGGCTTTCGGCTGGCGCTGATGCTCGATCCTCCTCAATCGGTCGCCGCGGCGGCGCGGCAAGAGCTGGCGAGTCTCGACGCGGCCAGCACCACCGCCACCGACGTCGAGACCACCGTGCCGGTCGAGTCGACGCGTGGCGTGTGGGTGGCGTCAGCGCTGATCAACGGCGCCTATCCGGCGCGCTTCCTCGTCGATACGGGCTCGAGCGTGACGCTCATCTCCCCTGCCATGGCCAGGATCATCGGAATGCCCACCAAGGCCACCAGGGCCACGATGGAGCTGCAGACGCTCGGCGGAGTGACGGCGGGGCCGGTCACGACGGCCACGTCCATCCGCATCGGTGAGGCCGAGGTCCACGACGTCATCGTCGTGGTGCACGATCCCGGGCCCGGCCTCGACGGGATCCTCGGCAACACCTTCCTCGGTCGTTACCGCGTTACGCTCGACGCCGACCGCCGTCTCCTGTCGCTTCGTCGCCCCTCGGACTGACTCGCGCCGACGCTCGAGCGTCCTCGTGAGCCGGGGCCCCCCGGGCCGCGAGGCCGCGATTTCGTCCGATAAGCCCTGCCTCGGAGCGCGCTAGAATTGTCGCCATCGCCGTCGTCCGGGCGGATCTGGAGGAGAAATGATCAACGCTCCGAGCGCGAGTTACAGCGTCACGGTACGCCTCGAGATCGACAACAAGCCAGGCATGCTCGGCAAGGTGACGTCGGCCATCGGCAAGGCGGGCGGTGACATCGGCGCCATCGACCTCGTCGAGGTCGGCAAGACGACGATCACCCGCGATCTCAGCGTCAAGGCGAGTGACGAGCGTCATGCCCAGCAGGTCGTGGAAAAGGTCCGGGCCGTCAGTGGTGTTCGCGTCGTCAACGTCTCGGATCGCACGTTCCTCATGCACCTCGGCGGCAAGATCGAGGTGAAGGGAAAGATCGCGGTCAAGACCCGCGACGATCTCTCGATGGCCTACACGCCGGGCGTCGCGCGCGTGTGCATGGCCATCCATCAGGATCCGGAGAAGGCGTACGCGCTGACCATCAAGCAAAACTGCGTCGCCGTCGTGACGGACGGCACCGCCGTGCTCGGCCTCGGCGACATCGGGCCCAACGGCGCCCAGCCCGTCATGGAGGGCAAGGCGCTCATCTTCAAGGAGTTCGCCGGGGTCGACGCCTTCCCGCTCTGTCTCGCGACCAAGGACGTCGACGAGATCGTCACCATCGTGAAGGCCATCTCACCGGTGTTCGGTGGCATCAACCTGGAGGACATCTCGGCGCCGCGGTGCTTCGAGATCGAGGAACGCTTGCAACGCGACCTCGAGATCCCCGTCTTCCACGACGACCAGCACGGCACCGCCGTCGTCGTCCTGGCCTCGCTCCTCAACGCGCTGAAGGTCGTCCGCAAGCGCCTGAGTGACGTGCGGATCGTGTTCACCGGCGTGGGAGCCTCGGGCATCGCTACCACGAAGCTCCTCATGAAGGCCGGGGCGAAGCACATCGTCGGCTGCGACCGGGCGGGCGCGATCTATCGCGGCCGCACCGAGAACATGAACTCGATGAAGGAGTGGTTCGCCCAGCACACGAATCCCAAACGCCTCCGCGGCACCGCGGGCGATGCGCTGGTGGACGCCGACGTCTTCATCGGACTGAGCGGCCCCGGTGTGGTGGGGTTGAAGGACATCAAGGCCATGCGCCGGGACCCGATCGTCTTCGCGATGGCCAACCCGATCCCGGAGATCCAGCCCGAGGAAGCGGGACCGCACGTCAAGGTTATGGCGACCGGTCGGTCGGACTATCCCAACCAGATCAACAACTCGTGCTGCTTCCCCGGATTCTTCCGAGGGATGCTCGACGTCCGGGCGCGGCGCGTGAACGATCAGATGAAGCTGGCGGCGGCCACCGCGCTGGCCGAGCTGGTCGGCCGCGACGAGCTCGATCCCGAGTACATCACGCCCTCGATGTTCGACCGCCGGGTGGTGCCGGCGGTGGCCGAGGCGGTGTCCGAAGCCGCTGTCCGGACGGGTGTCGCCCGGCGGAAGCCGCGGACGGCGGGAGGGAGGTCCCGCTAGGGACCGTTTTCTGGTCTGTTTTCTGGTCTTGCTGCTCACAGGGCGTGCACCTATAATCCGTCGCCAATCCGATGCCTTTCACGCTCACCGGTCTTTTTATCACGTGACGCTCGAAGCAGGCTGAGACCGTACGTCAGCCGCGACCAGGGGGAGGCCCATGCGCGCAGCGAAAGTCCCGCCCAAGGAGCTCCGTCGCGTCGTCGTCGCCGCATCCGTGGGCAATATCATCGAGTGGTACGACTTCTACATCTTCGGGAGCCTGGCCTCGATCCTGGCGGTGAAGTTCTTCGAGAAGGGTCACCCGGTGGCGGCCTTCCTCAGCACGGTGGCGATCTTCTCGGTCGGATTCCTGATCCGGCCGTTGGGGGCGTTCGTCTTCGGCTGGCTCGGTGACAAGGTCGGCCGGAAGTACACCTTCATCGTCACGCTGACCGGCATGGGCTTGGCGACGGCCCTCATCGGCTTCGTGCCGACCTACCAGTCGATTGGCCTCGCCGCGGCCTTCGTTCTCTTCGCCCTGCGCCTGATCCAGGGGCTCTGCCTGGGCGGGGAGTACGGCGGCGCCATCACGTACGTCGCGGAGCACATCGAGGACGAGCATCGCGGGTACTACACCGGCTGGCTGCAGACCTCGCCCACCCTCGGCATCGTCGTGTCGCTGGCGACGATCATCGGGATCCGGACCTATCTGGGCGTCGAGGCGTTCAACGACTGGGGCTGGCGGCTGCCCTTCATCATCTCACTCCTCCTGGTCGCGATCGCGATCTGGATCCGGCTCTCGCTCGGGGAGACGCCGATCTTCCAGGACATGAAGGCGCGGGGTCGCACCACCACCAACCCGTGGCGCGAGGCGTTTCTCAGCAACAACTTCAAATACGTGGCGATCGCCAGCGTGGTCGTGCTGGGACAGGGCTGCGTCTGGTACAGCGGGCAGTTCTGGGCGCTCTACTTCTTGCAGACGGTCAAGAAGCTCGACGTGCTGACGTCGAGCTGGATCGTCGGCATCGCGCTGCTGATCGCCACGCCCACGCTGATCTTCTGGGGCTGGCTCTCAGATAAGGTCGGCCGCAAGCCGATCATCCTGGGCGGCATGGCCCTGGCCTCGCTCACGTACTACCCGCTCTACTCCGCCCTGGGCGTCTACGCCGATCCAAAGAACGTCAACTACGCGATGTCGATCCTCATCGTCGTGATCCTGGTCAATTACGTCGGCATGACCTACGGGCCGATCGGGGCGTTCCTGGCCGAGTTCTTCCCCAGCCGCATCCGCTACACCTCGGTATCGGTGCCCTATCACATCGGCAACGGCTGGGGCGGCGGGCTGGTCCCGATCGTCACGACCTCTATGTACCTCTCAACGGGCAGTGTCGGCTATGCGCTGATCTATCCCATCGTGGTGCCGGCCGTCATGTTCCTGATCGCCATCTTCGTGATGCCGGAGACGCGCAAGCACAGCATCTGGGAGGAAGGCGCGATCGAAGCGGCGCGCAGCCGCGCGTAGCTGGTCTCGGCCAATGGTCCGGGGCGGGCGAGGCCCGCCCGCCCCGGTTCGACGCCCCGCGGCAGAGTACGGCTTTCCGCGTCTTATCCACAAAATCCAGCAGTTCACACCCCGCGCTTGGGTAATCTACTTTTGCAGTCCATCCGTGTGCGTCCAGCGCGGGCGCGATCGTCAACAAGGGGGAGAGGATGAGCATAGCCACCGGAGTGATGACCCGCGATCGCGTCGTCAGCGCGGCCGAAGAGCGCCGCGTCATCGTCGCGTCGTCGGTCGGTACGGTTTTCGAATGGTACGACTTCTATCTGTACGCGATCCTCGCTCCGTTCTTCGCGGGACTGTTCTTCCCTCCGGGTAACCAGACGGCCGCGCTGCTGGGCGCGTTCGGCGCCTACGCCGCTGGCTTCTTGATCCGGCCGTTCGGCGCGCTGATCTTCGGTCGGATCGGGGACATCGTCGGGCGGAAGTACACGTTCCTGGTGACGATCGTCGTCATGGGTGTGTCGACCGTGCTCGTCGGCTTCATGCCGACGTACGCCTCGCTCGGCTTCGCCGCACCGATCATCCTGGTCGCCCTGCGGCTGGCCCAGGGTCTCGCCCTCGGTGGCGAGTACGGGGGCGCAGCGACCTACGTCGCCGAGCACGCCGCCGACAACAAGCGCGGCTACGCGACGAGCTGGATCCAGACCACCGCGACCCTCGGCATGTTGATGGCGCTCGTCATCATCGGCGTGTGCCGGTACGGGATGGACGCGAAGGCCTTCGCGAACTGGGGCTGGCGAATCCCGTTCTGGTTCTCGATCCCGTTGCTGCTGATGTCCATCTACATCCGGCTCAAACTGAACGAGTCGCCGCTGTTCCGGCGGATGAAGGCGCAGGGCAAGGGCTCCAAGACGCCGCTGAAGGACAGCTTCATGCGATATCCGAACAACAAGTACGTGGCCCTGGCGCTCCTGGGCGCGACCGCCGGCCAGGGCGTCGTCTGGTACACGGGCCAGTTCTACGCGCTGTTCTTCATCCTCATCTACCTCAAGCTCGATTTCATCCCGACGTACACCCTCATCGGCCTGTCGCTGATCCTCGGCACGCCGTTCTTCCTCGTGTTCGGCGCGCTCTCCGATCGCATCGGACGGAAGAAGATCATTCTGGCCGGGTGCATCATCGCGGCGCTCACGTACTTCCCGCTGTTCAAGGGCCTGACCCACTTCATCAACCCGGACCTCGAGGCCTACCAGCAGCGGACGCCGATCGAGGTCGCGGCCAGTGACTGCAACTTCCATATCTTCCTCGGCCCATGGTCGCGGCAGACGGCGTGCGACCGGGCCAAGGACTTCCTCGGTAAGGCGGGCCTGTCGTTCACGTCCGTGCCCGCTGTCCCCGGCAAGGAAGTGGTCACGAAGATCGGCACCATCACGATCGAAGGCTGGGACCCGCCGAAGTTCGCCGAAGCCTTGAAGGCCACGGGGTATCCCCCGAAGGCGGACAGCAGCAAGGTTAACTGGGTGGCGGCCGAGATCATCCTCGTCATCATGGTCATCTACGTGACCATGGTCTACGGCCCGATCGCGGCGTTCCTGGTGGAACTTTTCCCGACGAAGATCCGTTACACATCGATGTCGCTGCCGTACCACATCGGCAACGGCTGGTTCGGGGGCATGCTGCCCTTGCTCGCGACGGCGCTCGTCGCCTGGTCCGGCAACATCTATTACGGCCTGTGGTATCCCATCTGGGTATCGATCATAACGTTCGTGATCGGCACCTTCATGGTGCGTGAAACGAGGCACGTCCAGATCCACACCGAGCACTGAAGCTCTGACCGTCCACCGCCGGGGCGGCGTCGCCGTCCCGGCGGTTCTCTCGCGTCACGCCACCTTTCATGCCAGCGCCGATCGTCACCATTTCTGTCACTTCCTCCCGGGTATTCTGCCCGGTGCTGTCAAGCGCAACAGCGCGCCGGCCAGACCAGCGACCGCGCACAGTGTCGTCATTCCAATGAATTACAGAACCCTCCCATCCGTCTGTGAGTTAGGCACCGTAGTTGCACGTAGCACGCCGCGCAGTTGAAGCACATGGGAGGGGACGAACATGAATGGGATCAGGGAGCGGCTGGAGCAAGACCTGCTGACCGTGGTCAGTCGGCTCCGCCGGATGGACAGCGCAGTCGCGCTCGAAGAGTTGCCCGCGCCGGTCATTGCGGCAGACGGTGATGACTTCAGCGAAGTGCAAGAGCTCGAGCGGCGTGAGATCGGCTTCGCGACCCGTGAACTGCTGATCGAGCGCGTACATCGGCTTCAGGCCGCGCTGGACCGCCTCCGTGATGGGGAGTACGGCACCTGTGTCGAGTGCGGCGAGGACATCGCGCCGGCCCGCCTGCGGGTTCTGCCGGAA
>WNFS01002625.1_pt1 | contig 13885 bp, 14 predicted proteins | sample 5400141 | NCBI WGS metagenome assembly WNFS01 (sample SAMN13153358, study PRJNA577476) | soil metagenome | isolation source: 60 cm saprolite under Madrone tree | place: USA:California | collected 2016-06-14
CGGTCGAGGTCCCGAAGTGGATTCTCGGTACATCGAGCGACGCTGTGGATTCGAAGATGCGCCGCGTGAACGGCAGCACCCGCTCCTCGTAGTCGCCGGGTGACAGCGCTCCGACCCAGCTGTCGAACACCTGCAGCGCCCGCGCCCCCGCGGCCACCTGCGCGTGGAGGTATTCGGCCATGACTGTGGCGAGCTTGTCGAGCAGAAGCGCAAATGTCTCGGGCTCGCGGAACATGAACTGCTTGGTCAGGACGAAATCCCGGCTAGGCCGGCCCTCGATGGCGTAGCTCGCGAGCGTGAAAGGACCGCCCGCGAAGCAGATGACCGGGACCGGCGACTCGCGCGCGACCATCCTCACCGCATCCAGCACCGGAGGCACGGATTCGGATGCCGGCGGCGTGCGGAGGGCTCGAACAGCGTCAGCGGTTCGAATCGGATTTGCGATCACGGGACCGACGGATTCGACCAGCTCGAAGTCGACGCCCATGCCGCGGAGCGGCAGCATGATGTCGGCGAACATCACCGCCGCGTCGACTCCCAGGCGGTGAACCGGCTGCAGGGTCACCTCGGCGCAAAGCTCGGGCTGGGCGACGATCTCCTCCAGGCTCCAACGCTCACGCAGAGCCCGATACTCGGGCAGCGAGCGACCCGCCTGCCGCATCAGCCAGACGGGCGTCCGTTCCACGGGCTCGAGCCTGCAGGCGCGCAGGAAAAGGGGAGCGCTTATCGCGGTCACGCGCCAAACAGCTCGGCCAGCTCCCCAAGCGGCCGATGGATCCCAGCCAGGATCGGCGTGTCGCGTACGGTCGAGCGCCGGCTCTCGGTGGAACGAAGCGCACGCACGAGCTCGCCGAATGCGGGGAGGTCGTCTGTCTCGTAAGCAACGACGAAATCCTGGTCATCCAGGCCGAACGAGTAGGCCAGCAGCTGGCGTACCTGCGGGTATCCGTGGCCGACCTTCATGTGCTCGTTCATGACGCGCTGCCTGGTTTCTTTGTCGAGCAGATACCAATCGGCGGACTTCGTGAACGGATAAACGATCAGATACCGCGACCGCTCGCCGCTGAACAGGGACTGCTCCTGTGGCGTCGGCTTCTTCACGTACTGGGAGGGTTGGATCAAGCCCAGGAAGCTCTCCTTCACGCTCATCCAGTTCCCCATTCCGCACCGCAGGGCGGCCGCCGCCGATTCTTCGAGGACCTCCAGGGAGGGAGCAAGGCGCCATAGCACAAGATCGACTCCGGCCTGCAGCCCGACCATCGTGTATGCGTATGTCTTGACCTCCCGAGACTGGTCGACCGAGGAGATGAAGTCGGCAAGCGTCGACCGCCTTTGCGCGTCAGGAAGCCGGCGCCATTGGGCGTCGAGGCCGAGCGCCAGGGCATGGACGTATTGATCGGTCACCGGGCAGCGTCTTCCTGGATCCAGCGCGCCGCATCCGCGGCCATGTATGTGATGACGATGCCTGCACCCGCGCGCACGATCGCGGTCAACGCCTCCTGTGCCGCTGATTTGCGATCGAGCCAGCCTTTTTCGGAAGCGGCCTCCAGCATCGCGACCTCGCCGCTCACGTGATAGGCAGCCAGCGGCACGTCGAAGCGTTGGCGTGCGCGGAGCAGCAGGTCCAGCGAGGTGAGCGCGGGCTTGACCATCAGGATGTCCGCTCCCTCGCGGACGTCGAGCTCCATCTCGCGCATCGCCTCGTCCGCGTTCGCGTAATCCATCTGGTAGCCGCGGCGGTCGCCGAACGCAGGGGCCGACCCGGCGGCTTCGCGAAACGGACCGTAAAAAGCTGAGGCGGCCTTCGACGAGTACGCCATGATCGCGGTGGCGTCGTGACCCGCGGCGTCGAGCGCGGTGCGAAGAGCTGCGACCTGCCCATCCATCATGCCGCTGGGGCCGACGATGTCCGCGCCGGCGTCCGCGTAAGCGACCGCGGCTTCCGCGAGCAACGGCAGCGTCGCGTCGTTGTCCACGTCCCCATTCACGATCACACCGCAGTGACCGTGGCTCGTGTACTCGCACATGCATACGTCAGCCATGAGTACGAGGGGCAGTCCCGCTTCTTTCAGCGCACGGAGGGCCGACGGCACCGGGCCGCCAGGGTCTGCAGCACCGCTTCCCTCTTCATCCTTCCGCTCGGGGATGCCGAACAGCAGCACCCCACCTACGCCCAGCCGCGCCAGCTCGCGCGCCTTGTCCACCGCGCGATCGATGCTGAGTCGCGCATGGCCGGGCAGCGAGCCGATCGGCTCCACCCGATTTCTGCCGCCGACGACGAACAGCGGCATCACAAACTGGCCGGCGGACAGCCGCGTCTCGCGCACCAGCGACCGCAGCGCCGCGGTCCGTCGCAAGCGACGGGGGCGCTCGGGACCTGGCGTCTTTATGCGGGCTGCGGGAGCTGCGACGCGACCCATCGTTCCACCTCCTCGTCGAACGCTCGCCTGAGGGCGGCGCGAAGGCCCATGCCGTCCTGGGTTTCGGCTTCTGCCGCCACCTGGAACCCGAGCTCGCGCGCCACGCTGCTGGTCTTGGGACCGATGCTGATCGCGTGCAGCGCCCGTGCGCGAACGGCCTCCTTCCCGGCGAGCTCGACCGTGCCGCGAACTGCCGACCCAGAGGCGAACACGATCGCCTCCACGTCTCCGTCCGCAAGCGCATCGAGCAAGGCGCGCCGCGACGTGGCAGGTGCCGTGACCGTGCGGTAGGCGACGAGCTCGTCAACGTGGGCGCCCATCGTGATGAGCTTTTGCGGAAGCGCGTTGTCAGCACCGTCGGCCCGAGCAAGGAGAACCCGGGATCCACTCAAGGTTCCGAGTTGCGCCATCGCCTCCGGGATCGCATCGCCTCGCGCCGACGCGGGCACGACGTCCACACGAACACCGCGGTCTCGCAAGGCCTTCGCCGTGGTCGCGCCGACGGCCGCCCACCGCACGTTCGACGGCGGCGACTGCACACCATCGAGCAAGGCGGACACGCCTCGTTTGCTCGTGAGCACGACCCAGTCGTATTCGCCGACTCGCGAGCGAGCGCGCTCGATCTCGCCGTTGGCGCCGGCGGACCCGATGGCGATCGCTGGCACGTGCAGAACACGGAAGCCGTCGCTCTCGATCGCCTCGCGCTCCGCAGCGTCGAGCTCCGGACGCGTATCGATGACCGCGCGCGAGTGCAGCGACACGAAGCTCTTCAGCTCGTAAGCGACGTCGGACACCGCCCTCGCCAGCGACGCGCCGTTTTCGATGTCATGCGAGAGGCGAACCAGATGCTTCGAGCGGCCATCCGGCGTCACCGCTCCGGCCAGCATCGTCAGCACGCCGTCGACCTGCACGGCGACCGCGCCAACCGGCGCCCTGCACCCGCCGCCCATCGCTTTGAGCAGAGCTCGCTCCGCCACCACCGCTAGCCGGACGCCCGGATCGTCGAGCCGGCCGAGCACATCGAGGACGTTGGCGTCGTCTCTGCGCGCCTGCACGGCCAGCGCACCCTGGGCGGGTGCGGGCGGCATCGACTCGCCATCGATGCGCGTCGCGATGCGGCCGCCGAGATCGAGCCGGTTGAGACCCGCGGCGGCAAGCACGAGCGCGTCCGCTTCTCCGGAATCGAGGCGCCGGAGCCGCGTGTCGACGTTGCCGTGTAGGGGGATCACGTCGAGGTCGGGTCGGAGCGCGCGAAGAAAGCCTGCCCGTCGGGGGCTGTCGGTCCCCACCCTGGCGCCCACTGCGAGCTCGTCGAGGGATCGTTCCGCAAGCCGCGTCACCAGCGCGTCGCGGGCGTCGGCGCGTTCGGGGTAGGCGGCGATGACGAGGTTTGAGTCCTCCTCGAGGGGGAGGTCCTTGGCGCTGTGGACGGCAAGGTCGATCTCGCCCGCCACGAGCGCTCGCTCGAGCGCGGTGACGAATATGCCTTCGCCGATCGGTGCATCCTTCGCACGAACGTCCCCGTCGGAGACGATCGTCTTCACCTCCACCGGCGCGCCGCTGGCGCGCAGCCGCGCCGCCACGATCTCGCTCTGCACCAGCGCCAGGCGCGACCCACGAGTACCCAGTCGAAGCGGTCTAGCCGAACCCACCGTCAACAGTCGAGTTTGGCAGCACCGCCAGGGTGGGCGCCGCGGCGACCACGTCGCCGACGACCAGCGTCGCCGGCGTGCCGATAGCTGCCTGGTCCGCGATGCGAGCGATGCGATCCAGCGGGCCACTGACGCTCTCCTGGTTCGGCAGCGTCGCATTGCTGATCACGGCGGCCGGGCGTGAGCCGCCGACGGCCCTCGCCAGAGTTGCCGCCACCTCGGCCAGGTTGGACCTCGGCATGAGGACCACGAGCGTGTCGGCGGCACGCGCAAGCTCGCCGAGGCGGTCGAGCGAGCGTTCGCCTTGGGCGGTGGTGATCGCAATCGACGAGGCGACTCCCCGCAGCGTCACAGGTATGCCGGCGGCCGCCGGCGCAGCCAGCGCGGCTGTAACTCCGGGAACGACGACGACCTCGATGCCGGCGCTCGACAGTTCGCTCAGCTCCTCGCCACCACGCCCGAAGACGAACGGATCGCCACCTTTGAGTCTCACCACAGCGTTGCCCGCGCGCGCCAGCTCGATGAGCCGCGCGGTTATGGCTTGCTGGCTCGGGTTGTCGTGGCCGGCGCGTTTACCCACGTCCTCGAGCCGGGTGTCGGGACCGCAAAGGGCGAGCGTCTCAGGCGCGATGAGGGCGTCATGCAGCACGTAATCGGCGTGCGCCAGCAGCTCGCGAGCCTTGAATGTGAGCAGGTCGGGATCGCCAGGACCGGCGCCGACGAGGGCGACGCGGCCGGGTCCGTTGGCGCCGGCCTGCCCGATGGCCACTGCGAGGTGGGCCGCCTCATCGCCACGTCCGCGCCGGAGCAGGTTGCGAACCTCGGAGTTGACGATGCGCCGGTAGACGCGCGTCTGCTCGGTGATCGGCATGCCTCGCGCCCGCAGCTGCCGCCGCACGTTTCCGACCAGGGCCACGAACGGTCCCCACTCGCGCCCCAGCCAGCGCTCGATTCGAGCACGCAGAGCGGACGCAAGGTATGGGCTTTCGCCCGATGTCGAGATGGCGATGAGCAGGGGATCCCGATTCACGATCGCGGGTGCGATGAAGCGGCACTGCGCCGGACGGTCGACGACGTTGATGAGAATGCCTGCTTCTTCCGCCTCCTTCCAGCTGCGCCGGTTGATGTCAGGGTCTTCGCTGGCATCGACGACGAGGCGGGCGCCGAGGAGATCACCGGGCCTGTACTCCTGCGCCGGGATAACTCGAACAACGGCGCCGGCTTCGCGGAGCGAGGCGGCCTTTTCTTTCGCGAACTTGCCTTCGCCCAAAACAAGGCACGGTTGGTCCACGAGGTCGAGGAAGACCGGGTAGTACCTCACGCGGTTGCCTCTTCTTTCATCGCTGCTTCGCGAAGCACTTTCGCGACCTCGGGGCGCGTGAACTCCGGCGGCAGCTCTTTGCCTTCGTCGAGGAGCTTGCGCACAGCTGTCCCGCTCAACGTCCGGTGGGAGGTCGCGGGGTGCGGGCAAGTCCGCGATGACGCCATCCCTCCGCAGTCGGAACAGTAGAAGGTGTGCTCGAAGCGGAGGATCTCGATGCCCAGCTCACCGGGTGCGTACTCGTCGAAGATGCGGTGAGCCGCATAGGTGTCGTAGTAGTTGCCCACTCCAGCGTGGTCGCGGCCGACGATGAAATGCGTGCAGCCGTAGTTCCTTCGCACGATGGCGTGAAAGACGGCTTCCTTCGGCCCGGCGTAGCGCATCCACGCGGGGTTGGTCGCGAGCAGCACGCGCTCGGGCGGAAAGTAGCCTCGCAGCAGCTCTTCGTAGCAGCTCATCCGCACCGCGGCGGGTATGTCGTCGCTCTTCGTCTCCCCCACCAGCGGGTGCAGCAGCAGCCCGTCGATGGTCTCGAGCGCCACCTTCTGGAGGTACTCATGGGCGCGATGGACCGGGTTGCGCGTCTGGAAGCCGACCATCGTCTTCCAACCCCGATCGCTCTTGACACCGCGCACCTGGGCCGGGGTGAGGTCGTACTCGGGGAATCCGGACGCGGCCTGCGCGAGCGCCACCACGCCGCCGGCGATCGCCCACGGCCCCGAGTCCTTCAGCACCCGCACGCCTGGATGCGCGTCGTCATCGGTTCCGTACACGCTGCGGGCCTCGGCCTCGTGGTCGGTCCGGTACGCGTTAGTTATGTCGATGATCCCGATCGGCAGGTCGCCCACGAACAATGCCAGCCGGCCGGCAGTCGGCGCAGTTACCGCCCGCAGGACGACGGGAATCGTGAAGGGGTGGCCGCTCGCCAGCCGGCCGGTGGTGACGACGGCTTCGTAATCCTCGGCACCCATGAACGAGTCGAGGGGGGCGAGTCCACCGCTGGCGAGCATGAACAGGTCGGACAGCTCGCGCTGGCCGACATCGAGGCGCGGCAGCGATCGCGCTTCGGCGCGCAGGGCGTGCAGCTCTTCGCCCAACGGCAAACGCTCGACCACCCGCTTGGGCAGGTGACCGAGGCGCTCGAGAGCATCGATGATCTTGGCCAGCGATTCGGCCGGCGTCTCGCGGGCGGTGTCGCAAACCACCTCGGCATGGAGCGGCTCTTCGTAGGGATCGTTGACGCCGGTGAAATTGGCGATCTCGCCCGCGAGCGCCTTGCGGTACAAACCCTTCGTGTCGCGTTCCGTGAGGGTCTCGACCGGGCAGCGCATGTAGACCTCGACAAAGCCGGGAGCCTGCGCCCGGACCTCGTCGCGCACTTCGCGATACGGAGAGATCGCCGCCGTGATCGCGACAGCGCCGCTGCGCGCGACCAGCCGCGCCACGTAGCCGATCCTCCGGATGTTGGTGTCGCGGTCTGCTTTGGAGAAGCCCAAGCCTTTGGAAAGGTGCGCACGGACCTCGTCGCCGTCGAGCACCTCGGAATGCCTTCCGCGCCTGGCGAGCTCGGCCGCCAGGGCGTTGGCGATGGTCGACTTGCCGGCCCCGGAGAGCCCTGTGAACCAGACCACGAAGCCGCTGCTCATGATTCGCTCCCCAGCAGGCCCCATCGCCGCCTGACCAGGCGGTCCAGACCGCCGAACGTTGAATCGATGGCGATCCCGATCACGAAGATCACGATCATGATCGCAAGCAGCTGCTGCGCGTCATTGAGATTTCTGGCCGACTGGAGCTGCTGACCGATCGACGCTGGACTGGTGGCTACGATGAGGAGCTCGGCCGACATCAGGCTTCGCCAGGCGAACGCCCATCCTTGCTTGAGGCCGCCGACGAAGGCAGGCAGCGCCGCCGGGAGAATGACGTGGCGGTACAGGCCCAGGCCATCGGCGCCCATGGCGCGACCGACCCGAATCAGCTGAGGGTGGACCTGGTCGATGCCACTCAAGAGTCCCGCGGCGATCGCGGGCGCGGCGCCCATCAGGACCACCAACGTGATCGCGGCTTCGTTCTTCTGAAGCAGAAGGACAGCGAACGGAAACCACGCGATGGAGGGCATCGATTGCAAGCCGACCAGGAGCGACCCGACCGATCGTCGGGCCAGCTCGATGCGCGCGATGAGAATCGCGACGACGATCGCGACTCCGGCGGCGATCGCGTAGCCGAGGGCGGCGCGGCGCAGCGTCAGCCCCATTCCGGCGTAGAAGTCAACACGGGCCAGATCGCCGGCCAGCCGCTCCAGCACCGGCCACGGCCCTGGTAGCTGCGATTGCGGCCGCCAGCCTGACCAGACGACCAGCTGCCAGACCACAACCGTCAGAAGGATCGCGCCCAGCTTCGGCCATACGGCCGACCAAACCCGCCGGGCCGACCTGCTGAGGGGGTGCGGAGCTGACACCGGCATTGCCGCCGCCGGCAGTTGCGTTGCAAGCTCAGCGGCCATTGATCATCTCGTGCTTGAGGCGGTCTGTGATGCGGCCCGCGATCACGGCGAGCTCAGGGGAGTCGAGGCTCCGCGGGCGAGGCAGATCGACTTTCACCTCATGGCCCACCCGACCCGGCCGGCTCGTGAAAACCATCACCCGGTCGCCGAGGCGGACGGCCTCGCGCGCGTTGTGAGTGACGAAGAGGATGGTGAGACGGCTCTCTTTCCAGATCCGCTCGAGCTCCTCGTGGAGCAAGTCTCGGCTGATCGCGTCGAGCGCCCCGAACGGCTCGTCCATCAAGAGAACGTCGGCATCCTGGGCGAGAGCCCTCGCCAGCGCCACGCGCTGCTTCATGCCGCCCGAGAGCTCGTGCGGCCTCCGCTTCTCGAATCCGGCCATGTGCACGCGACCCAGCAGCTCGTAGGCAAGCGTTCGCCGAACCGAGGCTTTGACGCCTCGCAGCTCGAGGGCCACCTCCACGTTGCCGGCGGTGGTGAGCCACGGCAGCAGGGCCGACTCCTGGAAGATCAAAGCCACCCGCCCGTGGACGTGGGCTCGGCCCGCCGAGGGACGATCGAGGCCGGCCAGGACGTTGAGCAGCGTGGTCTTGCCTGAGCCCGACGCCCCGACCACGCAAACGAACTCACCGCGCTTGACCTCGAAGGTCGCGCCGTCGAGCGCGAGCAGCAGCTGGTCCCCGTGAGCAAAGGACACACTCAGGCGCTCCACACTCAGAGCGTGCTTTTCGGAAAGGGCAAGCAGGTTGCTCATGAGGCATTTCCTTCGACTTCCCCACGAGTGGGGAAGTGAAGGCCGCACTCCTTGACCTCGTTCTGCTCCCACCACCATCGGCCCGCCCTCTCATCCTCGCCCTGAGCCGTCGCGCGCGTGCAGGGCGCGCAGCCGATCGACGTGTACCCGGATTCGTACAGGCTGTGATAAGGCACTTCGTTGGCGCGGATGTAATCCCACACCTGGGCCTTCGACCACGAAGCGAGCGGCGCGACCTTGCTGATGCCGCCGTGCTCGCGGTCGACGGTCACAGTTTGAACGTGCGCGCGAGTGACCGATTGCTCCCGACGAAGCCCAGTGATCCAGGCGTCATACCCGCGCAGCGCCAGCTCGAGCGGACGGGACTTCCTCACCTCGCAGCACCGTCGCCTCAGGTCCGGCGATCGATAAAAGAGATTGGTGCCGTCAGTGTCGACCATGTCCTTCACCTCAGCCGGATCAGGCTGCAGGACATCGATCGCAATCTGGTAACGGTCCCGGACGCGGTCGATCATGTCGTGCGTTTCCTGAGGCAGCCGGCCTGTGTCGAGCGTGAGCACACGGAAGTCGGGTCGGATCTTCGAGACCATGTCGATGATCACCGACGATTCCGCCTGGAAGCTCGCGACGACGGCCACACGGGCGAAGGTCTCGTACGCCCAGCGAAGGAGTTCCTCGGGGCTTTCATCAACCAGGATCTCGTCCTGGGCAAGGGCGCTCATGCGGTCTGCTCTACAAGGGGTCGCAACGCATCGAAACCGACCCGCTCGACCCAGTTGCCGAAGCCCTCGCCTGGCTCGTGTCGCGTGCGGAACTCGACGAAGAGAGGTCGCAGCAGAGCCGCGATCTCGGAGATTGGTACGTTGGGCGCAAACACACGGTTGAGCCGCGTGCCGTCGAAATCGCCGCCCAGCATCACGTCGTACTTGCCAAGCGTGGTGCCGACGAAGCCGACGTCGCCAAGATAAGGACGCGAGCATCCGTTGGGGCAGCCGCTCATTCGAAAGCTGATGCGTTCCTCGGCCAGGCCCAGCTCGTCGAGCAGGGCGCTCAGCTGGCGCACGAGGCTCGGCAGGGCACGCTCTGCTTCGGCGACCGCCAGCCCGCAGGTCGGGATGGCGGGGCAGGCCATCGCGTACCGGACGGCGCGCGGGATCGAGTCGACCGGCGCGATGCCGTACTCGGCCATCAACGCCTCGACGCGCGGCTTCTGAGAGGGCTCGAGACCCGCGAGGATCACGTTCTGCTGGGCGGTGAGCCGGACCTCGGGTCTGAGCTCCTCGATGATGGTTCGCAGCCCCGATCGAGACCGCACGCCGTCCACGTCGGCGATGCGCCCGTTCTCGATGTAGATGCCGATGTACAGCTTGCCGTCGCCCTGCTCGTGCCAGCCGAGGTGGTCATCGACAGGCTTCCACGCGAGCGGTTCCGGAGGCTGGAGCTCGAATCCGACGCGCTGCTGGACCTCGTTGCGAAACCATTCGAGCCCGCGGTCGGCGATCGTGTATTTGAGACGCGCGTGCCGGCGGTTCGTGCGGTCGCCATAGTCGCGCTGCACGGCAACGACCTCACGAGCGAGCTCCACGATCTGGTCCGGCTCGACAAACGCAAGCGGCACGGCCACGGCGACGAACGTCTCCGGCTTGTTGTGGGTGCGGCCCAGGCCGCCACCCACCAGCACGTTGAACCCGCGCAATGATCCGTCCGCGCGCTTCATGGCGACGATGGCGAGGTCGTGCGCGTAGACGTCGACGCAGTTGTCGCCCTCGAGTGCGATCGTGGTCTTGAACTTCCTCGGCAGGTACTGCTCGCGATAAAGTGGCTCGACCTCGGGCTCGGAGGTCTTCACGACCTCGCCGTCGAGCCAGATCTCGTGATAGGCCGCGGTTCGCGGCGTCAGCTCCTTGACCATCGCAGAGATCGACCCCTGGACCTGCGCATGGAACTCGTCATCGAGTGGCGCGGGGCAGCACATGATGTTGCGCTCGACGTCTCCGCAGCCACCGAGCGTGGTGAGCAGCGCGTCGTTGATGGCCCGGATCGATTTCTTGATGTCGCCCTTGAGCACGCCGTGGAGCTGGAAGTCCTGCCGGGTCGTGACGCGCAGCGTGCCGTTGGCCCAGCGCCGGCTGATCTCGTCGTGTGCGATGTATGCATCCGGGGAGACGATGCCCCCTGGGATGCGCGTCCGGATCATGAGCTGGTGGTGCTTGTCCAGGCCGCGGGCACGAGCCTCTTTACGGCGATCGCGATCATCCTGCTGGTAGATCCCGTGGAACTTGAGCAGCTGCTCGGAGGCGTCGCCGAACGCGGGCGTGTCCTCGACAAGCTCCTCTTTGATCAGCCCACGGAGGTGGTTGCTCGCCGCCTTGATGGACTCGTTCTTGGATAAGCCTTCGAGAGATATGCCGTCGGACAGACTGGCCAACTGGATGCGCCTCCGCTGATGTGGGATACCGAACGTTTGCGGTGGGCCTTGCGGCCCGAGATTGGGGCCCTGAGGACCCCGGTCAGGACGTTCGGTCAGCTACAGAAGCAGCTGGCGCAGCGAACGTAGTCGATGGCACGCCGCCTGGTGAGCGGGGCCAAAGAAGCAATGGCTGGACTACGCATCGCCCCAACAGAGTACGAAAAAATCGGCTCCGATGCTGCGATCCAGTCGCAAAAAGAACGAGCCGGGCACGATGCCCGGCTCATTGCGCAGCCGACCTACCCACAAGGTGGGGAGGGTCAGGGCTGGGCGTCGGGGTTCGACATCGCGAACCACCGGCCTGACGGGAAGACCCCGACGAAAACGATCGGGTCTTTGCAGGGCCGCGGCAGGTCGACCGTGGCCGTGATGTGAGAGTTGCCTGCCTTGCTGGCGGCGAAGCCGCCAGTGGACACGTTGACCACACCGTCCGGGGTCAGGCAGCTGACTGTGGCCTCGAAGGTACCGATCGGGTTGATTCCACCGATGGAGGGAATCACGAGACCCTTCACGGTGACGTCGACCACGCCCTGTTGGCTGACGGTGCCCGTACCAGATGTGATCGCCCATGGCAACCCGCCGCCCGTGATGCCTCGAACGACCATGCCCCCCACCGCGATGCCCGTCATCGACGAGAAGTCGGTCAGGTTTCCCTTCTCGTCGGCGAACGTGGGCACAGCGCTCGCCGCGAGCAGGCCGCCGACGCAAAGCGCCGTGATGACGACTCTTCCGAATATCCGCATGGCGAAACTCCTCCCCAGACAGGCTGATTACATCCTGGAAGAGCTACCGACGCAGGTTACCTGTGAGTCGGCCTCCACTCGGGCGGCGATCCGAGCTTCGGTTGAAGGATCTTCACGATCTCGCCCCGCTCGGGGAACCTGTCCAATCGAGCCTTGCTGAACACTTCCTCGCCGTCGATGGAGACTTCGAAACGGCCGCGGCTTCCAGTCTTGAGCTCGAGGCCGCTCAGCACCGGCGCCCATCGGTCCATCAGCTCCTCAGCCAGGCTCACGGCCTGGGGCAGGTAGTCTCAAGGGACGCAGAACTCAATCGTGATTTTGGGTTTGGTGTTGGTCATCTATCCGCTTAACCTGTTCGTACACTTCCGGGCAAGGAGCTATTCCGAGATGAGCAAGAAGGGGCAAGGCGCGGTCCTGGTGGTGCAGTGCGCGTGCGGCGTTCTGATGCGCGGGACAGTCGATGAGCTCGTGCCGATCGTTCAGACCCACGCCCGCGAGTCCCACAACATGCGGGTCACGAGGGAGGACGTGCTCTCGAGAGCGCGTCCCGAAGCCTGACGGCGAACAAGACCCACGGCAGCTCCGCGGCGCCCGCGCCGTGGGGTACAGAAGGTCCGGTCCAGGCCGAGGTCTTCGTCGTGCGCTTGCGGGGCGGGCAGCTGGAGCTCACGGGTCCCTGCGGAGCCGACGCCTGGTACATCGAGTCGCACGGCGATGACGATCCGATGGAGATCGTCACGCGTCTCTCGACCAACCTGATGGGCCCTCCGCTGCTCGTGCACTCGACCTCATGGCGCCGGGGACAAGGCGGGGTGTTGCTCAGCTTCCTGGTCGTCATTAGCGAAGACCAGGCCGCGGACCTCGCGGGCGTACCGATCACCCGCGCGGAGCTCGCCCGTAACTCCGCGACAGAGGCTGCGAAGGGAATTGGCTCGAACCAGGTCGTCGAGCACGCGTTGAGGCATATGGCCTGGCTCGCCCAGGACGACCCCGCCGTCAGGACTGCGCTCTCACCAGGCTGGGTGGCGGCGCTGGCCGGCTACGTGCCCGAGCCGTTCCGCCACCTCAGCTAGTCGTGCGACCTGCCTAGACCGGGCGGATGACCCCGGCGGCGCCGGAGCTTCGCAGCCGCAGCGCCAGCGCGAGCGCCAGGGCGCCGAAGATCAGCATGTAAGCGCCGAACAGCCACACGATCGTGACCACGCCCGCTGACGGGTTGATGGCGAGGAGGATCCCGAACACGATCGAGACGATGCCGCCCAGCACGAGCAAGAACTCATTGGGCACGATGCGGCGCAGCAGGTACGCGGCGCCGAGCTCAACCAGGCCGCTGAGGATCGCCCACACCGCGACCAGATACACGAGGGTGACGGCGGCAATGCCCGGCCGCCATAAAGCGACGATTCCGACGAGGATCCCCAAAGCTCCCTCAAGCGTCAGCAGCCATGACCCTCCCCGGATCCCGGCGACGATCGCGAAGGCTCCGTCGACGAGCAGATAGGCGGCGAACAGCGCGATCAATACGAGCAGCGTGATCCCAGTCCAGGCGAAGGCGGCGATGCCGAGCAGGATGCCCGCCACACCTCGAATCGCAAGCGCCCACCAGCTGATCCTCACCGAGCTACCCATCGATCACTCCTCCTACTCCCGGGCAAGAGGAGACCGGCTCGTGGCCGGCCTCCCGAAACGCTCAGCTCTAGTGGGGACCCGAGCCCACGAGCCGTTGCATGCGCGATCTCCCCCGACCTCCGAGTCTCTCTTCGCGGCCACTGGGAGGCGCGGTTCGACCCACTTGCGGAGGGCGTCCGCGCCCATCGCCCCAGTGATCCGGTCCCGTTCCATCCCGTGGTCCACCAACACCAGGGTCGGGATGCCGCGGATGCCAAACCTGTCCTGCAGGCCAGGCTCCAGGTCTGTATTCACCTTGACCGCCTTCAGCCTTCCGGCGAGCTCGTTGGAGAGCCGTTCGACCGCTGGCGCGACCATGCGGCACGGGCCGCACCAGGGAGCCCAGAAGTCGATGAG
>WNFS01011580.1_pt1 | contig 13879 bp, 14 predicted proteins | sample 5400141 | NCBI WGS metagenome assembly WNFS01 (sample SAMN13153358, study PRJNA577476) | soil metagenome | isolation source: 60 cm saprolite under Madrone tree | place: USA:California | collected 2016-06-14
TTTTCACTGCACCACAATCTCGTCGGAACGTATACGATCCAAGATGGTAGCACAAGAGACCTTACTTCACCAAGACGACGGGCTAGTCTCGACTAAAGGTATCTGGGACCCCTTACTTTCCTCGTTTTCAAGCTGGGTCCACTGCGGAGTCTTCTCTACCTCTTAGTGATACCAGTGGCGCTTGTTAAACTTCTGCCGTAGCAACATACTGTGTTTCAATTATTCGCGGGCAAACCTCTCAGGCAGCTTCACATGGGTACGGATAATCTTCCTAGTTCCACTGATTCCACCCTGAACCTGCAGACATATCACCATGGAAATCTTAAACGATGGAATAACAGTCGAGCCCTCCTAGGCGGGTCCGATGGATTACACGCGACTCGGCACTACTGGACTACAGGTCTCGCGCATCTGCCTTGGAACAATGTCTTTCGGCAACTCGGAAGAATGGATGGTCGAGATCGACAAGGCGAGACCGATCGTGAAGCGTGCTCTTGACCTTGGCATAAATTTCTTCGACACCGCAAACGTCTACTCGAATGGTAGGTCTGAGGAAATTGTCGGAGACCTTCTGAAAGATCACCGGGACGATGTGGTGATTGCTACGAAGGTCCGATTGAAGGTTGGTGAGGGACCGAACAGCGAAGGCCTCTCACGATACCACATCATGAGCCAGGTGAAGAAGTCTCTCAAGCGTCTGCGAACAGATAGAATTGATCTCTACCAGACCCACAGGTGGGACTATGCTACTCCTATAGAGGAAACGCTCCTAACTCTCAACGACCTAGTCCGACAAGGATGGGTCAACTATATCGGTACGTCAAGCATGTTCGCCTGGCAGTTTGCGAAGGCGCTGGCCGCGAGTGACCACCTGGGAATTGCCCCTTTTGTCTCTATGCAGAACCACTACAACCTCTGCTATCGTGAAGAAGAGCGAGAGATGATACCATTCTGCAAGGGCCAAGGCATCGCTCTGATTCCGTGGAGCCCCTTAGCACGCGGCTTCCTAACAGGCAGATACAAGCGGGGAGGGAAAGTGGATACTCCGAGGTATCGATCTGACAAGTACTTTGCCGAGAGATTCTTCAAACCAGAAGATTTCGACGTAATCGAGCGGGTCGAGGAGATAGCAAAGGAGAAGGGTGTGACCGTGTCTCAAATTGCCTTAGCTTGGCTACTTCACAAAGGAGTCTGCGCTCCAATAATCGGAGCAACCAAAGTGGAGCACTTGGAAGATGCTGTCAGTTCGCTCGACATAAAACTCTCATCGGATGACATTAGGAGGCTCGAAGAACCTTACAAACCTCATCGAATAATCGGCCCGCTACCTGTTCCAGAGTCCGGTAGCTAGGTATTTGATAATCCTCGATTGGTAACCTGCCGAAGTTGCATAGGGTCCCAGCCAACAACTTCCACAATTTCTTGTCGACGAATTTGCTTGTCGGGATTCTCTGAGTGGAGCCGTTGAATAATGTGACCGTTGACCTCTGCCGGAATTTCCCAAGAAACTGAAGATTTCCTTTTGTCGAAGGATTCTATCTCTTCATGCACATAGACGTCCACCCAGCGGTCATCTACCAATTTGACAATTGCGGGAGGTATTGCTCGGCGAAGCCCGGCCTCACCATCATTGAATCGATCCAGAGGGTACCCCATCTCCTGCCTTAGCTCCAAGTATCTCGCTCTCGGGCTGAACCCTTCCCCGCCCTCTATCTCTGCAACTATTACATTTCTCGTCACTCGACCTACTTCCCCGACTACTTCAGCCCAATTGCGAACAAGATGCAAGACATGAATCATGATCGCGCCGTCAAAGGCCTGGTCGCCGAAGGGTAAGTGATGCACATCAGCTTGGACCAGGTTTTGGAGCTGCTTCTCCCTTGCCTTCGCCATCATAGAAAGTGACACGTCAATACCGACGACGTTGAATCCTGAATCATTGAGGTATTCTGCAAATCGGCCCGTCCCGATTCCGACATCGAGAATAGTCCTACAGCCCGCAAGATCTCGTAGCATCGTAGATTCTGGCCACGCGGTCGAAAGAAACTGCCAAATCATGCTCCCTTATGAGGAACAAATCGCGTCCTGGGAAATTCGTAACTTTCGGAATATGGACTCAAGGCTTCTTGATCCCGCCTACAATTATCCAATCCGGAATTTCTATCCCGTCACTCTTCAACGTCCTACTGTGGAGTTTCCAGTAGGATCCTCTTACCTCCCAGTCTTTGAGAAGCTGCCTCGCGGCCTCTGAACGAATCACAAGGCCACTCTTCAGCCGAATCTGTCGCAGCTTTCTGAATCCCGCAGACCTAAGGTAGTCTAAAACAATTCCTTGCGACGGAGAGAACCATTCCAACGGGGGAGTTTTGGTCCATTTAGGATTACTGTCAGCCTCAATTAGCCGCTTCTGCCTAGCATTCCTAGGTTCGGGAGACAAGAATGAGTGAACAGTGAACCCTCCGGGTTTCGTTACCAGGTAACATTGGTCGAAGAACCGGACCATTCGTTTGGATGTTATTTCGGGAAGAAACTCGCTGGAGATTACCCCGTCACATAGGGAATCCGGTTGAGCTGCCAGCCAAACGTTGTAGTCGCTCGCAACAACCCTGATTCTCGTTTTCAATCTATTCCTTGCTATTGCGGATAACAAGCGTGTTTGGTTTCCTGAATAAGCTCCTTTGAATCTGTCCAAGGCGATTATCTTGTACTGTGGGACCACGTTCGCGAGTGGGACGGTGAGCTGTCCCTCCCCGGAGCCGACTTCGACTAGGACCCCCTCTCTACCAGGTAACATCCGAGCAATGTTCCTCGCGACTTCTGCATATTGCTGAGACCAGGCGGAATCGAGTTTCCTCGGGTCCGAAATCGCAATCGTTATTCCTCTACCTCGCAATTGTGATGGAACGGTTTCTGTCTTGGACTAGTATGGAGGTTCCACAGACCATCTGGTAAACCTATACGTCACTAATGACCCTGTAGAGTCCTACCTTGCTTCACGCCGACAGGCTCATGCGGAACTCATACTCTGAAGAGGGTTTCCTCAGCCCAAGGTCTCCTTTCGACTTTTCCAAATCACTGGACTTCTTGAAAGCTTTCCCGCCAATGCGGGACGACCAGAAGATCGACGAACTTTCTCTAACAAGAGCCGTCTGTATCGGAGGCCAAACCGTCGTCTTCAATGTTCGATCCACCGGCCTCATCAAGAGCCCACGGCTGAAGTATACTCTCAGTTCTGACCGTTCTCTAACGCCTGGGGTACGTGATGCTGTGGTTGACCGTATCGGGTTCTTTCTGAGTCTTTCTGATGACCTTGAGCAATTCTACAGGATCGGCTATGGCGACATGGATTTCGCGCCCGTGTTGCAGAAGCTTTACGGTCTGCACCAGGTGAAATTTCTGACACCCTTCGAATCTGCTTGTTGGGCGGTACTCTCTCAGCGCTATCCCGCTGCAGCGGCACAGAGGACCAAGCAGTCGATTACCGAAAAGTTTGGGACAAGTCTGGACTTGAATGGGCAGAGGTACATGGCGTTTCCTGAACCCTACCGATTGGCTTCTGCGAGCGAGCGAGACTTACTGGGCATTATCAGGAACAAGCGGAGAACACAGTTCTTGGGCGGCGTCGCAAAAGCATTCACAGAGAAAGATGAAAGATTCCTCAGGACGGCCAAATATGAAGAAGTCGAAGAATGGCTGAATCAGATCCAAGGTATTGGAGAATGGTCGTCAAAACTGATTCTGCTCCGGGGTCTAGGCCGGATGGAGAAGATCGCGGTGGAGAAACGCTTGCTGAAGGCCGCTTCAAAGGTCTACGGTCGAGGGAGGACCGTGACGCAGAGCGTGTTGGACCAGATGGCGGAGAAGTATGGATCATGGAAGGGATATTGGGCGTATTATCTGAGAACAGCAGCTATGAAATCCTGAGATTCAAGCGGAAGTTCTTTCAGAGGTATTTGGGACTCGAGGTTGTAACAGGCTGTGCTTTTCCCAAGGCGTGTTTGACGAGGACCGTTCTTCCCCAGCCGTGATGAGCGAAGTCTTCGGCTGGCGGCAATTTGTCGATCTCGAACCATCTCAGCTCAGCAACTGTATTTCCTGGCTTTGTGTTCATGGTACGGGTGAATGCGAGATAGTCGAAGATCAGATGCCAAGTCTGATTGTTCCCCATGAAAGATTCGACCTCCGCGAGTTTCAGCGTTGCGTCGTCTATTCCGGCCTGTTCTTTCAAGATCCGCTTAGCGGCTTGATCTGGATGTTCTAGGTGGTGAAGATCATCGTTCGGTAGGAACCATCCTTGTTGATTGTCTGGGCTGATTCTGTATTTCAGCAGGAGGGCGGAGCTGTGATGAAGTGCTGCAACATGGGCTACCAGGGTATGTGTTTTGCACTCCATGGGTAAAGGCCGGCGCCAGTCCTCCTACGAATTGAGGAACAGATTAGACTTTAGTCGCGTAGAAGACCCTCGACAAAGTTGCCTTGTGAAAGTGAGTCTTCAGACTTCTCCGGATCTCCGAAGATTGTGTTTTCATCTTGTTGGACCGCGGCTCTCTTCTGATAGATTTTCGCGACTTGCCGGAAGACATCTGCGAGCTTGTCAGATTTCACGCGAACCTCCTTGCCTAGTCGCCTGGTCAATATCTCTGAGCAATGGTTCACTACCATTCTTCTCCCGGTCCCAAGGATCTCGCCCAGAGCTTTGTCAAGCTCCTCGATTCCATCGGGCAGTTTGCTCATGTCTACTTGGTGCCTTCGTCTGGCATAATGAAGAATCAACTCGGCCGTTGCGCTCCCAAGACTCTGAAACGCTTCTTCAACCGAATCCTTTAGCTGCATAGCTAAGTCGGGAGGAAGATGGACTAGCCGAAACAAGCCCCGCTGGGACATCGACAGTACTGACTACCCATCTGCTCATCTTAGAACTAACGTTACTCAGCCGGACCTACGACAGGTTGCGTGCAAGCTGCCGCAGCAGGTCCTAGCGGTCCTTAGAGCCCGCGCACTGACGCCGATTGGATGTGCACTATTCTTTCAGTTCTCGAATGAGCTGTTTGGCTATTGTTAGCCGTTGAATGTCGTTTGTTCCCTCATAAGTCTTGATAATCTGCGAATCTCTTAGGAACCGTTCGACCGGGTACTCGGTCGCAACTCCGTAGCCGCCGTGTATCATCATGGCCAGCAGGGCCAACCGCTCAGCTGTCTCGGTCGATGTTACTTTCGCGATCGATGCGGCTTTGACAAACTCCTTTCCCTGATCTTTGAGCGATGCTGCCCAGTAGGTGAGCAGGCGTGCTGTGTGAAGTCCCATGGCCATCTCGGCTAGCTTGTACTGGACCTGTTGAAACTCGATCAGTGGTTTCTCAAAGCTCGTCCGGGTCTGCGCGTAGCTTATCGCGGCCTCGTAGGCTGCCTGGGCGATACCAACTCCCTGGGCAGACACGTCCACGCGTCCTCGATCGTATGTCTTTACACCGATGTAGAACCCGTCGCCTTCCTTTCCCACGAGATTGTCCGTTGGAACTTTGACGTGATCAAGGATGAGTTCCGAGGGTTGCGAGCCTCGTAGTCCTGTCGTCTCGATATGGCTGCCGACCTGAAAACCCTCTGTTCCCCTTTCAACTATGAATGCGCTCAAGCCCTTGTGCCGCTCTCTAGCGCTGGGAGGCGGACTCGTCCTAGCGAACACAAGGTATAGATCGGCGATTTCACCGTTCGTGATGAACGTCTTCCGGCCGTTGATCTCCCAGTGTGTCCCGTGAAGCTTCGCGGTCGACTTGATCCCCGCCACATCGGACCCAGCCCCAGGCTCCGTCATAGCATGAGCCCCAATTTTCTCCCCGGACACCATTGGGACTAGGAACCGCTTCTTCTGCTCTGCCGAGCCCCATTCGTTGAGAGGCTCGGATACCAGATGACTTGCGACGAAAACTGTAGAGCAAGCCGCCGAGACTCGAGCTATTTCCTCGATGGCAATGACCATCGAGAGAAGATCCCCCCCTAGACCACCAAACTCCTCCTTGTAAGTGATAGCGGTTAGACCAACCCCCGCAATCCGTCGCAGAAGGTCTCTCGGTATCTTGTTGTTCCTATCAATCTCAAACGCTACGGGACGAATCTCCTTCTCAGCAAAATCCCTGATAGTATGTCGGAGACTCTCGTGATCAGGAGTCAGCTTCACTTCATAATCGGCAGAACGAGGCATCATGGTGCTCGTCAAGTCTATCTCAACACTCGAACTTCGAAGCAGATCATTCCTTTAAACTTTGGAACGGAGGGGCAGGTGAAGGATTCAGGTCTGGAGGCAGAACTCTTAGTCCTGCCTTAGTCATCTTCTTCTTCCTTACCAATTCGAGGGCTCTGTCGATGTTGTACCGAGACCAGTTCTTGCTCTTCCTAGGCGTGAAGCGAACAACGCTTCTCGTTGCATCCATGGGTTTGATTCGACTGTCAATCCACCCGAAACAAAGAGCTTCTTCAAGCGCTTGGTTGTAATAGACTCTGTATGAGTCGCCCCCGGCGCTCTTCTTGGGCAAGACCAGCCAGATCTCGCTCCTCCGATCGTGGTTAACCCTGAGCCATCGTCGCCATCTCTTCCCATCTCGGAAGACGATGGTTCTGACCTTCTCTTTCATCCGGATCGATGGTGGGGCGGGTGGGATTTGAACCCACGATCACCGGTGCCCGAGACCGGTATCTGTAGCCGCACGCGCTTTGACCAAGGTGTCCCTGCTCACTGGCAGCCTGGACCACCGCCCCTAAGGGTGGGAGAAACTCGGTTTACAAATAAACCATTCAACTACTCTGCAAGAGACCCCAAACTAACCTGCCGGTAGGTCTGATGGCCTAGCCTAGGACTGAAACGGCGATTATGTTCGATTCTGGATCTACTTTGACTTCTTCTCTTTCATGTGTCCATTGAAGTACTGTCTAATCAGATGCTCGAAGAAAATGCTGAATCCTCCAGTCCTCCCGTAGTACAGCTTGCCCACTTCGTCTCTGACCAGCTCCTCTGCCTCGTCTGTTAGAGAGATCATTACTTTTCCCATGGTAGCTCAAGACGTCTATAGATAGCTGCCGGCGGTTTTAACGTTATCCCCTAGGCCTTTTAACGCCTTCGGCAAAGGATAAGAATCAGGACGACCATTCTTATCGCGAGCATCGTTAAGAGACATACCTGGCTCCTCTCACTTTTTTCGTATGGGCATCATCCCAGTCGAAATAATCTAAGCACTCCGTTTGTTTAGCGCCGATGACTACTTTGACGACATACACAGAATAATTTCTCTTCTTGACGAAGAAAACATCACGATCCTTCGGACCATGAAGGAGCATGGCCCACGGAATCTGTTGGGGATAGCTCGGAAGGCAAAGCTGCCCTACACGACAGTATACAACAGAGTTACGAAACTCGAAAGCCAAGGAGTTCTGAGGACTTGGATTCAACCCAACTGCCCCAAGATCGGGTTGAGCCGAGTTGTTGTCTTGGCAACTCCCCATCCGGGAAAGGAGATCTTTACTCGAGAGGCATTGAAGATCCCTGGATTCTGGCTAAGAGTTGCCCGCTGCATCGGAGACTGTAACGGTTACTACTCGCTTCATGGCATACCGACCGCAAACCGCCAAGAGTTCGAACTCTATCTAGAACAACTCCTGGAACGTGGACTACTCAAGAACTACCGAGTCTTCTGGATCGGGGACACTAAATTCCCCCTAACAAATTTTGACTATTACAAGCCTAAGGACCGAACCTGGAAATTCGACTGGAGGGAATGGCTGAATTCTTTTGCGACGAGTCGAGCCAAACCTGACTCGGGCAAACAGTCTGCTCAGCCTGTTTCCTTCGACAAGAAAGATCTGATCATACTCAAGGAGCTGGTCAAGAACGCGAGAACGACTCTGGCCGATCTGTCGAAGCTACTGTCTCTCACTCTGCCTGCGGCGAAATACCGCTTTGACAGGCTCGTAGAAAGAGGGCTGATCCAGGAGTGGGTAATTGACCTCCTCCCATACGCGCCCCAAATCTCTGAACTGGCAGAAGTACGTCTTGATTTCAAGAATGAGAGTCTCATGAGGGGCGCCGAAAGCGTTCTTGAAACTCTTCCAATCGTTCAGAGCTATTCTCCAATAACAGGGCTGAACTCCATGACCACGCGACTCTACCTTCCACGCAGAGAAGTGAGCAACCTTCACACCTTCCTCTCCCTCCTCGTCTCGAAAGGGGTCCTCACCAGCTACTCCTACATCGTAATCGACGCAACGACGATAACGGCGCAGACCTTCGCATACAAGGACTATGACGATGAGTCGGGATGGAAATACACGGGGCGAGAGTACCTAAAGGCCGTCGACAACCTGATGCCCAAATGGAACAAGACAGAGATCGAACTCTCCCCTCAAGCACTGCCGTCTCTATCTCTGAAATTATAGAAGAACGTAGAGTCGCGAGGCAGTCGGAGATAGTCCTACCAAAGTCTGCATGTATCGGTATTGAGCCCAAGATGCGGAGTTGGAGTTCTTATTATGAGACCTCTGGAGTGGGCGGCCGCCGGACTGGGCTACCTCACCGGTTGCCAACTTAAAAGGAAAGACTTCAGATTTCCTGAATTCAGGAAGTAAAATGTCCGCCACCAAGGACCGGCGATTCAGTCGTGTTGGCCGAATTCTTGCTAGGTCTTTGAGAGTTCTAGGCGCGTTTTTCGCAGGATTGGTAATGGGACCGGCCCCTAGGACGACTTCTGTCCAAGTCTTGGTCGATCGGGTCATTAATTTGAATGCCGTAGTAGGTTACTTCATACCGTCTCTGACGTACGTCCTATCTCAAAAGATACTAGATAGTGATCACGTTGTGTTTCGACCTTTCACCGACGACTTCGAGAAAGTATCAGACACCTATGAACCGATAGTACGCAAACTACTCTCGCCACAGCATTCGGAGGTAATTATCGATGTTGGAGGGAACATAGGAGTTCACACTATTTGGTTGTCCAGGAAAGTTGGGCCTCAGGGCATTATCTTAGCTGTGGAGCCGGAACCCTCCAACTTCGCCGTTCTCAAGTTAAACTTGGGAATCAATAATCTCTGCAACGTTATTCCGATCAGATTGGCGCTGGGGGCAAATCCGGGGAGGGGGCAACTCGTAATCCCAAGCCCCAGCGTGATGGGGCAGGCCACGACCATAACATCAAACCATCTCTCAAAACCGGTGTTAGTCAGCGCTGACTTTGAGACGCTCGACGGTGTAACCTCGGCTTTTGGCCTATCCCAAGTGGCAGCAATTAAGATCGATGTCGAAGGAGCAGAAGTAGATGTCATTCGAGGAGCGGTGCGGACAATATCGAAGTTTAGACCAAGGCTTGTCATTGAGGCTCATGGGCATTCCAATCTAAACTCTCTCAAGCTCCTATTGGAGTCAATGCACATGACAATCGCGTCTCAGACGCGGGCAAGCTCAAGACCCAATGAGACGAGATGGTTCGTACTCGCCATCTATTCTCCCTAATCGAGCGATTAATTTGAATGATTATGGATTGACAGTCCCTAGAATTGCCCAAATAGGAGCTCAGAGGCATCTCGCGTGTCCGTGACTATTGCCTCAAGAAACTCACGGGCACCATTGGCGACTGTCTGAGGCCCATAATCTCGCAGCTTCACAGGCCAATCGAGATCATTGTAGTCGACAGCTTCAGTGCCGACTCTACGGTGGAAAATCGCAGCGGCACTCGGCGCGGTCACGCTGTTACACGATGACGGGAGACCGGCCCAGAAACATTCGGGAGCCAAATTCGCGAAAGGAAACAAGTTATCACGAAGGGTTCTAGAGTGTCCCGACTAGTTGCATCGAGGAGAAGGATCCTGTCATTCGACACGCTGAGCGTTGCGATCAGATTCGTCAGGAAAGACGTCTTTGACCGCCTTGGTGGTTTTGACTGAGTCCCCGGTAACACACAGTGAACTATGCTTTCCCAAACATGCTCTCGGTTGTCCTAATTCATCCGAAAGATAGAGCTCATCGCTAGGTATTGGCATCGCTAGGTATTGGACATCTGGGTTTAAGAGACCCGAGAATACTCACTTCACGGTGGCTTTGCAGCAGATCGATTCAGGAACGATGGCACTGATCGTTGCCGGCTACGAGACGAGGTATCCTGATCCTTTGACCATGAATGTTGGCGACGAGATGAAGATTGTGAAGAGTAGGGACGATGAATGGCCGGGATGGGTGTTATGTGAGAGCCAGAATGGGAAGCGAGGCTGGGTCCCAGAGAACATTATCAAGATAGATGGTATCGGCGCAATCGCCCAGCAAGGCTACGAGGCACGTGAAGTGACTGTGATGGAAGGGGAGATTGTGAGGATAGAGAGAGTCGAGAGCGGCTGGGCCTGGGTCACGAACATGACCGACGCGACAGGCTGGGTCCCGCTGAAGAACCTGAAAATCGTAGAATAATTGCCTCAACTGCACTACTCAGGTTCGCGGTGGTAGCGACACCATTCGACTTGTGTTCTTGAGAAGTGTTCGTAACTCGAATAAACTCGACAGTGAAATCCTCTGCCAATTAGGGTAGGTCGGACTCGCTCTACTCAAGTTTTTTAGTGTAAGTTTCCGACTCTTCTGACCGGATTACTTCTTGCAGCGATCGTATGATCGGTTCAGCTCAGAGGTTCTTGACGCCGCTTCCGCTCCCGTACGATTGCAGGTCCTCAAGCTCCTCGTCTCCAAGGGTCCTCTCCCCTATACCGAGATAATGTACGAGGCTAAGCTCGATCCTGTACGGGACGCCGGCAAGTTCGTCTACCACCTCAAGACCCTGCGCAAGGCTGGTCTGGTTTCGATCGAAAAAGGCACGAAAAAGTACGGCGTAACCGAGCTCGGAAAGATTCTCGTCGAGTTCTCCCGGGACCTGGAGGAGTACATCGCGGTAAAGCGCGGCAGACTGTTCGTCCGCACGTCCCGGATGACTATCGAGGAGTTCGACCGTACCCGAATCGCCCGATCCCTCGTGAGTGAGGCAAAGATGCCTCAAACGCTTGCGGATGAAGTAGCAGCTGAAGCTGAAGAGAGACTTCTCAAGTTTGGAATTGTCTATCTTAGCGCTCCCCTGATCAGAGAACTTGTCAACATAATCCTCATCGAGAGGAAGCTGGAAGAATATCGCCACAAACTCACACGGCTGGGACTGCCAGTCAACGATGTGACCCTCCTACTCCGCGAGGCAGGCCAGAAACAGCTCGATGCAGATTGGGTCCAGAAATCCGCGGGAGAGAAAGTCATCGAGGAGTATGTTCTACTCAATAGCCTTCCAAGGGCTACAATTGATGCCCATCTCGCAGGTCAGATACATCTGGAGGATGCTGCCTCATGGATCCTCAAGCCGAGCATACTCTTTCACGAAGCAAGCCTCTTCTTCCGCAGAGGCACGCCGGCCACTAATCCTCCGCCATCGCTTGAAGATGCCCTAGAGTCAGTGCTGAAAATTCTGCGAACAGCAGAACGAGAAGTCTCCACGGAACAGGTACTCGACCACTTCAACATCACACTCTCACCTTTCATCCGAGGACTGCCACATCAACGCGTCCAAGAATCGATCAGACGATTCATGTATGACCTGAATTGGGACGGCTTCTCCAACACAATATCAGCCCAAGTCACTGTAGGACTAGATCGTCAAATCCCTGATCATCTCCAGAATCAAGAAGCTGCGGGTGCAAACGGCAAGGCCGAAGGAGTCTACGCCGACTATTCGAGAGAAGCCGAAGAGCTCTTCACGACAATAATCGACGCTAGTCTAGAAATCGGTCATCAACAGCCCCTACTCAACCCATCAATTGTAGTAAGGAGTCGTAGCGGGAAGATCGATGCCACGGACGACCTTCTCAACTTGGCCTTCGACAGCTCCGCGAAATACTCGATTCCCAACTTTTTGACGCAATCCTCAGAACAGAACTATTCAGTATCAGCCGAGGGATCAGTCCTTCTTGAAGAGAGGGACGGGTCGAAGGGGGCAGGTGGAGTTGTTGGGACAGTCCAGCTCAACGTCCCCAGAGCGGCATATGAAGCGTCGGGAAAAGACGAAAGGTTCCTCCAAGCAGTCCAGTCCGAGACCACTGAAGCGGTAAAGGCGCTTCAGCTTAGACAGCAGTCCATCAACGAGAGAGTCTCCGAAGGAATCTTACCACTTCTAGCATGGCAGGCGAATGGAGGAGCCTACTACGACTCGAGACGGGCTCATGGAGAGATAGGCTTGCTGGGACTCGCAGAGGCGGTAAAGCATCATACTCGGGCTGAACTCTGGGAAAAGCCCAGCCTTGCCTTTGCCAAGAAGATTGTCGAGGCTGCAAGGCGAGCTGTCAGCGAAACTGATGCACGGGACATTCGAGTCAGAATTGGACTTCACTCGTCCCCTCAGGCCTCGGCCCGTCTCGCCTCGATCGACGCGGACAAGTTCGGGTTTTCGACTGTCGTCTATCAGGGTTCCAAGAAATATCCGTACTACAACGATGTGCCGGCGATCCCGTTGACTCAAAAAGTCCCGTTTGCGACTCGAGCATCCATTGAAGGAGAATTGCAAAGATCCTTCGATGGCGGTTCGCTTCTTCCGCTGATGGTTGGAAGCAAAACCGACAGTTCAGCCTTGTCCAAGGCTTCGCGAGAAATAAGCGAAGCTGGAGTACGATACTTCACCTTCTCGTCCCAGTATTCTCGTTGCCAGCGCTGCTACAAGACGAACGTTGGAGTTAGAGCTAGATGCGATAATTGTGGATTTGAACGGTTGACGATACTTGCAAAACTAGGAGGAAGACTGCTTCCACTGGATACTTGGTCGGAGGCGAGGAGGAGAGACCTGGACCGTATTGTTTCTTACGATTTCTCGTAGTCGTTAGAGAGCTCCGAGTACCAGCCCTAAGAGTCCCATTCTCAAGACGACTCCGTTCCCGACCTGTTGGAAGTACTTCGCGTGTCGCGTAGAGTCAACACTGGGATCCACCTCATCAACTCGAGGTAGTGGATGCATGACAATCGAGCTCTTCTTGGTCTTGTCAAGATCCTCAGCAACCAGCCGGTAAGATCCTTTGACTTTCTCGTACTCTTGCAGATCTGCGAATCGCTCCTTCTGCACCCGCGTCATATAGATCACGTCCAGCTCACGCAAGTGGTCCTTGAGGGACGGCGTCTCCGTAACTTCGATCTTCTTCGACACTTCTTCGGCTACTTCCTTACGCATCTGGAGAATATCTGGAGAGATCAGAACCAGTTTCACCTTGTAGAGGGATAGGGCATAGGCTAGCGAGTGGACGGTCCGGCCGTATCTCAGATCGCCGACCAGTCCGATGGTCAGCCCGTCTATGGTCCCCAGTTCTTTCCTAATCGTGTAAAGGTCCAGGAGCGCTTGGGTCGGATGCTCCTCGGCCCCGGAACCCGCGTTGATGACCGGGATGGAGGCGAACTCGGCGGCCATGCGGGCCGCTCCTTCCAAGGGATGCCTGACCACCAGCACATCAGCATACTTTTCAGTCACTCGGACAGTGTCCGCTAGATTCTCGCCTTTCTCCACGGAGGTACCCTTGGTCTCGGCGAATCCGAGGGCTGTCCCGCCTAGCCGCGTGATTGCAGACTCGAAGCTGAGCCGGGTCCTGGTGCTCGCCTCGTAGAACAGCGTGGCCATTATTTTCCCGTGAAGCATGTCGGACCCCTTCTTGACCAGAGGCTCCATGACTTCCGCCATGTCCAAGACGTGATCGATCTCCTTTCGAGAAAAGTCGCGGATTGAGACAATGTCACGCCCAGCGAACGACGGGCTTCCAGACATGGTTTCTAACAACTTGTTTCTAAGAAGAGTTCTATAACACTGTTTGCGAAACAGAATCGGAGAACCTTGCGACT